>Ga0228675_1000101_pt1 | contig 58724 bp, 56 predicted proteins | sample 36D_rmetaG_FD_182786 | JGI IMG/M metagenome (GOLD analysis project Ga0228675, IMG submission 182786) | Seawater microbial communities from Monterey Bay, California, United States - 36D_r | ecosystem: Environmental > Aquatic > Marine > Coastal | place: USA: California | collected 2016-10-05
AATTAATACTATTAAGCCCTGCATCTTTAGATGTAGGGCTTTTTTTTGCTCGATTGATAGCATTATTTTTGCCCTATGGATTTAGAATTTCTACAATACCCTATCGGACGTGCGTCCATTGAGAAGAACCCCGGTGAAGAACGTATCGAGAGCAGTATTGCCGTTATTGGACGGATGCCTCAGCACTTGATGGAGTTCGCAAAAGGACTAACTGCTGAGCAGTGGGATACGCCCTATCGCGAAGGGGGTTGGTCACCGCGTCAAGTAGTACACCATTTGGCAGACTCACATATGAACGGCTTTAACCGTCAACGTTTGGCCGTGGTTTCTCAAAAGGTTCCGTCGATAACAGGATATCCACAAGATGTGTTCTCAAAGCTTCCTGACTATAGCTCTGATCCATTTCTAAGTATCATTTTATTGGCAAGTCTGCATGAAAAGTGGGTGAGTTTTTTAAACGGTATTACTCAAGCTGGCTGGCAGAAGTCGTACTACCATATGGAGGACGAATGTGAATACTCTATGAAAGAAAGTGTACAGCAGTATGCTTGGCACTGCCAACATCATTTAGCACATATCAGAATAGTGCTTGATCAAATAGGTTAATTCAGCGTTTCAATAGAAGAAGCGCGGGAAACGATCACTCCATCCTTCACCTTGAAATAAACAGGGAGTTCCGTTATTCCAAGGCCACTTATGATACTACTTCTGCTTCCCATAAGGTCGCTGAGGTGGGTACCGCCTAATTTGTCTTCTTTGATGGCACCGTACCATTCTGCGAGTGGACTGCGTTGTTGCGGAAGTCCATCGATACTGAGGTAAATCCAATCTTCGCTTTTGCCTTCTTCAGCGGTAGCACGTAATTCATTTCTACAACCACTGCACCAAGAGGCCCAGACTGCAATAATGCGGTTGTTCAGACTCATTCGCTTAATATGAATCGATTTTCCCTCAGGAGTTTCTAGTTTCAACTCAGGGAAAGGATGTCCAGGTTGAAATTTTGCTTGTGCGGCTTCTACTTCGGTAGTAAAGGTGAGCATCTCCTCGTACTTTGCAAGCCATATTGCATAAGTGGTAACATCTGGGCTACCTGGATATGTCGTACGGAGCTGCTGATACATGTTTTGCAAGAGTTCACGGTCTACGGCATAATCTAGAGCTGGCTGTTGCCCTATGCGATGGTAGATGGTAAGTAGATTCGATAGGCGTTCGGGATTTGATTCTAGTGAATCTAGAATGCGCTGTCTGTATGCGTCGGCATAAGCGTAGTAGGCACTGTTGAGAGCCTCTAATCCTACGAATGAAGTGCTATCGGCATAATGAGTTCTTAGAACATCCATACTATCGGTAAAAGTAATGAGCTCGAGCTGCATTTTGCGTTGAGCACCAAGCCAATTATTTTCTGCATCACCGGAAATAAAGCCTGCTTTCGAAACAGTTAATTTCTTAGAATTTGGCCCCACAACGGCATGAATGACCGGAATTTCGCCTTCAATAGGAAGGAAGGAAATGATGCGAGCTGTATCGAATTGGACTGTAAAAGCATCATTACCCGTAAGTTCAAGAGTATCTAGAATCAAAAATTCACCGACATCGTCTCGCATTTGTACGGAATAGGTACCTGGCGTTTCTAGGGCAAACAAAAATTGTGTGCCTCGGGGCGTCTTCGAACACCCGATAATACCTAGAAGAAATAGGAAACTAAGCTTACGCATCTAATTTCTCGCGCAACAGGGCGCTTGCTTTTTTAGGGTCTGCAGTTCCTTTACTGTATTTCATGACTTCGCCCATGAACAAACCAATCAGCCCTTTTTTGCCCGAGCGGTATTCTTCGATTTTTTCTGGATAGGCTGCTAAGGCGTCGTCGACCCACGCTTCGAGTTGATCACTGTCGCCCTGTTGTATCCATCCATTCTGTTCACACAAGCTGGCTGCATCAGCTGTAGGATTTTCTAGCAGGGCAGGGAATAACTTCTGAGTAGCCGTAGAGATTGAAATCTTCTCTTCGTCGACAAGCGTTTGAATGCTGGCTAATGCTGCGGGTGAGATAGGGAATTCGTCGATTTCAACGCTGTGTTCGTTTAGCCACGATTTAACCGATCCTATCAGTAGATTGGTCGCGCCTTTGTAGTTCGTTGTATGCTTGATGACTTCTTCAAAATATAATGCAAATGCCTTGCTGTCGGTGAGTACGAAGGCGTCGTATTCACTAAGGCCTAATTCTGCAGTATACTTTTTAAATAATTCATAAGGCAGCGGTGGCATGATCTCGCGAACTTCAGCAACGTACGAAGATGGGACGATCACGGGTACCAAATCTGGCTCCGGGAAATAACGGTAATCGTGCGCATCTTCTTTTGTGCGCAAACCGATAGTACAGTTTTTAACAGCGTCAAAAGTTCTGGTTTCCTGAAAAATAGGCGTTCCACCTTCAATCAAATCAATCTGACGAATAATTTCAAAATCGATTGCTTTTTGAACGTTACGGAAGGAGTTCATGTTTTTGACCTCTACCTTCGTTCCAAATTTAGTCGTTCCTTTTTTGCGCACTGAAATGTTCAAATCTGCACGAAGCGAACCTTCCTCCATATTACCGTCGGAAATTTCTAGATAGCGGACCAATTTTCTAATCTCACTCAAGTAACTGTATGCTTCTTCTCCGTTTTTAATCTCTGGCTCAGAAACAATTTCTAACAATGGAATTCCTGCACGATTTAAATCTACGAGCGTATTGAAAGGATCAATGTCGTGTATGCTTTTTCCCGAATCTTCCTCCATGTGGATACGGGTCAAATTAATTTTCTTGTCATTGCCTTCAGCGTCCTTGATGCGCACAAATCCTTCTGTACAAATAGGAGTGGTGTCCTGTGTGATTTGGTAGCCCTTTGGTAAATCTGCATAGAAGTAATTTTTACGAGCAAATTCGTTGCGCTCACGAATGGTGCAATCACAGGCAATGCCCAACTTAACGGCATAATTCATCACGGATTTATTGAACACAGGCAAGGTGCCCGGATGGCCCAAGCTTATAGGGCTCACCTGAGTATTAGGAGACGCTCCATAGGTGGTTGCATCACCGCAGTAGGCTTTACTTTTTGTGCCCAATTGCACGTGAACTTCAATACCAATTACCGGTTCGTAGGCGTCGTAAATGCTAGACATTTCGAGATGAATTAGAGCGCTAATTTACGCTTTTTAAGACTGTTTTTGGGACCGATTTTGATGCACTTCTTGAATCTTTGCCACCATAGCATCAAGGAGTGGCTGAACATCGCCAACCGGTTGAATTTTAACATCCCAAACACTCAGCCTAATAGGGCTGTTTTCACGTTCAATCATAGGTGCCAACTTTACAGCATCTTTGGCGGTGCAATGCACGCGGTATTCATACTTTTTCGAAGCCTTTTCGATACGAGCGAGATCGGCTGCACTGTAACGATGGTGGTCCCGGAACTTCATTTCATTTCCAATGAAGCCACCTGCTTTCTGAATTTGGTATAAGCAATCATCCGGATTCGCCACACCACAGACGACCAATCCTTGCTCCTTGCGTCCAGCTACTAGAGCGGTTATTCGCTCAAAGGTGTATTCTGGTATTCCCTTCCAAGATTTGGTGGCGTGATATCCTGCATCATTTATCTGTGACAGGATAGCGTGGATGTTGGTGTGTGGAATTTCTCGTAATCCGCCCATCGGTAACATGAGATCCAATTCAAACCGATGGTTCTTTTGACAAACGATACTGAAGTCTTTGAGAAGCTCGTAGTGCTGTAATCCGTCGTCCATCACCAATACTTTCTTATCGCTCGCAATGGTCGAGGCGAGCTGAGCACTTTCAAGACGATTTTTACCTACGATGGTAGGAAAGTGCTGCGCATGTAACAGAGCCTCGTCCCCATAAGTATGGGCATCATTGCGATGTACTAGGGTACTTTTTTTAACTGAACCTTTGTAGCCTCGAATGAGGATAATGGGGGAATACCCTAGGGCTTTTAACTGGCTAGCAACCCAAATAGTGGCTGGGGTTTTACCGGTACCTCCCGCTTGAAAGTTTCCTACACAGATGGTCGGATATTGGGCGTATTTGGCTTGAGTAGAGCGCCTCGCATGATCGATTTTCTGCCCGAACAAATAACATGCTCCGAGGATGAATCCTAGTGGGCTTAATGGGTTAAGATGTATTTTCACAACACCCCGACTTTGCGCAAAGATTCCTCTTGGCTGTTAATGTCGTTTGGATCGAGCCATAAAGCACTTTCGAAGCGCTTGAAATACGTCAATTGTCTTTTGGCATAGCGACGGCTGTATTGTTGGATAAGCTCAATGGTGCGTTCACGGTCGTATTCATCATTAAAGTACGGCCACCATTCACGGTAACCTACAGTTTGAAGGCTCACTAAATCCTGATGCGCAATCAATCCACGTGCTTCTTCTTCGAGTCCGTCTGCCAGCATTAAATGAACACGCCTATTAATGCGTTCGTACAAGACCTCTCGCTCTAAATTCAATACCCAATTCACAATCTTAAACGGTCGCTCCTTAGGGGTATTGTTCAATTGCTCCGAATATTTCTTACCGGTGATTTCAATCACTTCTAAAGCCCTGATCACGCGACGTGGATTGCGTACGTCGACTTTCGCAGAATGTTCCGGGTCCAAATGGTAAAGTTCCGTCTTTAGCGCCGCTAAACCTTCTGCGACTGCACGTTCTTCGAGTTCTGCTTTGACTTTGGGATCTGAAGGTAGGGGGTCTAAACCGTGCAACAATGCATCAATATACATGCCGGATCCTCCAACCGCTACGACGACATCGTGCTCCTTAAAAATATCCTGCAGTGTCGCCAAAGCAAAGTGTTCATATTCCCCGGCAGTAATGGGTTGCTGTATGCTGCGATCTGCAATAAAATAGTGCGGTACGCGGTCCAATTCTTCACGTGACGGTGGTGCCGAACCTATTGCGAGTTCACGGTAGCATTGTCTTGAATCTGTGGAGAGTATTGGGCAACCCAGCTTTTCAGCCCAGTAAAGTGCCACGTTGGTTTTTCCAACGGCAGTTGGGCCGCATAGGTTGATTAATGTTTTAGTCATTTAAGGGGAATTCAGTGCCACATCCTTGGCAGTAGTTTGCATCCTTCGAGCAGCTGCTTCCGCAGTTCTCGCAAGTTTTGAGTCTTGATTCTTTTTTATTGCTAGTATTGGCGAGGTCTACCGTAACTATCCCGGTCGGGACGGCTATAATTGCATAGCCCATAATCATGATCGCTGAAGCAAGAAATTGACCCAAGACTGTGCCAGGAGCAATATCACCATACCCTACAGTAGTTAGCGTTACAATTGCCCAATAGATGCTTAATGGGATAGAACTGAAGCCGTTCTCAGGACCTTCAACGGTATACATGATAGTTCCCATGATAACACAAAGCAAGACTACTGTAAACAGGAAGACACCTATTTTCCGTGAGGAACGCAATAGGCTTTGCCAAAGTAGGTTTCCTTCAACGAGAAAACGGCTCAATTTTAAAACACGAAAAATTCGTAGTAATCGCAGCGCCCGAATCACAGCAAATGTGCCTGTAGCAGGGAACAAAGCGGCAAGATAGAATGGGAGTGTACTGACTAAATCAATTACGCCGTAGAAGCTACGTGCGTAAGGCCCGGGTTTTGGGCTACACCATAGTCTCAAAACGTATTCAACAGTGAAGAGTAAAGTTGTGATGAGTTCTATGGCCTTAAACCACTGGCTCGCTCCATGGTGGGCAGCTATGCTTGGAACAGACTCCAACATTATTGCAGTGACACTTACTCCGATAGTCCCAAATAAAGCAACGTCAAAAGCCTTGCCGGATGGTGTGTTGGCTTCGAATATAATAGTATACAGAGCGTCTCTAATTCCGTTCGTGTTCATAATTGGTTCAAATTACGTAATTTTAGGAGGATCGCTTAAAATACTATGACTGCAAAACCTATAGATATTTCCAGACTTGATACGGCTTCGTTAGTCTTTCCTTCAGGTGACGTCTTGTCGAACGATTATGTACGGATGAAGCGCTCAAAGCGTATTCATTCGGCTACCTATGTAGGGAATATCCGTCATGAAAAGGTGGCCATAGTTTTTCAAACGGAAACGGATATTTTTAAGGTTCAAACTACCATTTGGCTGAACTATGGCGGTTGCATTTATCTTAAAGGAAACATAACTATTCCCGTGGAACGCGTTTTATCTGTGGATTGGCTTTAGTAGTAAGGGGCGTCACGCAAGTCATCTTCCTCATCTTCATCACTGCTCTTTTTTGGTTCGAGATCATCTAAACCATAAAGCGCATTAATTTCAGCTTCACTCATTTGGGAAGGATCCTTGTCAGAATTCGTTTCGGTCGTTTCTGTGGTTTCATTCGCTGGAAGTTCCCCCACTGATGATAAAACAACGAAATCTTCAAAACCTTCTTCATCTTCAGTTTTAGTCTGTTCAACATAAAAGATATTCATGTCAAGGAAATTGTAGACGTAAAGGCCGTGAGCGGTACCCTTGAAAAAGTCCTCAATAGTAGTATTTTCCATACTTGACATACCATCTTCCATGGCGAACATAGGTACTTCATCCCCTTGGTCCCAGTCTGGAGTGCTGTAATAAAAACTTCCCATTTCTCCTTCGCTTAGATTAAAGAGTGGGAGAACGATTTGTTGGAAATTCAGTAAAGTGGCACTGCCTTTAACGCGTAATTCGCGAATAACAGTTTCTTGCGTATCTGCAATGATTCGTAGGTATACTTCCATGGTTATTGTTTGATGCCTAAAGTTGCGGCAATCGTTTTCATTTTTGCTAAAGCTGCGTTGCGTTCATTGGGTATCTCTCCTTCAAGTATAGCCTCTTTTAATGCTTCCTTGATTTGGCCTATCTCACGACACGGACCAATTCCAAAAGTCTCCATAATATCTTCACCACTTACAGGTGGTTGGAAATTTCTAATATGATCACGTTCCTCTACCTCTTTGAATTTCAAACGAACCTGCTTGAAGTTGTTTAGGTATCGTCGCTTTTTCTTTTCATTTTTCGTGGTTAAATCAGCTTCACAAAGCAACATTAGTGATTCTATATCATCGCCTGTGTCAAACAGCAATCTGCGTACCGCGCTATCGGTAACTTTTTCATCAACTAAAGCCGCAGGGCGTGAGCTCATCTGAACCATTTTTACCACGAATTTCATGCGCGAATCCGTGGGTAATTGTAACCGCCTGAAGATTTTAGGGACCATCTTTCCGCCCAGAAATTCATGCCCTCGAAAGGTCCATCCGTGAGGTTTAATGAATTTTTTAGTTCGCGGTTTTGCGATATCGTGCAATAAGGCTGCCCAGCGCAACCAAAGGTCGTCAGATGTTTTTGCAAGATTATCGACTACTTCAAGGGTGTGGTAAAAGTTGTCTTTGTGTGTTTGACCTTCTACTTCTTCAATTCCTTTTAGCGCTATTAGTTCAGGTAGTACTTCCTGGAGCAGTCCTGAGGTGTAGAGAAGGCCTAAGCCATAGCTCGGCTTGGGAACCTCCATGATTTTATTGAATTCTACGGCAACGCGTTCTGGGGCTACAATAGATATTCGGTTCGCGTGGATTCGTATACTTGCTAAGGTAGCCGCGTCGATTCTAAAGTCCAATTGCGCTGCAAATCGTACCGCACGCATCATACGAAGTGGATCGTCGTCAAAAGTTTTATCCGGCGCGAGGGGTGTGGTGATTCGTTTTTTATCCAGGTCGCTAATGCCATCAAACGGATCCAATAATTCTCCCCAGCGGTCCTTGTTTAGACAGATGGCCATTGCGTTGATTGTGAAATCGCGACGGTCCTGATCGTCCTTTAAAGAGCCGTTTTCCACCACAGGATTGCGGCTTTCTTTGCGGTAGCTTTCTTTCCGCGCACCAACGAATTCGAGATCAATGCCATTGTATTTCATATGGGCCGTGCCAAAGGATTTGAACACAGTCAGTTTTGGCGTGGGTTTTAGTTCCTTCTGAACGGCGCGGGCCAATTCGATTCCACTACCTACAGTAACAAAATCGAGGTCCATTTTAATGGGGCGCCCTAGATGTTTGTCACGCACAAATCCACCCACCACGTAGCATTCTTGACCTATTTGGTCTGCTACGTTGCCTATTAACGAAAAGCTGGGTTGATCTAGAAATTTTGCGCAATCCATCATCTATGCAGGGAGTGTAGAAACTTTTGAGAAATAAATACCTGCCAACAAAAGTACAATCAGGATGAAGTACAAAGCGAGGTTTGTACGCTTGATTTTAAGCAACCAATGGTCTTCCTTCTCTTTACCTGTCAGTATTACGGGATAGAGTAGAGGAAAGAGCATGATTGACTCCTTCCACCATTGACGGTCTTTTTTATGAATATAGTTTCGCTTGTAATAGTCCGTCCAATGCCCCGGAGACTTTTTGTTTTGCACTCGAAGGTATTGAAAGTGCAAGGCCCATTTAAAACTGTAAACAGCAACGGTCAAGATCATTACGATGACTAAAAAAGTAGTTTGTCCTGCGGTCATGAAAGTCGTAGTTTTTTTAATTCGACGTAACGCCAATAGACGCCTTGAGCCATGGAAATGCTATACCAAAAACCCGCGTGTCCGTCAAGGAAACCAAGACGTAATACAAAGTGTTTAAAAAACCGGAAAGCGGGTTTTATGGCAAAATGAAATAACCCGACAGTGCCAGTCTTTGCCTGGTGGTCTAGAGCGCTCCTGCTTGCATAAATGCGTTGCTTTCTGTTCCATTCCTCCCAATTTTTGTAGGTATAATGTTGTAGTATACCCTGTAAAGGGTGCGGCTTAGGAACATTGATTTTCTCATGAACCTCACAATCGCTGTAACGGCGTGTGTGATGGAATAACCGGACCACGACATCGGATTGAAGTCCAGAAAAACGCATCGCATGATTCATGAAAAAATGGATGCGTCGCAACCCCCAGTACTTCTCTTTATCGGTGTGTGTCTCACGTTTCCACTGGTGAAGTGACGAAATCAACTGTTTGTCCAATACTTCATCCGCATCAATAAATAGTACCCACGGATGTTGGGATTGTTCCATTGCCCAATTTCGCTGATCAGCCCAATTCTTAAATGTGCGCTTCTCAATTCTTGTCGCACCATGCTCTTTCGCAATGCAAACGGTGTTGTCCTGAGAAAAACTGTCCACTACCATTAATTCATCTGCTATAGAAGCAGCAGCTTGCATCGTAGGAGCAAGCACATCCGCCTCGTTGTAAGTGAGGATAATAATGGAAAGTGGGGTAGACATTAGACAGCGACGTTGTGCGTTCTCAATGCATCATTGAGTGAGGTTTTCTTATCTGTACTTTCTTTTCGCTTGCCTATGATTAAGGCACACGGCACATTAAAGGTGCCCGCAGTAAACTCTTTCGGCATCGTTCCGGGTATGACAACAGAACGTGCAGGCACGTGTGCTCTGTATTCAACGGGTTCGGATCCACTAACATCAATGATTTTCGTTGATGCAGTGAGTACTACGTTTGCACCCAATACGGCTTCTTTTTCTACACGGACTCCCTCTACAACAATACAGCGCGATCCGATAAAACAATCGTCTTCGATAATGACAGGTGCGGCTTGTAATGGTTCCAATACTCCGCCAATACCAACACCACCGCTGAGGTGGACATTTTTACCAATTTGAGCGCAGCTACCCACGGTGGCCCATGTATCTACCATGGTACCGCTATCTACATAGGCGCCGATATTTACATAGGAAGGCATCATAATGACTCCGCTAGCTATGAATGCACCATGCCGTGCAATAGCGTGGGGAACGACTCTGACTCCTTTTGCTGCATAACCGGTTTTTAGAGGAATTTTATCATGAAATTCAAAAGGAGGGACTTCTATCGTTTCCATTTGCTGGATAGGGAAGTACAAAACCACTGCTTTTTTCACCCATTCATTTACCTGCCAGCCGTTCGAAGTAGGTTCAGCAACGCGTAATTCTCCGCTATCTAATGCGCCTACTACAGCCCTGATGGCCTGTCGAGTGACTGATTCTTTTAATAAGCCGCGGTTTTCCCATGCGGCTTCTATAGTTGGTCGTAAGTCTTGCATAAATAGTGTGCTCTTAAAGGTTCAAAGGTACGGCTTTCACTTGCTTTAGACTACCTTTGAGCCATGGCAAAAATTGTAGCATTAGATGTAGGTGCAAAGCGCACGGGTGTAGCAGAATCGGACGCTATGCACATGATGGCGTTCCCTTTAGAAACGGTTCAAACAGAATACGTATTGATGTTTTTACAGCACCGCCAGGAAGAAGAACCCATCGAGGAATTAGTCGTTGGGGCTCCCGTTCGCTGGGACGGAACGCCGTCTGAAGTGGCACTTTTTATTGACGGTCTTTGTCAAAAAATTGGCGAGAAATGGCCTGAAATACGCATCATTAGAGTAGATGAACGCTTCACCTCCTCCTTAGCTGCTGATGCTTTAGTGAAAGGCGGAATGAAGAAGTCAAAACGACGAGAAAAAGGTGCGGTTGATAAAGTAGCGGCCGCATTGATATTAGAGAACTATTTAGCGCAGCGATAACTATCTTTGTGCCTTTAGAATCCAAGCAATGATTTTACCTATTGTCGCTTATGGCGATCCAGTACTGCATAAAGTAGCCGAAGAAATTGATCAGAATTATCCTGGTCTAGACGCATTGATAGAAAACATGTATGAAACCATGTACAATGCTCAAGGTGTTGGATTGGCTGCACCCCAGATTGGTAGAGGTATTCGACTTTTCGTTATTGATGCAAGTCCATTTGCCGAGGAAGAGAGCGATGATTTTGAATTGCTTTCAGCTTTGAAAAAGACGTTCATTAATCCCATTATCATTGAAGAAGATGGCGAAGAGTGGGGGATGGAAGAAGGCTGTTTGAGTATACCGGACGTCCGGGAAACCGTATTTAGACAGGAAAAAGTTGTGATTGAATACTACACTGAGGATTGGGTTTTAGTTGAAGAAACCTATACCGGACTCGCGGCGCGTGTCATACAACACGAATATGATCACATTGAAGGAGTGTTGTTTACAGAGAAAATTAAACCCTTACGTAAAAGGTTAATAAAAGGTGCGTTAGGAAGAATAGAGCGTGGCGGTATTTCAGCGGGCTATCCTATGAAATTTCCGAAAGCGAAATGAGGTATATGATTGCGGTATTTTTGATGGTTGTTGTCAGTTGTCAATCTTCACCGATGCAACAAAATATTAATGAGCATCCTGCCGCAGTTGCGACGAGTGATTCGGCTTTGTTCTATTTAGAACTTGTGGAACGTAATGTGCTAACGCCAGCGGGGTATACTCGTGCTGCTGCTCATTTCGTCGCTCAGGATTCATTAATCAAAACGGATGCAGTCTATTTGATGAAGGCGGGTTTAACCTGTATGAATCAGGAGGGTGCCTACAAATTATACGGTGTAAATTACCTCATCTTACTTTCTAATAAGTTTCCTCAAGACCGTTATGCTCCGGAAGCTTTGCTTCAGTTGGCATTATTTTTCGACGGTACATTAGGCGACGGTGAACGAGCGGTAGAGTTTTTACGCGTACTCCTGAAGCGCTATCCAGAACATACATTGGCGACTGATGCTCAGGCGCTTTTAGATTTAATAAGTGTCTCCGAAACGGGAGAAATACAAACTGTAAGAGATTGGTTAAATAACGAATAATGGAATTAAGAACTGTATTATCAATTGCCGGTAAACCGGGTTTATTCAAATTAGTAGCTCAAAACAAGGGTGGTGTTGTGGTAGAAAGCCTTCTCGATGGGAAGCGCACCAGTATTTCTGCTTCTGCAAACGTAAGTTCCTTAGGTGATATTGCAATCTACACCTATGAGGAAGAAGTTCCGCTTCGTGATGTTTTCAAAGCCATGGCTGAAGTAACAGAAGGCAAAGAGGCGCTGACTCATAAGAGCAGTAAAAACGAACTGGAAGATTTCTTTGGAGAGGTGTTGCCGAAATTCGATCAAGAGCGGGTTTATGCAAGCGATATTAAAAAAATAGTGCAGTGGTTTAATATCCTAGCCAAAAATGATTTGTTAGGGATATTAGAAGAGACTGAGGAAGAAGCCTAATATATGAATAGTCGCGCAGCAAAATTAGAGGCCTTCGGTCGATTGTTAGACATCATGGATACCCTCCGTGCAGAATGTCCGTGGGATAAAAAGCAAACCCTCGAAAGCTTGCGTCATTTGACTATCGAAGAGACTTATGAGTTAGCGGATGCCATCGAAGAAGGCGATTTAAATGAGATTAAAAAGGAGCTTGGTGATCTGATGCTACATATGGTTTTCTACAGTAAAATCGGAAGCGAGAAGGGTGCTTTTGACGTTGCCGATGTACTCAATAGTGTCTCTGAAAAGCTTATTCACCGCCATCCTCATATTTATGGTGATGTTGAAGCTACCACGGAGGATGAGGTTAAGGCCAATTGGGAAGCAATCAAACTCAAAGAAAAAGGCACTAAAAGCGTACTTCAAGGAGTGCCAAGAGGGCTGCCGGCACTCGTGAAAGCAATTCGGATTGGCGATAAAGCAAGAGGCGCAGGTTTTGACTGGGACGAGCCTCAAGATGTTTGGGGTAAAATTCGCGAAGAATTAGAAGAGTTTGAAGAGGCGCAAAAATCTGGAAACCAAGACCATATAGAAGGGGAGTTAGGTGATGTACTGTTTTCACTTGTAAATTTCGCTCGTTTGAGTAATCTTGATCCAGAGATGGCGCTGGAACGCACGAATAAGAAGTTTATTTACCGGTTTACTTTTATGGAAAACGCTGCGAGAAAATCCGGTAAGTCACTGTCTGACATGGATTTAAGTGAGATGGAGGTTCTGTGGAATGCGGCGAAGAAGACAACGCGATAGTAATTTTATATAAAAACGGCATTAAGAATTTGTAAAACCTACACTCTAGGTAGTTCTTAAACGTTGATTTAGTGTATTTTAGAGACTTATAAACTCTATTTTAATTCGACACGCTAAAAGTACTGAGGCCCATGACAGGTATTGGCGAGAGTTAGATACTAATGGAAAGTTGGTTCAGTATGAATTCCCTAAAAGACTCAAAGAGTAGATGAACGAAAAAGACTTAAGTCTATACAACCGCGACATAAGCTGGTTGAAATTTAATGCGCGAGTACTACAAGAGGCCGAGGACAGTGCTGTACCTCTGATTGAGCGCATTCGATTTCTAGGTATTCATTCAAATAATATGGATGAGTTTTTTCGTGTACGCTACTCTTTTGTTAGAAGATTGCAGTTGACATCGGATAAACATCATGAAGATAATTTGGAGGGGCATGCGCCTGGGGAGTTATTAAAGCGATTGAATGAACTTGTAAACGATCAGCAACAGCGCGGTCAGGAGATCTATGAAGATCTTAAAAAGGAGCTTTCTAGAGTCTCCGTAGAGATTATTTCCGAAGATGGATTAACGCAAAAACAAGCAGACTTCGTTCGTGATGTATACCGCAATCAGGTCAGTCCTGCGCTGACTAATCTTATGTTAAGTCAGGCCCCTGAATTCCCTTATTTACGGGATAAAGGTATTTATTTAGCCGTAAGATTGATCAAAGGCGATAGCGAGCAGTTCTCCATTATTGAAGTGCCATCGGGTACGTTGAACCGATTCATAACGCTACCCAAATACGGTAAGCAATATGTCATGTATCTAGATGATGTGCTTCGGTACAACCTCGACAGTATTTTCCATATTTTCAAGTACGATTCTGTAGAAGCACATACCGTGAAAATAACACGAGATGCAGAGCTTACTCTAGATGACGATGTCAGTAAGTCCTTTATGGAAAAAATTCAGAAAGGTCTTATGGAACGCCGCGAAGGAGATCCGGTGCGTTTTGTGTATGACCGAAATATATCAGACAAAACACTGAATTTATTAGTTAATGGTTTAGGTATTTCTGAGTTCGATGGACTTATTGCTGGAGGTCGTTACCACAATAAAAAGGATTTAATGCACTTCCCAAATGTGGGTGATAGTTCTTTAGAGCACGAAAAATTACCGGCTGTCCCCCATCCAGCCCTAGAAGAAGACCGGAGCATCATCGAAGTATTGAAGAAGCAAGATGTATTACTCTACACTCCGTACCATGATTTTGGAAAAGTGATTCGCTTATTGAGAGAGGCTGCTATTGATCCCAAAGTTCGTGTGGTAAAAGTTACGCTATATCGATTGGCCAGCCAGAGCCGTATCATTTCTGCCCTAGTAAATGCGGCTAAAAATGGAAAAGATGTAACGGTATTTATTGAGCTCCAGGCACGATTCGACGAGGCGAATAATATCAAATGGACGAATATGCTTCGTGCCGAAGGAATTAAGGTAGTCAGCGGAGTTCCCGGTTTAAAAGTGCATTCAAAATTGACTTTAATTCGCCGCGATGAAGGATTAGAAAAGTTAGTAGATTATTGTGTAGTTGGAACGGGAAATTACCATGAAGGCACTGCTAAGCTCTATACAGACTATCACTTACTTACTTCTCAAAAGCGCATCACCAAAGAAGTCAGAAAGGTGTTTACATTTATAGAATCACCATATAAGCAGTATAACTACAAGCATTTAATGGTCAGTCCCAATGGCACTCGCGAAGGAATTTATAAGCTGATCGATCGAGAAATTGCGCATGCAAATGCTGGCCGAGAAGCGAAATTCTGGGTAAAATTAAACAGTGTGAGTGATCACGGTATGATTGCTAAATTATACGAAGCAAGCGCTGCAGGAGTGTCTATTCGTATGGTAGTGCGCGGAATTAACTGTATCGATTTCAGTGATTTAGCACTTAGCGGAAATATTGAGGCTGTGAGTATCGTGGACCGGTTCTTAGAGCATACGCGCGCGTTTTGTTTTTATAACGACGGTCAATCTGAATATTTTATTTCTTCTGCAGATTGGATGACTCGAAATCTGAACAGACGGGTAGAGGTTACCGTTCCCATTTACGATGAGAAAATTAAGCGACAATTGCGAGATCATTTCGAAATTCTTTGGAAGGACAACACAAAATCACGAGTTTTCGATGCGAATCAAACCAATGCCTACCGTAAACTCAACGGACCTAAAATCCGGGCGCAATTGGATTTGTATGCATACGTTAAAAAGCAGCTTTTGAAAGGTTAGAAACTAATTACTATGATTGTTACCAAACTCGGAGCTATTGATATAGGTTCGAATTCCGTTCGTTGTCTTGTTGTTAATGTAGTCTACAAGGACGGTTATACCTATTATCGTAAAGCTGGAATGGTACGGCTTCCGATCCGTTTGGGGCAAGATGTTTTCGAACAGGGTAAAATCAAAGGCAAGACGAAAAAGCGTTTTATTGAAGGCATGAAAGCCTACGCCCATTACCTTAAAGTCCACGATGTGGTTGATTTTAGAGCCGTAGCCACTTCAGCCATGCGCGAAGCTGTTAATGGTCAGAAAATAGTAGCACAGGTAGCGAAGGAGACGGGCATTACCATTGAAATAATTGGCGGTAAAGAGGAGGCACGATTAGTTTTTAATTCTAAGATTTATGACATCATTAAGGCGCCACAGGAAAACTTTATTTATATCGATGTAGGTGGCGGTTCGACGGAAATATCGGTTATAAAAAATAAATTGGTGGAGGCATCCATGAGCTTTAAGATTGGTGGGGTAAGGTTGATGAACAACCTTGTCGATGAGGCTGAATGGACTCGAATGCAACACTGGTTACATAAATACGCAGCTCCTGTTTCAGATAAGGCTGCTATTGGTGCGGGCGGAAATATTAACAAACTACATAAGCTGAGTATGAAATCGCTTCAAACACCATTGGATTATACGTTTTTGTCTGAACAGCAAGAGGAATTAAAGACGTTATCTGCCGAAGAACGTGTGACTGAATTGGGACTAAACTTTGACCGAGCAGATGTTATTGTGCACGCCTTACCCATTTATCAAAAGGCTATGCTATGGTCGGGTTGTAAACATATTTATGTACCCAAAATAGGAGTTTCGGACGGACTGGTTAGGGACATGTATCACAAGGATTATAAAGCGCAAGTCGAACTTTGATAATAAGTGCATAGAGAACATCAATGCGAATGATTACTTCAGATGTTATGGTCTATGTATTTTTGATTACAGAATTAACTTAATACCTCTATACAATGGCAGTAACAATAGCTACCGACGCAGATTTCGATACATTGCTAAAGGACCACAGTCGAGTGGTTGTAAAATTCCATGCGGATTGGTGTGGTGCATGCAAGATGTTTGCGCCTAAATACAAGCGTGTAAGCAATGAAGAAGCGCACAGTGATGTTTTATTTTTAGATGTGAACGCAGAACACAATGAAGGCGCTCGAAAAGCGGCAGGTGTGAGCAATTTACCTTTCTTAGCTTCTTTTAAAGATGGAGCTTTAGTGGAAGGGTCAGCTGCAAGTAAAGAAGAATACCTGCGTAAATTGATCGATCTCACAAAGTAATATTCGAAATTAAAATGGAAACACCCCCGGGCGCGGAGCGCCCGGGGGTGTTTTTTTGTCTGAAATTTTGCGCGTAGGTATATAAAAAACGAAAGGGAGCCGCCAAGCTCCCTTTCTACCTAAACCGCCATGAAAATCTGCTTGCGCAGAATGTTCCATATATACCTAAACGCAATTGTATCAGGGTAGTTCACGCTTGTTGCAAAAAAAGTGTAGTTTTTTCTAAAAAGATCAAATTTGTCTGAAACACGCGCGGCCGGGCCCAAAAAAAGCCGCTCCATCTGGAGCGGCTTTTAGTGTTTCAATCAAGGAAAATTCTAGTGCTTGGCAAGGTAATCAGCGACACCTTCGTGCGATTCTTTCATGGCTTCTTTACCTGGTGTCCAGTTTGCAGGACAAACTTCACCTTTTTCTTCGAAGTACTGCAGTGCATCCACCATGCGCATTGCTTCGTCTACTGATCGGCCTAATGGGAAGAAGTTTACTAATTGATGCATTACTGTTCCTTCTCTATCGATTAAGAACAAACCGCGGTAGGCGATCATTTCTCCCGTAGAAGTTAAGTTACCGTCTTCATCATAGGACCATTCGCCATTAAGAACATCGTAGTTATGAGAAATGGTTTTATTCGTATCCGCAACGATAGGGTAAGTTACACCTTCAATACCGCCTTGGTCTTTACCCATCTGCAACCAACCCCAGTGGCTTTGCTCAGTATCTGTTGATACAGCGATCAATTCTACGCCTTTTGCTGCAAACTCCTCTTTACGCGCTTGGAAGGCGTGCAATTCAGTAGGACATACAAAAGTGAAGTCTTTTGGGTAGAAGAATAAGATTACATACTTTCCTGCGTAATCTGATAGTTTGAAGTTTTCAACGATTTCCTCGCCATTGATTACCGCAGAAGCAGTGAAATCCGGCGCTTTTTTACCGACTAATACAGCCATTTTATTTTGGTTTTAATTTATTACTTGTGCAAAAGTACGATAGTCAAACCCGTTGTCTTCATAAATCGCATTAGGTTTTATCTATGACCACATATAAGAAGCTAAAGCATCATCCCAGAATTGATCCAACCCGCTAAGAGCATTCCTGCGAGTACAAAAATCAATTTTACTGCATTGAACCTATGGTTCTGAGAACTCTCAAACAGAATGGTTGTACTGACATGTAGCAGGATACCTACCGCTATCGCTAACAATTGAAGACTCCACTGTTCAATGTTTATACGATTAACCACGAGCGCACCCAGGGGAGTGGCGAAAGCAAAAAGCCCCAATATCCCGAGCAATATTGTAAGTTTTACACCCGATTTTCGAAGCGCACCCGTAACGAGCAACGCGATAGGAAGCTTGTGTAAAGCAATGGCCCATAGGAATCCGCCGGTGGCGTGATTGTGACCAGAAGAACCAGTGCTAGAAAGCGGCATACCCTCTAAGAAAGCATGCAGGAGCAAACCAGAAATAGCAAGCCAAGGTATTTTTGATTGTTTCGAATGAAAATGACCGTGCTCTAATCCCTCGCTGAGATGGTCTAAAAGTAATTGGATGGCAAACCCCAACATAATCCACCATCCCATATTCCAATTCCCGTGTTCGAAAATCTCAGGAAGCATGTGCGTTAATAACGTAGCAAAGAGAAATGCACCTGAAAAAGACAATAAGTATTTAAAGGTTTTTGAATCCGTAGGCACAATCCACGCGGCTCCAGCACCTACAGCAACACTAAGAAGTAAGACAATCCAAATCATGAAAGCAAAGGTTTCTGAGCAATAATAATCAATCGATCGCTTTCTTCGGGTGAAAAAGGCGACAAGTCATAGTCCCCGTGTTGATCTAAAACGCATAGACCAGCGGCTTCCATGAAATTCTTAAGTTCATGCAATTCGAAAGCCCTTACACGTTCTTCAAACTGGAGGATGTTGCATCCGGGCTCCTCAAAAGAGATTCTTTTGACAATACTGTCGTCTTCAATATGACGAGTGATTTTATATCGAGCCAATTTGGTTTGTACCGTATCTTCTGGTACTAACCGCTTGGCAATTTTCTCTGCATTCATGTAATCTAAGACGAGTTTACCACCGGGTTTTAGCGCGCCGGCCATATTAGAAATAGCGAGGGCATGCATAGCATCGTTCTCAAAATAACCGAAGCTGGTAAATAGATTGAATACCCAATCTGCCTCAGGAACTTCGAACGGTTCGAGCATATTCCCTACTAGAAAGTCCAGTCCTTCGTGTGCGAATTGGTTCGCGTAAGAAATACTTTCGGGGCTTAAATCTAGGCCTATGGTATCTAATCCTTGATTTGCAAGAACTTGTGCGTGTCTGCCTCGACCACAAGCTACATCGATGGCGATTTCACCTTCTTTCACGCCTAACTTTCGACACAACGAAGCAATGAACGCCTTCGCCTCGTTTAGATCGCGGTGCTGATAGAGGTCGTGGTAATATGGGGTGTTAAACCAGGTTTGGTACCAGGGTAGGCTCATAGTTGTTTAGATCAATTGACCAATATACGGTTGAAACATTTTCACAATAGCCACAATAATCACAGCGATAAGAACCTTGCGTGTAATGGCATTGGCTTTTTTATGCTGCACTACCTTTTTGGCTCCAAATCTAGCCCCTAGCGAGGTTCCTAATGCCAGAGTTAGTCCATAGGCCCAGTCCATTCCTCCGCTCAATGCATATATGAAGAAGGCGGGAATGGTCATAAGAAAAGCAATAAATAATTTCATAATGTTGCCATCACGAAGTGCATATTTTGACAACAAGACGGAGATGGATAAAAAGAAAATACCGAACCCCATTTGAATAAACCCACCATAAAGACCAAGTCCAAAATAGGCCAGCCAGATCAAAGGGGTTCTTTTGTTTTTAGAACCATCGGTGGGAATAAGCCATTTCTTCGGGTTCGTTAATGTGGTAATGAGTAATAAAATCATGATGGACCCGATGGTAATTCGCATAACGTCTTCAGGCAGATCTACAGCTAAATTCGCTCCGATGATCGCCCCGATGAGTACAGGCGGAATGATAAAGTAACTTTGTTTTATCATGTATTTCGTCCGTGCAGTGCGAGATAACGAGCTTATAGCACTCGTGGTCTGAAACAAAGCGCCGATACGATTTGTAGCATTCGCTGCATTTGCATCTAGACCCAGGGACATTAGAAGGGGAAGGGTTATGGCGGAACCGTTGCCTGCAACAACATTGATTAATCCAGCGGCAAAGCCACCGAGCACCAAGGCAATAAATTCATACCACTCTATCATAGGGCCAAAGTTAGCGTACATTTGTAGTCTAAATAGCAGAAAGGTGCTCGAAAACAAAGATTACCGCCTCATCGTAAAAACGCTCTATGGGCTAGAAGAAATTCTAAGCAAAGAGCTACTCTCGCTTGGCGGACGAGAAATTCAAAAAATTAACCGTGCAGTAGCGGTGGTCGGAGACTTAGGCTTCGTTTACAAGATTAATATTGCGCTGCGCACGGGATTGCGCGTTCTGTTGCCATTGAATGAGATTCAAATGGAGACCGTTGACGACTACTATGACGCGGTTTATGAAATTCCTTGGGAAGAGCTGTTTGATGAAGGGAAAACCTTTGCCGTCCACGTGGTGGGTACAAACGAAGAACTCAATCACAGTAGTTTTGCTGGTCTTAAAGCGAAAGACGCCATCGTCGATCGGTTTCGTGATAAGCTAGGTGTACGTCCTTCTGTCGATAAATATGAGCCTGAAGTACCTGTACACATTCATATTTCGCGCGATACGGTTCGTATTTATCTTGATACCTCAGGAGAGAGCTTGCATCGCCGTGGTTACCGCCTCGAAGCTGCTAAGGCTCCTTTGAATGAAGTTTTAGCTGCTGGGATAATCCTTCATAGCAATTGGAATGGGGGGATGCCCGTTCTAGATCCTATGTGCGGTTCGGGAACGTTCTTAGTAGAATCGGCTTTAATTGCACATAACATGCCCGCGAATATCTACCGTGAGTCGTTTGCCTTCTTTAATTGGAAAGGATTTGAAGAAGAGTTATTTGTTAAGATCAGAGAAGGTCTATTAAGTCGAGCAAAAGAGTACGATGGGAAATTTTTCGGTCGAGATATTGACGTAGACAGTTTAGATGCTTCAGCTTCGAATATTGAACGCAGCATGTTTGAAGATGCTGTGCGCTTAAAGCGCGCTGACTTTTTTGAAGCAGATCCTCCGGCGGAGAAAGGAATCATGTTTGTGAATCCGCCTTATAATGTTCGTATTCAGGCCGATACACACCGTATGTATCGTGAAATGGGCGATACGTTAAAGGAAAAATACGCTGGCTGGGAAGTTTATTGGATAACCTCAGATATGGAAGCAATAAAAAGTATTGGTCTTCGGCCATCTAGAAAATGGAACCTCTTTAATGGTGAACTGGAATGTAAATTGCTACGTTTTGATATGTATGAAGGGACTAAAAAACTCCATAAATTGAATCGATAAACGCAGCTTATGAAACGCATCATTGTACTTCTTGTTTTACTCCTTCAGTTTCCTGCACAGTCGCAGAGTTACAGCAGTAATCTCCGTCGAGTTTCCAGGGAAATCGATAAAATTATGGCCATCACGTCCGACATTATTGATGGTACGATGACCTATGAGAAGTATAGAAAGATTCAGCCCTTCTTCGAGGAGCAAAGTAAAACTTGGCGCAAGAGTCAGCGTTCTTTGGGTCGATTAGATGAGGCCCCCGAGGCAGAACTTATTGCCGTTGTTGACGAAAATATTGGCGGGCTCATAGAAATCACACAGGAGAATCTCAAGTATTGGTTTCAAGAAGATCCGCGCTCTAATTACGGACATAAGTACGTTGACGAGGCAGGAAATTATTTAAACGCAGTATTGACGGCCATGGATGCCTATGCGGTAAAATATGATGTCAATACGCGCACTTCGGACGAATTGGAGCGATTCCAGACGCAGATGGAGCTGTTTATTTATACTAAGGAAATGAAGCGAGGAGCGAATGAGGTAGATAGCCTGGTTGGTTATTTGCAGTCTGAGGTCGGTTCTACGGATATAGATGAATTATATAAAGCACAAAAAGGCCTTGTTAAGGCCTTGAGTAAAGAACTCCGTGGCTATGGTGAGGAGCGATTTTTTAATGGACAAACGGAACTGCATGAGGCTTACCAGAAGTATTATATCGAATTATTAGAATTGGCTTCTGCAGATATTTTAGCTGATCTCACTAAAATGCGTTACGACCTCGTCGAATTTAACAGCATTGCAACAAGTACTGAGGCATCTGCAAAAAAGACCTTGAGTTTCTTTGACAACGAAATGCGATTGTTGAACAAACGAGAAGCTCGGTTTGTCAAACGCAACTTACCTAAAGCACCGAAACGCTAACTATGCAAGTCGCTGAGGTCATACTTCCACTGCCCTTAGACAAGCTTTTCCATTATGCTATACCGGCAGAGATGGTCGGCTCGGTATGTCCCGGTGTGCGTGTCCTGGTACAATTTGGTGCGCGAAAAGAATACGCTGCGATTGTTACGCGTGTTCTTGAAGCACCGGATGAGACGGAGTTGAAATACCTGATCAGTGTATTGGATGAATACCCGGTGGTTCTAGAGCATCAACTTCTGCAATGGTCTTGGATGGCCTCGTATTATATGGCACCTGTAGGCGATGTAATGAATGCCGCCTTACCCCCAGGTTTAAAGCTATCGTCACAAAGTATCGTTGTTTTAGATCCTGAAGTTGTACCCGATGAATCAGCAATGTCTGATGCTTTGTTCAGATTGTATGAAGCTTTACGTAACCACCCCAAGCTTACTCTTGAAGAGGTTCGCGACTATTGTCAAGTAAAGCAACCCATGCCTTTGGTTCAAAAGGCACTTGAGGAAGGGTGGGCACTGCTTGAAGAAGAATTAAAAAAAGTCGCACGCGCGAAAAGAAGAAAACTCATTCGTCTTTCACCCGCCGCACTCGAAGATCTCGATGGCGCTTTCGAGTCTACAAAAAGATCTAAGGTGCAAACGGAAGCGCTTTTAACCCTTGTTGCGCATTGTGGCTCGGAAAACAATTTTCAGGACAAGCGCGCATTTCAAAAAAAGAAAACCATCTCCTCGGGCACATTGCTTGCCTTGATTAAAAAGGGGATTCTTGAGGAAGTTGAAGAGATTGATGGCACTACCGCAGCTTCAGCACCCATGACGGAGATTACGCTTTCCGCACAACAACTCGAAGCCTTGTCTTCGATCCAAAAAGGATTTGATGCGAAGAAACCGGTTGTTTTGCACGGTGTTACGGCCTCCGGAAAAACAGAGCTCTACATTACGCTGATCAAGCAGGCGCTGACGAAACACAAGCGAGTTTTGTATCTATTACCAGAGATCGCCTTAACTACGCAACTAATAAGCCGTCTTCGTATTCACTTCACAGTAGCAGTAAGTCACAGCAAATTTTCTCCGGCCGAACGTTTAGCAGCATGGAGAGAAGCGTTAACGAACGATGCTCCATTACTTGTGTTGGGTGCGCGATCTGCTGTTTTCATGCCTTTGCCAGATTTAGGTTTGATCATTGTAGATGAAGAGCATGAAAGTAGCTTTAAGCAGTACGAACCTTCGCCGAGGTATAACGCGAGGGATACAGCGGTATGGATGTCAAATTCGCGCGATTGCCCCATACTATTAGGATCCGCCACGCCGAGCTTGGAGAGTATGTTCAATGCGCGTCAGGGTAGGTATGAATTGGCCCAATTGCATAAGCGATTCCACACGGCCCCATTGCCGGAACTTGAAGTGGTAGATATGCTTGGAGCGAAGCAACGGCGTGAAGTTCAGGGTAATTTTTCTATTGAATTGGTCGATGCCATGCGCCATACATTGAGCAAGGGAGAGAGCATTATTCTCTTTCAAAACCGCAGGGGCTTTAGCACATTTCAGCAATGCCAGACCTGCGGGCATATCGAAGGCTGTACGCGTTGTGATATTTCACTTACCTACCACAAAGGGCCGCAAAAACTCAAATGTCATTATTGTGGTTATACTGTGCCACCAGTGATGAAATGCAGTTCGTGTGGTGGTGAGAGTGTTTTGCATAAGGGCTTTGGGACAGAGCAGATTGCCGAGGAAGCTGCTTCACTTTTTCCAAATGCGGCTGTAAAGCGAATGGATTTAGACACTACTCGTGGAAAGCATGCTTTTGGTGACCTTATTCGGTCTGTTGAAAACGGTGAAGTGGATATTTTAGTCGGGACACAGATGGTGACCAAAGGACTCGATTTCGATAGAGTAGGACTGGTCGGTATCATGAGTGCGGACAATCTATTAAGCTATCCCGATTTTAGAGCCAATGAGCGCGCATTCCAATTGATTGAACAAGTCGCGGGACGCACAGGACGACGTACTTCGAAAGGTAAAGTAGTTATCCAAGCCATGAAGCCTCGTCACTCGATTATACAACTAGCATTGAACCACGATTTTACAGGGATGCAAGCCAAAGAACTTTCTGTGCGGCAAGAATATCAGTATCCTCCATTTGTACGACTGATCACTATAACGCTCAAGCATAGAGATCAAAAACTGTTACAACGAGCGGCGGGTGAATTTGCGCGTTCACTCCACAGTAAAATAGGCGACAGGTTCTTAGGGCCAGAGTTTGCGCCCATTGCACGCTTGAAAAATTTGTATCAAATGCAAATCATTGTGAAGGTTGACAAAGGGAGTATTGGTGCCAAAGTGCGTGAGCGCATAAAAAAATCGCATCAAGAGGTGTTGTTAACGCCAGATTTTAATCGGGTAAAGGTTGTTTTTGACGTAGATCCCAATTCGTAATATCAAAACTAGATACGAAGGTTTCAGTCTGAAAAATCACTTAGGGCAAGAAAGGCGCAAAGCTTGAAGGTACTGGTGCTTCTATAGCCACAGATTCTTTTGTGGTTGGGTGCAGGAATCGGAGACTCTTCGCATGCAGGCATATACTCTTATCTCTTTCGGCTCTTCGAGCTCCATACTTTACATCGCCTTTAAGCGGATGGCCAATGGCTGCAAACTGGGCGCGAATTTGGTGATGCCTTCCAGTCTCGAGGTGCACTTCTATAAGCGTGTAGCGGTCCCCCTTTTTTAAAATAGAGTAGGAAAGTTTAGCCTCTTTTGCGTCCTTTTCTGGACGAAGGAAGGCCGTACTTTTATTATTCTTCGGGTTTTTCAAGAGGTAATGGACCAATTTGCCCTCTTCATTTAACTGCCCCTCCACCAGAGCCCAGTAGTTCTTTTGCGTTTCACGGTTCTTAAACGCTGCATTCATTCGCTCAAGTCCTTTTGATGTGCGCGCAAATAATACAACTCCAGTTGTCGGCCGATCTAACCGATGAATGACACCAAGAAATACGGCGCCGGGCTTGTTAAACTTATCTTTAATGTAGGATTTTAGTAGTTCGGGTAAAGGAACGTCTCCGGTTTTGTCGCCCTGGACTAAATCACCGGCACGCTTGTTTACAGCGATAAGATGATTGTCTTCATAAATGATATCGGGTAGCCGACTGCCCATATTTAACTGGTATAGCTTTCACCTTCGTTAGGGAAGTCTTCATCCTTAACATCTTGTACATACTGACCAATAGCGCCTGTAATTTCTTCGTATAAATTAAGGTAGCGACGTAAAAACCTTGGGTGAAATTGGTGTGTCATACCAACGAGATCGTGGAAAACTAAAACTTGGCCATCCACACCCGCACCGGCTCCTATACCAATGACTGGAATAGTAAGAGCTTCCGATACTTCTTTTGCTAATTCTGCAGGAACTTTTTCTAAGACAATACCAAAACAGCCTGCTTCTTCCAACGCTTTTGCGTCTTCAATGAGTTTCTGAGCTTCCTCTTCTTCTTTCGCGCGCACGCTGTACGTGCCAAATTTATAAATGCTCTGCGGTGTGAGGCCTAAATGGCCCATAACAGGAATACCTGCTGTAAGTATTCTTTTAATGCCTTCAATGATTTCTATACCGCCTTCTAATTTCACAGCGTGTCCGCCACTCTCTTTCATGACACGAATGGCAGAATTAAGAGCTTGTTTTGAATCACCTTGATACGTGCCAAAAGGAAGGTCAACTACCACTAATGCTCGGTCAACAGCGCGAATAACAGAACTGGCATGATAAATCATTTGATCCAATGTAATGGGAAGTGTCGTTTCGTGACCGGCCATCACATTCGAAGCACTGTCTCCTACAAGTATGCAATCTACTCCTGCGGCATCGACCATTTTTGCCATGGTATAATCGTAAGCAGTTAGCATGGAGATTTTCTCTCCCTGATCCTTCATTTGTTGGAGGCTGTGTGTAGTAACCTTTTTAAATTCTTTTTTCGCCAATGACATAGTGCACGGTTTTTGTGAATTAAATCAGCACAAAGAAAAGCATCCTAAGCCATAGGTTGTATTTTTGAAGCCCATGAAAAACCTATTTCTATTCTTTTTTGCCTTTATCGCACTGTTTTCGTGCGACAATTCCTTGGAAATCAATGCGGATTACGATGTCGAGAATGTCGTTTATGGTCTTTTGGACAAAGATCAGGATACGCAATGGGTGCGATTACATCGGACGTACTTAGGAACGGATGGGTTGCTCGCAGGAGCGACACACAGCGATAGCCTGTATTTTGATACGGCCTCCTTGTATTTGGCCCAGCTCAATGATCAGGGGAATGTATTGAACACATACGAGTTCTACAGAAAAGACACAAATATCCTGGCATCAGGAACTTTTACAACTGACAATTATCGATTGTATTGGACCGATGCGCCTATTGATCACAACTTTGAATATCGACTGCGCGGCTTCATTCCTGGAAATAATAATTTTGAAGCCGTCTCGCCAGTGGTAGGTCCTGTTGAGATTACAAGACCCAAAGGTTTTCAAAAACTAACTTTTGGTATTCAGGATGCAAAATTTGGTTGGGATGCGGCTAGAAATGCCCGTTTGTATCAAGGTTACATTCATTTTAAATACAAGGAAGCGCCCGTTCGTAATCCCAAGGATAGTGCAGTGAAGACGGTGACTTATGCGCTACCAACACGGACAGGGTCGAATCTCACGGGATCGGGGAATTACGTCACAGAACTCAGTTATGCAGCGTACTACCAGTTCTTGAGAAACAACATCGGAACAACTACAGATACGGTGCGCGTATTTAAAAGTATAGACTTTGAGCTTTGGGCTGCTGCAGACGATTATGCCACATATATCAATGTAAGTCAACCTTCACAAGGTATCGTCCAAGAAAAACCCCTTTTTACCAATGTTGATGGCGGAATAGGACTTTTTAGTTCTCGCGGTCACACCATTAAGAAGCAAATCAAACTAAGCAATACGTCCATGGATAGCCTATGGAGAGGAATTTACACCTGCAATATGGGTTGGGTAGATTTTCAAGGTATCGACTCTGTGATTTGTGTTGACGGGTTTCCTGTCAAATTCTAACAAGACTTAAAGAGACAGTTTGTCACTTTTTTATCGGTAAAAGTTCCATAGTGACATATGTTTTTCGCGATTTGTGCCAAATTGGGTGTAAAATCGGGTCCCGTTCTTTGTGGCACAACCCTTGTTCTATACCGGCCGTAAGATTTTGAAAACTCAACCTAAATAATTTATAAAATGGGTAAAATCATAGGTATAGACCTTGGAACCACGAACTCTTGTGTATCCGTAATGGAAGGTAACGAGCCTGTAGTGATTCCGAACAGTGAAGGAAAAAGAACGACACCTTCTATTGTAGGTTTCGTTGAAGGCGGTGAACGTAAAGTAGGTGATCCTGCAAAACGTCAGGCCATAACTAACCCCGAGAAAACAGTCTACTCCGTGAAACGTTTCATGGGAGAGCAATTTTCGAACGTACAAAAAGAAGCAAAGCGTGTACCTTATAAAGTAGAGGGTGGCGATAACGATACGCCTCGTGTAAATATCGACGGTCGTCAATATACCCCGCAAGAGGTTTCGGCAATGATTCTTCAAAAAATGAAGAAAACTGCTGAAGACTATTTGGGTGCAGATGTCACTGAAGCAGTAATTACGGTCCCTGCTTACTTTGATGATGCGCAACGTCAAGCAACTAAAGAAGCTGGAGAAATCGCAGGTCTAAATGTTCGCCGTATCATTAATGAGCCTACCGCAGCTGCTTTAGCTTACGGTCTAGATAAGAAAGGTCAGGATCAAAAAATCGCAGTATTTGACTGTGGTGGTGGTACACACGACGTTTCGGTTCTTGAGCTGGGTGACGGTGTATTCGAAGTGAAATCTACGGATGGTGATACGCACCTTGGTGGTGACGATTTTGATCAGGTCATTATTGACTGGTTGGCAGAAGAGTTCAAAGCTGAAGAGAATATGGATTTGCGCGATGACAACATGGCGCTACAACGTTTAAAAGAAGCTGCTGAGAAAGCTAAAATCGAATTGTCTTCGACGACTTCGACGGAAATTAATCTGCCTTACATCACAGCGACAGCGTCAGGTCCCAAACACTTGGTTCGTCCGTTAAGTCGTGCAAAGTTCGAGCAATTAGCAGCTAGCTTGATTGAGCGTACTATTGCACCAGCTCGCAGTGCCTTACAAAACGCAGGGTATTCAACCTCTGAGATAGATGAAGTTATTCTAGTGGGAGGTACGACGCGTATTCCGGCTATTCAGGATGCGGTAAAAGCGTTCTTTGGCAAAGAGCCTTCGAAAGGTGTGAATCCAGATGAGGTAGTAGCGATCGGAGCTTCTATTCAAGGTGGTGTTCTTGCAGGTGATGTGAAAGACGTTCTTTTATTAGATGTTACTCCACTTTCATTAGGTATAGAAACCATGGGTGGTGTGATGACGAAACTCATCGAAGCGAATACAACTATTCCTACGAAGAAATCTGAAACTTTCTCAACGGCTGCAGATAATCAGCCTTCGGTAGAGATTCACATTCTTCAAGGAGAGCGTTCTATGGCCAGCGACAATAAGACTATTGGTCGTTTCCATTTAGACGGTATTCCACCAGCACAGCGCGGTGTTCCTCAAATTGAAGTGACTTTCGATATTGATTCGAACGGTATTCTTAACGTAAGTGCTAAGGATAAAAACACAGGTAAAGAGCAGAACATCCGTATTGAGGCTTCTTCGGGCTTATCTCAGGAAGAAATTGATCGCATGAAGCAAGAAGCGGAAGCGAATGCAGACGCAGATAAGAAAGCAAAAGAGGATATTGACAAGCTCAACGCTGCTGATAGCATGGTGTTCCAAGTTGAGAAGCAAATGAAGGATCTCGAAGGTAAATTACCAGAAGATAAAAAAGGTCCTATTGATGCTGCGCTAACTGAACTTAAAGCAGCTCATGCCGCAAAAGATATCGCGGCATGTGATGCGGCTCAAGAGAAATTGAATGGCGCTTTACAGGCGGCTTCCGCAGAGATTCAAGCTGCAATGCAGCAAGAGCAAGGCGGAGATCAAGGCCCTGACGCAGGTACTGGCGGTGATGCCGGTGCAGCAGATGATGTCACAGATGTCGATTTCGAAGAAGTGAAATAACCCGCAAGAATTAAAGGATGTAACAGGCCCCCGTACCGCAAGGTGCGGGGGCTTTTTTATTATATTCACGCCACTTAACACTAATGAAACTCACCTACTATGGATTTAGTCCAAATCAATGATTTTCTTGCGACTATTGACGGATACATCGGCGGTTCAAGCTGGTTCGTTTTTGCCTTACTTGGTTCAGGTATCTTTTTTACTCTTTACCTAGGATTTCCTCAAATACGCTACTTCGGTCATGCCATAGCAGTTGTGCGCGGAAAGTTTGATAAAGACGGTGCTAAAGGCGATACGTCTCACTTTCAGTCTTTAACCACAGCTTTGTCAGGAACGGTAGGGACTGGAAATATAGCGGGTGTAGCTTTCGCTATTCACCTGGGCGGTCCAGCTGCACTGTTTTGGATGTTAGTGACAGCTGCCCTTGGGATGACCACAAAATTTGTTGAGGTAACCTTAAGCCACAAATACCGTGAGTTTGCTGAAGATGGTACTGCTTCTGGAGGTCCCATGTATTACATGAAAAATAAGCTTGGTATGAAGTGGATGGCAACACTTTTTGCTGTTGCCGCTATTATTAGTTCGTTTGGGACAGGTAACATGCCTCAAGTGAATAGTATTGCCGCCTCTTTGAAAGCGACTTTTGGCATAGAAGAGATCGTAACTGGTGCTGTGCTTTCGGTACTGCTTGGTCTAATTATTCTAGGAGGAATTAAGCGTATCGCAGCGGTTACAGAAAAATTGGTTCCCGTTATGGCACTTATTTATTTGATCGGTGCTTTATCGGTGATTGTTACAAATTATGAAAATATTGTCCCTTCATTTATTAGCATTTTTGCGGACGTGTTCACTGGCTCATCAGCTGCAGGTGGGTTTCTTGGTGCAACCATAGCGTACGCATTTAACAGAGGCGTGAACCGCGGTCTTTTCTCCAATGAGGCAGGGCAGGGTTCAGCTCCAATTGCGCACGCGGCAGCGAAGGCAGAGCATCCCGTAAGTGAGGGAATGGTCGCTATTCTTGAGCCTTTTATTGATACTATTATTATTTGTTCCATCACAGGTCTAACTCTTTTAAGTTCAGGGGTTTGGAGTCAAAAGCATCAAAACGACTTTAGCTTTGCTGATCTCGAAATTATGGAAGGGGGACTCACTGAAGATGTGGATGGCGGTCGATTGTTTAACCACTTCAATAATCGCAGCTGGATAAACAGCGAATCCTTGGTTCCGTTTCAAGGCGAATTGGCTGTCAAAGAAGGTAAAATTAAGTCTGTAGCCACTGTACTCCATGCGCGTTCCATCGCCGAAGAGGTTGTTGTTTCTAGCAGCGAAGGACCGTATTCCGGAGTTTTAATGGTGCAGAAGGGCCGATTGCAAGAAACAGCAGGTCTTACCTTTACAGGAAAGTCGTTAGTCCATAGCGCTCCTCTAACAGCGATTGCTTTCAACAAAGGGTTATTTGGTGATTACGGCCAGTATATTGTCGCTATAGGTTTGTTGTTGTTTGCTTTTTCGACAGCGATTTCATGGAGTTATTATGGCGGTCGCAGTGTCACTTATCTGTTTGGCGTGAGGTATGTTAATTATTATCGTGTGTTGTATGTGATTGGCTTTTTTCTCGCCGCAATTATCGATACCACAATTGTTTGGACATTTGCGGGCATTGCCATTGCGCTCATGACTCTGCCCAACTTGCTGGGTATCTTCTTGTTAAGGAAGGACATGAAAAAGAGTATTCACGAATACAAGGCATACTTAAAATCCAATTTTAATAAGGACTTGTAAATAATTGTGTAAACCCCCTTAAACCTTGAGTGAAAGAAACTCTCTATATAGCGGAGTTGAACTATCTTATGCTCTTGTAAAAACGATTATATTTTTCCCAATGAAGAAGTATCTTTTATCTGTTTTGTTTGCGCTTTTCGCAGTTTCCGGTGTACAAGCTCAAATTTCATCTGACTCTACACTCTATACTTCAGGTGATATTGGTGTTCAGGTAGTAGCGCCTGTTAACATTAATTCGCAAAGCTCATGTGCCGATACGGTAGGTATTTCCATCCCAACTGGACACTGGATTTCATCCGTTCGATTGGAGTACACCGTCGAAACTACAGGCGGATTCTTCGGTGGTTCTGCACCGGACGACATAGGAACTTATCTGGAATTAGTCAGTGAAAGCGAAAAAGAAGCAGCATTGAGCTATGGTATTTCTGGTACAAATGGTACTACAGAAACAACCATTCGCACTATCAATGACTTTAACGGCGCTGTTACAGATACGTTCTTGATTTTTGAATTAAATGCCTTTAGACAACAATTCAACACCGCATGTAATACAACGAGTCAAAGAATAGCTGATAGCAGTTGGAAGGTTGTTGTCAATCACTATCCTGCACCGACGTGTTATCAGCCTACAGCAGTGGCGGTAGACTGGGTGATGAGTGATCAGGCCCAAATAAGTTGGACTACAGGTGGTTCCGCACAATGGGAAGTTGAATATGGAACGCCAGGATTTACACCGGGTACAGGTACTAGGGTAGCTGCGCTATCAAACCCTTTTGTTCTTAGCGGTCTTTCTGCTTCAACGAATTATGATTTTTATGTGCGCGATTCTTGTGGAACAAACGATGTAAGTATATGGTCAGCTGTGGATTCTTTGACCACATTGTGCGCACCTATAACATTTACAACTAGTTATACTGAAGATTTCGACAATACGACAAACTGGGTACCTGGTTCGGGTTTTGATAATGACGGTTCCATTGTAGACGGTTGTTGGCAACGTGATCCTGCTGATCCAGACGATGGTCAAGGGTATGCCTTTGGTGTTGGAGAAGACAGTACGGGTACACCTGGAACCGGTCCTCTTGACGATAGAACAGGTGGTGGGCAGTACGTTTATGCTGAAGCTAGTGGAGCTGCAAATCAAAGTGTTGCTACATTGACATCACCTTTGATGGACTTAAGTTCGCTAACCGTACCAGAATTGAACTTTTGGTACCATATGACGGGTGCTCAAATCAATGAATTAAAAACGGAGGTTTGGTCAAAATCTACCGGTTGGGTAAATGTGGGGAGCATTAATGGTCCGCAACAGTCGGCTACATCTGATACCTTTTTACTACAGACCTACACCCTAAGCCAATTTGTAGACGACACCGTTCTAGTCAAATTCAGTGCGTCGCGAGGTTTTGGAAATAATAATCAGGCAGATGTTGCTATTGATGACTTTGGATTTGAGGAGGCGCCTACGTGTCCAGATCCATCATTATTAGCACTTCAATCACGCACCACAACGAGCATTACATTGCAGTGGCAAGCCGTCAATGCCTTAAGTTGGGATATTCAATACGGAGCTCCTGGTGCTGCATTAGGCGCTACAGCGAATACAACAACTAGTGTGAGTACGAATCCAGCGACAATCACAGGATTAAGTACAGGGACTTCATACCAATTCTGGATACGCGAAGTTTGTGGGCCTTCAGATAAGTCGGATTGGATAGGTCCAATCTTAGGAACAACGCATTGTGCTGCTGTCGCGGCGCCATGGTCGGAAGATTTTGATTCGACGACTTGGACTTCGGGAACTGGTTTCTACAATATCGGTAACGGCATGGCAGCATGTTGGTTTAGAAGTCCTGAATCCGATACGTTAGCGTCTTCCTCGCTTAGTTGGGGTCCTCGCTCAGGAACAACCACCACAGGTCAGACAGGGCCGACTACTGATGTCAGTGGTTCTGGAAATTACATGTATACAGAGGCTTCTCAAGGCGCACCAAATCAGGAGGCTATGTTAGAATCTCCATTACTAGATTTGAGCAGTTTACTAAAACCGCGCGTTTCGTTCTATTACCACATGCGTGGGTTCTACGTTAATACTTTGAAGTTACAAGTATGGGTGGATTCAACGCAAACTTGGAATACATACTTTACTAAATCGGGTAATCAAGGAAATCAGTGGATTTTTGAAGAAGTTGATTTAGCGGGTTTTGCCGGCGATACCATCGTTTTACGTTGGATTTCGTCAAAAGGCAATGGTTCGCAGGGTGATATTGCAATAGATGAAGTGATCGTGGACGATCAGCCGCTTTGTCCAGATCCTTCGCAATTTGCGCTTACGAATGTAGGGTCTACGAGTGCAAGCTTTAGTTGGGCTACCGGTGGTTCAACCACATGGAATATTGAGGTCGGCCCCGTTGGATTTACGCCGTCCGGTACTGGTCTCACTAATCTTACGAATACTACACATACCGTAACGGGATTAACAGCTGGTACTTCCTACGATGCGTATGTAAGAGATACTTGTGGCACTCTTGGCGCTTCTTTATGGATTGGTCCAATCACATTTAACACCCTTTGTAATCCATTTACAGCACCATATACTGAGAATTTTGACAGCACCTCGTGGGTCACAGGGGCGAATCAATCTCCTGGTCAAATCGACGGCTGTTGGTTAAGAGCAGATACTATAGAGTATTTCTTTAAAGCAGGTCCTCCGACCAATCATTCAAACAACACCGGTCCTGATGGAGACCACACTTCTGGTAGTGGTGGTTATATTTTTACAGAGGCCAACACAGGGTTTGGTGGCGGCTCTACATTGAGTAACTCAATAACATCGCCATTAGTCGACGTAACCACATTGACTACGCCTGAGCTAAGTTTCTTCTACCACATGTATGGAACACTCATCAATAAGTTGGTTGTACAGGCAAGGGTTCAAAACGGAAATTGGGGAACGGTTGCTACTATTAGTGGTGCACAGCAATCTTCTTCCGCTGCGGCATGGCTTGAAGAAGTAGTGGATCTGTCCAGCTATGCAAACGATACTATTCAAATAAAATTTGTCGCTTACCGTTACCAAGGTTTCAGTAATCAAGTGGACATCAGTATTGATGATTTTGACATTCATGAGGCGCCTAACTGTCCTAAGCCTACGAATTTCACTTCGACGGGTGTTACGAGTAATACGGCATCATTTAGCTGGACTACTGGGGGCGCTACGAATTGGCAACTGAATTACGGTTCAGCCGGATTTACGCCAGGAACAGGATCTTTCGTAGCAATGGCCTCTGCTTCTGGATCAATCACAGGGTTAAGTCCAAATACCACTTACGATGTTTACGTGCGCGATTCTTGTGGTTCAGGCAATGTATCAGATTGGGTTGGGCCGTTGACCGTATCAACACTTTGCGGTATGGTAACAGCACCATGGTCCGATGACTTTGACGGAATTTCCTTCGATGCATCAACAGGAGCTATCGATCCGTGTTACACAACGAGCACATCGACGACCTATTTCTGGCAGACAGGGCAAGGGCAAACGCCTACAAACAATACAGGACCGACTGCCGATCATACTACAGGTAATGGCAAATATGTGTATACCGAAGCTGTTTTTGCTTTTGGGGGTGCAGATTCTGATGCCGAATTCACAACTGCTGAAATTGATTTAGATACGTTGAGTACTCCTGAACTGACTTTTTGGTGGCACGGTGCGGGTGGAAATATCGACGATCTAGAAGTAGATATTTTTAGTGGCGGAACTTGGACAAACGAACTTATTGTAAACAGTACGAATTATACACTACAAGCAAATCCTGCCGCGCCGTGGGAAGAAGGCGTGGTAGACCTTAGTTCTTATGCTGGAGATACGATAAAAGTTCGATTTACTGGGTACCGTTCATCTACTTTCGGCTTCAACTCAACCCAAGCGGATTGGGCTTTAGACGATATTAAAGTAGATAATGCACCGACGTGTTTGGAACCTACGGTATTTGCTAGTACGGCAAGTACCACAACGAGTGTATCTCTAAGTTGGACCACTGGTGGCGCGAGCAATTGGCAGATAGAATATGGTCCCGTTGGATTTACACCGGGCACCGGAACAGTTGTTAGTGCTGCAACAAATCCATTCACTGTGACTGGACTCAGCTCAGCCACATATTATGATTTTTACGTGCGAGATTCGTGTTCAGCCACTGATGTGAGTGATTGGGCTGGACCTGTAACCGAATCTACCGCTTGTGGTACAGCAACGGCACCGTATTACGAAAACTTCGATAACGGATTCGACGAAGGAAACGATACGGGGCAAGGGCACAATATTGGTGCAACCATCAGTGCTTGTTGGTCACGCACGGATACGGATACAAACTACCGTTGGGGTGGTCGTGACGGAGGAACAGCAACTGGAGGAACAGGACCTAATGGCGATCACACGAGTGGTTACGGTAGTTACGTGTATGCTGAGGCAAGTTTCAGTACAGGGACGCCCGTTGCTACTTTAACGTCTCCTTCAATAGATTTATCAGCACTCACCACACCCGAGATGCATTTCTGGTATCACTTATATGCACAGAACGGCTCGCAAGGGACATTGACCTGGAGTATCCAAGACGTCAGTGCAGGTACGTGGGTGGTTTTAGATTCTATATCAGGAAATCAAGGGAATCAATGGGTAGAAATCGTTGAAGATCTTAGTTCTTACGCGAATAAAACGGTCAAAATCAAGTTTACTGCGCAGAAGTCTTCAGGTACTACGCCGCAGCAAGGGGATATCGCTGTTGATGATTTAAGTATTGTTGAAGCGCCTACATGTCCGGATCCATCTGCATTGAGCGCGACTCCAACATCTACAACAGAAATCGAATTAGCGTGGACAACTGGTGGTGCTACAGCATGGCAAGTAGAGTACGGTCAATCCGGTTTTGTACAAGGTAATGGTACCGTTGTAAACGCATTAACGAATCCATTTACAATAACTGGCTTAACCTCAGGTGTTACCTATGATTTTTATGTCCGCGATTCTTGTAGTGCAACTGAATTTTCGGATTGGATAGGTCCGGTCACAGCAACAACACTCAGTTGTGTAGGCGGTTGTACGTACACTTTAGTACTCACAGATGACTACGGAGACGGTTGGACTGGAAATAACCAGGGTACGAACTTCCATGCTTTAGAAGTTACTACAGGTACGTCGGTGACAAGCTTTACGATGTCTAATACCACAGGGGCATTGGGCACCACTGAAACATTTACATTCAATGTATGTGATGGTGATACACTATACTTAGAATTCATTGATAACGGGAATTGGGAAGATGAATGTGGCTACACGCTAACTGATGCTAACGGAGTAGTAGTATCTTCGGTTGCAGGGGGGTCTATGACTGCCGGTATAAAGTATCAAGGTTCTGCGAATTGTTCGTCTCCTTGTCCGGCGCCATCTCCATCATTTAGCTCTACAGCAACGTTCCTAAGTGTAGATTTTGATGCGACCACTTCGACGGGTGCTGCATTGACTTACAGTTGGGACTTTGGTGATGGTAATACAGGTACCGGTGATCAGCCAACCCATCTTTACGGTGCAGGCGGTTCTTATGCCGTGGTTCTTACTGCCACAGATTCTTGTGGGCAGTCTGTGACAGCGACGGATACGCTCTTAGTGTGTGAAGAACTACTTCCAAATGTAACTTACACGCAAAGTGTGTTCACTGTTAATTTTGATGCTTCTGGAGCTGCAGGCGCAACAGGAGCGACATGGGACTTTGGCGATGGAAATACAGGCTCAGGATTAACACCGTCTAATACGTACAGTGGTTCTGGAACTTTCGCAGTTGATGTTACAGTAACTAATGATTGTGGTGATGAGGCGGATACCACCCTTTACATTACGATTTGTGTACAACCCACAGCCAACTGGACTGCTGCGGTGATTAGTGCCGGCGGAGGTGGAATGCAGGTTCAGTTTGACGGAACCAGCTCAACTGGTGGAAATTCCTTCCAGTGGAACTTCGGTGATGGAAATACAAATACTACCTCAAATTATCCATTACATACTTACGGTACGGTCTCATTAGCTTATAATGTTTCTTTGACTGTTTACAATGCCTGTGGTGATAGCGATACGAAAACAGGGATATTAGGCGAAAATTTAGGTGTTTCGGATGCGGATATAGTACGCCTAGATGTATTCCCTAATCCAGTCCAGTACGTGTTGACTATAGAAAGTGATTTTGCTATTAATGGTGAGATTAGTCTTACAGATGCTTTAGGAAGAATAGTACTGGCTGCTCAAGGCAGCGGGGATAATCGCCAACAGATCAATGTATCAGAGTTAGCCGCTGGAAGCTATGTCCTCAGAATTGTGGACGGCGCGAACATAACGCAAGAACGGATACAAATAGTACGATAAAGCAAAAGCCGCCCTACGGGGCGGCTTTTTTTATGCCTTTTTTACAAATTCGCTTTTCAGCATCATCGATCCAAACCCGTCGATTTTACAACTGATATTGTGGTCGCCTTCCACTAGTTTGATACGACTTACTTTAGTTCCAGGTTTGATTGGCTTGGGTGCACCTTTTACAGGTAATGACTTTATGACGGTAACGCTATCACCATCTTGTAATGGATTGCCATTTACATCAAGAACAACGAGCCCTTGTGGCTCCTGCTCGGGATTCCATTCGTGTCCACATTCAGGACAGATCAATAATGCATCTAAAGGATATGCATACATTCCATTGCATTCTGGGCAGGGGTGAGAATCGGACATCAATTCGAGTACTTAGAAGTTATTTAAGAGAAGAATAACGGAAAACTACGCCAACCAATAAAGTAAGCGCAGCAATTCCTATAAAGGCAACTTCAGGGGCACGCATTTGCAATGCTATGTAGCCAATAAGCGCTCCAAAAACATAGCCCATATCACGCCAAAATCGATAAGTAGAAAGCGCCTGTGGACGCCAAGTAGGGTGACTGTGGTTGCTAATACCTACTAGGAAAGTAGGGTAGACCATCGCCGTGCCAAATCCCAATAGTATGTACGGCAGCCAGAACAGCGGAAAATTACGAAGACCAAGGAGCGCCAACCCCTGCATTATCATACCCCACATGAGTAGTCTGCGAATGTTCCCTTTATTCGAGAGAGGTCCTGTGAAGAGTTGTCCCAAACCCCATGTTGAAGCGTGAATACCCGTAAGAATACCCACAGTAGTTAAACTTTCGCCGCTCGCTAAAAGTAAAGAAGGCAATACAGCCCAAAGAATGCCGTCGTTTGCGTTATTTACAACGCCTGCCCATGTTATGGTTCGCAAGGCCGGATCACTAAAGGTTGTTTTATAAAAAATAGATTTATCCTTTTCACTTAAACTTGACTCGACGTGCTGTTTGGCTTCGAGTTCCGCCCATGGCAGCGTTTCAGGAATGACGAAAATTGCTAATAAAGAGGCTATGAAAACAATGCCCATGGCCGTATATAAAACAGGTGTAATGAGTCCCGTTGATTCTGCGTAATAGGCGGCAAATGCAGCGGAGGCACCCACAGCAACGTACCCCGCACTCTCATTTAATCCCATAGCCGTGCCGCGGTGTTTTAATCCAACGATATCTATTTTCATAATCACGGTTGTCGACCAGGTAAACCCTTGACTCAAACCTAGAGCAATGTTGGCTAGAATAATTAATGCACTCTCGCCAGAATTAAGTAATAACATCGGTGCTTGCAGTGCTATAGCCCATCCAAGCAATAAGGTGCGTTTTCTACCAATTTCAGCGATTAATTTCCCAGTGAAGAGGTTTGCGATCGCTTTGCTCAGACCGAAGACAGCCACCATGATTAGGGTAGCCTCCAATTCAGATACGGACCAATTCTTTGTGAGTTCCGGCAAAAGACTTCGCTCGAATCCCACCATGGCTCCAACAAAGGCACTCATTAGTACGAGAATGCTGAAAAGACCAGCGTTTTCGCGAAGGCCTAATTGGACCTTTCTCATGTTAGTCTTCAATCTTTTTGATGCGAATACCAACCCAAGCGTAGATAAGCGTCATTACCGGTGAAATCAGGTTGAAGAAGGCATACATAAAGTAGTCGCCCGTAGCCACACCTAGTACAGAACTTTGATAGGCGCCGCAAGTATTCCATGGAATTAATACAGAGGTTACCGTCCCACTGTCTTCTAATGTGCGGCTCAGGTTTTCAGGAGCAAGGCCGCGTTCACGATATACATCTTTAAACATTCGTCCCGGTACCACTATGGCTAAATACTGATCCGAAGCGGTTACGTTTAACACACCACAAGCAACGAGGGTTGAGGTAATAAGAGATGCAGATCCACGAGCAAATCGAATGATTGCATTGGTAATGGTTGCGAGAAAGCCCGAAGCCTCCATGGCGCCACCAAATGCCATCGCACTGAGAATCAGCCAGACCGTTCCTAGCATTCCGCTCATGCCAGAGGTACTGAGTAAATCTGAAAGGATGGGATGTTCGCTAGGGACTGCGATACTGCCATAGACGCTGCGCATCGCAATTTCGTAAATGGGGTGTGCGCCAGTGCCCAATTCTTGCAATAAGGGTTGCTGAAATACAAGTGCTGCTATGAGTCCACTAAAAATACCTATAGAAATCGCTACTAATGCATCAATTTTTCGTGAAATCAGTAGGATAACAACTGCGGGCACTAGGAAGAGCCAAGGCGTAATATTGAATTGAGCACTCAAGAGGGATTGAACTTCTGCGACCTCTGCAGCATCTAATGCACCGTCTTTATATCCTAGACCTAAGACTGTGAAGAGAATCAATGCAATGATCAAACTAGGTACGGTGGTGTAGAGCATGTAGCGAATGTGAGTAAAAAGATCCGTTCCTGCCATCGCAGGGGCAAGATTGGTAGTGTCGCTCAGCGGACTTAATTTATCACCAAAGTAGGCTCCGGAAATTACTGCACCAGCTACAACCGATGCAGGAATACCTATGGTTTGACCTATTCCCATCAATGCAATACCTACGGTAGCTGTTGTAGACCATGAAGAACCTGTACTCAGGCTGATCAGTGCCGAGATAATGACGGCAGTGGGAAGAAAGAATTGGACATTTATTAAGTCCAAACCGTAATAAATCATTGCAGGTACAACACCGCCTAAAAGCCACGTACCGGCCAAACCTCCAATGAGGATCAGGATGAATATCGCCTGTGTCGTATCGTGAATGTTCGTTTTGATTTTAGCAAAGACAGCTTCAACCGTACTCCCGTTGAAGACCCCAATTACCGCTGCAACGAACGCTGCAAGCATTAAAATAACTTGGTTTGAACCGGAAAGCGCGTCATCTCCATAGACTTCACCTACATTAAACCAGAGCAGAACCATGAGTACTACTAGTGGTGTGAGAGCGAGAAGGAGTTGGGCGGTAGGGTGGTTCTGCTTCATGGTCGATTCTTAGGCTTGCGCTTTTAGCTCATTGCCGTAATTATATCCTGTTTAGTAATTATATGATAGCCTTGTTCCACTGCAACGAGCACAGCGCGGTGGCCACTTTTTACCATATTGGCTACTTCTTCAATACTTGTTGTTAGGTCGACCACTGGGTATGGTGACCCCATAATATCGCCTATGAGTTTGCTGTTTACAGGGTGGTCGAGCATGCAAGAAAGCATGGTATGGTCGTCAATAGAGCCGACTTGCTTACCGTCTTGCATCACCGGAATCTGCGTAATGTCGTGAACCTTCATCAGTCGAGCGGCATTACTAAGCGGCTCCGTAGGACTTACAGTGATCAAGGGCAAATGACTGTGGTTGTCAATCAAATCTTTTGCCAATTTATTCGTAGGGGCAAGGAAGCCTCTATCTCGCATCCAGTCGTCGTTGTAGACCTTTCCTACGTAACGTGAGCCGTGATCATGAAAAAGTACCACCACGACGTCATCTGGTGTCAAGCGGTCTTTAAGTTGGCGTAAACCTTGAAAGGCAGAGCCACAACTGTAGCCCAAGAACAGCCCTTCTTTACGTGCTAATTCTCTTGTTGCTAGCGCCCCATCTTTGTCCGTGACCTTTTCGAAAAAATCGATTACATCAAAATCAACATTTTTTGGAAGGATATCTTCACCAATACCCTCTGTGATGTAACTGTATATTTCCTTTTCGTCAAACTCACCCGTTTCGTGGTATTTCTTAAAAACCGAACCGTAGGAATCCACACCCCACACTTGTACATGTGGGTTTTGCTCTTTTAAGTATTTCCCTACGCCTGAAATGGTCCCGCCGGTTCCAACACCAACCACGAAATGAGTCACTTTACCTTCCGTTTGCTCCCAAATTTCGGGACCTGTAGAATCGTAGTGTGCTTGACGGTTACTCAGGTTGTCGTATTGGTAAGGATAAAATGAGTTTGGAATTTCTTTGTTTAATCGTGAAGCTACACTGTAGTAACTCTCAGGATGCTCAGGTGCCACGTTCGTAGGACACACATAAACTTCCGCACCCATGGCGCGCAGAATGTCCATCTTTTCCTTTGATTGCTTATCGCTTAATGTACAAATGAGCTTGTATCCTTTTACAATAGCCGCTAGCGCAAGTCCCATTCCCGTGTTGCCGGAAGTACATTCAATGATGGTGCCCCCAGGTTTAATGTCTCCGCGTGCTTCTGCATCTTCGATCATTTGTAAAGCCATACGGTCTTTTACGCTGTGGCCAGGATTAAAGTATTCCACCTTTGCATAAACCGGACAAGGGAAATCTTCAGCAATTTTATTGAGTTTGATCATGGGCGTATTGCCAATGGTCTCAAGGATATTGTTGTAAATAGGGCGCATGGGCCAATCTGTTTTGTATTAGGTTCCGTAAAGATAACCGATTGTATGCCTGGAACAAGGGTTCTTATGAGAAACGAATGCTTTGGATAGGGTGCAACCTAGCAATCCAACGAACGGGGAGGAGTAGTATGAGGTAGGCGATGACAATGAACACGGCATTCGCACCGAGAATCCATGTCCAGTCGAAGGTGATGGGCGCCGTTGCGATGTAGTAGGTTTCGGGATCTAATTGGATCCAGCTGAATTGCCACTGTAAAAAACTTAGTCCTAACCCCAGCGCATTTCCCCAAACTAATCCGCGAGTTAAAATACGGATGCTTAGCCATTGGAAAACCTGCAGAATAAGACGGTCACTACCGCCGAGTGCTTTGAGTGTACCAATCATTCGAGTACGGTCAATAATCAAAACAAGTAAGGCCGTTATGAGATTAGCCACGGCTACAATAAGAACAATAGCGAGCACCAGTATGATGTTCGTGTCGAAGAGCGCGAGCCATCCGAAGATTGCCGGATGACGGTCTTCAATGCTACGCGCCTGCATGGTATATGGAATCACTGCATTCCAATAGGATGAAATAATTTCGCGTCCTTCTTGGTCATTCAGTACCACCATATAGCTGCTTACACTGTCTGCACGCCAACCGTTAAGTCGGGCAACATCTTTCTGATTCATTAAAATAGTCTGCCGGTCAAATTCGTCTAAACCCGTGGTAAAAAGCCCTTCCACAATGGATTTCCTGAGTCGAGGCAATTCGCCCTGATTCTTTAGGACCGTTAATACAGCGGTATCTCCAATGCCTAGGTCCAATTCTCGTGCTAGAGTGGTAGATAGGAAGGCACCGTAGCGCGAGGTGGGAGAAGAGGCACCGTTACCGGTCCCGTATTGGGCAGAGAACGTTTCCAAATAATCAGTCTCGAGACCTTTGATTTGAATGCCGTCGAAGGCATCTTCAATAGGATTTACCAGCAACGCCATTTTTTGAACCACTGGATAAATAGACTGAACGTAAGGGGCTTCCCGTAGAGCACCTGTTAAACTATCCGTTAAGCGTATGGGTTTGAGTTCTTCGGTTCGGTTCGGTGCATAAGCGCTAATGGTAAAATCGCCTTCTAAGGCACTGAATTTATCCATGATGGCGTGCTGCAAGCCTTTACCGGAAGTAATGGACAGAAGTACAAGCGCCATACCTAATGCCGTAGCGACAATACTCAATTTTAGCAGCGGTCCAATTACTTTGGAACCCGTGCTCTTTTGTATCTTCCTTGCTATGAAAAACGCCTCTTTCATCTCCTCGCAATTTAGAACAACTCTCGCGTTATTCGCGGTATTGCTCCTGTGCTTTTCTGCGCGCGGGCAAGAAAGTTACTTGCCGGGTATTGCGCAGACAGGGGAGTACTACATGAAGCTCACCGAAAAATCAGTGGCGGTGGTGGCCAATGCGACTTCGTTGCTCCCCAACGGTACCCATACAGTGGACCATTTGATTTCGCTCAGCGTTGATGTTCAGCAAGTTTGGGCACCAGAGCACGGCTTCAGAGGTGAAGCAGATGCCGGAGAGCATGTGGAGGACGGCCGCGATCCCAAAACAGGCATACCTATTCGAAGTTTGTATGGTAAAACTAAGCGTCCACCCACGGATTGGCTGGAAGGCTTGGATTGGGTCATCTATGATATTCAAGACGTGGGGGTCCGATTCTATACCTACAGCACGACGCTGAGCTACGTGATTGACGCGTGTGTAGAAGCCGGTGTCCCGCTCATGATTATGGACCGGGGCAATCCAAACGGTCATTACATCGACGGTCCCATCTTAAAACCAGGCTTCGAGAGTATGGTAGGTTTGCACCCCATACCGGTAGTACACGGCCTAACCATGGGGGAATATGCTTCTATGGTCTATGGCGAGCATTGGATGCCTTCGACAGAGAATGAACAGTGGCGCACCGCCTTCGAAAAGAAAGGCGGCATAGAAGTTATTCGATGCAAAGGGTATTCTCATCGTGAGGTTTTCAAGGAATTCCAAGTCCCTCCGTCGCCCAATTTGCGTTCCATAGCCGCCATCTGGCATTACCCGAGCTTGTGTTATTTCGAGGGTACACACATTTCCTGTGGGAGGGGTACCGATGCCCCATTCACCCGTTTTGGTGCACCGTGGCTTGATGGAGAAGGGTACGAGCATAGATTTAAACCTGCGCCAGATCATGGGTCGAAGTATCCTAAATTTCAAGGAAAGCAGTGCGGTGGGGTCCAATTGTCCCAGGATCTAACGACGGCCCCTACGGAAATCGATTGGACCTATTTGTTTGAAGCCTATGCGTATTGGAAAGAAAATGCTCCAGTCGAGGCGCCAGAATTTTTCAATGCGTTCTTCAAAAAATTGGCCGGTTCAAATGAACTACAACAAGCCTTGGAATCTGGGATGAGCGTCGAGGAGTGGGTGAAGTCTTATCAAAAGAAAATGTGGTTTGAATACATCGATTTGATTTACGAGTACCAGTCATACCCATGGTTGGTCAGATTTAAGACCAGTCGCAGCTATCGGGTAGAATAAAAAACCCCGCACGTGGCGGGGTTTCTTTATGAAGTGGAAAAGCGGATTATTTCCAGCCTTTCATCTCTTTCTCGTAGCCGGTTCTGTAGGAATCAGGTGCGCCCATGTCCATGGCTTTTTTACCCTGCTTGAGGGCAGCCTTAGTATCGCCTGCCGCGTAAAGAATTTTAGCCTTTACCCAGTTTGTGTACCAGTACTCTGGATCCAGTTGTAGGGCAATTTCAATAGATGCCAACGCTTTTTCATGATCGCCTTGACCGCTGTAGTAGTTTGCAGCATTTCTGTACGCTCGCTTTGCATCTGATAGAGCTCTCTCTATATTTTTACCACTTTCGCCATCAGAATCTACTCCTAGGTTAACACTTACTTCAGCATCAGCCCATTCAAGGACTAATTCGCCACCGGTAGTGCTCAATGATTTGAAGCCTATGGTAAAGCTTTCGTCAAAGTCACCCTTTGCTGCTGGAGCAGTTACACGAACTACATCATTATCTTGACTGTAACCGGTGCTGCCCCAAAGATCAGTTTGGGTAGAGAGTATAATGGTCCATTCTGTTTCTCCTGGAATGGTAAACAAGGCATATTCTCCAGCAATCACAGCATTACCGTTCATTGTGAAATCTGTAGAAGCGTTAAGAATAACACATCTGTTCGCACCTGTACGCCATACTTGATTGTAAGGAACGAGATCACCAAAAATGGTACGGCCGCGTGTCGCGGGACGAGAATAAGTAATGCTAAAATCAGTAAGACCTATTCTTTGATCAATAGTAGAAGTAGGTGAGGGTTGTGGAAGTTCTTGTGCATTCGCAGGCAACGTCAATGCCAATGCGGCAAGTCCGAGAATCCAATTTTTCATTTGTAATTTTTTAGGGTTCACCTAAAAGTAACAAGAAAAGTGGTGGTTAGTTGTTAGAGTGCCATCATTTTTAGCGCGGCCACGGCAGCTTCAACTCCTTTGTTACCATGAATACCTCCTGAACGTGCGCGACTCTGTTCAATGGTGTTGTCGGTAAGCACACAGAAAATGGTAGGCGCGTCGTAGCTGAGGTTCAGTTCTGTAATGCCGTAGGTCACGCTCTGACAAACGTAGTCGAAATGCTTTGTCTCACCTTGAATAACACAACCGACTACAATAACCGCATCAGGTTCTTCATTTTCATGAAGGCGTTTTGCACCAAAGGTGAGTTCAACAGCTCCGGGTACATCCACTCGAAGTATATGTTCCGGATCTACTCCATGAGCCACGAGTGTATCGTAAGCACCTTGAGCAAGTCCATCAGTGATTTCATGGTTCCATTCCGCCCGAACAATCGCTATTACTTTACCTGCTCCAGAAGGGACCGTTTCGTTATCTGAGCTGTTGAGGTGCTGGTGGGCAGTAGCCATGAGATTATTTTAACGCAGCAATAACACCAGTAATTCCTGAAGCTTGACGGCTCTTAGGATAGTCTGAAGCTATTCGTTCGTATAGTTTAACAGCTTTCGCGTTTTCACCTAAAGCCTCATAACTCAAACCAGCTTTCCACAGGAAGAGCGGTGTAGTAAAGTCGTTTTCTGTTGAATTGGCTGCTTTGTTGTAGTAATCTACAGCATCGTCCATTTGACCCAATTCGACAAATGCATCACCAATAAGGCCATAGGCAGTCGCCGAAGTGGCTGCATCCGGTTTATGGTAATCGTCCATGTATGCAATGGCATTTTCGTAATCGCCTAACGTGTAATAGGCGACTCCAGCATAATAGTGTGCGCTATTTCCTGCATCAGTACCGCCGAATTCGTCGATAATATCGAGCAGGCCGTAATAAGCACCGTTCCCATTTAAGGCCAATTCCATAGAGTCCGTCTCAAACCATTTGATTGCTTTCGCTATCTCTGTAGCTCCTTCTTTCGCTTTCGGTTCCACAATGTACGTGTTGTAAGCGAAGTAGGCCAATACCACTGCAACTACTGCTGCAACTGCTATACCCACCTGACGAGCATTGTTCTCAAGGAACTGTTCCGTCTTAGTTAGCGTTTGTTCTACGTTATCAAATCCAAGGTTATCCTGTTCTGCAGGCGCGTTCTTCTTAGCCATAGCTAGTTTTAATTGAGTCCGCCAAAAATAGTATAAATTTTCATGCTTTGAGCCCTATTTTTGTTCCTATGGAAAACCTGCTTGTGCACGCTTTAGAATTGACCCATTTCAAGAACCATCGTAGTTCTTCGTGGCAGTTTAATCCCAAAGTGAATATTATCTCTGGAAATAATGGTAATGGTAAGACCAACGTCTTAGATGCACTGCATTATTTATCGTTGACAAAAAGCTACCTCAACACAAGCGATGGTCAGAACATCACCCATGGTGAAAGTATGTCGCTGCTCAAAGCAAAGTTAGAACGTAAGAGTAGTGAACATATTCTTGATTTAGGACTCAAGAAGGGTCAGAAAAAGAAAGTGCGACTCGATGGTAAGGAGATTGATAGATTAGCAGATCATGTCGGTTACATGCCCGTAGTCATGATTACGCCTATGGACCGTGATTTGATCATAGATGCAGCTGAAACCCGACGGAAATTGATGGATACGACGGTTTCCCAAAACGATAAACAATATTTAAACGCCTTAATGGCGTACAATAGGGCGCTTACCCAACGTAATACTACGCTGAAGTATTTTGCTTCAAACCGTACCTATGATGCAGAGATGATCGGTTTGTATAATGAGCAATTGACTCACAATGCATCCATCATTTTTGAGGCGCGGAAGGCATTTGCGTCAGAATTACTACCGCTGCTAACGCACTACTATCAAATGCTTTCGGGAGGTAAAGAAACCGTAGGTGTGCGCTACAAAAGCACGCTCCACGATTCATCTATGGAGGAGTTATTGACCGAAAATGAATCTAAAGACCGCGTATTACAATACACCTCTAGTGGAACGCATCGTGATGATCTCGTTTTCCATTTGGGGGAACATCCTATCAAGCGCGTGGGTTCTCAAGGGCAGCAGAAAAGTTTTTTGATCGCTTTGAAATTGGCCCAATTTGAAATTACCAAACGTCATTTAGGCATGCCGCCGCTTTTGTTGCTCGATGATATTTTCGATAAATTGGACGAAGGTCGAGTGGCAAATCTACTGAGCTTAGTACATACTGAAGAGTTCGGTCAAATTTTTATTACCGATACGCATCCTGAGCGAATGCTTGAGTTGAGTGAAAATCTCAAACTCAACCACAGCACTTTTGAAATAACTGATGATGGCGAAATACAAAGTCTCTAACGAACAATCCATGGGGGAGGCGCTATCGCTGTGGCTCGACCGCTACCGTCTTCGTAGAGGGACGGATGAAACGCGCGTATTGCAAGCATGGGATGAGTTGATGGGGCCGTCTATCGTGCGTCAAACCACGAAGAAAAAAGTTCAGAATCAAATTCTATATGTTCAGTTGGAAAGCGCCGTTGTGCGCAAAGAACTACTCATGGTAAAGTCAAAAATCGTGAGTAGTATAAACGAACACCTTGGCCGTGAAGCCATTAAAGACGTGCATCTGTATTAGTCTTTTAACAAATCTGGACGGCGCGTTTTGGTGCGTTGATACGCCTGTTCTTCTCGCCACAAATCGATGGCTTTCGTGTTTCCGCTCAGCAGTACTTCGGGTACTTTATGACCGCGGAAGTCTTCTGGCCTCGTGTATACAGGAGGTGCCAAAAGATCATCTTGAAAACTATCGGTAAGTGCAGAGGTTTCGTCATTAAGAACGCCGGGCAGCAGACGTATGACAGCATCTGAAATTACTGCTGCAGCAAGCTCTCCACCGCTTAAGACATAGTCTCCTATACTGTATTCATGAGTGATCCAATGGTCGCGAACCCGCTGATCTACACCTTTATAATGACCACAAATGATGAGTATATCGCCGATCAAGCTCAATGCGTTTGCATCTTGCTGGTTGAATCGTTTTCCGTCAGGTGTCATGTAGAGAACCGCATCGTAGTTGCGTTCTTTCTGCAATGCCTCAATACAATCTACAAGAGGTTCACATTGCATCACCATACCGGCACCTCCGCCGTATTGATAATCGTCAACCTGTTGGTGTTTACCGGCGCCAAAATCTCTTAGCTGGTGCACGTGAACTTCCGCAAGGCCTTTATCTTTTGCGCGCTTCAAAATGCTGTGCGCGAAGGGACCTTCTAATAATTCCGGTAAAACTGTGATGATGTCAATGCGCACCTTAGTTCTTTTTAAGACCAATTTCGACCAAACGCTGGTCTAAATAATCACCGGCAGTAATATCATCAAAAGCTTTAGGTTGGGTTTCGCTAATACATTGAGCCAAAGCATTTAATGGCATTTTTCCGACGGGATGTAAAAAGAAGGGTATGCTGTATCTAGGCTGGGACCATTTTTCTTTCGGGGGATTTACCACGCGATGCGTAGTAGACTTTAAATAGCCGTTAGTCAAACGTTGAAGCATATCTCCAACATTCACTACCAAAGAACCAGGGATGGCCGTAATGCCGACCCATTGGCCTTGTTTATTTAGTACTTCCAGTCCTTCTGCGCTAGCACCCATAAGTAGTGTAATGAGATTGATGTCTTCATGCTGTCCGGCGCGAACACTAGCTCCTGGGTCAGAAGTGATGGGCGGATAATGAATGGCTCGAATAATACTGTTTCCCCCTTTCACCCAAGGTTCAAAATAGTCGGTATCGAGTTCTAAATAGGTTGCTATTGCACTGAGCAACTCCATTCCTATGCGCTCCAATTGCTGGTAGGCGTTAACAAATGTGGGAGCGAGTTCAGGACGTTCGCTTACAGATATATTGTTGTGGTATTCCGGGCCATTATATGCCGGTACTGGCTGGCCCACTTGCCAAAATTCTTTTAGATCTGCTGCTTCAATCCCCTTTGCATGCTCTCGTCCAAAACTGGTATAACCGCGTTGACCGGCTAATTTCTCAATCTCGTACTTCTTTTTTGTATCCGTATCTAATGCAAAAAATGCAGCCACTTCCTCGTACAATTGCGTTTGCATCGCATCGCTAAAACCATGATTCTTAATGGTTACGAATCCGATATCGGTGTAGGCTTTTCCTAAATCTGCGGCAAAAGCTTTTTTATCGGCAGTTGATCCGCTCGTCCAATGGGATAAATCTAAATTTGGAATGAGTGACATACGGTCTGTAAGTAGGTTATATCTAACAAAAATAACTACCTTTTCGCAGTCGTTCGAATGGAACTTAAAGACACCTATAGAAGTTATGAACCACCCTTTACCGCCTGAACTCCTTCAGGATTTCCTGCAAACCCGCGCCATAGAAGAGAAAATGCTCATTTACCTGCGACAAGGTAAAATTTCAAAGTGGTTCAGTTCCTTTGGTCAAGAGGCCATTTCAGTAGCCGCGGTACACGCTTTAAAAAAAGAGGAATACATCTGTACCATGCACCGAAATCTGGGTGTTTTTGTGGCGCGTGAGGTAGCATTAAAACAGTTATTCGCACAGTTTCAAGGAAAACCAGAAGGTTTTACAAAGGGACGCGATCGCAGCTTTCATTTTGGGAGTCAAGAGCACCACATCGTCGGTATGATTTCACATTTGGGTGCGCAATTAGGATTGGCTTGTGGCTTAGCCTTACGCGAACAACAATTAGGTTCGGGCAAATGTGTCGTTGCATTCACGGGCGACGGCGCTACCTCTCAAGGTGATTTTCACGAAGCGCTCAATGTTGCCGCTGTATGGTCTCTTCCTGTGGTCTTTATTGTGGAGCGCAATTACTGGGGATTAAGCACCCCGGAAGAAGAACAATTTAAATTTAAAAGCTTCGTAGATAAAGGGCCTGCCTATGGTATGGAAGCCCGAAGTTTTGACGGAAATAATTTAGCAGAGTGCTACACAGAGCTAACGAAAGCAACCGACTTTTCGCGAACGCAGAGCAAGCCAATATTATTAGAAGCAAACACATTTAGAATACGAGGACACGAAGAAGCGAGTGGAACTAAATATTACCCCGAAGGCATGATAGACACAGCGATGTCAGACGAGCCCATGGCTAAGATTCTTCGGGAGCCTGATCATTACGGTATGGACGAAAAGTCCTTGAAACTAGAAATGGAAAAAGCGAAAGTGCGTGTAGATGAAGCTTTCCATGCAGCATTAGCATTAGATGGTCCGAGCTATGACGCTGAGGAGAGCGCACGTGATCTATTTGCTGAAGTGCCTGCGCTTCCTGAAAGCGCTAGCGACAGCTCGCGCGAAATGCGCCTCATTGATGCGCTACATGATGGATTAAAGGAAAGTTTAGCGCTGTGGCCTGAATTGATCTACATGGGACAGGATATTGGTCCTTACGGCGGGGTTTTCAAAGCGACTGAAGGCTTGGCCGAACGGTTTGGTTCAAATAGAGTACGAAACACTCCGCTCTGTGAGAGTGCCATTGTGGGAACATCTTTAGGGTGGAGCATTGCAGGCGGAAAAGCCATGATGGAGATGCAGTTTTCGGATTTTGTTACGACAGGGTTTAATCAGATCGTCAATAATCTGGCGAAATTGCATTGGCGTTGGGGACAAGCTGTAGATGTCGTTATACGAATGCCTACAGGAGCCGGTGTCGCTGCAGGACCCTTCCATTCTCAAAGTACGGAGGCTTGGTTTACGCATGTACCGGGTTTAAAAGTAGTTTATCCGGCTTTTCCAGCAGAGGCAAAAGCCCTATTAATGTCCAGTTTTAATGAGCCTAATCCGGTCTTATTTTTCGAACATAAAGCGATGTACCGTACCGTTCGTGAGGAAGTTAAAGAGGGTGCACAATTCATGGAATTAGGTAAGGCAGATGTCCTGCGTTCCGGAACAGATATAACGGTGGTTACTTATGGAATGGGTGTGCATTGGACGCTGGATTTGATCGACGAAGAAAGTTTAACGGACCAATTAGAATTGATCAACCTTCGCACCTTAGTTCCACTAGATTTCAATGCCATTCGTTCTAGTGTGAATCGCACAGGTAAAGTTATAGTTTTGCAAGAAGATATTGCAGTGGGCGGTTACGCTGAACACATTGCTTCACGCATTGCAGAGGAATGTTGGGAAGCATTGGACGGTCCAGTGATTACTGTGAGTTCAGATGCTACTCCAGTGCCTTTTCATGCCGCGCTAGAGGAGGGTTATTTAGCGAAGTCGAAGTTGAAAGAAGCGGTTCAAAAATTACTGAGTTACTAAACCTATTGCCGTGGGGCAACGCATATTGCGCGGCCATAGGGTAGGCGTATAAAAAAAACACCCCCGAGGCTCAAGCCTCGGGGGTGTTTGCTTTAAAAATAATCGTGCTTATTCCACAATCAATTTCTTAGTGATTTTACTTCCTGCGCTCTCAATAGTGTAGAAGTATACACCAGCGGCGTAGTTGGTTACGTCAATCGTTTGAATGTGACGTCCGGCATCTAAACGACCGAAGTCTTTCATTTCCACGAGACGTCCGGTCATGTCCATAACGACCATGCTGTAATTTGCAGCTTCTGCAGATTCAATAGCCACTTTGGTAACACCTGAAGCAGGGTTAGGGTAGTTTTGGCTTACAGCGAAGTTATTGCGCTCAAGTTCTTCTAATCCGATGTTGTTCGGGTAAGGCTGACCTAGGTAGTAGAAGTCGATAGGGTTTAGAACACTGAAGGTTCCGAAATCTTCAATAGGCGCATACGTCATGTGTATTTGGTGCGAGCCATCTCCGTTATCAAACGCCCAATCGGCAACATTACCCCAAGTAGCATCTCCGAAAGTACCCATTACTGTTTGCGGTCCTTCTAAAGAGTCTCCGATAACATTATACCCTTGACATCTCCAATCCGGGAATTGGTTATCCGTTGTACCACTAGAATATGCCGTATCTGTTTCAAACCAAGAGAAGAACATCATGTCTCTATCAGCATTCATTGAAATGTATGGACGGTTTGCTTCTGGTACTGGACCATTGGTCGGATCGAAATCAAAGTCAAATGTAAATACCTGACTTACTACGTTACAGTCCCAAGTTAGTCCACCGTCCGTGGTATAAATATCAACGAGAAGATTAATTGCAGGGAAATAGTTAAAGTCTGCAGCAGGTGTACCACCAGCAGCAGCCGTTCCTGTACCTGGGAATACGTGAACAAACATGTGCGGGTTGCCATTGGCATCTACAGCTAAGTCGTGACCACGCGTAGAAGACGTTAAGTGACCAATACTCCATGTACCGCCAGTGATTTGGTCGAAAATAGTAACTAAGCTGTCGCCTGAGCCATTATCGACTAATTCATCAAGATTAGGTCCCATAATAGAACCCCAAGACGAACCTCCGTTGGTTGTTTTGATTAAGTATGGGTGAATGACTTTAGCAGGCGCCAGGGTGCTGTCATAGCCCTCTAGGCTAATGTATCCCGTTGTAGCGTTAGCCGCAAAGAAAATATTTGCATCGCCAACGATTTTACCGTTTGCTACTTCATTGGTTACTGGCATGTAAGCTCTGTACTCAGTATACGTCATTGAATCTATAGTCCAGTCCATAGTTCCTTTCCAAACCAGTACCGTGTCCGTATACTCTTCTACGTCATAATCTGGCTGGTGGAAGCTTAGCCCCCAGAAATTTCCGCCGTCAACGTAAGAGTTGTCTAGAGTTAAGTGCCCCCCCGTAGTATCAACAGATACATTCGTCGTAGTGTTGTCCATTTTGTGGGTACCCATTAAAGCACCACCCCAAGCACCACCATTTGTTCCAACGAGTGTTGGTGCCCAAACAGCGATACTCGCATTTAGCGGATTCGTGTTTCCAGTTTCATTCAAGATACCGATGCGCGGGTAACGCGCGGCCCCAGGATATGCGTAACCACTTGTCGTGGGATTCCATACCGGTCCAGCATTTGCAGTCCATGTCGCGCCTCCGTTGGTTGAATAGTCAAAACGCAAACTTCCTGAACTATTATCACCATTGCTCGAATAATCTGAACGGTGAACGAATGCGATAGTATTGAGATCTTCATCCGCCCATATGTTCGTCTTAGGCCCAAAACCTGCGCCATAAACGTTCGGAGCGGTACCAATGGCAACTGCTGAACTCTGCTTATTCGCAGATGTTTTGTAGGGAATGCCATCTGCATGCGATGCAGTATACATTTCTGAGCTGCGGCCTAAATCGGTACGCACTTCTTGTGCAGTAGCTCCGATAACACTAAGACCAGCAACAGCGAGTAATAATTTCTTCATAAACCAATTTTTAATAGATATGATAAATATAAAAGGAATTCCTGTAACGAATCGCCTCTAATCCAATAGAAGTTTTGAATAAAGTATTGACAATTTATCGCCAACACGATTTGGCATTAATTCGGCAAAAGACCCCCGTTTAGCAGGAGCTAAGGAAGCAATGCTTTGTATGGCTGATGATAGTTCGTCGAACGAATCAACCACTTGGCATCCATCATCGTAGTAAGCGGAGCCGCCAAAATCTTTTTTTGAAATGGTCCATAAGCCTGCTTGACGGGCTTCAAAGATGGTTATTCCAAATGTTTCATATGCGCTAAAAAGCAACAAGGCATGGTGTTGCGGTAAAATTTCGAGAATCTCAGCGTTCGACTTACGTCCGTGTAGAAACACGTTGGACTGGCCTTTTATCATTTTCTCTAATGCTGATTCATCCGGTCCGCCGCCATAAAAATGCAGTTCAAATTGCTTTGTTGGCAGATCGGAAAAGACGGCTAGAATTTTATCCTGCTGTTTGATGGAAAACACAATATCCGCTACTACGCAAATACTAATGGCCTGTCGTTTTTCCGCAGCTTGAGAACTCCGATTTTCAATAATGTTTGGTACGACCTGAGTTTTTGTTTTCGGCGCAAGCTCCTTTATACCATCGGCCAGAATCTTGCTAACGGGCAATACGATATCACACTTATGCATGTACCAACGTGCAATTTCTTTACGCCAACCCTTTAGTGGGTGGGGGTGCTGCGGTAAAAAACCAGACCAATGCTCAGAATGTACAGTTTTAATTCCTGCACGCTTAGCAAACCAAAGTAAAGGTGCTAAATCAGGCGCATAACAGTGAAAGTGAATAATGTCGGGCTTTATGGAATTCACTTTTAGGAAATAAGCACGCCATTTTTTAACAGTACTCATGTTTTTGCCTCCGTAAAGGGTGTACCCTGCGTTTTGCACAGTCGGTTCAGAATGATTCAGGAATCCGAGGACGGCGGAATTTGGGTCCGCTGCGTGAATGTGCTTTTGAACGAACACGCCGTTTTGCGGGTCCACCGCATTCGGGAACCACTTGACAATATGTAAAACTCTCGGTGTCTTCACTAGTGCGAAGTTACGCTATAAGTCAAATCATAGGCAAGCAAGTGTAGCGCGAGGATTTAATAATGGCTAATTGTCCAAAGTACACTAAATTGGCGCATCGAATACTAAACACGCTGAACATGTTGAACGGAACGGATTACATCGTTGTGGGACTCTACTTTGTCCTGGTTTTCATAATCGCCTTTTATAGCGGCTCTAAAAAAAGCGAAAATGGTGAGGCTGCCGATTATTTTTTGGGAGGTAGAAACTTAGGATGGTTTGTGATAGGTGCTTCATTATTTGCCTCTAATATAGGTTCCGAACACCTTGTAGGTTTGGCAGGACAAGGTGCCGCAGGAGAATTGGTCGCCGGTCAATTTGAATTACTGGCAGCTCTCATTCTCATTTTATTAGGATGGGTTTTTGTCCCATTTTATCTCCGCTCCGGCGTTTTTACAATGCCTGAATTTCTTGAAAAGCGCTACAATGGTTGGGCCCGAACGTATTTGTCGTATGTAAGCATCGTTGCCTACGTGCTCACTAAAATATCAGTTACCATTTTCGCAGGGGCCATTGTTTTTACAGCACTTCTTGGTATTAACTTTTGGACTGGTGCCATTGTTATAGTTGTAGCCACCGGTATTTACACCGTGTTTGGCGGATTCAAGGCGGTAGTATACACGGATTTAATGCAAATGTTTGTCCTTGTTGGTGGGTCTATTGTGTTGACTGTTTTTGGGTTGAGAGAATTGGGTGGTGTAGAAGAATTGATCGCTCATACGACTCCTGAACATTGGAGTTTATGGCGTCCAGCGAGCGATACCAACTATCCGTGGACGGGAATAATGTTCGGCGCACCCATTTTAGGGGTTTGGTATTGGTGTACTGACCAATTCATCGTTCAGCGCGTCCTTGCAGCAAAAGACATTGACACAGCTCGAAAAGGAGCATTGTTTGGGGGATACATGAAATTATTACCAATTTTCATCTTCATGCTACCAGGTGTTATTGCTTATGCGATTGCGCAAAAAAATCCAGATCTACTCACTTTCGTTGTGGACGGTGAAACACAATACGACGCGGCATTGCCTTTAATGGTAAAAACCGTCTTACCTGCAGGCCTCCGTGGCCTAGTGGTTGCCGGATTGTTGGCGGCTTTAATGTCCTCTTTAAGTTCTGTATTCAATAGCTGTTCTACACTCATTACGTTTGATATCTATAAAAAGTACCGTCCTCAAGCGACGGATAAGGAATTGGTGAGTGCGGGTCGCGTCTCTACGGTAATTTTAGTTGCTCTTGGCATCGGATGGATTCCATTAATGCAAGCCATTCAAGGCGGCTTATTCCAGCAGCTCCAGTCGATACAAGCATATATTTCGCCTCCCATAGCTGCAGCATTTTTATTGGGTATTTTCTTTAAGAAAATCAATGCTGCGGGAGCGAAATGGGCGTTAATTTCAGGTGCTATACTAGGGGTAGGTCGATTATCTCTAGAAGTAGCGGGTGGCGAATATACTGGGTTTATAGGCTGGATGGTGCACATGAACTTCCTTCATTATGCGCTTTTGCTCTTTGCGATCTGCTCGATAATTCTTGTAGGTGTTAGCCTGTTGCGTCCAGATGCCGAGAGTTACGACGATGAAACGCTGGTTTGGAGTGCAGAGAATGCCGTACCAATGACCAGCACCACAAAGGCTTTGACATTTCTATTAGTATTGTGCGTAGTCACGTTGTGGGTGGTCCTTTAAAAAAGTAATTATTGGTTGCACATATTCTCGGTTTCCGATTATATTTGCGGCCCTAAACATGGTGATTGTAGCTCAGCTGGTTAGAGCGCCGGATTGTGGTTCCGGAGGTCGCGGGTTCGAACCCCGTCTTTCACCCTTTTAAAAAGCCCTGCAGTGATGCGGGGCTTTTTTTGTTCTAAAGCTGCAGATGTACTGCCTTATCCGTTAACCAAAGTGACGGGTTTGCAATGTACGTGAGGTACATAGGCTATGTAGTATTGAGGGGCTGGTCAAAAAAACCAGCCCTTTCTAAATGTAATGAGTCAAACAACTTGCAGTGACCTCACAACTCTGGCAAATCCTCAACATCCAACTGCTTTACCTCTAATCCTCTCAAATAGGTAAGAAATGCCTTTTGAATACTAAGTAAGCGTTTATTAAAGCAAGTACTGCTATAACAATTGTCCAAATGAGCTTTTCGGTCATAGTAGCATCGTCTTTCCAGCGTAATGCTTTATCTTTAAAGGGATATCTTAATTTCAAAGGTGTATTACTGATTGGAAGCCTTGATAGCTTCATTCAACTTATCTGCTACTTTGTAGAATTCCTTATCTCTTTTTCTGAGGCACCCTGCTGGTGATAAAGCAATCCTTGAAAATGCTTTGTACGAGACTGCACAAAGACCTGTTCCTAGCACAAATAGAGGAGCTAGTCCCGGTTCCTCAACCCAATAAGGTATGGTGATTCCACCCAAAAGAGCGGAAGGTACGCCAAAAAAACCTGCAGCACTACCCGCCACCAAGCTTCCAATGTTATTCGCAATACGATAGTTTTGATTCTTATGGAAACTGATGAATCTATTAGCTCTGCGGACATTACCTCTTCCAGCTTTATGTAATACAGTTAAATCCTTGACCTGTTCCATTGACAATTCTTCTCCATTCTGAGTGAAGGTGCCTTCATTGTACTCAACATAGTCTTGGCTGAAAGCAGAGATTGATATCAATACGGCTGCAATTGTAGTTAGTAGTTTCATTGGTGTGTTACTGATTAGAAGCCTTGATAGCTTCATTCAACTTATCTGCTACTTTGTAGAATTCCTTATCTCTTTTTCTGAGACACGCTTTTTTTGATAACGCAATCCTTGAAAATGCTTTATAAGAGACTACACAAAGACCTGCTCCTGGAGCTGCGTAGCCAAGTGCTTCTAAATTTACTTCTTCAAACCAGATTACATACCAAACCCCAACAGCTAATGAAAAACCTCCGGATAAACCAGTTGCACTACCACCAATAAAGTTAAGGGCGTTATTGCCACCACGGAGGTGTGGATTTTTGTGCATTTCGTCAAAATTAATCCCTCTGCGAACATTACTTTTTCCAGCTTTATGCAATACAGTCAAATCATAAATCTGTTCCATAGACAGTTCTTCTTCATTCTGAGTGAAGATTCCATTATCGTATTCAATAAGGTCTTGACTGTAAGCAGAGATAGAGATTAGTACTGCTGCAATTGTAGATAGTAGTTTCATAGGTGTATTAGTTTAGAACTAAGTGTATAACGGACGTCGGTTGCCTCGCTGGATCGATTTAAATGCGAACACTGCAAAAGCAAGTAAATCTTCATCAATATGTGAACCGCTATAATCTATATGAATTTTAGCTTTTGATATAAAACCTCCTAGCACCGTGATTGATAGTATACTTTCTTTGTCCGTTGTGCGAATAAGTTGATAAAACTCTTTTCGCTCAGGATGCAGCGCCAAACTCACAGATTCTTTTAAGTAGTATGAACTTGATTCATTACTGGGATTGTATACATAGCTACCCCAAAACCAGGGAGGTACAATAACGCTATTGATGATGTTTTTCAGCATACCCCTTTTCCATTCCGGCATACCCCAGGTCCAGATGATTTCACCACATAAACGTCCATCTTTAATAAGGTTGGATTTTGTGCCAAACAGGTCCAATGGTTCCATCAGCCCTTTTTTACCATCATACTCGTAACTAATCGCATCACGATACCATTTAACGTGATTTGCTCTAAGAATTACTGTATCGCCATTAAGTACTCTAAACCCTGTGGAATAGTTCTCAATTCGTAAAATCATAGATAAGTTTATTATTTCTGAACAGGTGTATTAATTAATACGGAAAATATAACCATTGCGTAAAACCTCCGTGATACTATATAATCTCGTACACAGACACTTTTGCTCTTGTAGCCCTTACAAGTTGACTCATCTTCCATTATGTGCCTCGTTGCTGGGATATATTTATAACTCTGGCAAGTCCTCAACTTCTATCTACTTCACTTCTAGTCCCCTTAGACAGGTTAGAGGTACTTCATAATCAGCTTGCCGAAAGGAAATAAAAAAGCCCCTTCCGAAGAAGAGGCTCGGTAATTAAAGTCGTCAGTAATTATTTACTTCCTGTGAATGTATAGGTAAGGGTATCTTGTACATAAAGCATTGTAGCGCCTATGTTTAAGAGATTACCGTCAAACGAACCATTA
>Ga0228675_1000128_pt1 | contig 47351 bp, 50 predicted proteins | sample 36D_rmetaG_FD_182786 | JGI IMG/M metagenome (GOLD analysis project Ga0228675, IMG submission 182786) | Seawater microbial communities from Monterey Bay, California, United States - 36D_r | ecosystem: Environmental > Aquatic > Marine > Coastal | place: USA: California | collected 2016-10-05
TGATCAAATTTACGAGAGTTGAGTATCTGTAAGGTATTGTTTGATTGCTTCTTCTTTTGCTTGATACCAGTAGTGAGTGTTTTTGTATTCTGAGATAAGGATTGCATCGTCTTGGATTTCCCAAGTGATTTCTGTTCCTTCTTTCCACCCGAGTTCTTGACAGAGTTCGTCTGGGATTTCGATGAAGAAGTCATCCGAGTCATTGCATTCTTGTATAGTAGTAATAAATTTAGACATTTTGATCTATGATAGTATACCAACGCATATGTCGATCATGTTGTTTTAACGATTGAATAATAAACCATTCACTAGCAGTTGAGTTAATGGTATGAGTAGTGTATCCACCATCAATGTATTCAATCGTAACAACATATCGATGTCTCATTCCATGTAACCGTTCTGTTGTAAGTATTTACGTGTCAAGGGAGTTGGTTCATATACTTCCCACATATTACCACCAGCACAAGCAGCAAGAGCATCCATAGTCATATTTTCAGTACGACCTGCCCAACCTGCTTCTGCTTCCCAAGGTAATGCAGACTTAGGATAAGTGCGTTCTGCTAATACACGCCAGATCATTGGAACTTCATCTTCTGGCATAATAATAGCAATGAGTGAGTTATCAATAGTGCCTGCCATACAATCTTGTGCAGCGTGCCAACCTTCATGTCTCATCACCATCATGAGTGTGCTAGGTTTACCCATATAATCTTTGTTTAGGAAGAAGTTATTGGATACTGTATGATATACACCACGATGACCATAAGGGAAATACTTTTGATCAGCAAGGAATACGTTCACACCAACTTGATTAAGTGAGTGTAACATATTATGAAACTCACCAGTGACACTCGTGAATTCTTCTGTATTAGGATACTGTGATGAGATATCAAGCATCGAGTATACTTTCGTGACACCATCAGTGCATTCACCTAATAACATACAACCCATGGAGTCCATAGAGTTATATCCTTGAGTGATCTTACTATCATCAGCAAATGCTGGTGTCGTAAGAGTTAATGCTGCTGCTAATAATACATTACGTAGTTTCATTTTGTTGCCCTTGTGCTTTGATTTGTTCAAGTATTTGTTCAGAGTCAGCATAACGTTGTTCATTACATGCTGTCATGTATTGTACAATGAGATCACGCATCTCATCTGTAATAGGATCATCCATCAATTTCAGGGAGTGAGAGATATAAGTTCAAGAGATCATCTTCATTATAGAATGCTGTCTCTTCCTTCTCCATACCATCAGGGTCCATCCATTCAAAGAACTCATCAGCAAGTGCTAATGCCTCATCAATGTTATCATTTGCCATGTGATAACGGAAACGCTCCACACACCAGTCATAGATGTCATCACGTTGTTCTGAGAGACGATCAACAGTTGCAGCGTCGTCAGTGATTTTGTAGTTGCTCATGATTTGGTAGCGAAGAGAATGTTGGCGAGGTGATCGTATTGAACGAATTCTACATCATTAGGGAGTAGAGAGACGGCAGCAGCAGCAAAATCGTTAGGAAACTTCTTGAACAAGCGCCAGAACTTCTGAACACCATCATAATCTAGATCTTCACGCGGAAGAACACGAATCTCCCACGCTCCACGAGTGTAACGATTAGGATACGGTTGAATGTAATCCTTGATGTAGTCTGATAATAGATTCATGATTGAATAGTGAGTTGATTAAGACCTTGACCGATGGTGCCTATAGGGAATAGGTTAAAAGCAACCGTCCAACGCTCCAACTCCATCTTATTACAAGAAACGGAGTGTGTCAAGTAGGATGGAAAAACAATGAGTTGGTTGGTCTGTGGAATAATAGAGTAGAGTTCGCTATTAAAATGGTTAGATTGTGTTATCTCAGGACGAATCGTAGAAGAAAACAATCTAGTGCCATCAGTACCAGGACGACGAAACATAAACTCACCACTGTTAGGAGGAATATCTAGAAAGTATACTCCTGATAACATAGAGTTGGTATGCATGTGATCTTGACACCACTCACCTTGTTTGTGATGATTGATCCAACTAGTGGTAATCATTACATCAAAGTCAAACCCCAATTGATTTAAGAATGTATTAGATTGTTGAACAATCTCACTCTTTAATCTAGGTACTATATCTAAGACATGATTATCTTTAGATATACTACCATTACCAACAGGATATAACTCCTGTTGTTTTATGAGTTGTAACTCACTATCATCACAACTTACAGATGTGTTGTATACAGGTTGTGGGAATAATGATAGGATGTTGTTTGTATCATACTGTTTCAGGTGATTGATAACAGATTGAATACCATTCACTTGACAAAGACCTCGTTGGTTTGTTCAATAGTTAGTGATTGTGCGTGTTGAAGTAATTGACACATGTGTGCAACGTATTCAACATCCTCATCACAAGGATTGAAATCATAGGAACAATCCCAGATTACACTACCATCATCATCGACAGGAGCGCCAAACATATAACCGTCTTCTTCAATGGCAAATGCATTACCATCAGCAACCAGATAGAACGCGGGAGCAGTCATTTGAGATAAGCGAATGAATTTAGTATACTATGTATTGGGTGTGGTGTCAAGTCTTCTGAGACCAGTTGGTAATCTGACTCTTCTTCTCACGATAGATCAAACGATCATAGTATAATCTCAATTGTCCTCTATTCATTGGTGGGAGACCATCAAAATAATAGATTAAATCTTCAAACTTAATGAATGCATGACCCCTCAACTCTAATACGTTTTTCACACGTCTGAGTCGTGGTGCCCATATAATAGTTTTATTCTTTACCTCATACTTATGTGATACTGGATCTTTAACTGTATTAAACTTATAATCTCTTGTATCGTTACATAGGCAGTTTAAATTATTCATATCAAGCACCCTGATAGTATGCATTCTTGTACAAGTAACCACCTGCCCAATCACAGTTCTCAAGGACAAACTCACGCTCTGTGATCACACGAAGATCAAAACGCACTCCCTTAGCAGGTGCTTTGATAGATGCTGCTTTGTATACTTCACCAGTCTTCTTGTCAATGAAGCAGTGAACAGAGCGATTACCACCATCAGTAGTCATCATCACCTTGTGATACTTACGTCCAGTGTCAACAGTGAAACGATAAGCACCAATGTTATTCTTCAGATCCGCAATCTTCTGCTCATGATACTCTCTGTCAACAGCAGATGCCATGAAAAACTCTTGGCGTCGGATGCTCTCCTTCACAAAGTCTTCCTCAAGTGCTTGACAGAGCGCAAATGTGTGACCTAGGATCGCTTGTGCGATGTCCTTACGTGCCTCAGCAGAAGCAGTGTAGTCAGCGAAGGTGGTGGCAGTCATGGTGTTTGTGTCGATGTGAATAGTATAGGGCAGATTAGGCGTTGCGGATCTCACCACCGACCACTACGTCAGCTGGCACACGAGAGACAGTGTAGCGACGGATCTGACCCTCAAACTGTCTCCATGCCTCAACGGTCTCGTTCACGATGCGGTTGTGCTGACGATCCATGCCCTTAGCAGTGGTACACTTGCCTTCCTTGCGGAAATAGATGATGGGTTGCTGGGGAGCATCAATGGTGTCGATCTCGATCTTGTAGAAGGAGTGCTTGACGACTGTGGTGGTCATGTGGTGTGTCCCGTGCTGATGAATATAGTATAGGGCATTTGGATGCCCTGTGTGCGTTCAGTGGACAGTTCACGAGGTGGTCAGTCGAGACATGCTGATCATGAATAGGAAGACTACCATGATCACCACATCCCATGATTTTGTTCTGATGAAGTATGGGATGCTAATCAGATCAGCAACACAATTCAACATCACACCAGCGATCACATTCACATGAAGAATCACAAAATAGGCAGTGATAACACCAACGCTGCCTAATACTCTTGCTTTACTATCGAGTTTCATTCATAGTAGATCCAATGCTTCTGGTGATAGTTCATCACTAGCACTCTGACGCCAGTTCTTATTCACCTTGTCAATGTCTTCTACAATATCCCATGCGGGAACAGCATCATCAATGTTCTCCAGAATCCAACGGTCGAGCATTACTTCAGAAATAGACATGATTAATCAGTTGATACGAATGATTTGAGTAGTGGCATAGCAGAGTATGCCGTAGTGTTGCTTACGTCTACAGTTTTACCTGGACGTTTGTGGTTAATTGGGGCAATGTAACATTGTTTCTTAGTGTTGTAGAATCCCCAGATCGATCGGACAGGCTCATTAGTGTAACTAAACCGAGCATGATTCCGAATCCAAATGCCAACGACGTTGGACTTATGTTCATGAATCTCATAGGTGAAACCTTCTGGTGGTTGATGAGGGAAATCAGATGGTAGTGTCAAGTGCAAGTTGTTCAAATTCAAGGTGATCGCAGCATGAATCATCATCATGCAGATCAATCATGTCAGTGTCTGTGTGCTTAAAGAGTTTATCAAAGAGATCATTGACGAACTGTTTGTTGCTGGATTGTTGAGTCATAGTAGTTCATCATTTTGGTGTCGCGATCTGCTAAGAATAGCAGATAGCAAGTGAGAGCGACAATAGCAAAGATGCCGCTTAGGAGATACTGGGTGAATTTCATCAAACTGCCATTGGGGTGTACTCAGAGCGAGGCATCTGCTCTACGTTGTAACCTGTGACGGTAGCACCGTTAGCGATACGCTCAGACCACTCGTTACGTGCTGTGAGTGCTGTGACAGTGCTGTAAGACTTGAGACCGTTTGAGTTGAAGGTGACACGCTTCTGGAAACGCTTGACGATCACGCCGTCCTCTTCAGCGATGAATGCTTCAGGAAAGAAGTCAACAGTGGTGACGAGTGTGGTGAGTTGCATGTGGTGTGTTCCTTTGACTCTCTTAATATACAGGGTTTTGGGGTGCTGTGCCACAATTGTGGACACTACACTGACTGGCACAATCACCAGTGGATGTGACCAAATGATTGGTAGGTTATGTAATCCCAACCAACACAGTAAGCATCATCTCTACGATAATACTTTCCTTTAGCAGTGAGAGTTTTGTAATGATGACGAATAACACCGTCCCTACCCATTTGACTGTTTTTGTATACCCAAACGTTGTATCCTTTCAGTCCCTTGTTAACTTGAACAGGAGAAGGACAACCACCTTTTTTGATCATGAGTAGGAAGCAGTGCTTTGACTCTCTTAATATACACGGTTATGGGGTGCTGTGCGCGTTTTGTAGACAGTTCGCTAACTGGTCGTACGTGGCAGCATCATCGACGTTGTTCTGCATAGCATGGATTTTGGTGGTGCCTAGATTGCATCCCATCATCATATCCATTAAGAATAGGATCTGAGAGGTCGTTAGAGGCACTTCTATAGTCCGGTCAGTCATAAGTGGTTCAAGACGCTTGTGGGCGATTGTGGAGGGGTCTCAGCAGTTGTGGTGAGTTCTCTACCAGTATACATTAAAAAAGCACCCTGTCAAGGGTGCTATACTAGATCTAGTTTTCAATCTTATGAACTAATGTCTTAAAATCATCATCTCCCATAAATTGCGTGAACCATGATTCGTATCCACTAGTAGGACCTCGGTTCTGCTTATGGTTGAGACCCTTCTCATATGCGATGTTCAACCAATACAAGAAGAACGGAACACCTTGAGAGAATCCATCCATCTTACCACGATCCTTGATCACGATCTCATTGTTACGACCGTTCTCTCTAGCAATCCATGAGGCAGCATTGACTCTGCCCTTACCAACAACAGGAATACCAACGATCTCACCATCCTCATCTAGAGCAGTCTCTGCAATGAGAGACAGTAGTTGAGTAACGTTAGAGTTGAATGGTCCTTTCTGGATGTGAAAGAGAAACAATGCAGTCATGAATGTAGCATCAAACTGCTTATTATATCCTGTTTGAGACAGGATTTCATCAACTGCTTTGATGTTGTCCATGTAGGTATGAACAGCGCAAAGAGTTTGACTACGACGATACTCATCCATAGTGATAGACTCATCATCAGTGTCGGTCCAAAGACCACGCTTACCGAAAGTATTAGGATCATGATACTGACATGTGTAACTAAGAGCGGTGACAATAGCACCATCTTGAAACTTCTTAGTTAAAGGGAAATATCGAAGGGACTTAAAGATACCCTGACAAACCTCTGCTGTCTGTTCAGTAGCAGATGGGTTATCAAATGCCCAATAGATGTTACGAAGACCAATGAGAGTCTTTTCATCATACTTGATAGCAAGAACATGTTCAGGAATCTTGTCAGTTTTGCCTTCTTGCCATGCACGAGCACGAGTATTAGCATCTAGACGCCATTGATGCCCTGCGGAGTACTTTGAATTATCTTCCCATATATCATCTTCTGTTAGTTCACCGACTGCTACAATAATATGCGTTGGAAAGAGTTTACGCAAGTGATCGAGCACTCCTCGTTTCTTCAATCGATTAACAGTGTTACGCTGAGTAATCCACTCAGGTAAGTTTAAAAAATTCTTTGTTTCCATCAGACAGATGGAGACACCAGGCGCGATCTGATACCACACGCCAAGTGCGAGTAAGTTTGGTTTCATAATAGGTCTCTTAATTGAGGTTAGCAACAATACCTTCAGACTGGTGTGTCTTTGGCAAGTTGGTTATATTATATATCATTCTAGAAATTCTGTCAACCCCTTTCGCAAACGAGTTTCCGCAAATGTCAGGTAATCCTGATCAATGTCGTATCCAATGTAGTCCCATCCTAGATTCTGTGCGGCAACACCAGCAGTACCAGTGCCAAAGAAAGGATCAAGAACTATGCCAGACTCAACACCAGTCATCTTGAGACAATCTTCCACTAGTTTGACAGGGAATGTTGCAGGATGCTTTCCGCGTAGAGATTTACTGTTGATAGTTTCATACGGTATAAACCAACAGTTACCCTTATCTCTCAGGTTTGGTTTAGTATCAGCAGTATTCTTTCCGCGAATGTTTGCCTCATAGTATTCATACTTGACACCAACAGCAAGACGATCTACACTCACGTTCCCATCTTTAGTGAAATGAAACAGATGTTCCCATGTAGGACACAAGAATCGTTTGCTATTGATAGGTTTGAAATGCCCACTTGTCTTATCATTGACGTGGATAGACTTGACCCAGTTGATATGATTTTGCAAGATCCAGTCATTTCTGAGTGCAAGACCAACTTCCATACCCACCCACGGATCGATGTTAGAATATCCCATGTTAACAAACAGGTGCCCAGTATCCTTGAGCACACGTTTACCTTCAAGGAATACTTCTACCAACCACTCAATATACTCTTGACGTGGTTTGTTGTCATCATACTTACCATATTTGATGTTGAGGTTGTATGGTGGAGATGTAACGATAGCATCTACACTACCGTCCTCCAATTTCTTCATACCATTCAAACAATCTTCAAGAAACAACATTACGTCCAAAGTAAAAGTTACGCCACTTATTATTATAACCGATACTACATGATTTGTGGCGATCATGCAGTTCAATACCATCCACGAATGTTACATAAACATTAGGGAACTCTGTAGCATCAGCGAGGAGATAGATTAATTTATTCTCTTCACAAATTTGACGAGATTTGACAGGATCAATAGTGCGACCCTTACCAACCATGTTAGAGGGACAGAACTTAGAACCACCAGAAAGAGTAAACATCTTTTTCTCTACATTACTCTCCCCATCAACACCCTCAATAATTTTACCAATAAAGTCGATAAACTTTTTGTCAACGTAAGTCAACTCAGGGAACCACTGTTCATGAACATATGTGGTGATAACAGGAGAAGATGTTCGACCATCTTCACAGATCTTCTTACTGAGATTTTTGACTATACCTTTAGGACAATCAGGGTGAAACAAGTTTTCAATTTTGAAGTGATAAACCTTGTTCAGTTCGATCATGGGTGTTTGTGACTATGCTGTAATTGTACACGAAAAAGCAAGTGGCGTCAACCACCTGCAACCAGTTAACGAAGTGGTGGACCAGTGAACCACCCAACGATGCTTTTTCTGATACCATGTGTCACTGGAGTTACCTGATGTAAAATGTGACTAGAAAAAACTATCAATGTGCCACGTTTTTTAGGCACAGAGAAAATATGGTATGGATCTTCTGAGTCTGGTGTTTGTGGCGTTGCTATTTGCAGCACACCACCCTCGTAATCATCATTTAAAACCAATGAAAACGAGAGTTTTCTAACAGAAAATCTGTTAGCAACCTTCTTGTTATCAACATGCCATTTATAGTAATCATTTACATTATAGTGTGCATATTGAAACTGACCATTATCATATTGACGAAGGTCGTAATTATACATCTGTAAATTAACATCCATTACATTGTCAAGACAAAGTTTTCCAATATAATGAGATGAATCAATAAACTTAACTTTAGTAGATCTCCAATTAGAAGACTTATTAAAGGTAGATGCTTTCTTCCACTCTCCTATACTATCCAACTCAGCAATCATTTCATTTAATGTTAGATCATCAATTCTAAGTTGACGTACAGAAAAAGTGTCTATCATTGTTACTTACGCATAATTAGATGACCAAGTGATCCTAGGATCTACATTAGTTCCTCGAAGAACACCATGCTCCAATCCACCTACAAAGAAAATAGCGGTCCTCTCTTTATGAAATGAGCATTCGTCTGGATCTAATGTAAATTGTAGTTTTGATGATCCTTTTGGTAGTTTATTAAAGTAAACTAGACTGAATATCGCACCACCGTGAGTATGTGGTTCTTGATATTGTGTGTTATCATACACATTATACCATATTTCAGTTGCTTTGCACGTATGTTTGATATGCTCAAGCAGTTTGTTTACAGTGGACTCACACCTATCAGAAAATGTACGAACAATTTGCGGATACTCAATATTATTCAAATAGTATGAATTTAATGGACTATCTCCAGCAGATTGCCACTCAAATTTACCCCGACCTTCATATTTCTTAGAATAAGTAAGAGCAACCTCTGCTAATTGATCATTCTCTTCTTCAGACAAGAATTCTTCTACTATACTAATCATCAATCTCCAAAGATAGGAATAATGTTAGTCTTAGCATGTTCTGTTTTGTTGATGTGTTGCTCCCACATACTAGCATCATCCAAACTATAGAAGATCGCTTCCTGCTTCGCTTGCCCCTTCTTCTTGTTCTTCATCCATACAACTGCATACTTCATTCCAATACTCGCGAAAAACACATAAAGTTGACTGATAACGACCATGACGGCATGATGGGTCAGGTCGATCGATGTAACAAATAGTGATATACCTATCACAAATAAAATCTACCCACCCTTTTGTGGCATGATACCGAACTTTCATACCACGAGTGAACTTCATTAATTAACCTCTTCAAATGGTTGGCGATCTTTGTTCTCTGGTTTAGGAAGACGGAACATCTCTTTCAAGTCATTCAACTGATTCAACTGACGTTGAAGACCATCAATTTGTGCTTGTAAAATTTGAAAGTTGTGATCGTTGTTATTCTGCAACATCAAAAAGTTGTTGATTGCCGATTTGAATTCTTCTTCGTTCATTTTAGTAGCGGTCAGGAATTTGGTGTTCTAGATTGAGAGCAGTGTTACCAGTCATGTAGTCTCTAAGAGACATAGCACGACAGTATGCTTTCTTGTGATATTCTATCACATCATCGATGCCAGATAGCATCTCTTCATACGTTTGTCGTGCTGATACTTTATCATCGTTGAGATAATCATCGATCGCATTTTGCATACGATCTTTGCGCTGTTTTGTATACTCATGTGCCCAGTTGATTTCAGTTGTCATTAAAGTCTTCGTTGCGACGTTTGTCAAGATACTCAATAATTTCACTGCGCCATTCTAACAATTCATGATAGCATTGCTGATCATGTGCGTCTTGACGTAGTTGATGATCTGGTTTGAGAACGCTCTCGTAGAAGATATAGAATGCATCTTTACGTTTCTCGTGTTTCGTGGTGCTAGTCCAATCCATGTGATACAAGCGTTATAGGGGACAGTGTAGCATGATTACTCCTCATGGTCAACCAGGTCAAAGAAAAATACCTGGAACAACCTACCTTTTTCATAATTAGATGGATCTCCAAAATACCTTGAAGCACAATGATAGCGTGACGCATCGAAGATAACACATCGATTGTACCAGTTCGCAATCCGGTCGGTCTCTTCCCACATAGAGGGGTCGTAATGATCTTCCTTGTCTATCGTATCAGTATTTGATCCTAATTCAGTAACACCAGTTTCGCGGTGTCGGTAAAACGAAGTTCCTGTATCGACAGGAGCATCAGGAGTCAAGTATACTATGGCAGCATAACTATTGGGACTATCTGTATGTGCTCTCCAAATACTATCTTCAAAAGTACAAGCAAATGTGCCGTTAGAAATTCCATCGTGAGAAAATACAATATCAGTATCTCTCACAATCATAGTATTTTCCTTATAATCATATTGAAGATAACTTTGCATATCTCCAGTAATAATTTCAGTCGATGGAATAAACAACCAACGTTTTGGATCAATTTTACGTCCTACAACACGACTAATCATGTCATAATTCCAAACCATATTGCCAACTGCTGCCTTACATCTCCATCCAGGATATGGTTCCCACTTATTGCCATGTTGGCGCATGGTGTCTAAATCAACTTTCGACTTTCCTTCAGTACCACCATTCTCTAAACACTTAATGGCATGTTTGCGGATTTGATCAGGATTATCGTACCAATCATCAACCACAAAGGTAGAAATGTATGCTGACATAATTAAAATTTTATTAGTTAGTTAGGTTAGTTATTCGATTTGATCGACTGATTCGATATCACAAACAGGAACTTCATGTTCGCCGCCAATAATGTACCAATGCATCATCTGTCCATGATACTCTGGATGAGCAGCATGATCTATAGTATACTCTCGTTCACCACAATACAACAGTTCACTTTCATGAATATTGTTCTCCCTCAACATCGCTTGAAGTTGCATATGCTGCAATTCTATTTTATCAGGAACTTTCATGTGGTTCGATGGACGCTCCGCTACCATAGCACAGTGTCAACCCACTGTCAAGTCTTCAAATTCGTTCAAACGACGTTGATGGACATAAAAATCTTTGATGTTTCCATCCACACCAATAACATACTCCAATTCATATGTGGATTGACCGACACAGATTGATCTGATATAGTCTTTCTGCTCACTGGTGATAAGTTCTAGTCCACCCTCGCGAGAGAGCATGTCAAGAGAAGCATCAACCATATTTGTATTCTTAACAGTTTTATTCAAAAACAATTCATTATCATTATCAAATATCTCTGGATAACGAAATACTAATTGATATTTGATATCTGTACTATCTGGTAATATAGAAACTACACCCTTAACCATATCATATCGAGTCTTAGTCAAGATATTGAGTTTATTCAAAATCTCACTATTACCTACATTAAGTTCATATGTTTTATCATATACAGAAAGTTGTGTAGCAACTCCATTAGGATCATATGAAATTCCCACAATCGATGCTTCATAATGATCTAGATCATTAGTAACACTGTCGATTTCTGTTCTACATTCTCTAATGGTTTCATTATCAGTTTCTTTAATAAAAGTATCCCAGATGCTAGGATGACTAATAGTATTGAAACGAATACCATTCTTACAATAAAACGATATGATCTCACTATCTTTATGCTCTACATACAGATATTTGTCAAAGTAATAGTTTGGATCAGTTGTATGTTTTTGATTGTAATTGAATAGTTTGTTGAGTTTATCAATTACAGCAGAACTTAGTGCTGGCAAATACTTAGAATCAACCAGTGATGTAAATCTTCTAGGCATCATCTCAATTGTTGAGACATGTTCCTGTGTATTCACATTATATTTTTCTACAATATCGAAATCTTCGGAAAACATTATTCGTTAGTTGCTATGATTTGACCGCTAGTATTAGCAAGAGAATAAAAAATATAATTCTCTGGCGTAGATGTTGATGCTTGACTTTCTGGTAGATTTGACTCCAGAAAGTTTAACATATCAGTAATATCATCAACTTCAGCAAAAACATGTTCTGATTGAGTCAGACAAGTCCACATATCAAGTGGAAGAATATCTTTATAAAGTTGCATTGATGCATTGATAGCATCAACATCAGAACTATTATTCCATCCTGTTGATCTGAGATACAAGACAGCTTTACCTTTCAAGGTAGCATATCGCTCAATAAAATTATCAAGATAAAATGCGTCGTAGGATGTGTTCATTTTAGTATTAGTTTCCAAGCAATAGTTACTCTCAATCCAGAAAATAATCTAGATGTTCCCTCTGCCATGTGGGGTGTGTTACCGGGGAAAAGAACAGCAGAGTTTGGTATAGGATTTTGATAAAATAATTCTTCTTTGTCAAGAAGAAATATAGTCTTCCCGCCCCACTCTGGTCTCCAGTTAGAATTTGCATAATATAATAGGGTTCTCCCGTTTGGTTCATACCAATCAACATGGAATTCTCCTTGAGTACCAAATGTATGCCCATTAGCATACACATCATACAAATCATAATCTTGTTGGGTTTTTTCCCTAATGATATTTAGAAGATAATCAGAAAAGTATGTGTCATCTAAAAGATCCATACGCCAAAATGGTATGCCAAGAGAATTGTTATTCTCATCTACATGTGATCCATGCCCATGTCTCCATCGTGGTTCATTTATTTTAGATGTAATTCTTTCTACTACATTAAAAGAAAAAAACCTGTCATATTGTATAATATCATTCATACTTCAATCCAACATACGAATACATCTCTCCTACCACATTTTACCTCATTTACTCTATGAAGTAAATTGCCTGGATATATTACTGCTTTGCCTTTAGATAATTTAATACTACGTTCATTCTCTATCACTAACTCACCGCCATCATAATCATCATTAAGAAAACAAGTCATACTATAATCTGATCTCACACCACCACAAGGATTAGCATCATAATGATTATCATACATGCCCCCAACATCATACTTGACAAAATATATCTGTGATATTATTGACGCAGTGAATGGCAATTTGTTTGCTATTATATCACGACAATACATATTCAAATCTAAATTACCAGGTCCATCAAACACAGTCTGACAGACCTTATTAGCATCTAGATTACTTTTCGTACCATCTTCAAATGTTAAGTATTTGAAGTATTGTGTGATATGTGATATCTGCTCATCATTTAGTAAATCAATCTCACATATCATAGTTCATTTTCATCGACAAAGAATCTATCCCAATCTACTTCAACATCCTCATTAATCTTCAATTCTTTCATCATATCCAAGATTTTCTGTGTAACTTTCTTAGTAGGAGCAATTCCTCTTTGTGCCAGGTTGAACATGTTGACCTCTCTATTCTTAAAGAAATCGGTTGATGCTTGAGAGTCATGCTTAACCCATTGATTGGTATCATCAGCATCCATAAACGCAGGAGCATCTGTTACACCATCATCCAACTTTCCATCTACATACAGTTTCCTATATTTTGCTGGGTCGATTGGAAATTTAAGATTGTATGTATACTTAAAATATTCCAATCCAGAGTTATTAAATTCTGCATTTGTTGGAGCAGGTGTAGAGTTGTCTCTAATCCACTTTCTCCACTTAATCCATTCTGCTTTTTCGCCTTCGTAAGTATCTTCAATATCAGGAAGAATTCTCCAATCAGACAGAGTTAGCATCTCACGCTTCTGCCTTTTTAGTTTATACATACGCTGCTCATAGAAAGCAACTTCTTTATCAACACCAGCAACTAAGGTATCAACTTTAAGGTTTTTAACCTCAACTACAACCGCAAAGAATGTTTTAACTAATTCATATAATTCCTTTGCCTGTTCATTTGTAGCACCGGTAAAGGAATATGTTTTCAAGTAATTGCTTTCAGTAGCAAAATCATACTTTACTCTTTTCCTTTGGCAGAAATATGTTCCATCATTAAAGTATTGAAAGAACTCAAGTAAATCTTTGTCGGTATGCCAAAATTCGTCAACTGATGTGCTTAAGAATTTTTCTTTAATTTCAGCATCCATCTTATATCGCTTACCATTATATTCGGTAGGCAGCAAAGTAAATCCTGAGTCAGGACTTCCACCTTCTAGTATGGTATCGTTTGCGAAATCAACTTGAATAAGAGCTATTTTTTGTTCCATGGGTCGTTAATTACGTTTAATGTACCATCCTGTCAAAATATATTTATCTTCAGTCAAAACAGTATTGCCTTTATGTGTATGTGTATATCCTGCTGGCCAGATAACTACCGTGCCTGCCGTTGGTTTAATTCTTCTTCTTTGATACAAAAATTCTGTCTCTGCTTCACCATCTGGCATATCATTTAGATATATCATCCACACTATTTCTCGCATAGAGTGTGCTTCATCAGAATCTTCATAATGCCAAAGATGATACCCACCACCAGGAGGTGTTTTTTGTATTTTGATGTCAGAAGAAATTAAACTAGTTTTAGTTAATGATTGATATTGTGAGATGTAGTGTAATACACATGATCTTAGTATTGAATTGATCTTAAGTACCAAATCTCTGTTGGCATAATTTAATATAAATGCCATATCTTTTCTGTTCATCTCACCGCCATATAAATCTTGCGATTTAATAACACGATCAGCACTATCTACTTGAGATAAATCTAAACTTGGATTAATAACACATGCTTGTTCAATGGTATTGTCAATGAACTCACGTAGTTCATCACACACTGGACGGGGCATAAAGTTTGGCCAAACACCAATAAAATCATCAAATTCAACTTTGGTTATATTAGGGTCAAGCATTAATTCATGCGGTCTATAATCAGGTAATTTCATTCTAATATGCTTTGATGATATATTTAGTCTTATGGAATGGATTGATAATTGGTACTTGAATCTGTGGTGACATTGCAACACTAGGAACCGGTTTAGCAAAACTACTATTCCAGTTGAACGTAGCATCTGTCATATCCATAAAAATATCTGCTTGGGTAAATACCAGGTTAAGTTGAGTCACGCCATTTCCTAGTCCACTTGTAATGGTGCCAGCACCACCACTATTACCGGAACTAAAATCAAGTTGAGCATTCTGAACAATATCTTCTGTGAGGAAGTGAGCATGTGCATTTGTAAATCCACTAGTGGGAATATATTGCTCAATTGTAAATCTAGATGTTTCAGTATCAACAACAGCAGCTGCTGCGTTTTGGGTAGCGCCACCAGTAGATTGTAACGATGCCCCTGCTAAACCACTAACAGGAGATATCCACCAGGTCATAAAATCAACTGTTGCTTGATCATCATCATTCTCTGGTCCAAAATCAGATTGACCAGTGGCTCCACTTGGAACACTCACATTAACTTCCCAATTAGTTGGCAAATTAGCAGCTGCCCAATCTTTCAAATTAAAACCATTGCCATAATACAATTTCATCTCATTTTCAAAAATTCCAAGACCACCAATAAAATCTGCCCATTTACCAGCAATATCATCAGAACTACCAACTTGATTTCTATAAGTACTTCTTCCAGTGCTACCACCAAACATAGCCCTACCAGCAGGAGGACCCCATTTAATTAATGGATCTCCACCATCACCATCAGGAAGAGCGGCAACATATGCATGATCATGTAAAGGAACATTCACCACAACATCTTCCAATGGACCAATTATACCACTAACTTGACCAGCAACAGAAAATGTAATATCATCTGTAACTGTTTCAAGACCAGATAATCTCACTGTGCCTAAAGTAAAAAATTCACTATTTACTCCAGTAGTTCCGGTTCCCTGGATTTGTTCTAGTGGTGGAGAACCCAAAACATCTATTTTATCGAAATACCAATATCCACCTTCAGCACCAACGCTAAGAATAGATCCACCACTATCAATTGGTAGTGAAGTAGAATTACCTCTACTAGCATCAACTTGACCAGTTCCACACAGTCTTCTATTTCTATAGTCAGGAATATTAAAACTGGATCCAGACCCACCATACGTATATTGAATTACATCAAATAACATAAAATATTGAGTAGTGTCTAAACTCTGACCTTCGCATTTAATAAATCCTGGATATCTAGAGCTCAAATCTCCGTCCAAATCACCGTATCCAACTACTGTATTTTCTTTAAGGATAGGTATCACAGTGCCAATAGGATAACCATCAAATTTTGCTATTTTCTTACTATACCAAACACCTAAATTATCTGGTGGTAGAGGTGCTGAGGCATAAGTTGTCGCTGTCCAAGTAAAAGGATTGTTCAAAGATCCTGTGCCCACTGTAACTACCGTAGACGCCCCCGTATTAAGATTTACTGATGTTAATAGTGTCAATGAGAATGACGTATTCACATTAGGATCAAAAGTTCTAGGACCAACAACAGGAGTATCAGAATCAATAGAGATTAAACATCCGTTTGTAGCACTAATAGTAATCGGTATATTGATGTCACTTATTGTAACTTGAGAACTACTCACATATGTGCTTGGAACTTGATTAGTTATATCAAGTGGAGGAGTAAATATTGCATCACCATCTGGTCCACTACCAGTTATAACAGTCCATGTAGATATAGTACGTTCTCCTACTTTAATCTGTAAAGTTTTAGGAGTATTAAATGCAGTACTAGATTGTAAATAAATTGTTAACTTATCACCATTTTGCACAGATGTTGGAAATACACCAATAGATCCTGCATTAACTTTCACACGAACTAAACTAGAATTCGTAGAAACTACCTCAACAGGAACAGATAAACCAGCTGTCAATCCAGTAATACCAGCAGGTGGTTGCGTATCCGATCCAACTAACACATTGGTTAACTGACCAGTTTTATCTTGGAATGAAAAATTACCAGGTGTATCATCATCAGCAACACCAGTAGTAACTGTCCAGGTTGATCCGTTTGCAGTATCAGCAATAGACAAATCTGTAAATACAGGTGTTAGGTTAGCATTAGAACTTGGAATTCTTAATTGTAGGTAATCTCCATTAGATACAGTTCCACTAGTGGACCAAGCAGCACCAAGTAATACATCAAACCCATTAACATTAGTGCTAGTATTACCAGATACAGATAAAGCATATTCACCTGTGCCACTAACACTAATAGGACCGTCTTCACTCATTCCTTGTACTGTTAGAACTTCACTATAGATCATAGTATCTGGTTCTACCGGATTTAAATCAGTAAAATTTGGAAATGGTGTGGCAAAATTACCTGGGACAGCTTCATTTTGCACATCCCATGATTCAGTTGCTGTTCCAATCTCCAGAACAACTTTCATAATTTGAGTGTAAAAAGTAGAAGTTCTTCCTCTTACCTGTATCCTTGCGCCGTTCTCAACTGTTACAGCAGTAGTATTATCAATCCAACCAGTATCCCAACTTCCATTACCATCGTAATCAATACGCATCGCAACATAATCAGTAACAGGAGCTCCTCCAGGTATAGGAACATTAGATGAAATACCTACAGCTGCCTGTGTAGTTGGTGTTAATCCACTAACAACAACAATTGATTCTCCTGGTCTACTACCATCAGCAAATGTATACAAAGTATCAACTTCAGCACCCTCAAATCCCTCCATGGGATATGGATCTGGAGTGAAATCCTCCTTGATCGTAATAATCAACCAATATTGAAGTAAGTCACCAATTTGAAGAGTGACTGTTTGGGTTGTATCCCAAGAAGAAGGTGCCTTAAATTTAAACTGAACGTAATCGCCTTCGGACACGTAAAGTGGTTCATCATTTGGTGCAAATGAAAATGTCATTCCTCTTACATTGTATCCCAGTATTAGTATTTATCTATGATGTTATAGTTGACGAACATCTTTATAATCATTCTCTTGATTTGTGTCAACTTTAATAGGATAATTTGCTTTAATTTCAATATCAACATCAATATCATCAATCAAAATCAACTCAGACAAAATATCTCCTTCTGGACTGAAAACTGGTTCTTGAGCCTTAAGTAATTCGTCCGAATCTGGAATATTTAAATTGTCTGGTGTCTGATCAATATTTACTGTGGTAAGTTTGACATCATTAGCAGTGCCGCCTTCACCAACAACATCAATAGAAAAACTAATTTGAGAAGGACCAAAATTACTCCAAGGAACAGTTATGGGAACAGTTCCATTTGCCTTAGTTTGTGAATCAGGATCTCCCAATTCAGCACCAGTAGCAGGTGTTCTATTAATAGAAGTTCCTGTTGTTGTTGTACCATTCAAATAAGTATATGTTGGAGTAATACTTATACTAGTGTTAGCATATTGAGTATTGTATTGAATGTTAAAATTATTTCCATAATCTACTTCGTTTGGAACTGTCAAAGATGCGGTTGGAATTTGTTTTACATTAATGGTGATACATGTTACAGGCGATTGTCCAGCAACTCCATCTAAAAAAGCACAATATGTTGTAGTATCTGTCGGACAAACTTGTGATGAACTAGTCAAATTTCCATTAGTTATAGTTCCAGTAGTCCACGTAATAGTGGAAGCATCTCCAGTATAACCCCAACTGATATTGGCACATGTTCCAACAATAATAGTAGTTTTATTAGCACTTATCTGAAGTGTTGGTGGAATTAAAACATTAACTGTAACTTGTCGTGTTGTACTTCCTGCAGGACCAGTTGCTGTTAGAAGATATGTAGTATTTGATTGTGGAAATACAACAGCACTACTGACAAAATTACTGAACGTAGTAGCGTTTGATAAAACTCCTGGAGCAATATTAAGAGTATTAAGATCACCAAACGCAACCCAGTCTAACGTGACGGACTGCCCCTGAATAATTGTAACGATATTTGTTGTATTATTTACAGTAAAATTAGCACTAGGAGGAAGATATACAATATGACCCTCAATATATCTCTCACCAGCAGCACTAAGACTCAATACAATTTCAATACCAGCATTAGCACAACGTGTCAAGAAATAATTATATGATGCCTGAACTGTAGAGAGTCTCATCGAACCGGAAATATCAATCCAGATAGAAACAATTGTTCCATATGGCAAAGAACCAAAATTACAAATCGCAAACCAATCAGATCTATTACCAGCATTTCCTTCATCGCGATTAACACGAATTGGTCCAATTGCGTTAGGATCTGCTGGATATGCTGTAGGCACATCAATACCACCTTGCCCTGATGCTTGTGGATCTAGGATATAGAAAGTTCTGTATGGGAATGCTGTTCTAAATCCTCTACGATTATTTACAGCGCCACCAATAATAGCACTACCTGCCCACACATTATTTAAATTTGATTGATTATTATAATAACTATTATTTGTTTCATCAATGACAGATACACAAGTAACTAACTTCGCAAAATCTACTGCTGTAATATTACTTGATTTAACATTAAATTCTTCATCAATACTTACAGGATCACTATTTGGTTTTATGAGATATACACCAGATTCAGTAGGCAAAGAGTTTCCACCAACCGAACTTCCCTGAACATAAGGAGGAGTGCCAATTTGTCTGATATCATACCATTCATTTTGTTGATTGAGATCAATTTGAATAGGGTAATCACTTTTAACTTCTACTTTAATGTCAACATCATCAATTAAAAGCAAATCAGTTAAAACTTCTACATCAGGGGGAGTATAAATGGGTTGTTGATCTTTTATTAAATCTACACTCTCGGGAATGTTTAAATTATCAGGAGTATCATCAATAATGATCGGTATAGTAATTACTTCTTCTTGGAACGTTCCCAGTTTACCAGTTGCTCTAACTACGTATGTAACACTCAATGGTCCTCGATCATCGTACGGTATTGTCGTAGTGTAAATATCCGTATTTTCTATGCCAGTAGATTCGGCACTATCATTAACAGATAAATTAGCAGCAGATGCTGTAGTAGATCCAACAAAATCATACGTGTAAGTTGGTGTTATTGTGACAGACTCAGTAGCATATCTTGTAGTAACTTCGATATTGCCTTGTTGACCATATAAAATATTTGTTGGATAATCAACTTCTACTGTTGGAAAATAATAAACAACAACAGAAACTGAAGATACATCTGAAGTTCCGCCAAGTCCCGATACATATGCGGCATATGATGTAGTGGTTGTAGGACTGACATTACTATTACTACTAAGATTTGAATTAGTTATTCCACCAGAAACCCATACAATATTATCAGCATCTCCAGTTGTAACCCAAGAAAGATTAGCCACACTACCAAGCATCATTTCGATCTTATTGGTAGAAATAATAATAACAGGAGGAATGTAAACTACGATGGATACAGTAGCAGTATCAGTCAATCCACCATAACCAGTAACAGTTAATGTATATGTTCTATCGTCTGGGGGATAAACATCAATAGAACCATTGGGAACATTAACTGCATTAACGCCATTATTAATGCTACCAAAAAGAGAATTTGTAGATGTCCACGTTAATGTAGCTTTTTCTCCAGCAATGATAGGCGAAGGGTTAATAGTAAAACTATCAATTGTTGGAGCACCTATGTTCCATTTTACTATAACAAATCCATTTCCAAAATTAGATGTTCCTGTATTATTAGTAAAAGAACAATAACTACTATCATAAGCAGACCGTCCACCATTGCCACCACGTCCGCCATAATTGTTGTCAAGTCCAAAGGCTCCACCAGAACCACCAGATGCGCCTCCGCCTCCTCCACCTCCCCCACCACCGTCAGTGGGACATGATGAACCAGTAGAACCACCACTAATACTGTTTATATTTCCAGTAAACATTCCGGTGCCAGCACCACCATTAGTAGCATTTCTATTCCAAGAAGCACCACCACCGCCGCCACCTCCTCCGGCTATAGCAACATATCCATTTTTAACGGAATCATATACAGCAGTAGCGCCGCCACCGCCTCCTCCTCCACCAGAGCATCCTTGGGGACCACTTCTGCCACCAAATCCACCGGTAGCTACATTAGAACTTCCTCTTGATCCTGCTCCACTATTTGCTACACAACCAAAACCAGATCCACCTATAAAACCTATCCTTAATGTAAATGTCCTTGCCGTATAATCATTAAATGTCAAAAGTGCTCTTCTACCAGAACCTCCAGATCCAGCACTACCATTAGCATCTGTACCACCCTTGCCACCACTAGCAGCTGCTATATCTGCGGTAACATTAATAGCATAAGATGGAATAATAACAGTAGCATCTGATGTATATGTTGTATTTGAATCAGTTGCTGGACCAGGAGGAGGGGTAACATTTATCGCAACACATTGAGTATCACTAATTCCTCCAGGTCCACTAGCAATAGCACAATATTGTGTAGAATTTGTAGGAGAAACTGTTGCTGTTCCATTTATTGAATTGTTAGTAATTCCCGGAGTTCCTGAAGTCCAATTAACAACATTTGCATCTCCAGTTGTATTCCAATTTATGTTAACACTTTGACCCGATACTATAGACGATGCATTAGCAGTTACTACAATTTGTGGTTTGACAGGAACAGTAATTGTTCTACTAGCAGTCGAAGTTCCTGTAGAATTTGTTGCTGTAAAAGTATAAGTTGTCGTAGTTGTAGGACTTACTGCTACACTACCAAGATTACCAGGGTTAGTAACACCGGTCATCGTGGTGTTTGTTATATCAAAACCAGACGCAGCCCAAGTTAAAATTACAGAATCACCAACAATAATTGTATCATCGGGATCATCTGAAGAAAGACTTACTGTCGGGGCAAGAATATTAACAACAATTGTTATAGTTGTTGTAGTTGTTCCAGAAGGATTAGTTGCTCTAAAAGTATAAGTTGTCGTAGTTGTAGGACTTACTGTTACACTACCGTTAAGTCCAGGATTAGCAACACCAGTCATTGTAGTGCTGCTAATAGCAACATTTGCAGTAGCAGACCAAGTAAGTATTACAGATTCTCCTCTCAAAATAGTATTATTAGCATCATTTGAGGTAAGAGATACTACTGGAAGATCATTTAGAACAGTAACTGTTACAGAAGTAGTAGAAGTTCCATATGGGTTAGTTGCCGTATACGTATAAGTTGTTGTTACTGTAGGAGCAGGAAAATATACACCACTATTTCCAACACTAGGAATAGGATTAGTTACAACTCCATTAGCAGTTGCAGTAAAAGTATTGGAAGTTATACCCTCGCCAGTGGCAGAGTATGTAAGCCTCAGACTTTGACCTTTGTAAATGCTAGTAATATTATTTGGTGGGGTGCTATAATCAGTTGCAGTTAGACTTACTGTTGGTGGTACTGGAGGAATATATCCAGTCCAATCCATTGCTACACCATATGGACCACCATTATTAACATGTTCAATCCGTATAGTATGTTCACCAGCACTAATAATGTCTGCTGTGGTTAAAGAAGTATTGGCGTTATAAGTGTTAAGTGAAAATTGCAATACATTGTCAATGTATACGTCAGCATCATCATCTACAGCTGTATTAAATATTTGTCTTCCAGTATTGTTAAAATCAACTTTCCATTCAATTGATCTAGTAACGGTAGTGCCTTCAGGTTCATAACCACCTACGTTAGTATTAGTTAAAAAAGTAGTCCACTGGTTATTTGGATCAGATCCCTGAGATCCTATAATATTATCAATTTGGGGAGATCTAGTGGTCCAATCAAAATCTTCTGTGACAATTTGATCCTCATATGAAATTGTAACAAAAGAACTATTAGAACTAGAAGTTTCAAGAGTAGAAGCACTGTTATGATATGAAGGATTGTACAACCCAGCACCACCAGCACCACCAAATCCACTACCATCATTACCACTGACGTAGGCATATCCAGGAGCAAACAATCCTGTAGTGCCACCAGGAAATCCCCCACCAGCGCCTCCACCGCCGCCATTCCAAGCGCCACCAGAATTCTGTCCAGCAGCACCATTAGATCCGCCACTAGTGTTAATATCAGAAGATGTCTGACCATTGTCAGCAGCGCCATTGGTACTAAAACAAATACACGCTCCTCCACCGCCTCCACCAGCACCAGCTAATACAGTACCACCAATACGAATAGCAGTAGCGCCACCTCCACCGCCGCCGCCACCAGCATTCCATCCATTACTACTATCCGAGGAATTATTATTACCACCACGTCCACCATTCCAATATCCACCAGCACCATTTCCACCAGTATCTCTATTTCCACCAACTCCCGATCCATTGCCACCCATCGTTAATGTGAGTGTTGAACCAGCAACGCCAGTTAAAGTTCCAGATATTTTTTGTCCTCTAGCACCAGCACCACCAGAAGATCGGTTAACACGAGTATTACATGGACCACCAACAGCACCTTTACCACCATGAATAATATATGTAACATTAGCAGCATCCGAAGGAATAGCATATGTAGTGCTAGATGTAAACGTTTGAGTGGTTGCCATTTTAGATCTGCCTTACTTTTGTCCAATCATTATCTTGATTGAGATCAACTTGAATAGGATAATTTGATTTAATCTCTACTTTAATATCAATATCATCAATTAAAATCAAATCAGATAAAACTTCCACCGCTGGTGAGACAACTGGTGTTTGATCTTTTAACAAATCCTCGCTATCAGGAATATTTAGATTATCTGGAGTATCATCAATAATAATTGGAATAGTAACTACTTCTTCTTGGAAGTTGCCTAATTTACCTGTTGCTCTAATTACGTATGTAACACTTAGTGGTCCCCTATCATTATAAGGTATTGTTGTAGTATATGCTGTAGTAGATTGAGTTCCACCAATTTCAGCACTGTCATTAACAGGCAAATTAACTACAGAACCCGTAGATGATCCAACAAAATCATAATTATATGTTGGTGTTATTTTTATAGAATCTGTAGCATATTTTGTGGTAACATCAATAGTTCCCTGGTTATTATATACTAAATTGGTTGGAGAATCTACAGATAATTGTACTGGTTGATAAACAACAACAGTTACACTACCGGTATCTGTTCCACCAACACCAGAAACTCGACCCGTATATATTGTAGTATCTGATGGAGTTACATTTGAATTGCTATTCAAATTTCCATTAGTAAGACCACCAGATAACCAAGTTAAAGTAGGAGTCCAATTTAATCCACCACCATCGCCACTAACAGTCCAAGAAATATTGGCAGTGCTGCCAAGCATCATTTCCGTTTTATTAGTAGAAATACTAAAAATAGGAGGAATGTAAACCGTTAAAGTTTTTGTGACTGACTTATTTGTAATATTATAATAAGTTGCAGACAAAGTACGACTAATAGTATTATTAGGACTATAGTTCAAACTACCAGATGCTCCAACATTACCTTGACCAGTTAAAGTTCTGGATGTAGAATTACTAACTGACCAAGATAATGTAGATGTTTGTCCTCTCTTAATAGCAGTAGGATTGAAATTTAAAGTAACACTTGGCGTTGGATATACACAAGTTCCATTATCAACATCTGCGTTTGGATTATAGTTTGTAGCACGAGAGTCTGTACATCCAGGAACAGGCGGGGGTGGAATATATCCAACCCAATCTATAGCAATACCCCAAGGTCCACCACCACTGTTAATAGATGTAGCACTAAGAGTATATGTACCCGGACCATAGTAATTTGCGGTAGTGACTAAACTTTGTCCCCCAAATCCACCCATTCCCATTTCATAGTTGCCATTAATATAAATCGCCCCACTATCATCCACATTAGCATAGAATCGTTGTCTGCCATAATTTGCAAAAGTAATAGTCCAAGAATATGTTCTATTGATGCCCCCACCAGAACCACCAGGATCCCTGCCCCCAATATTATAAGTGTTCATGAAATTAGACCAATTAGGCTCATAAAATGTGCCGTTAAATCCTTGGTTATTAGGAGATCTACTTGTAAAACTAGAATCTTGGGTCATTTTTAGAACTTAATAATATATTCTACAAGAATAAATGGTGTAACCAACTGATCTAATTTTTCGTCATTACTAACATCAATGTCAACCCTAGCAAGTACTCCAGACATATCAATATCTTTTTGTGGATATGAATAAGTAAAATTACTAGTATATGCTATTGGTTTTTCAACTCTGTGGTCATGAATAGATTCTCTACCAGATTCAAAAGTAAAATCAGTTTGATTACCAGCACCACTATTTGCTAATCTTAGCGCATTATCTTTACCACCTTCTCCACCTACTTGATGACTAGTACTATAGTTTAAATATGTTTGATTTGCCCGATGAAGATGTCCCTGAAAATTTTCAATATTTAATTCAGTTTCAGAAGTATTTCGGTCTAATTTATATCTAGGATTGCCCAACATATTGAGTGTCCCACTGGCAGTAACACGAGCAGATCCTATATAATTCGCGCTAATTTGACTGCCAAAATTACTGATAACTTCAATTTGTGGTCCAACTCTATTTGTTGTAGCAGCATTTAAATCTTCCCTGTCTACAAAATCATTATTATATGCTCCAGTTCCTCTACCACCAATAATTACCTTAGATCCCAAATCAGGCAATTGAAACTGCCCCAAATCATTAATAGAAGGATCAGCGTTTCTAACCTGTGAAATTTCTCTTTTAAATCTACACTGATCTCCAACACCAACGACTCTAGATAATGCCAAAAAATCTTTTGCCAATAAAACAGATCCATCACACTTCAAATACCCCGCTGGAATATTTTCTTTAAATTGGGCAGTAGTGGGGTCGTTAGATGAAGAAATTGCTGGAGTAGTATGCACTAATATACTACCAACACATCCTCCATATTTTGATCTTTCGTATGTGTAATTTGCCATTTTAGTATGCTCGGATGATGTATATACATGTCATAGACGGTTGACTAGTGTTCATACTAATCTGTAGTGCTGCAACATTTGAAGCATTATCTAGATTGGTGGTAGCGGGAATATTGACATCAGCAACCAATGTAGATTGTGGTTTTAAACTATTTTGATCGTATAGAACTGTAATTGGTTCATGATCATGAGCATCAACATTTGCTTGTGCGCCACCACCAGTATCAGTAATAAAACTAGATCCAGGATTACTTAGTAATGTGCCATAGTTTCCAGCAGCTGGCGTATCTTCGTAATAATTAGTAAATCCTGCAGGAATATTAGTATTACCACCACCAGACGCAAAAGGAACCGAATTAGCTCCATTGCCGCCCAAAACAGGATAATCATAATTAATAGCTTGAGCAAGAGAAGTTTGAGTAACTCTTTGTGGTGATAAGTTAATAGGTGGATTTTCACCACTAACTCTCATAACAGTTCTTCCTGGGTCTCCACTACCAAATCCACTAAAATTACCAAAAGATCCCCAGTTGCCCCCTCCAGCTAACTCAACATTACCTTTTTTAAATCCTTCGTGTCCAAGTCGAACAGAGTCAACAACACCATCATCAAATCTACTACCAAAAAATGATGGCGCTTCATCAATAGCAGCATAATTAAATGTTGCCGTTATATTATCATAAGGTACAACACCTAATCCAGGTCTTTGATTTGTTTGTGTTCCAGCACTACCAAGACCACCAGTTACAGTTTCATAAATTCCACTATGACCATGTGCTCTGACGTGAGTATGTCCTAATTTTCTACCACCAATAAATATAGATTTTTCCCCTTCACCATCTATAATATTGTTACCTCTAACATTTCCAGAATATCCAGTTCTCTCATTTAATGTGAAAATTACATCAGTATATACATTATTCCAAGCAGCATTCACTCCATTATCAGTATTTTGTCCAATATATGGAGAAATTAAATTACCAGCATCAGGATCATTATCTCTGTCAGCAGTTAATGATCCAAAATAAGATTGTTCAATGTCCATCAACATTTTACCACCAACTAAATTAGGTAGTGTAAAATTACCAGTATATCCTGGAAATCCTCCTCCTAAATTAGTCGTTCCAGAATTATAAGTATCCCCAATTGCTTGCACAAGTAAAGGATACTCATTTGCTGGTGGTTGAGTTCCATCACAAATAATCCAACCTTTTGGTATATTACTGACAGGTCCAGACCATGGCATGATGGTGCCAATAACGGCACCTTTCATGGTTCTTGTTTCTTGATAGAAAGGCATTTTCTTATACGTCCATTAAGTACCAACCCGCAAGGGATGAAGGCACACCAGGTTGACCACCAGGCGCAGATATTCCAGCATAAACTAATCCAAACGAAGCATTAGGTGTTTGAACAACTAATTCACCACCGCCCCATCCAGCAAACTCAATCGATTGAACACCTGACGTTAGTGACTGTCCAGTATTCGATATTTCACCTTGAACTTTGGTATTGTCATATGCTCTAACAATCATCGTCTGATTATATGTGAGACTACCACTTATATCTATAATACGAACCATATCACCCATTTGAGGATCGGGAGGTAATCTCAAAAGAGTATTACCAGTGCAATTAACAAAGTAATTAACATTAGCGTCTAAAGTCTCTGCAGTATCACCAATATACACCCACTTACGACCACCAGTATCAGTGATATAATTTTCAATTTTGGCAATTTTTAATGATCCGTTATCAGAAACTTGGAAGATGCTATCACCATCCGTATTTGTAATTTCAAACTTAGAATCAAGTGCCGTTCTACCAATCCCTTCCTGGAACTCAAGGTTGATTCCACCATCGATGTCAAGTGATCCACCAAATGTAGATACTCCCGTTCCTAAAGCAGAGAAAGAACCATATACAGCGAAGTCTCCAGAAGAGTTATCAAATGTCAAGCGTGGAGTAGTGCCATCAGTTCCAAAGAAGTTCATGTCACCACCGTTGATCGTTAGATCTCCAGTTGCGGTATCAACTTCTAAAGTTGTTCTAGCAGGAACACCACCAGCACCACCATCAGTAATGGTAAAGAACTGCTGATTTACAATCGTAGAACCATTAATCGTTAGTGTATTTTCTGTAGTTAGAGTTCCGGCAACAGTAGTGTCCCCAGTAACACTATCAATAGTAAACTTACTAAATCCAACACCAACTCCAACATCACCTAGAATGATAGTATCTCCAGTTGTAGATTCTACTCTGAATACATCAACCGCAGGATCTCCACCATCATTAACAATTAGAGATTGTGGTGAAGTTGAAACCAAACTTTCAATAGCAACAAATTCAGACTTCGACAATCGGATAAGATCAGCAGTAGTTAAAGTACCACCAAATTCAGCAATACCAATTCTTACATTGCCAGTTCCATTTCCAATACCGGATAATGGTTCGTCTAGTTGACCATCATTGTTAAGGTCAGAACCAGTAATGTAAGAAGCATTTGATTGCTTATCAAGTTTAGCAAGTAAACAACCATCAGGATGATTGGTGCCGAGATTTGTTCCTTCTTGTCCTCTGCTAACAATTAATCTGTAACCGTTTATATCAGATGGGTTAGCAACGTTAGCGATACCAACAATACGAACAATTTCACTTTGAGATTCATCTCTCAATCCAGTTACGATATTTGCTCCACTACCAACACTATCAGGAGAGAAAGAACTTCCTCTATCAACTAAGATTAAATCTCCAACCTTGAAATCAGTAATAGAAGGAGTGGTAATTGGTAGATAGTAGTTATTACCAACAGAGTTAACTCCATTTACTTGGAACGTAAGGTCTCCACCGCCACCGCCACCTAACTGAGAATCAGTAATGGTGATTGTTTCATCGTTAGCATATCCTTCACCAGGACTTTCAATTGTAATATCAATAGTGAAATCAAATCGAACAAGAACTGTAAAGTTTGCTCCGATACCAGCACCATCAGAAGTGCCCTCAAGGAAGTTATAAGTTCCAGGTGTTCTACTTGTCGATCCGTTATTAACAATGTTGTCAATAGCAGCAATTTGACCCCCAGAAACTAAGAACGTGTTTGATCCCCAAGAAGAAACACCCGCAGTATCAATGTATCGTCCGGTAGTCTGATATTTGTAGAAGTCAATGTTTGGATTATCAACTCCACCAACTTGGTGTCCAACAATATTAGTTCCAAATCTACCTCTTACAACTTCAATAATACCAGCGTTTAAACCACCGTCCAATCTGATATTACCTTCAACGATTGCAGAAGCAAGAACATTCAATGTGTTTCTAATAGTGGTTGTTCCACCAGTAGAACCTAAAGTAAATGTAGTTGCGTTGGTAGCAAGATTAACTGTATTGGTTTGATCTCCATCAAAAAGGTTAGCAACTCTTGTTTGCGTAAACAATCTAGAACTGCTAGTTCCAGCACCATATCCAGTACCAATCTCAAGATTACCAGCAAGTCCAGTGTAGAATGTTTCAATCTTAACGAAAGAAGATGTATCTGCCTGTGTTGCCCATGCTCCACCCAAAGTGATGTTACATGTAGATGCTACATCATTAGCAACAGTAGCAATATCTAATACTGCTGACTGAGTATTTCTAAGAACCTTAAGAGTTCCATTTGTAGCAGACTCACCAATAAGTGTATTAATATTACCAGAGGAATTAGCAATATTAATTGTCTGATTAGAACTAGTGTTATTCAACAGATTAAGAATCTGACCCTCACCAGCCCAATTTAGAATATTAGCATTTTGATTGACGAAGTTGAATGCATTGTTTGTAGTTGTAATATCACCATCATTAACTTCAAGATCACCAGTAATCTCTAGATTCTCGTGAATCCTAGCATCACCAACGACAACAAATGTCTTATCAAGACTCTTGTAAGGATTGATTGTATCGTTAACAGCAGTGTTAATACCGACTCTACCATTATTGGTAGTCATCACTCTGAATGTAGCATTATCACTAGGATTGTCACTATCACCACCAACTAAGAATGCATCGTCAACATTAGTTTCAGTCTTGATAATAGAAGACTCAGTTAAGTAAGAATTAATTTTCTTACCGCTGACGAATGTTGTTCCAACAATGTCTAAGTTAGCTCTTGGTAGGACTTGATCAGAACTAAATGCGTCTAAACAATCATCATGAGCAGATCTAGCAATAGTATTAATACCTAGTTTATAGTCACCAATTACTTCTGTATTCGCACGTAATACTTCACCGCCAACTACTCCATATTCCTTCCAGTTAGAATTAGAGAAGTCAACTGATGGTACTGGCACACCAGGGGCAACATCAGTAACACCACCAGTTCCTCTCCAGGAAAGAGTTGAGATATTAACGTTAGTATAAATCTGGAAGTGTACGTAATTATTTGTAGGACTAAATGCATCACCATTAGGACTAAAGATTGTCCAGGTAGAGTTAAGATTAGAATCAGAATAATTTCTAACTCTAATTTGAGATCCACTTGTAATTCCGATACCAGCATTAGTAACATCTACACCAAACTCATCTTTGAAAGTAAGTTTAACTAGATTTGTGCCATCAAATTCAATACTAAAGATATTGTTAGTGGGAATTTGTGCGAAGTAGTTTGCATAAACCCAACCTAAAGACCCAGTTCTTCCAACTTGCTTTCCTTTTAGAAGAATATCACCAGGTTTAGCAGCAACGCCGCTATAATCCACAAATTGAGAGGAAAGTAATCTACTACCACCAGACGCGATTGTAGCAGAGTTGTTTGGTGTGATATTAGAAGGAACACCAGAAGTGATATGAGTCTGAATTTGATACTTCTGACCCATTCCTCTTGCATTAAATCCAAATACAGCAGCATCAACTCTGTTCTTACTAATTCTAACATCACCAGAATTTGGTGGTTGGAAATTGGTTCTATCTAAAGTCTCATCTTGCTCGTCTAAAGTAACAGGATCTACACTAGATACGTTAGAACGAACAGTGAAAGAATCTCTTACTTCAGTTAGATCGTTATCCTGAACAGAAACGATTAGAGGAGACTGGAATACATTCTGCTGTGAACCATCACCACCAACAACTGTAATGTTCTGGTTGAAAGTTACAGGAGTATCGAATGATGTAACCAGATTACCGATATCCTCGTTATCATCCTCACTATCAGCAAGAACTGCTCTTTCTAAGAATGTCTCTTCACCGGTAATAGCATTAATCTTACGGTTACCAATGTAAAGATCACCGTTAGAGTTTAGACCTGTGTAGAAGACAATACCAGCGTCCTCTTTCTTACTTTGGGCGTAGAAGTCCTCAGTAGGTGATAAGACGATCTCCTGACGCGCAGGGAGACCAGTAGAGTAGTTTCCTGGACCGAATCCAAGATACTCAAACGTATGGTTACCAGCACGAGCAATAGAAGGTCTTCTAAGTTCAACATAGTAACGTTGATCAGAGACTACCGTGCTATCACCAGAAATCGCAATTCTACGATCTTCAGAACCAGAAGTTGCATTACCAGTTTGTGCTTGGAGTTGATTATTTCCAGTAGAATATGTGTTATTTACAAATGCTGGTTGTAATACAAGATCCTGAACTAGTTCTTTTGTTACAGAGTTTTTGTAGTCATTAGTCGTAACAAGACCATGAACATAGTTGTCAGCAGCAGAAATTGTAGCAGGAGGATCAAGCAACTGAGAAGCAAGATTAAGTTCTTGTGTTGATGTGCCTGCTTTCTGGAACCAAAGAGGATCGTTCTTATAGTTAAGAGGATACAAACCACTGACTGGTTGCGAGAAGTTAAACTTCTTGAAGTTTTCAGCAACACCAGCACCAGTTGGGAATGGTGAAATATTACCACGTAAGCAACTTAAGTAATAGATACCGTCTTGCTGACCAGCAATTCTACGCTGTAGAGTTTCATAACTAAAGACATAGAATGTATCTTCGATAATTCCAGCATCTTCAACACTCTCAACATAGTATTCAATACCAGCGTCATCTTGAATGCGATCACCAGGAGTAATAGTATAAACGTTAGCGCCGTTTTGCTTGTAATAATACTGGGGATATTTTTTCGCGATTAGTGTTTTTAGAGGTAGCGATTTTCCAAAATCCTGATCATTAAGCATGTCAGCAAAAACACTACCCTGAGTGAATCTGGTATTAGTGTACTCTGAGTACTCTAATTTTCCGCCGCGAATATTTTTCAGAATTAGGTAATGTAGTCCACCAATTGTGTAATAGGCATGGATATTAGCAAGACCAGAAGAGTTTCCAGTCCATTCAATTTGATTGGCGGTAATGCTAGCAGTTTTATTAACTACAAATGATCCACCCTGAGGTGCATTAATCTGAACCGTAGTAAATGATTCGTTTCGTAGACCAGAGAAGTTGAGTGTATCGATACCATGATCAAATACAGTTAACTCAAGATAGTTAATTGTTGGATCTAACTGATCTTCTACATAACGACCAGACTGGATAGTTGCTTGGATACCAGAAGAGAACTTAGCAAAAGCACGATATTCAATACCTTGTCCTGTTTGATCTTTCGCATATGGATCATATGCGAAATCCGTATTTAATCCAGCAGTACTAAAATCAGAATCAGTAAATCCAATAAATTCAGCAGGTTGAACTGGATTCCTGAAACGAGCACCATATACAGTACCAGCAACAGGTTTTAGAAGAAGTTTTTGTGGTACTAACTTACGTGTGTCATCAGTTCTTGTCTTGATAACAAATCCGTTGATAGGATCTCTTGCGTTCTCAAGATACTTAGGAATAACATAACGTAGTTTATATGTTCTGTCATTTGCTTCACGCTCATCTTCTAGACGAGTGAACCACATATCTGTAGATCTTGGACGATCTGATAGATCTTGCTGCTTAATTCTCCAGAAAATATTTTCGTCTCTAATTGCCTGATCAATAGTAGATGATCCTTCATCCTTACAGTTAACGAACCACTTACCGGTAGTGACAAGACCATTACCAAATCCAGGATCATATTTTACAGGACTTCTGCGCTTGTTCGAGAAGATTCTAAATCCAGCACTCTGACCTGATGTAAATGTAATTGGGAATACATTATTAATAGCATCAGCATGAGTCTTGTGAATCGTAAAGACTCGATCATTCTGATAGCGAGCAAAGAATGACTTGTTGGGATTAATCTTACCAAAGTTAGCATCTGATACATCAGTTACTGCTACGTCGCTATCATTAGCATACGTTGTAGAAACATCTGGAAGAACTTCTCCATCAAATGCTCTAATGAATACCTCATGTGGTGTTACAGAAGAGAATGGAACGTCAAAGATATGCGATACTTCAGTTTCAATACCAGCGTTAACAGTATTAGTTAACTTAGCCTTGTATGTGTGTAGGTCATACTTCTCGTCAAGGACGAACTGATAGATATCAATTTCAACATTAGCATCGATAGACTCAGATTCAGAAGCATAGATGTAAATACCTGTTGCAGCATTCTCTCTAGAAGTTGCTAGCATCAGTTTAGTCTGATCACTACCGTTAAAGAATGTAGTGGTAGAATAATCTTCTGGTGATGTTCTTCTGCCAGGAGCAATTACATAGTAAGTTTTGTTAGTCTCAAAACCATTAGGTAGTCTGACGAGACGCTTATCTACTTCAACATATTTACCAGAAGCAACGTCAAAACGTGGACGTGGGACTAATCTAACTGGTGTTCCAGTTTCAAAGTTATGTGGATTAGAAGCACCAACACCAGAAGTATTGATTGTAAATACCGTTGCTCTAGACGCAAAGAGTGAAACACTAGCAGTTTGCTCTTCTCTGTCAACTGATCCCACACCACTGTTAATAACAGTAGTAATGTTACCAATCAAAGTGGTGATAGCATCAGCAGTTCCAGAACACTCAATACCAGGTGTGGTGTCTACCAGCACATCAGGAGTAGGAACAGAACCAGCTGGTCCAACAATTACTGTCTTAGGTAAAGTATCTGCCCACTGACCTTTTTCAAAAGTAAAGTATAAACCAAGTCCGTTAGTATTGGTTTGTTGTGCGTTGATAGTATTACCAAAATCAAGTCTAGAATTTTGAACTCCAATTTCAATTTCAGTGCTACTTACAATTCTCTTAACGAATGCGTTCTCTTGAATTGTAGAAGAAACTTGAGGAGATCCAGGAGTAAGAAGACCATCAACAATATTATTGCTATTATACTCAGCTACTCGCATACCAATTATAATACCGCGAGTATCATTAACTTCAACAATCGCGCTGCCAGCAGTTGTACTACAACCCTCAACCCAAACATCAAAGTTTCTCATGGCAGCAGTTGCTACCTGACCAACATAGTTCCATGCGTCAAGAGTTTCAGTCTTCTCACCATCGATGTAAGTTAGGTTGTTGCCAACATAGTATGCTTCACCTGCCTGTACCGAGTTAATGTTACCACCTAGTCTTAGGTCATTAACAACAGCGTCAACAATATATGAAACGTCACGATAACACTTAGATTGTTCAGCATCTGTAGTAAATCCACCTCTCGTCACAACGGGTAGAGTTGTTAGTGAAGTTACAGAGAAAGCATCATCAGCAATATCAAATAGAGTTTCAATAGATCCACGAACGTTAGCACAATCCCACTCACCTTGATCTAGTGGAGGAAGACTGTCTAGATTACCAGCAGCAGTTGTATCACAAATAATTTCAACTAAAGTATTAACAGTAGATACAACATCAGAACAATTACCTGCTACATATCCACCTGGTTGTGGGAAAACACTACTTGTATTTGGTTGGTTTGGCGCAGTTCTACTAATACCAATTAGATTTCCAACACCAACATCTGTTCCAATTGCTTGAATGATAGTGTCTAGATTACTGGTTGTTGCGTTAATAGCATCAGCACAAGCAGGAGTGTCCCAATCAGTAACAATGTTGTTGTCAATTACCTGAGTTTCTAAGTTAGCAGGTTTGGGAGTAATGGATATGTTTCTGAGAACATCAGCAATAAGGTTTTTAGCAGCAGTAAATACAGCAGCTGCCTCATCACGCTCAGGATCTAGGAATGTTGCCGCAGCAACACCATAACTAACACAGTTATTAGCCGCAGAAACAAATGTATGAGCAGATTGTGGGTTATGTTGTACAGCACCAGCAGCAGCACTTACGAATGTATGTGGAACACCAGCAGCAGATCCAGCATTACCAACATTAACAGTAATAGTAGTTGCTGTTGTTGCTGTAATTGGAATGGACTTACCTGCCAAAGGATCTTGACCAAGACGTGGATAGGTGTGTTGAGTCTGGTTGCTATCTTGATCACAAGTAAAGGTGAATGAATTGTTAGCAAGAATAACACCTTCACTAACACTCAATGAATGATTACCAATGGTGATTTCCATATCACCAGTCGTGGAGTTATATACTGCGTTGGTTGGATTAAAACTCTGGTTAGCACTAGAAGCACCAACATTAACAGTCACTGTAGAAGAATCTACTGTAGTGATTTCCATCCACTGACCAGCATAAGGATCATCAGAACTTGGTGATGCGTGTTGTGTCTGGTTGTTATCCATGGCACATGTAAAGATGACACTTCCAGTATCAACTCTAATGTATCCACCTGTTGTCATATCATGACCAGGAATAGTAAATACCGAAAGACCAGTTGCTGGATCATAAGATACAGAGGTAGGAGTGAAATTCTTCCTCTGCTTACTTAATCCAAAGTAAGGCATTACGTTAGTAACGTAAATCTCAGCAGAATCATAAGTTTTAGCGTTTCCGCCAAACTTAACGTCATACATGACTTCTTCTAAGACATTATAGACATCATCTAAACAGTCTTGCTCAGTATTATCTGCCTGAGGAGTGTAAGAAGGATAGGATTCCTTCATTGTTTCATATGCTTGCTTCGCAATGAACTTCTTATTTGCTAGAACAAGATTATAAGCATCCGCATTCATATCGGATACAATAGGAGGATCTCCTACTTGATCAAGCGTAACCGTAGAATCTTTGTAGTATAGTTGGTTGTTGATTGCTAAGTTGATAGCATCAGCAGCTCTCTTAAATGCTGTGATAGATGGTGATTCTTCTCCAGCAAGACCAGTACTAATTGGTCCACCAAAGCGATTGTAATATGTCTTTGCCATCGCGATGGAATAGGCATTACCACCAAACCAAAGATCTTGTCTTATAGCGTCAACAATATGTCCAATGTCTCTTCTACACTTGCTCGCACCCGTTAGTAAATCTCTTTCTGTAGGAGTAACATAGTTTGCGTTATTTGAATTAGTAATACTATCATTATTACCGTCACTAATACATTGAGTTACAATTGATGTTAGAGATGCAATGGCATTTTGTACATCAGCACAAGCAGTAGCAACAACATTAGAAACATCACCGTTTCCATCTCCATATATCGACTCACCAGTAGAAACGGTAAGGTCTTGATATCCAGAACTCAATTGGTTAGATACAGCATCTTGTAGATAGTCTCTAGCAGCATTGTATGCGGCAATACTTTGTAGTTCTTCACCCTGTAGTCCACCAGTGATCCATTGACCTGTACCATCAAAGTATTTGTCAATAAACGTTCTGCTCCATAAGTTACCACCAAGGAAAACATCCATCGCTACAGCATCGATGAAATATCCAATATCTCTCTTACACTTATCAGGTCCACCAGGGAAGACGAACGATGGATATAAAGTAGAGACCTGACCAATAGCATAGTTTTGGGCATCCTCTTTGTTTCTTCTAACTAAACGATATGCTGTCTTAAATCTGGATTTAGCAGTTTCAACAGGATCTCCAGGGAAAGAGAAGAATGGAGCTTCATCGTAAACAGCAATTTCAGCAAGAGCATTATCAATGATATACTCTTTGTTTTGTGTAATTAAATTGTATGTGGTCTTATATCTCTTAGCATCTTTAATTGCGAGGTCAATGGTTACACCATTCGTGGTGTCTCCATCATTCTCTGCTTGAGATCCTGTCTTACCAGAAGTAATACTACCACATGGAAGATTACTATAGAAATTATAAGGACTGTCTGCGAAAGGAACAGGATCATATAGATTTGCTTTTACACTTAGCAAGTTAGCTACTGCTTGCTTACATAGATCACGAGCTCTTCTAAATGCCCAAAGTAGATTTTCTTCTTCACCAGCTAATACTCCAGTAAGTGTTGTGTCATTAGCAAAGAATCCTTGTACAGCAGCAACTGTATTATAGTTACCACCATCTCTTAAATCTTCTGCTACAGCATCAACAATAGTGCCAACATCGTTAAAACTAACAGCAGAACCACTAGGACTAAAGACTCCCAAAGAAGCAATAGTCTCATTAATAATATTCTGTCTGTTAGCAATAATTAGATTGCGAGCATCAAAATAACGGTTCGCATTAGGATCTCTTCCAGGATTAACATAAGAAATATCCTGAAGTCTTGGATACTTTTCAATGATATATCCAAAGACTTCCTCTTGGATCATCTTACGGTTGCTTTCAATTAAGTTAGCAGCATCTGCATAGATGTTATTGATAGCAAATCCAGATGGATTTAGAATTTGAGGAGCAGCAATATACTTAACAAAACCAGTTGGTTCTAATGTTGCGTTAAACTCTTCAGTTCCACCAGCAACTGCTGGATCTAGTTTAACATATAGTTTTTCTCCAGACTTAGAACCAAGTCTATACCCACCAATAGATACAGCAGGGCGATTTAGTGGACTGGTAATGTCTTCACTACCAAGGAATAATTTAGTATAGTTGTTAGTATCTTGAGTTGTTCCAGAAATATCAATAGTATAGTATTGAGTTCTCTTGATATTAGCAGCACCACTATCAACTGCTTCAGGTGGAATGATGTCAGTAATGAAACCACCCTTATCTTGGTTAAAGGCGAAACCTTTGAAACCAATAGCATGAAGTGATGTATTACCAAAGTTGGAGTTTGAGTTCGTGATGGACATATCACCACCACTTTCCATTAGGAAGTGATCAGCAAAACCAACAGCGAAGATAGAAACGTTCTGGATGAATGCATCTTCTGATGCTTTAACGTGGAAGGTTCTCCAGTCATCCTTCCAATAAGAATCGCCCTTAGCGTGATAAGGAACAGTCGCAAACGCATCAGTTAGTGATGCTTGGTTCCAGGTGTTAGAATACTCATCATAACGGATGAATGCTCTGTCATCTTTCTGAAGCGAAACGCCCGTATATTGAGCTATGACCATGGATTTGAATCCAGTCGCCTTCAGACCGTTCGCCCAGATGCCACAAATACCCCACGTAGAGCGGATGGATACGTTAAAGACATATGGAGAGGCAGACTCTACACTATCAACTTCAGCGAGTGTCTGAGCGTTCTGACCGAGTGCTGGTGTAGTATCAACACTAACAGTTTGACCAGCAGCAATACCTGTACCAATTGCGCTAACAACTTCAGCAACTTCGTAAGTAAACTTACGTGGGTCATTTTGATCGATATCAATGATTGGGAAGATACCTTCCAAAACACTATCAATATCAGTTCCAGAGATAGCAACAAACTGACCAGCAAAGTATCCGTGGTCTACCTTAGTTGTTACTTCAATCTCAGATGTTGATGCAGGAATGCTAGGAATAGTTGTAGCATCATTAAGTGTCAGTGACTCAATAACTCTAGAGTCAGACAGAGGACCAACAATACGGTTCTCCTGAATTCTAAAGTCAAATTCACCAGGATCATCAATTGTTGGTTGATAATCAGAGAAACCTTTAGCAATCTTTCTATAGAATAGAGACAACTCTTCTGTGTCTGCGTATTCAAATACAGTTAGTTTGTGGTGTGAATAGTTAGGAGCAGTCTTCCTAGTGAAATCATTAGGATCGTAGTATACCTCACCAGTTCCGTCTACAGTATTATAAAGAGGAGACTCAGCAGTAGTCTGACCATCTTTTAAAGTAAACTGCCAGAAGTAACAACCACCTGTTACGTTAAAGATAGCAGAACGAGGAACAGTTACAGAAGCAGGATCGGGAACGTATAGAGGACGAACAACAGTACGGCGAAGGTCATAACCTACGAGAGAAGAACCTCTGGGGATGATAGCACCACCCTCAGTGTTGTTATACTTGTATAAGACGTTATCAGGATTAGAGATATCAAGAATGGAATTATCAGTCCACTCATTATTTGCTTGATCAAAACCAAATGCAGAGATACCACTAGTGTCTACAAGACCAGGACGGTTATCAATGTAGTGAATACCAGGCATCAGCATAATGCTGAACTGGTCAAACCTGTCATTACCAAATCCAGGAAGATACGAATATCTCGCAATCTCTAGAAAAGCACGTTGGATGCTCTTGAATGGTGTTACAGGTGAGTTACCTCTATTAGATAACGCATCTGTAGCGTTGAAATCATCAGGAGAAACATAAAGATACTTACCAGTTTTGCTGCTGATAAGGTTATCCAGACGTGTTAATGGCATGATTAATCTGACCCTGCGGTATATCTTTTATCCTAAGATTTATTTATACACGGGGTCTATACCTATCCTTAAGAATAAGCATTAATGCTATTTCCTTAATACACATGTAAATGTATCCAAATTGTTCTCTATAAGTTGTTCTATACATAACTCCCCTTCCTGGGATCGAACCAGGGACAAATTGATTAACAGTCAACCGCTCTACCGCTGAGCTAAAGAGGAATGAGAGCCAAACACAGGACTTGAACCTGCGACCTGAGCTTTACAAAAGCCCTGCTCTACCAGCTGAGCTAGTTTGGCATTCTAGTAAAATTGAATGGACCGTAATCAGATCCCCATACTTTTTGATGAGTTTCTGAATGAAGACCACGGTCCATTACTTGGTAATTTGTTTCAGTAAGAAGAACTTCGTTATTAACATAAGTTCTGACTCCTCCACGCATTACATAACATTCACAAGTATCATTCTTACCGGTGAATGTCTTTGTTGCTGTCTCTTTGATAATATTATCACATCCCTCTCGGTATGTCAAGAGGTCATCAGTAAGTTTATCAAGGTTATTGCATCCAACAAAGTCTGCTGGTGTTCTGATCTCGTAGTTCTTAAGTCTAAGGTAATCACCTTCATCAACTACATCAATCACAAATTGTCTATAAGGACGATCTAATTGATAGTTGTATGCTTGCTCACCATAGAATCTAGTTTCCCCAATCTTACGATGACTAACACGAATGTGAGCATAACGAGTAGGATGACTTTGTGCTTGACGTTTGTTAGCAAAAGTTCCCTCAAATAATTCAAGAAATGTGTTCATCAGGTAAAACTTCAGGATTAACGATATCTAGATCAAATAATACAGGGTGGCATTCTTCAGCAATTAAGTAATCAGAATACTTGAAGATGTCCTCCATAGTATACTCTTCATTAAGTGCTGCTTCTGCCAATATCCATTTGTCATTTTTATCCTCGTCTTCAAGGACATCGAAAGCAAATGGCATACTTTCAACATAATACATCAAAACAGGTACATTATCTACAAATACATGTTTACGTGAGATTGTATACCTGAACTGTGCCATAATGTTATGATTTCCTGTTAATGTTATATTTAACAGAATGCGAGTAGGGAGACTTGAACTCCCACGAGCATAATGCTCAACAGATTTTAAGTCTGGTGCGTCTACCGATTCCGCCATACTCGCAAATGCTGGTTGTGGGAATTGAACCCACTTTAGGCGCTTTATGAGAACGCTGCATTTACCAAATTGCTAAACCAGCACTCCGTATATTATAACACAGATTAGGCAGGACGGGTAGGGGGTGCTGACAGATTAGTAATTGACTGTCGCTTGATGAATGCCTTGAGTTCAGGAGTTTCATCCCATTCCCAGATCTCTTCGTGTCCTTTCTTGTCGATTTTCTTAAACGTCTTTTTCATTGGAAAACTCCTCTAATTTATCTAGAATACCATCAAATGAACCGATACTGTCAATCTCTGAAATAAGATTGGCAATCTGTTTACATACAATCGGTCGTTCTGCCCTAGCAGCATACGATAATGCGTTGCGAAGACTACCTGTAGCCTCTGAAAGACTCTCTTCTACTTGTTTACCTAAAGCCATTGCTCCTCTTTATCCTCAACATAGTCATTATACTGGGTTTCTTGAATGCTGTCAAGCCACAAGCATCCCAGCATCCTTCATATAGTGTAGTGTGTCATGCATGTTACCAAGATGTTTGGCACCAATGGCAACCTGGGGATAGGTTGCTTCAGGTCCGAACTCTGCTTCAAATGCCCTTTGAGAAAAGTGTTCGTTGAGATTGTACTCATGAAACTCTCCACCCATTGACTTAAGTAGTGCTGCGATACGCTCACACTCTTGACTACCGTTTGAATAGATTACTGCTTGCATGTGTCTTCTTTGTAGGTAATAGTGATTTGATTATATATTTCATCTCGGTTGTCACTGTTGTATACACGACAACGTTCTACCTTAGCATCCAATAGTTTCTCAATATTATTGAGTTGCCATTCAGCAGCATACTTTTTGAATCCATCATCCATCCAACTCGTGTTAGATCCTGGTGTGTTAAAGTCATCCATTATTCAATACCTGGCGGAAAAGTTTCAATCTCAGTTAGTTCGTAGTCCCAATCTTCCATGACTGTATTGGCAAGGAATCTATCAGATAGCATTTCAAGTTCCTTCTCAGCATACTCTCTGCTCTCTGATTCCAACCAAACGTCGATGACCTTACCCAATCTCAATTTCTTGATGTCTAACTCTGACAATCGCTTACAGGCGTCTCTCACAGCATTACCAGGAGAGTCATCAACCTGTGATCGTAGTCGGACAAATACTAATGCTTTAAACTTCATGCTTGTTCCCTCTCATCAAGTGCTTCATGAATAATTTGTTTCAATTCAATACGTTCTTCTTCAGTGAAGATTGTACGAATTTTCACTGGCATAGGAGCATAACTACTTGGTTTTTTTGATCTACCAGGAAGACTCATGCCCTGTGTGTCAATTTTGTCCATTGTTCTTCTTTACCCAACAAGGTTTACATAAGGAATTGGTCCAACTACCATCAGGTGCTTGGTGTCCTACCTGAGGTGTTTCATTTGCCGGGGTCATTTTACCACACCCCACACATTTTGTCTCCCACATCTTCATAATGTTCTCTCCAATCTATTTGTTGCTTGATCAGGAAAATCTCTTGGTCTACTATCAGTAGCATTATCAGTCTTAGGTGAACCTTCATTCGCCTTCATAGTATGCTGATAATTAGGTCTTGGATATCTGATACAGAATGGATCAGGCATCCAGTATGTTACCTGCCATTCTTGTTCAGGATTTAACTCTAGATGCTTCTCTACACTATGAGAGAAAATACCAATTTGAATGTATCCATCATGACTAAGACATCTACCATTACCAATGTCAACTAGGAATAGCATCTTACTACTCATAGCAGTTCTTGCTCTGGATTAAGATTTTTCACGAATTGCTCAGGATCCTTTTCTGACTTGTGAACCCAATAATAGCGCATCATCTCGTAAATAGGATCCCACATGGGGATACAGACATAATCCTTCATGTGTGTCTCGCAGCAAGTTCTTTAAGTTCCTTCGCTGTGAGTTTATCTAATTGCTCTGTGAAGTGATCAAGTAGCAATTGTTTGTATTGTTTCTTAGTCATTGTATTGTTTAATTAATCGTTCAACTTGTTTCTTGTCAGATCCACAAGGAGCATTGCGTAGACACCTAAGAATTAGTTCAGTATCACTGATAGTAGGTTTGATTGTAAACCCCCATTTGTCAACTTCACCCTCTGTAGGTGCTTCAACGTAATCAAATTCACTTGGCATTAGTCTCTTTGTCTCCAATCCGAAGGTTTATCTTGCTGAAACCAATCCTTAATATCATCAGCATCAGTGAATCCCTTTTTATGGTTGGATGGATCGGGATCTCCTAAACCCATCCTATTCAGAAAATCGTCTGTGCTACCCTCTTCAATTTTATAAGTAATTTGACGACGTGCCATCTTCAACATTTCATTAGCAGAAGTATTTGCTTTTGCTAATTTATTTGCCCAGATCATATCAGACAATTTTACTTCTTCTCCATTCGCAATACATTTACAAATAAATTCCAGTCGTAGTCTGTATTGTGTAGATAACATATGCCACTCATTTCCACTTAAGTATTTAGAACCATGAAAAAAGGGACCCGAAGGTCCCCTTGGGTGTTCCGACTTTTGTAGAGACCGCACGAAAGGAGTCTCCACACTATTTATCAGAAGCTGTACTTCAGACCCAACTTGGTGCCATAACCACGGTCAACGTTGCTGTCGCCACTACCAACGAAGGAGACTTCGCCGTATGCGCCAAGAGCATCGGTCAAACCGATACCAAGACCTGCCTTACCAGAAGGAACGGTGTCGCTCTCGCCACCATCAGGGGAGACTACAGTAGCGCCGCCTTGGACGTAGTATGAAGCAGACTCACCGAGTTCGCCTTCATAACCTACGTGAAGGTCAGTAGCAGTTCCGTTGTAGCTGGATCCAGTGAAACCGGAGTTAGCTTCGACGTTAACGTAGGGACCAGCGAAAGCGGCACCAGCAGATACGGACAGGGCAGCGGTTGCTGCGAATACAGATTTGATCATTGTTGTTTAGTTACCTTTGTTTACTTGCGGAATTTATACCCGCAGATGATGGATCGGTTCGACTCCCGATCGCATGAATATATTATAGCAGAAGACGCTCGATGCGTCAACCAGGTTATGCAAGTAATTGCGGCACTCGCCTGATTTGCTACAAGAGTAATTTATCAGGGTTAGGTCCAGAAATCAACCCCCCTTGTGCCAGTTTATGATACGGATATTAGATGACTGTGATAATGTAAACTTATTAGTTTAGAAGTATTAGAGCACCAGTAACAACAACATTTCCAGTAGCAGCAATAGATATGGTAGTGCCTGCTGTTTGAGTTATAGCAGAACCTGCTGTTTGAGATATATTAGTGCTTGCTGTTTGAGTTATAGCAGCGCCAGCATTTTGAGTTATAGAAGCACCTGCTATTTGATCTATAGCACCGCCTGCAGTAATACTTGCGAGACTACCCGCAGAGAATAAAATAGCATCTGTTGCTTTTACAGAAGCACCGCCAATAAGAGTGTTGACACTATAAGAATTATCTCTCGCTTTGATTAGTGGAGGTGTCCCTGGTTTTCCAGCAATGACAGTTTGCGATACACCACCAACCCATTGCTTATAATCACCAAGGATAGACCAATTAACATGTCCAGGAGAAACAATGTTTTGTGATGCTCTAGGATCAAATTGTACAGATGTTTCTTCACCAGCACCAAATGTCATCTTCTGACCAAAGACAATATCTTTTTTGTTGTCCACAACTTGCTCAATAGTGCCAGCACTCATTTGGATAGTGCCACCACCATTAGATCCTGCCTGAATGAATACTTGTGATTTTCCAATCAAAAACAATTCTTCTTCAGCAGTAATAACAATTTTCTGTGCCTTGATATGCCTTTCGCTACCAGTAGCTTCTTCTACAATATCTCCATACGCAATAATGTTTAATGCCTCTTCGCCATCATCACCACAATTGTATTCAATGTGAGTTACTTGCTCGTGTTTTTGTTGCTGTCCATGAGTGTGTATACACAACTTTCCACTAGAAGCACCTTTTTCTACATTTTTTTCTCCAGTAACAATAACAATAGATCCATTGTTTTGAAGTGAAACAAACCCAGCAGTGCCGTCAGGACCATCTATTCTTAGTGTTGATGTCTGACCATCAGGATACATGCGTTCATAGATCTGTGAACGAGTCAGCACACCTTTCCAACATGTTGTAAAAACAGGACCATCTTTTAGATTCTGTGTTTTATCTGCCGTGGTTTGTGGAAAGATACCTGTGGGGTATTCGTTAGCGGGTACAGCGTGTGACATTATGGACAATCAATATAACGACCAGTTCCGATCTTAGTAGATCCAACTGTAGTGAGTGCTTCAGTATCTAGGCATCTAAAAGATGGTAATAGTTTAGCACCATATCCACCTCCACCAACGATAACAATCTCAGGGAATTTTTCAAATGTTAATTGCCTATCTAAAATTCTAGCGCCAACGACAAATCCATCTTCATTGATAACTGCTTCCGCAACACCAAGTTCACCATTTATATACATATCAGGTTCTGATGTGTATCCAATTCCGGGGCGGATTATAGTAAATGCATCAATGATACAACGAACACCAGATTCATTAGCAAGATTTAATTTATATCCGTATCCAGGTGCTTTAATACGAATTTCTGTGATAAATCCATCTTGATCTAGTAAAGGAGTTGCTACAGCACCAATTCCTTCACCACCAATGAAGACATATGGTGGTTCTGCCCAAGGATCTCCTGGTTGAGTGATGGGTATTTCAATAATTCCGCCATTATCATCTGTAATAATAGTTTCAGGAATAACTTCAGGAACAATAAATTCGTCTGTAGTTGTTCCTGGAGTATCACCCTCACCATCATCTTCTGGTGGTTCAGTACTAATCTCTTCTGTAAGTGGCACCACCAGCACATCTGTAGTAGCACCAGTTCCATTCACAGTGAATATAAGCAACTCTTCTTCTTCATCTAAAGAATCTTCAGAAATTCCAACTATTACTTCAGCAGTATTATTATTGACAACAAAAGAACCTGTTGTTTTTCCACCAATAATATCACCAGAGTCAATATCCCCTGTTAATGTATAATATGCATATGTACCATTCTCTACGTTTTCTGTAGTGATTGTATATTGCACAAAATCACCTTCATTAACAGATACTTTGTCAGCAACTACTTCATATGAAGGTGTAGTATCAGAAGATGGAGTATCATCAGAAGGTGGAGTAGGAATATCTTCTACTACTTCAGGTGGGAAAACATCTGGTATTTCTGGAGTTGGATTTATTGGTATAGGATAATATGGAGTTCCTGGTTCTCTTATATTACGTTCTGTGATTACACACCTACCAACATTTTTTATAAACGTAGATCTAATTCGACTACCTTCACCAGGAGAATTTTTCTTCAGAATAACAAAAAAGTCTTCATCACCTTCGTTTTCTGATGAATGGAAAGTTTTAATAGTAATACTTTTTACAGTTTCTCCTGGAGCAAATCCAAGAATACCACTATCAGACAAGTAATCTTCATCTGGAGTAGCAGTTCCTTTTCTAGATGTTCTATAAGACACAGATGAAGCAGATTCAGTAACTCCAGTTCTAGTTACCTGGAATACAGCATCAAATCCCTCCTCTACAATAATATCAGATATCGTATAAACAATTTTTGGTGTTTTTGTTGGTTTATCACTGTAACGAGGAACTCCACCAGTAAACCCAACTGTTGTAATAGATAATGGTTTTCCAGTATAAGCATCTTCACAGGTATACTGATTAAAGTCAGCTCCTGTAGCAGGGAATAAATTATCAATGTTGGAAAGAAGATCATCTAGGAAATCATTTCCTTTTTTGTCCTCTTTATCTTTTTTCTCACCATCTGTACAAATTTGTTTGTATCCGGCACATTCATTATTAGGTCCAGAGCAAGAAATACCAAGTAATTTTAAGACGAAATTAATTGCTCCACCTAAAATATTAAGTGGTCCGGCAATAGCACCAAGAATATCCTGAATAGGTCCAAGGATACTGCTGAGTATAGTCTCCATCAATGAATTAATCTTTGATAGAATACCATTTACTAGTGTGTCTACTTGACATGCTGCAGCACGATAAACCTGATTAACTAGACCCATTAAAACGTTCGTCAACCATTCTGCCAAACGATCTCCAAGATCTGCCATTTTACACCCAAGATCTTTGAGCAGATTATTGAACCATTCTGTAACTGGAGTAAGGGCATTTCCAGTTTCATTTGGATACAATACTGCTTTAATTAGATCCTTAACAGCATTAGTAAGTTTCTCAAGCACAAAACCTTTTACCTTTGCGATAAAATGCCTGATTACAGCCATAAACTTATTGACATACTTTCTTGCTATGCCAATACCACTATTAATTGTTCCACTGATAGGACTGATTAAATACGTGCCAATGTTTCCATCATTTTTCTGAACTTCATTTAAAAATTCACCAAGTAAAATTTTGGTTTTGTCAGTTAAATTTTGTTTGTCGCATTTTTCTGCTACAGATTGACACCATTTTTCATCATCCCGACCCCTCAGCATTCTTGGGGGTATTGGGACTGTATCATCACCAGTTGGCAAAGCACCAGTAGTTTTGTTTGCTTCTCCTTGTCCACCTTCAGGATTTTCTGGTGCTGGTTGTCCGTCTGTAACAGGATTTACCGGATTATCAACTGTATTATTGACTGTTCCAAAAGCTGTGCTGCCATCAGGTCTCTCACTCTTAGAGATAGTTGTAGCACCAGGAGTTTGTCCAATAGAACCCATGATAATGGGTTTCTGCTTTAAGTTA
>Ga0228675_1000141_pt1 | contig 42445 bp, 34 predicted proteins | sample 36D_rmetaG_FD_182786 | JGI IMG/M metagenome (GOLD analysis project Ga0228675, IMG submission 182786) | Seawater microbial communities from Monterey Bay, California, United States - 36D_r | ecosystem: Environmental > Aquatic > Marine > Coastal | place: USA: California | collected 2016-10-05
AGCCTTTTTCGTTCAGCTGAGCAATAAATTGTTCTGTTATCTGCGCTAGCTCTACTGGCCTGTGAAGTGATTGGTTCTCATCTAGGTTGGCTGCTTGGAAAGCTAGTAGTGTCGTGAAACCCCACAATAAACAGTCATCTTGCTGAGTTCCTAGGCGAACTGAACTATCGGCATACTCGCGAAGTAGTTGTTTTATAACGGTGACTTCATTTGATTGGCTTTGCATGGTGAAGCCGTCCTTTCAAATTCTGAGGAAAGATAATAGGTGTAGGTCACGATGCCTACGTTTCCTCTAGGGTTCACATGTTTTGCATTGTCCGGCACTTTGGAAACGCTGAGCAGCCCCAGAACTGCTGCCCCGCTTTCGGGCCTGATTTAATGGTACGGATTTGCAGCGCACTACCGCATTTCGGGCATTGCCGTTCGGCTGTCGGATCGCTACGACGTTTTAGGTTCTGCACATGCTCGCGATGAGTGGCGAGGGTTGGCGCGCGGCGATCGGTTTGCAAGGTGTGCAGCATGGCGTCGACTTCAGCCTCGCTGAATACCGGCTGCTGGAATGACTGGATATAGCGGATAAAGCCAATGCCCTGGGTGACGTTGGCCGGCACTTCGGTCTTGAAGGTGCTCCCGCCAACAAAGGTGATGACCGAGTGCAGGTGCTCGGGGTTAACGCCAAGGGTGGCTTCCAGGGCTTTGAGGTGCTTGTAGTTCTGGCGTAGCGGGTTCTGGAACTTGAAGGAGCGTTTATAGAGCTTCTGCGTCCACTGCTCCTGCTTCTCGCTGCCGAAGATCCAGCCGCTCATGTTCTTCGTTTCCAGCACGAAGATGCCGTAGGGCGAGAGGAATACGTGGTCGATCTGCGTGGTGCCGTCCGGCGTGTTCAGTGTGACGTTGTGCAGGCGGCGGTAAGTTTGCTTGTCCAGCTGCCAATGGGCAAACAGACGCACCAGCAGTTCACCGATCTGCCCCTTGGCCCAGGGCAATTTGAGCAGGCCGATCAGCAGAGCTGCCGGTATGAACCAGGTCAGCATGCCCCAGACCTGGGCGACTATCGGGCTGTAATCCATTTTCTTCCTTGAGCCGAGCTGCTTGAGGGAGAGGCGAGCAGGTGTGCCGAAATCCAGATGCCTGGCACTGATCCGGATAATGGCTAATTGCTTTCAATCGCTCAAGGGGATTGCGACCATTGTTCTCTGGTCGATAAGCGGTTACGCCTGGTTTGGTGCCTTTGCAGAAATGTTCAGTGTGGCCAGCCGGGCTGCTGCCAGAAGCAGATCGGGTCATTCAAAAGGATTGTTTATCCATGAGCCGAATACAGGCGCTATTCGGCTCATGGAATGGGTGACGTGATGATGCTCAGGCAACTGATATCGTCGTCCGTGGGCGGTGTGTTCAGGTGACCTTCATGTAAGAAATGTTGCTGCTGTGAAGTGCTCAGCCCGGCCCAGAAACCATCGGTCGCCAGCAGCCAGCGCTGATTGACGGCAAGCGGCCAGTGTCTGATTTCGGGGTCGCCAACGCGTCTGGAGCTGAAGCAGCGCGTCAGGCGGTGGCGTGATGGCATTTGCGCAAGCTCAGCGTGCGCGAGGTTGCCTTGCCAGTTGGCCATGCAGTGCACGGGAGTCAGCCAACTGATTGCATCTGCGGCTTCTACAAGGCCCAGGCAGCAGTCGCCTTCATGGATGCTGAGCGCGGTATCGGCCAGCAGGCATAGAACCAGGTAACTGCAGGCCGCATGCGGGTGTGTTTCACACAGGGTTCGATGGCTGTCGTCGATTAGCTGCAGTAACTCTGCGGGCAATCGCTCCCGGTTCAGAGCGGTTGCAGGCAGGCGGCCGATTCCTTGGATCAGCTCTGCCAGCAGAGCATTGGCCAGTTCGCCGCTGCCTGGGTGGCGGCTGCTGCCATCGGCGACCAGATAAAAACTGGCCTGCGGCAGATTCAGGTGGGCATAAGCATCGCGGTTGTCGGCCATGCGTTTACCGGTCTGAGTATGCCATTGCACGGTTGCACGCATTCAGGTCGCTACCTGGGCAATATGTTGCAGCCGCTGCCAGATGATCCGTTCACGTTCGTTATCGCCACGGGCGGCATCCTGCACCAGGTAGGCGAAGTCGCGGTTGTTCAGCAGCTCCGTAAGTTTTTCTGCCAGATAGGCGCGTAGCTCGGGTGCGGCGCTTTCAACTTCCTGGAGTAGTTCTTCGCGGCCATTGACCAAGTTGAGGATGTCTTCAAGATCCTGGCTACCCAATGGGTTGTGCGCGCCACGCCCGGCATAGGCCTCGAGTTTGCTGCCGAGAAAGTAGGGCGGGGTGAACAGGCGAATGCGGCAACCGCTGGGGAGTTCATGCCACTGCGCGCAGGCCAGACCATCCTTGAACCAGCGATTGTTGCAGCCCAGTAAGTCGGCGGTCTCTGCATCTTCAGGCATGAAGTCAACTTTCAGATCACCTAGGCGCATACGGCAGACGACGTCATCCTGAGGGGATTGCTTGAAGCCTTTCTCACGTAACTGTTCGACCAGCTTTTGCCATTGGGCATAGCCGGTGAGATGAATGACCAGATCCACATCATCTGTGTAGCGGACTTCTTCGAGGCTGAATTCGTCGGTCAATAGCAGGGCTGTGGTACAGCCGCCAACGAAGGCAACCTGCTGGCACAAGTCCTGACCAAGCGCCTGGGCGACCACTTCGAGCATCTGGATGTTATGAGAGCGGCTCATGCCTGCAGCACCTTCTCGCGCAGCATCTGGTTGGCAAGATTGGCTTCTCTGGCGTTACCCAGGCGAATTGCATCGATCAGGGCCAGGTATTCATACAGGCGCGGGTCTTTCTTGACTGCGCCTGGCACCGTCCTGAACAGGGGCGTTATGGATTGTCCCTTGCGATTGCCGTATGCGTCTGGCCAGACATGGATAAGGTCGCCACCACTCATCAGGGTGCCTTGCAGCACGGGGGCGGAGAAGCTTGTAGGAATGCCTCGAACGATTTCAGCCGGTTTTACCGGGAATACGTAGCGCAAACCATGCTCGATGAAGCCCAACAATGCCTTGCTGTTGACCCGAGGTAACTGTGTGCTCGTGTCTATGCGCAAGAGACCTGTCTGCTGGCAGCGCTTCAGCGCGGAGGCAATTTCGCTTTTACTGATGCCCAGTGAGGCTTGCAGGGCGCGCACTGAGTAACTGTCGTGATGGACGGGTGGATCTTGCTCAGGGTCATCCTCCCAGCCTTGCCACTGGTCGTGTGAGGGGACGTCGCTTTGCTTGAGCAGCTCTGCTGTTTCGCTCTCAAGCCTCTGTTGCAGGCGTTCGCGCTGCTCAAGGCAGATCAGCTTGACTAGCAACAGAACGTCTTGACTCTTCATGGCGGCCTCAGTTAGTGACTGTCCTTTGTCCTAGGACTGAGGACAGTTTATGCGCTGGCAGGTTGCGTCTGTCAATGGCTTAGCTGGCTTGCCGCAGATTGGCATTCAAGGCCTGTAGAGCTTTATCCAGATTGCCGTCAAGAAGGATGGGAAGGGGGGCAATGCCCGGGAGGACCATTGTCCTATGGCGCGATGACGTACCAGAGGCTGACTTGGTCGGCTTAGGTGCTCAGCGTGCTATCTGGTAACGAGTGCTGCGCCCGCCGCCGGGCAGCCGCTCGATGCAGCCCTTTTCCAGCAGGTCGCTTAGATGTCGTGTCGCGGTTGCTTTGGAGACCTTGGTCATGGCTTGGTACTGAGCTGCGCTGATACCGTCCTCGAAACCGCGCTCGCCGCCATCGAGCAGGCGGTTAAGCACTTTGATCTGCTCCGCAGATAGGGTTTGGCTGCGGTGTGCCTGCCAGAAGCGTGCTTTGACCAGTACACGATCAATCCGAGCAAGTGCCTGCTCCAGGCTATTGAGCAATGTTTCGAGAAACCACTGCAGCCAGGCGGTGATATCCAGCCCACCTTTCTGGCTGGCTTCGAGAATGCGGTAGTAACCGGCGCGGTCGTCGAGAATGCTCGCGGACATCGCGTAAAAGCGAATGGCCTGCTGTTCGCCCTGAGCCAATGCCAGGTCGGTGATGGCGCGCGTGAGGCGGCCGTTGCCGTCATCGAAGGGGTGCAGGGTCACGAACCAGAAATGGGCGATACCGGCGCGCAGAAACGGGTCGAGGCTGGCGTCGCTGCGACTGCTTTCGAACCAGGCAAGAAAGTCTGCCAGTTGCGTTTCCAGCCCTGCGCGAGGAGGGGCTTCGAAATGTACAGTCGGGCGGTCGATCCGACCGGAAACCACCTGCATGGGTTCTTCGCCGCGCAACTCGCCGATATGTAATGGTCGAGCCAGCAGTTGGTCATCGCTGGGGAATAGCCAGCGGTGCCAGGTGAACAGTCGCTGTTCGTCTAGCGGCTCTTGATGTGCGTGGGTGGCATCGAGCAGCAGCTCTGCCAGGCCTTCGGAGCGCGAGGTGGTACGGCCTTCTTCGTTCAGCCCCAGGCGCCGCGCCAGTGATGAGCGCACCGAACCGACATTCAGTTGCTCACCCTCGATGGCTGAAGAGGTGACGATGTTCTGCAGCATGGCATCCAGGCTGCTCTGCACTTCGGTGTCACTGCCCACCGCGCCGAGCATTCCCAACAAACGCCCCTGAGTCTGGCTGCAGGCTCGCAACAGCGGGGCGAGCGCTTCGGCTTGCCAGCTGAAGTGCGGCCAGTCGGTCTGCTGCCAGATCCAGAGCGGGTCATTCATAAGGCGTGTTCATCTATGAGCCGATTAGCGAGCCTATTCGGCTCATTCAGTGAGCCGATAATGCCGGCTATTCGGCTCACTGTCTAATCGCCTGATGTAGCCCGTGAGCTACATGTTTTGTATTTCCTTGGATTTTTGTAGCCCTTGGGCCACATTTCACGGTGGAGTGCGCTGGATATCTCGTTGGCGAGCATTGTGGTCTGTCCCCGACTCCCCGCCGCCCTGACCATGACGCAGAAATATGCCCACTTCAGCCTCGGCCACCTAGCTGATGCGGTGAACCTGAACTCGCTTGCCCACCAGACAAGACGGCGCAGTCGTCGGCCTAGACAGGGATGTACTTATGACTGGTAAGAACAAAGATCGACTGAAACAGCTGGGTGTTGTCTCGTCTTCAGAAGAGCTCCGCGAGCTGATGGCGACATTGAAGAATCCGGCGTACCTGGCGGATATGCGCGAACAGATGAAGGCGCTGGCCAACCCCGCGTACCTGGTGGACATGCGGGAGCAGATTAAGGCGATAGCAAATCCCACGTACCTGGCGGACATTCAGGAGCGGATGAAGGCGCTGGTCAATCCCACGTATCTGCTGGACATGCAGAAGCAGATGAAGGCGCTGGCCAACCCCGCGTATCTGGTGGACATGCAGGAGCAACTGAAGGCGATAGCCAATCCCACTTACCTGGCCCAGATGCAGGAGCAACTGACTGCGTTGACCAATCCGTCCTACTTGGCTCAGGTGCGTGAGGCTGCCAGTGCTCGGATGCAGGCTGATCTATCTGCTGCGCTCGGCTCGTATCAGGAGTTAGTTCGCGAGTCAGTGTTGGCCAGCTATCTGGTGACGCCGGATGACCCGAGTGCTGTTCGTTTCCATCTAGTGGACATCGAAGGCTTCGATAGCTTGGAGGTCGGGGACTTCGCAGAGCTCGAGATTGGCCCGGCGAAGAGTGTTGATTTGGAGATCGTCAAGGCTCTTGCTGATGGTCATCCAGAGACCTTGTCGCTGCCGGCAAAGCAGCGTTTACAATCTGTGTACCTTCAGATTGTGGCGATATGGGACATGCTTCTACGCATTTTCAACACCTTTGTTGCTATCGGGGTTTTGACTGCGCTGATGTCTGGCGCGACAAAGCCCGCTGATGTTCCCAAGCAAGCTGCACTGCTCCCGAACTATGAGCGAGAGTTGCTCGCTGACTCCTATAGGATCGTAAATCGCAATGGCGCACGGCTCCGCGCTGAGCCCAGCAAGACGGCGGAAGTGATTGTGCAGCTGCAACTCGGCTTGCCAGTTGAGGTGCTGGAGAACAATGGAAAGGGGTGGTTCCGCGTGCTCGCCGAATATCAAGGCGAGTCGGTGGAAGGTTGGATTCATCTCACCGTGACCACGCCAGTGCCTTTGCCAAAGTACCCACGCGGGCCGGTAGCGAGCGCTACCTTGCAATAGAGACCTGGCTGGCTGATCTAGTCAGTCTCAACTCGCTGGCAACGGCGAACATCAACAAGGAATGAAACGATGGCATTTGTATCTTTGGTGGACACGGCTGGACGGGTGGTCTGCCTGAATACTGACCTGATCCAATTTGTACGCCCAAAAGAGGGCAATGAATGGACGAGCGGCGCGGTTGTTGCGTTGAAGAACGAAATCAATGTCGGGCACAACGTCAGGCTGACCACCTTCGCGCTCGATCATCATGAGGCGATTGCTTTGCTTGATGAGCTGGAAAAAGTTCGGTGATGTGGACGATTTGTGGACGTTGAAGGTCTGTGAAACGCTCGAGGCTCAGCGTTCAGAAACACGAAAGCCGCGCAATGCGAGGCTTTGAAGGTGGTGGGCCCACACGGACTCGAACCGTGGACCAAAGGATTATGAGTCCTCTGCTCTAACCAACTGAGCTATAGGCCCCCAGAAGGCCGGCGGATTATACCGGTGCGTTCTCGCCAGCGCCAACCGCTTGACCTGGCGGGAGAAATTTCCGAGTGAAGGCCTCGGCCGAGAGCGGGCGGCTGACCACATAACCCTGGATCTGCAGGCAGCCTTCGGCGGCCAGGCAGAGTTCCTGGGCTTTGGTTTCCACGCCTTCGGCGATCACCGTCAGTTGCATGCTGTTGCCCAGGGCGATGATGGCGCGGGTGATCGCCAGGTCGTGCGGGTCGTCCGGCAGGCCACGGACGAAGGACTGGTCGATCTTCAGTACGTCCAGCGGCAGGCGCTTGAGGTAGCTGAGCGAGGAGTAGCCGGTGCCGAAGTCGTCGATGGCCAGTTGCACGCCGAGCTGTTTGAGGTGGTGGAGGATGTCCAGCGCTTCGCCGGACTGGTTCATGATGAAGTTCTCGGTGATCTCCAGTTGCAGCAGCTCCGGCGCCAGGTTGTAGCGTTGCAGCAGTGCGCTGATGCGCGGCAGCAGGCTGGGCTGGTGCAGTTGGGCGCCGGCGAGGTTGACCGAGAGGGCGCCGAAGTCGCGGCCGCTTTCCTGCCAGTCCTGCAGTTGGCGGCAGGCTTCTTCCAGCACCCAGTCGCCCAGCGGCAGGATCAGCCCGCTTTCTTCGGCCACCGGGATGAAGCGATCCGGCGGGATGTCGCCGAACACCGGGTGCGGCCAGCGTACCAGCGCTTCCGCACCGACCAGGCTCTGGCTGCGCAGGCAGTACTTGGGCTGGTAGTACAGGCACAGCTCGTTGCGCTCCAGGGCGCGGCGCAGTTCCTGTTCCATGGCCATGCGTTCGTTGACCTGGAAGGTCAGCGAACGGGTGTAGAGCTCGCTGCGGTTACGACCCTTGGCTTTGGATTGGTACATGGCCGCGTCGGCGTTCTTGACCAGGGTGGCGACGTCGAGGCCGTCCTTGGGGTAGAGGCTGATGCCGATGCTGGCGCTGATGAAGAACTCGTGGTTGTCGAGCTGGAACGGCGCGCGAAAGCATTCGAGCAGTTTCTGCGCGACCTGCTCGGCGTCCTCCGGCTGGTGCAGGCCGGGCAGCAGGATGATGAATTCGTCGCCGCCGAGACGGGCCACGGTGTCGACATCGCGCAGCTGCAGTTTCAGGCGTGCGGCGATGGCCTTGAGCAACTGGTCGCCGACCGGGTGGCCGAGGCTGTCGTTGATCTGCTTGAAACGGTCGAGATCGAGAAACAGCACGGCGCCGAGCTTGTCGTCGGCGCGTGAGCCATCCAGGGCGCTGCGCAGGCGGTTCTCGAACAGCAGGCGGTTGGGCAGGCCGGTCAGCGGGTCGTGGTGGGCCTGATGATCGAGGCGCGCCTGGGCATGCTTGAGGCTGGAGATATCGGCGAACACGCCGACGAAGTGGGTGATCTGGTTATCGCTGTTGCGCACGGCGCTGATGGTCAGCCACTCGGGGTACAGCTCGCCGTTCTTGCGCCGATTCCAGATTTCCCCCTGCCAGTGGCCGTTGGCCGCGAGGCTGTGCCACATGGCGGCGTAGAAGGCGTTGTCGTGCTGGCCGGAGGAGAGCAGGTTGGGGCGCTGGCCGAGCGCTTCGGCCTCGCTGTAACCGGTTATCTGGGTAAAGGCGCGGTTGACCGCGGTGATGCGCTGTTCGAGGTCGGTGATCAGCACGCCTTCGGCGGTGCTTTCGAAGACGGTGGCGGCCTGCTGCAGTTCTTCCTGCATCTGCTGACGTTCGGTGATGTCGCGGGCGATGGTCAGCAGGCATTCGTCGCCGCCGATGGGCAGCGGCTGTGCGGAGAGTTCGCAGAGGCGCAGATGGCCGCTCTTGGTGCGCACCGGGGCGATCAGGTCGCGCACGCTGCCTTGCTCGCGAATGCGTTGCACCAGGCGTTCGCGATCCTTCGGGTCGGCCCAGATGCCCAGGCTGAGGGTACTTTGTTCGGCAATCTCGTTGAGGCTGTAGCCGGTGATGCGACTGAAACCGTCGTTGGCCTCCACCAGCAGGCCGTCGCGCAGGCGGGTGATCAACAGGCCGTCGGGCGAGGCGTGAAAGGCTTTGGCGAACTTTTCCTCGGAAATCTGCAGTTGCTGCTGGGTGGCCTTGAGCTGGCTGATGTCTCGCACCACCACCACCAGTGCGGGAATGCTGTCGAGCTGGAAGGAGCCGGCCGAGATCAGCCCCGTGAACAGGCTGCCGTCGGCGCGGCGGAAGGGCATCTCCAGATTGCGCAGGCTTTCGTCCTGCAGGCGCAACAGCAGATTCGGGCCGATCCCCGGAACGCCCCAGATATCCAGTTCGGTGGCGGTCTTGCCGATGGCCTGTTCGAGGCTGATGCCGGTTTGTTCGGTGAACGCGGCGTTGACCTCCAGCAGCACACCGTCGGCGCGGCGGGCGATGACCAGGATGTCAGGGCACTGCTGGAACACCGAGGCGAACTTCTGTTCGGACAGGCGCAGCGCCTGCTCGGTCTGTTTGGTGTCGGTGATGTCGACCATCAGGCCGCGAATCACCTGGCGGTCGTCGCGCTGCAGCAGGGTGACGATATCGCGTACCCACACCGTGCGCCCGTCGGCGGCGAGCAGGCGATATTCCAGCGCGTGGTCGTTGCCGGCCGCGCATTGCTCCAGGCAGGTGCGCAGGGTGCGCTGGTGATCGTCCGGGTGCAGGTGGCGTTGCCAGAAACCGGGCTCCAGCCATTCGTGCAGCGGGTAGCCCAGCAGCTTTTCCGCGTGGGGCGAGACGTAGGTGTAGGTGAGCCCGCTGGCTTCGGTTTCCCAGGTGATAGCGGAGAGGCTTTCGACCATGTCGCGAAAGTGTTTTTCGCTGCTGCGCAGTTCCTGCTCCAGCGCTTCGCGGTTGCGCATCTCGCGTTTCAGGCGGCGGTTGATGCGCAGGATGATGGCGATGATAGCCAGCAGACCAAGCACGGCAGGCAAGCCGTAGAGCAGGGTTTCGTGCCAGATATTGCGTTTGTCCAGCACGCTGCCGACCCAGGGTTCCTGCAGGGCGGCGACCTCTTCGGCGCTGAGCTCGGCGAAGAGTTTGTCGAGGATGCCGACCAATAGGGTCTGGCCACGCGGGACGGCCATGGCCAACTGATAGCGATAGGGCGTTTCGCCGCTGATATAGAGGCCGTCGAGCTTGAGCTGGCGCAGGCTCCAGACGCTGGAGGCGAGATCGCCGACCATGGCGTCTGCCTGGTTGGTCGCCAAGGCCTGCAGGGCGGCGGCGACATTGCGCAGCGGCAGCAGGTTGAGATCGGGGTGTTGCTGGCGCAGCAGCTCGTGCGGTGCGTAGTCAGCTACCACGGCAATCTTCAAACCGTACAGCTCATTGAGCTTTCTCGGCTGCGGCCCGCCGTTGCGGGCGAGGATGACGATGGGAAAGTCCAGGTAGGGACGGGTGAAGATCAGGTATTCCTGGCGTTCGGGTGTCGACATCACGCCGGGGAGCAGGTCGACCTGGCCCATGCGTGCCTGCTCCAGTATCGCGCTCCAGTTGCTGGGCTCGACGGGCTGCAGCTTCACGTCAAGACGCTCTTCGATCAGCCGTACATAGGCGGCGGTCAGGCCGTGATAGTTACCCTGTTCGTCACGAAATTCGAAAGGTGGCCAGGATGCATCGACACCCAGGCGTAGTTCGGGGTGGGCTGCCAGCCAGGTGCGCTCGTCCTCGTTGAGTGTCAGGGCTAGGGCCGGTGTCATCCAGTACGCCAGGCACAACAGCACAATGGCCGGCAAGCGGGGCATAACGGCCTCGTTTCGCGATCAGTATCGTCGTAGTGTAGATCGGCCATTGCCGGGATGGCAGTTTGATTGCAGCGTCTGCGCTGCCTTTGGCTGGCGAGTGATCGGGCGCGCTGCCCAGAAAGCAAAACCCCCGGCCTGGGCCGGGGGTTCTGGTATCACTCGTCGAGGAAGGAGCGCAGATGCTCGCTTCGCGTCGGGTGGCGCAGCTTGCGCAGCGCCTTGGCTTCGATCTGACGGATACGCTCACGGGTGACATCGAACTGTTTGCCGACTTCCTCGAGGGTGTGGTCGGTGTTCATGTCGATACCGAAGCGCATGCGCAGGACCTTGGCTTCACGGGCAGTGAGGCCGGCCAGCACTTCGCGAGTGGCTTCCTTGAGGCTTTCGACCGTGGCTACGTCGATCGGGGACTGCATGGTGCTGTCCTCGATGAAGTCGCCCAGGTGCGAGTCTTCGTCGTCGCCAATCGGGGTTTCCATGGAGATCGGCTCTTTGGCGATCTTCAATACCTTGCGGATCTTGTCCTCGGGCATTTCCATGCGCTCACCCAGCTCTTCCGGAGTGGGCTCGCGACCCATTTCCTGCAGCATCTGACGGGAGATGCGGTTGAGCTTGTTGATGGTCTCGATCATGTGCACCGGAATACGGATGGTGCGCGCCTGGTCGGCGATCGAGCGGGTGATCGCCTGGCGAATCCACCAGGTGGCATAGGTCGAGAACTTGTAGCCGCGACGGTATTCGAACTTGTCCACCGCCTTCATCAGGCCGATGTTGCCTTCCTGGATCAGGTCGAGGAACTGCAGGCCGCGGTTGGTGTACTTCTTGGCGATGGAGATGACCAGACGCAGGTTGGCCTCGACCATTTCCTTCTTGGCGCGGCGAGCTTTCGCTTCACCGATGGACATGCGACGGTTGATGTCCTTGATCTCGGCCAGGGTCAGGCTGCACTCGGCTTCCAGGTCGGCCAGCTTCTGCTGGCAGCGCTGGATGTCGCCCTGCAGGTTGCCAAGGGCTTCGGCGTACTTGGCCTTGCCCTTGGCCAGGTCGGCGGCCCAATCCATGTCGATTTCGTTGCCCGGGAACAGGCGCAGGAAGTCGGCACGCGGCATGCGCGCATCACGTACGCACAGCTGCATGATGGCGCGTTCTTGCGCACGCAGACGGTCGAGGGCGTCGCGCACCTTGGTAACCAGGGCGTCGTACTGCTTGGGCACCAGCTTGATCGGCATGAACAGCTCGGCCAGGGTGGCCAGCTCTTCGATGGCCTGCTTGCTGCCACGACCATGCTTCTTCAGCGCCTTGAGGACTTTGTCCTGCTGCTCGGCCACGGCGGTGAAACGGCGAGCCGCTTCTTCCGGGTCCGGGCCGCCATCGCCTTCTTCTTCCTCGTCGTCGCCGCTCTCGTCTTCTTCTTCGTCGTCGCTTGCTTCAGCGGCGGCGCCTTCCTTGACGGGAACGGGGGCGGCGGCTTCGTCAGGCACGCTGCCGTCATCCGGGTCGATGTAGCCACTGAGGACTTCGGCCAGGCGGCCGCCCTCGGTGGTGACGCGGGTGTACTCGGCGAGGATGCCGTCGACGGTGCCGGGGAAGTGAGCGATGGCGCTCATGACTTCGCGGATGCCTTCCTCGATGCGTTTGGCGATTTCGATCTCGCCTTCGCGGGTCAGCAGTTCCACGGTACCCATTTCGCGCATGTACATGCGCACCGGGTCAGTGGTGCGGCCGATATCGGTCTCGACGGCGGCGAGGGCGGCAGCGGCTTCTTCGGCGGCGGCCTCGTCGGTGTCGGCATCGGCCAGCATCAGGGCGTCTGCATCCGGAGCACTCTCGTGTACCGGGATCCCCATGTCATTGATCATGCGGATGATGTCTTCCACCTGCTCAGGATCTGAAATGTCCTCAGGCAAGTGGTCGTTGACCTCTGCGTAAGTCAGATACTTCTGCTCACGACCCAGGGTGATCAACTCTTTGATACGAGATTGCTGCTGCGCTTTTACGGACATAACACCCTATCCACTGAAGGTCTTGGCGGGCTGAAAACAAGCCGAGGATTATACCTCAGGTTGGGCTTTAGGCGCCAGTTGGGGACTTGCTGCTCTGGGAGGAGGCCAGGCTGTAGTGCTCTCTGAGCAATGTCTTTTCCTCGTCTGTGAGCTCGCTGGGGCTTTTATGAATGATGCTGCGGAGCGCCTTTTCACGCCGCCTCTGCGATTGACTGTTTGCAAGTGTAGTAATGGTGTCGAAAAACTGCTGTTCAAGGTTGTCGCCCTGGATCAGCCATTCCTTCTCCGCCAGTGCTCGCAGCAGGCGACCTTGTTCGGTGCCGTGCCAGCGGGCGATCAATTGCAGCGAACGCAGGTTGGGCGTTTTCTGCAGTGCACCGACCAGAGCCACGAGAAGTTGGGCGTAGGTGTCGTCTTCGTCGGCGAAGTGGCTGACATCTTCGACCTTTTGCGCCAGGTGCGGATGGTGCAGCAGCGTGCGCAGAGCGATCAGGTGCGGGGATTCGACGCTCACGGCAGTGCGCGGGGCACGTGGCGCGAAATCGCCCTTGCCCTTCTTGTTCCACTTGCCGCCGTCTTTCTTCCAGTTGCCTTTACCGCCTTCGTTGCTGCGCTCGTAGTGCTGCTGGGGCGGCGCAGGCTGCTCGTAACCGCCGACGTCCGGCAGGTTGTCGTAGTAGGCGCTGTCGGGGATGTCGCCGTAATCCGGGTAATCGCCGCTGGGCGCCTGGCTGGTGGTGCTTGGTGCGTGGCTGCGTGGGGCGCTGGCGACCTGGCTCAGCGCTTCGCCGGAAAGGCCGGTGATTTCGCTCAGGCGCTGGCGCATCAGGGCGCGCAGGTTGTTGCCGGGAATCTTGTCGATCAACGGCGCGGCCAGGGTCACCAGATGTGCCTTGCCTTCCAGTGAGCGCGGGTCGGCCTCTTCGCACAACTGCTGGAAGAAATAGTCGGCCAGCGGTTGCGCGTGCTGGTTGATGCGCGCGCGGAAGGCGTCGGTGCCCTCGGCGCGCACCAGGGTGTCCGGGTCTTCGCCTTCGGGGAGGAACAGAAAGCGCGCGCGGCGGCCGTCCTGCAGGCTCGACAGCGTGGATTCCAGGGCGCGCCAGGCGGCATTGCGCCCGGCGGCGTCGCCGTCGAAGCAGAACAGCACGCTGGGTACGATGCGGAACAGGCGCTTGAGGTGTTCTTCGCTGGTGGCCGTGCCCAGGGTCGCCACGGCGTTGCGCAGGCCCTGCTGGGCCAGCGCGATGACGTCCATGTAGCCTTCGACCACCATGATCTCGTCGAGATCGCGGTTGTGCTTGCGCGCCTCGTACAGGCCGTAGAGTTCCTGGCCCTTGTGAAACACCGGGGTTTCCGGCGAGTTGAGGTACTTGGGCTTGTCGTCGCCCAGCACCCGGCCGCCGAAGGCGATCACCCGCCCACGGCTGTCGCGGATGGGGAACATGATGCGGTCGCGGAAGCGGTCGTAGCGCCTGCCGTTCTCGGCGTTCTCGATCAGCAGGCCGGCGTCGATCATGACTTTCTGCTGCAGGGCGTCGGCGCCCAGTTGCTTGAGCAGATTGTCCCAGCCAGGCGGGGCGAAGCCGATGCCGAAGTCGCGGGCGATTTCGCCGCTCAGGCCGCGGCCCTTGAGGTAGTCCACGGCGTACTTGCGCTGCGGGTGGCTCTTCAGGGCCTGGCGATAGTGCTCGGCAGCGGCATTGAGCAGCGGGTAGAGCGGTGAGTCGACCGGCTGTCGGGGTTTGTGTCCGCGGCCGCTTTCTTCGCGCGGCACGTCCATGCCGGCGCGTTTGGCCAGCTCCTCGATCGCCTGGGGGAATTCCAGTTGATCGTGGTCCATGACGAAGCCGAGGGCGTTGCCGCCGGCGCCGCAGCCGAAACAGTAGTAGAACTGCTTGTCCGGGCTGACGGTGAAGGAGGGGGTCTTTTCCTTATGGAACGGGCAGCAGGCGCTGTAGTTCTTGCCGGTCTTCTTCAGCTGGATGCGCGAACTCACCACATCGACGATGTCGGTGCGGTTGAGCAGGTCATCGATGAAGGATTGCGGGATCAGGCCGGCCATAGGCGCTCAGCATACTGCCCGGCGCAAGCGCTGGACAACGGATGGGTAGAAAAGCAAAAACTCCGCTCACTCGCTAAGGTGCGAGGCGGAGTCTTTCAAATGCAATGCCCGGCCAGGGCCGGGCATTCGAGCGTTGCGTGTACGGTATTAGTACAGACGAACGCTGCGACGCTGCTCGCGCTGCACTTTCTTGGCGTGACGCTTAACAGCGGCAGCGGCTTTGCGCTTACGCTCAGCGGTCGGCTTTTCGTAGAATTCGCGGCTACGGACTTCGGCCAGTACGCCGGCTTTTTCGCAGGAGCGCTTGAAACGACGCAGGGCTACGTCGAAGGGTTCGTTCTCTTTAACTTTGACGGCTGGCATCCAGGTCGTACCTTCGTTAATTACCGGTGTTCAACGCGCTCCCGGCAAATGGCTCGGGTTGCGTCGGTTTTTAAGGGTTGCGGATGTTACCCCCTCGAGCCGAGGAATGCAAAGGCCTCTGATCGAAAAGCGCTGGCCGCTCCGCCGGGCGGCGCTTATCATGCGCGCCTTTGTTCCACGCGGCAAATCAAGGCTCAAGCTCCATGCTCGTACTGGGATTGGAAACCTCCTGCGATGAAACCGGCGTCGCGCTCTATGACAGTGAGCGCGGCCTGCTGGCTGACGCCCTGTTCAGCCAGATCGACCTGCATCGCGTCTACGGCGGCGTCGTGCCGGAACTGGCCTCGCGCGATCACGTCAAGCGCATGCTGCCGCTGATCCGCCAGGTGCTGGATGAGGCGGGCAAGCAGGCCAGCGATATCGACGCCCTGGCCTACACGGCAGGCCCCGGCCTGGTCGGCGCGCTGCTGGTCGGTGCGTCCTGCGCGCAGGCGCTGGCCTTTGCCTGGGGCGTGCCGGCCATCGGCGTGCACCATATGGAAGGTCATTTGCTGGCACCGATGCTGGAAGAGCAGCCGCCAGCTTTTCCGTTCGTCGCCTTGTTGGTGTCCGGCGGCCACACCCAGTTGGTGCGAGTCGATGGCATCGGTCAGTACCAGTTGCTGGGCGAGTCGCTGGACGATGCCGCCGGTGAGGCCTTCGACAAGACTGCCAAGCTGATGGGCTTGAATTATCCGGGCGGCCCGGAAATCGCCAAACTGGCCGAGCAGGGCACGTCGGGGCGCTTCGTCTTCCCGCGGCCGATGACCGATCGCCCGGGGCTGGATTTCAGCTTCAGCGGCCTCAAGACCTTTGCGCTCAATACCTGGCAGCAATGCCGCGACAGCGGTGACGACCTCGACCAAGCCCGTCGCGACATCGCGCTGGCCTTCCAGCAGGCGGTGGTCGAGACTCTGACCATCAAATGCAAGCGCGCGCTCAAGCAGAGCGGGTTGAACAGCCTGGTCATCGCTGGTGGCGTGAGTGCCAACAAGGCGTTGCGTGAGCACCTGGAGCGCATGCTGGGTGAGATGAAGGGCAAGGTGTTCTACGCGCGGCCACGTTTCTGCACCGACAACGGCGCGATGATCGCCTACGCCGGGTGCCAGCGTTTGCTGGCCGGGCAGCATGAGGATCTGGCGATCAAGGTGCAGGCGCGTTGGCCGATGGAGTCGTTGCCGGCGCTGTGAGCGCCATTTGGTATTTACGCGTAGGAGCGAGCTCTGCTCGCGAAGCTTTTCGGTTCGCGAGCAGAGCTCGCTCCTACAGGTTTTGTTTTTCAGTCAAAAACGCCGCTCGCGGCCGGCGAACAGATCACGCAGATTGCTGCGGTGACGCCAGACGATCAATCCGGTCAGTACACAGGCGGGCAGCAAGGCTGCCGGTTGTTGCCAGGCCAGCAGCGGCAGCGTCAGCGGTGTGGCGATCAGCGAGGCCAGCGAGCTGATGCGGGTCAGCAGAAATACCAGCGCCCAGGCCGCCAGGGCGAGCAATGCGGCCGGTGGATAGAGGCCGAGCAGCATGCCGGCGGCAGTGGCCACGCCCTTGCCGCCACGAAAACGGAAGTACAGCGGGTAAAGGTGGCCGCCCACGGCTGCCAGGCCGATCCAGGCCTGTTGGTGCAGGCTGAGGCCGAGCAGCTTGGCGATCAGGATCGGTAGCAGGCCCTTGAGCAGGTCGCCGATCAGCGTCATCACGGCGAGCTTCTTGCCGGCCACGCGCAGCATGTTGGTGGCGCCGGGGTTGCCCGAGCCGCTGGCGCGCGGGTCTGGCCCGCCTGCAAGTCGGCTGAGCAGGATGGCGAAGGACAACGAACCGAGCAGGTAGGCAAGGATTGCCAGAAGCCAGAACATGGTGGCCATTCCAGGGCATGGGGTGGCCCGATTCTAACGAGGTGCAGCGCCCTTGTCGTGGCGCGGAGAGTGCGGGTGGACAGAGTATTTATCGAGGGGCTGGAAGTCGACACGGTGATCGGCGCCTACGATTGGGAGCGCGAGATTCGCCAGTGCCTGCGCCTGGACCTGCAGATGGCCTGGGACAACCGCCCCGCCGCCGCCGGTGATGACCTCAACCTGGCGCTCGACTACGCCAGCGTGTCCACGCGCATCCAGGCCTTCGCGGCCGAATCGCAGTTCATCCTGGTCGAGACCTTCGCCGAACGGCTGGTGCAGACCCTGATGGAAGAGTTCAACATTCCCTGGATGCGCCTGAAGCTGACCAAGCCCGGCGCGGTGCCAGCCGCTCGCGGTGGCGTGGGCGTGGAGATCGAGCGCGGATGCCTCTGACTCGGGTCTTTCTCGGCCTCGGCAGCAATGTCGAGCGCGAGGCTCACCTCACCGCAGGTCTCGATGCATTGGCGGGGCTGCTCAGTGACATGCGCTGCTCGCCGGTGTTCGAGAGCCATGCGGTGGGCATCAAGAGCGGCAACTTCTTCAATCTGGTGGTGGTGGGCGAGACGGAGCTGCCGCTGTTGGAGCTGGACCGCCGGCTGAAATTCATCGAAGCCGACAATGGCCGCTACGCGCCGGAGCGCAAGGGTTTGCCGCTGGATATCGACGTGCTGCTGTATGGCGAGCAGGTCGGCAATTTCAACGGCCTGATCCTGCCGCGTGCGGAAATTCTCAAGAACGCCTTCGTGCTCTGGCCTCTGGCGCTGTTGGCGCCGCAGCTGCAGCACCCGGTGGCTGGCCGCTCGTTCGCCGAGCTGTGGGCCTCGGCGCAGATCGATCAGCAGCTATGGCCAGCGGCTTTCCAGTGGCGTGGCACCGAGCTGACGCCGGCAGAGTTGCTGCAGGTGCGCCCTTCGTAGCCCGGATGCAATCCGGGGGCCTCAGAATCGCCCCGGATTGCATCCGGGCTACTGCTGCTGCGGTCTGTAGGAGCCGGCTTGCCGGCGATGAGCGTTTCTGGCAGCGATATCGCCCGCAAGCGGGCTCCTACGAGGGTAATGCTGTTCATTTAAGAAATGGTCGGACGCGATCAGTCCCCTCGCCCCTTCGGGGAGAGGGTTAGGGCGGGCCGCGTTCGGAGAGGGGAAAACTGGCAGTTTTGCGGCGTTTTCAGCCCTCTCCCCCAGCCCCTCTCCCATAAATGGGAGAGGGGAGTCAATCGCGTGTAACCTTAAGTGAACAGCATTAGGCTCCTACGAGGGGGCATGTTGCGCTTTGTAGGCCTTGAGCGCCTGCAGACGCTCGCGGTTGAGCGCCTCGCCCAGCTCTGCACCCTTGAATCCCTTCTCCAGCAACGGTTTGACCGGTACCTGCCGTGCTGCCTCGGCGGCGCCCAGCAGGTAGGCGCCCTGTGGGTATTCGCGTTGCTCCAGGCCCAGGCGACCACGCGCATCCATCTCGCAGGCGGCGACGAATTCGGCGAAGCGCTGCGGGCGGCGGAACACGTCGAAGCGTTGCAGCAGTTCCAGTAGCGTCGAGGGGCGCAACTCCAGCGCGCGATGGCCATGGGTATGAAACTCACCGACCAGCATTGCCAGCTCGGCGCAGTCACGGGGCGCTTTGCAGCGTTCGTTGATCGCCTGGATCAGGCGCAGGCCCTTTTGCTCGTGAGCGATATGCCGCGGCCACTCATCCTCGGGCGTCAGGCCTTTACCGACGTCATGCAGCAGGCTGGCCCAGCGCACGTTCAGCGGCTGGTCGTGCTCCGCACACTGGCGCAGCACGCTGAGCACATGCACGCCGGTATCGATTTCCGGGTGGTGTGCCTGCGGTTGTGGCACACCGAACAGATCGTCCACTTCCGGCAGCAGTGCGGCCAGCGCGCCGCAGTCGCGCAGCACCTGGACGAACACGTCCGGACGCGGCTCCATCAGGGCGCGGGAGATTTCCTTCCAGCTGCGTTCGGCGGTGAGGTGGGCCAGTTCGCCGGACTCGGCCAACTGACGCATCAGCATCAGGGTTTCTGGCGCGACGCTGAAGCCGAGCGGCGCATAGCGCGCGGCGAAGCGGGCCACGCGCAGGACACGCAGCGGATCTTCGGCGAATGCCGGGGAAACGTGGCGCAGGATGCGGGCTTCAAGGTCTTGCTGGCCGTTATTGGGATCGATCAGGTTACCCTGGTCGTCCTCGGCCATGGCATTGACGGTCAGGTCGCGGCGGATCAGGTCTTGTTCCAGGGTGACGTCGGGGCTGGCGTGGAAGGTAAAACCGCCATAGCCGCGCCCGCTCTTGCGCTCGGTGCGGGCCAGAGCATATTCCTCGCCCGTTTGCGGGTGCAGGAACACCGGAAAGTCGGCGCCCACCGGGCGATAGCCGAGTTCGAGCATCTGCTCGGCGCTGGCGCCGACCACGACCCAGTCCACTTCACTGACGGTACGGCCGAGCAGGCGATCGCGCACGGCGCCGCCGACTTTGTAGATCTGCATGTATGTTCCTCCACTGAGCGCAGAGGATACCGAAGAACGTGTCGAGCGCGCAGGCGATCAAATCGGCGGAATGATCAGGTCCAGCCTCGGGTATTCGCTGTCGTTCTCCGAGCTGCCGCGTGGTGGTACATGCTGGGTGGTGATCAACTGGTCGCCCTGGCAGACCTCCAGGTGAATGTCGAAGCCCCACAGCCGGTGCAGATGCTTGAGTACTTCGCCAGTGGAGTCGCCCAGCGGTTTGCGGTCGTGCTGCTGATGGCGCAGGGTCAGCGAGCGGTCGCCGCGGCGGTCGATGTTCCAGATCTGCACGTTGGGCTCGCGGTTGCCCAGGTTGTATTGCGCGGCGAGCAGCTCGCGGATGGTGCGGTAACCCGGCTCGTCATGAATGGCCGGCACCAGCAGTTCGTCCTTCTGGTCGTCGTCGAGAATACCGAACAGCTTGAAGTCGCGAATCACCTTGGGCGAGAGGAACTGCAGGATGAAACTCTCATCCTTGAAGCTGTTCATGGCGAACTTGAGCGTGGTCAGCCAGTCGCTGCCGGCGATATCCGGGAACCAGCTTTTGTCCTCTTCGGTGGGATTTTCGCAAATACGGCGGATGTCACGGTACATGGCAAAACCCAGGGCGTAGGGATTGATACCGCTGTAGTAGGGGCTGTCGAACGGCGGCTGGTAGACCACGCTGGTGTGCGACTGCAAGAACTCCATCATGAAACCGTCGGTGACCAGGCCTTCGTCGTACAGGTCGTTCATCAGGGTGTAGTGCCAGAAGGTGGCCCAGCCTTCGTTCATCACCTGGGTCTGGCGTTGCGGGTAGAAGTACTGGGCGATCTTGCGCACGATGCGAATCACCTCGCGCTGCCAGGGTTCCAGCAGGGGCGCGTGTTTTTCCAGAAAATAGAGGATGTTCTCCTGTGGTTCGGCGGGGAAACGCTTGCTGTCCTTCTCGCCGCCCTTGTCCGCACTTTTGGGAATGGTGCGCCACAGGTCGTTGATCTGCTTCTGCAGGTGTTCTTCGCGCTCCTTCTGCCGGCGCCGCTCTTCCTCGGCGGAGATGGGGTAGGGGCGCTTGTAGCGGTCGACGCCGTAGTTCATCAGCGCGTGGCAGGAGTCGAGCAGCTCTTCCACCGCGTCGATGCCGTAACGCTCTTCGCACTGCATGATGTACTGCTTGGCGAACACCAGGTAATCGATGATCGAGCTGGCGTCGGTCCAGGTGCGGAACAGGTAATTGCCCTTGAAGAAGCTGTTGTGGCCGTAGCAGGCGTGGGCGATCACCAGCGCCTGCATGCAGATAGTGTTCTCCTCCATCAGGTAGGCGATGCATGGGTCGGAGTTGATCACGATCTCGTAGGCCAGGCCCATCTGCCCGCGCTTGTAGCCTTTTTCGGTGGCGAGGAAGTGCTTGCCGTACGACCAGTGGTGGTAGCCCAGCGGCATGCCCACCGAGGCGTAGGCATCCATCATCTGCTCGGCAGTGATCACCTCGATCTGGTTGGGGTAGGTGTCCAGCGCATAGCGCTCGGCGATGCGGGCGATTTCCTTGTCGTACTGGCGGATCAGGTCGAAGGTCCATTCCGAACCGGTGGAGATCGGCTCGCGCTTTCTGCTGCTGGCATTCATGGCTTGGCCCTCAACTCACCAGACGACGCTGGAACAGTTCGCGGAACACCGGGTAGATGTCCGCGGCGGACACCAGTTGCTGCTGGGCGAAGCTCTCGGCGAAGGCTTCGGCAACTTGTTCGTACTCGAACCACAACGCCTGGTGTTCGCGTGGGGTGATCTCGACGTAGGTGAAGTACTGCACGAACGGCATGATCTGGTTGATCAATATATCCCTGCATACCGGTGAATCGTCATTCCAGTTGTCGCCGTCCGACGCTTGGGCGGCATAGATGTTCCACTCGTTGACCGGGTAGCGCTCGGCCATGACTTCCTGCATCAGCTTCAGAGCGCTGGAAACGATGGTGCCGCCGGTTTCCCGGGAGTAGAAGAACTCCTCCTCGTCCACTTCTTTGGCACTGGTGTGGTGGCGGATGAAGACCACGTCGATCTTGTCGTAATTGCGCTTGAGGAACAGGTACAGGAGGATGAAGAAGCGTTTGGCCACGTCCTTGGTGGCCTGGGTCATGGAGCCGGAGACGTCCATCAGACAGAACATCACCGCCTTGGAGCTGGGGTTGGGCTGCTTGGTCAGCAGGTTGTACTTGAGGTCGAAGGTATCGAGGAAGGGCACACGGTGGATGCGCGCGCTGAGGCGTTCGATTTCCTCCTGAATGGCCTGGATATCGCCGAAGTTGTCCGGCTCTTCCCGGCGTAATCGCTCCAGTTCGGCTTTGGCTTCGCGCAATTTGGCGCGGCTGGAACCAGACAGGGCGATGCGCCGTGCGTGGGCCGAACGTAGGGTGCGTACGATGTTGATGCGCGAGGGGTTGCCCTCGTTGCTGATACCAGCGCGCACGGTCTTGAAGGTTTCCGCACCGGTCAGGTGGCGCTTGACCAGATTGGGCAACTCCAGGTCCTCGAACATGAAGTCGAGGAATTCCTCCTGGGTGATCTGGAACACGAACTCGTCCATGCCTTCGCCGGAGTTGCTCGCCTTGCCACTGCCGCGCCCACCGCCACCACCCTGCGGCCTGGGGATGCGCTCGCCTGCGGTGAATTCCTTGTTGCCGGGGTGGACGATGGTCTGCTTGCCGCCGCGGCCATGGTGCAGCACCGGCTCATCGATATCGCGACCGGGAATGCTGATCTGCTCGCCGTGCTCCATGTCGGTGATGGAGCGCCGGCTGACGGCTTCCTCCACCGCCTTCTTGATGTGTTCACGGTAACGCCGCAGGAAGCGCTGGCGGTTAACCGTGCTCTTGTTCTTGCCGTTGAGGCGCCGGTCGATCACGTAGCTCATGACGTCTCCCTAGCCTGCCCATAGCCACAGGCAGGCAGCGAATGACCCGGCACGCGCCGCGCGCCGGATTAGGCTTACTGAGACTTGCGAACCCGCAGGTACCACTCCGACAGCAGGCGCACCTGCTTCTCGGTGTAGCCGCGCTCGACCATGCGTTTGACGAAGTCGTTGTGCTTCTGCTGATCCTCCTTGCTGCCCTTGGCGTTGAAGCTGATGACCGGGAGCAGATCCTCGGTGTTGGAGAACATCTTCTTCTCGATCACCACGCGCAGCTTCTCGTAGCTGAGCCAGGTGGGGTTCTTGCCGTTGTTGTTGGCACGGGCGCGCAGCACGAAGTTGACGATCTCGTTGCGGAAATCCTTCGGGTTGCTGATGCCGGCCGGTTTCTCGATCTTCTCCAGCTCCTCGTTGAGCGCTACGCGGTTGAGAATCTCGCCGGTCTCCGGGTCGCGGTACTCCTGATCCTGAATCCAGAAATCGGCGTACAGCACGTAGCGGTCGAAGATGTTCTGCCCGTATTCACTGTAGGACTCCAGATAGGCGGTCTGGATTTCCTTGCCGATGAACTCGATGTAGCGCGGCGCCAGGTATTCCTTGATGTAGCGCAGGTAGCGCTCGCGCACCTCGGCGGGGAATTGCTCCTGCTCGATCTGCTGCTCCAGCACGTACAGCAGGTGTACCGGGTTGGCGGCGATCTCGTGCGGATCGAAGTTGAATACCTTGGACAGGATCTTGAAGGCGAAGCGGGTCGACAGGCCGTTCATGCCTTCATCGACACCGGCGCTGTCGCGGTATTCCTGAATCGACTTGGCTTTCGGGTCGGTGTCCTTGAGGTTCTCGCCGTCGTAGACGCGCATCTTCGAGTAGATGTTGGAGTTCTCCGGCTCCTTCAGGCGCGACAGGGTGGAGAACTGGGCAAGCATCTTCAGGGTGTCCGGCGCGCAATGGGCCTTGGCCAGCGAGCTGTTGATCAACAGCTTGTCGTAGATCTTGATCTCGTCGGTGACGCGCAGGCAGTAGGGCACCTTGACGATGTAGATACGGTCGATGAAGGCCTCGTTGTTCTTGTTGTTACGGAAGCTGTGCCACTCGGACTCGTTGGAGTGGGCCAGCAGGATGCCGCTGTAGGGAATCGCGCCGAGGCCTTCGGTGCTGTTGTAGTTGCCTTCCTGGGTGGCAGTCAGCAGCGGGTGCAGCACCTTGATCGGCGCCTTGAACATCTCGACGAATTCCATCAGGCCCTGGTTGGCACGGCACAGCGCGCCCGAATAGCTGTAGGCGTCGGCATCGTTCTGCGGGTATTCCTCCAGCTTGCGGATATCCACCTTGCCGACCAGGGCGGAGATGTCCTGGTTGTTCTCATCGCCCGGCTCGGTCTTGGCCACGGCGATCTGGTTGAGGATCGACGGATAGAGCTTGACCACACGGAACTGGCTGATGTCGCCGCCGAACTCCTGCAGGCGCTTGGTGGCCCAGGGCGACATGATCGAACTGAGGTAACGGCGCGGGATGCCGTAATCCTCTTCGAGGATGGCGCCGTCTTCGGTGGCGTTGAACAGCCCTAGGGGCGACTCGAACACCGGCGAGCCCTTGATGGCGTAGAAGGGCACCTTCTCCATCAGTTGCTTGAGCTTCTCGGCCAGCGAGGATTTACCGCCCCCCACCGGGCCCAGCAGGTAGAGAATCTGCTTCTTCTCTTCCAGGCCCTGCGCGGCGTGGCGGAAGTAGGAGACGATCTGGTCGATGCACTCTTCCATGCCATGGAAGTCTGCAAAGGCCGGATAACGGCGGATCACCTTGTTGGAGAAGATCCGCGACAACCGCGGATCGGTCGAGGTGTCGAGCAGCTCCGGCTCACCGATGGCCATCAGCAGACGCTCGGCCGCAGTGGCGTAGGCGCTGCGATCCTGCTTGCACAGTTCGAGGTACTCCTGCAGTGAGTACTCCTCCTGGCGGGTCGCCTCGAAACGTTGCTGGAAGTGACTGAAAATGCTCATGACTTCACCTCGCTCGATGCTGAAAGCTGGCTCGGGATCGGTCGTGCGTGCAGGTGCTGGATAACCCCGGCTCGAATACAAGTCGGGAAGAATCCCCCAAAACCCAAAAGTCGTTACCGATGGCCCGATGCCGGTTTGCCGGCTCTACCTTCAGTGGGATGGCCTGAGTAACAGAATAGTTCGTTCTGCAGAGCGTCAAGGGCGGGACAGCGATAACGGGATGTTACCGTGCGTCGGGGAAGGGCGGCAGGCCAGAGCGGGCGCGGCCTGCCGGCTGAAGAAATTTATTCTTCGCTGCTTTGCGCGGTTTCGCTCGGGTAAGTGGCGTGCCACAACTCGAAACCACCGTCGAGGCTGTACACCTCGGAGAAACCCTGGGCGACCAGGTAGGCTGCGGCGCCCTGGCTGGAGTTGCCGTGGTAGCAGGAGACGATCAGTGGCGCGTCGAGGTCGGCGTGGCTGATGAAGTCATGCAGCGAGTGGTTGTCCAGGTGACGCGAACCGCTGATATGGCCATTGGCAAAGCTGTGCGGGTCGCGGATGTCGACCACGACGGCGCCCTGGGCGCGCAGTTCCTGCGCCTGTTGCGGGGAGATACGCTTGAATTCGCTCATGTTGGTGCCTCGCGTGATTCTTGGGGGCGCCTTGGGCGCTTATTCCTTGGGACAGGTGCAGCGGTGCAGTGCTCCGCTGTCGACGTCGAGCAGGCTCATCGCACCACCCCAGACGCAGCCGGTGTCCAGTGCGTAGAGGCCTGGTTCGCTGCAATTGCCTTCCAGCGCCGCCCAGTGGCCGAAGATGATCTTCTCGCCGCGCATCTTGCGCTGCGGGTGGCTGAACCAGGGGGCGAAGCCGGGCGGCGCGTTGTCGGCGCCTTCCTTGCTCTTGAGGTCCAGCGTGCCATCTGCCTTGCAGAAGCGCATGCGGGTGAAATAGTTGGTGATGACGCGCAGGCGGGTTACGCCATGCAGGTCCTTGTGCCACTTGGCTGGTTCGTTGCCGTACATGCCATCGAGAAACAGCGGCAGACGGGCATCGTCACGCAGCGCCTCTTCGACCTCGGCGGCACGACGCAGCGCCTTGCTCAGCGTCCATTGCGGCGGGATGCCGGCATGTACCAGGGTCACCTTGCGCTCGGCGTCGTGGTGCACCAGCTTCTGCATGCGCAGCCAATCGAGCAGATCGTTGCGATCCGGCGCATCGAGAATCTCGCGCAGGGTATCGCCCTTCTTCAGACGCTCGATGTTGTGCGCCACGGCCAGCAGATGCAGATCATGGTTGCCCAGCACACAGGTCACAGCGTGGCGAATGGAGTAGAGAAAACGCAGGGTCTCCAGCGACTGCGGGCCGCGGTTGACCAGGTCGCCGACCAGCCACAGCTGGTCTTGCGCGGGATCGAAGGACACTTGCTCGAGCAGGCACTTGAGCGGTTTGAGGCAACCCTGCAGGTCGCCGACGGCATACACCGCCATCAGTGAAGGGCTCCCGGTACAGCCAGGCGGAAGGGCGCGATAGTCGCGTCGAAGCGTTTGCCGTCCTCGGCGAGCATCTGGTAGCTGCCCTGCATGGTGCCGACCTGGGTGGTCATGACCGTTCCGCTGCTGTAGGTGTGGCTGGCGCCGGGCTCGATATGCGGTTGCTGGCCGATCACGCCGGCGCCGCGCACTTCCTGCACGCGGCCGTCGCCGTCGGTGATGATCCAGTGGCGCGACAACAGCTGAGCGGGCAGCTCGCCGTTATTGACGATGGTCACGGTGTAGGAGAAGGCGTAGCGGCTCTGCTCCGGCTGCGACTGCGCGGCCAAGTAGCGGGTGGTGACGCTGACGTCGATCTGATAACGAGGGTCGGACATGCGCATGATCCGTTGGGCGTGATTGCAGTTTAGTCCTGCGCAGCAGAGGGCTGTAGAGCCAGTTGGTCGGCCAGGCGGACGAAGGCGGCCAGATCCAGTTGCTCGGGGCGCAGGCTGCCGTCGACCCCTGCCGCTTCGATGGCATCGGCGGGCAGCAATTGCTTGAGCGTGTTGCGCAGGGTCTTGCGGCGCTGGTTGAAGGCCTCACGCACGACGCGTTCGAGCAGGCGATGGTCTTTGGCGGGGTGCGGCAGGGTTTCATGCGGCACCAGGCGGACGATGGCCGAGTCGACCTTGGGTGGTGGGTTGAAGGCCCCGGGGCCGACGTTGAACAGGTGTTCCACGCGGCAGTGGTATTGCACCATGATCGACAGCCGCCCCCAATCGCCGCTGCCCGGGCCGGCGGCCATGCGCTCGACCACTTCTTTTTGCAGCATGAAGTGCATGTCGCGAATCAGCGGTGCGTTGTCCAGCAGGTGGAAAATCAGCGGCGTGGAGATGTTGTAGGGCAGGTTGCCGACAACGCGCAGGCTGCGTGGTGGCGCGTCGAGGCGGGCGAAGTCGAATTTCAGTGCGTCGCCCTGATTCAGGCGAAAACGCGGATTGTCGCCGAACTTGTTTTGCAGGATGGGGATCAGGTCGAGGTCGAGTTCGATCACGTCGAGTTGTGCGCCGCTGCCGAGCAAACCCTCGGTAATGGCGCCCTGGCCTGGGCCGATCTCCAGCAGGCGTTCATCTTCCTTGGCGCGAATGGCGCGCAGGATACGGTCGATCACCCCGGCATCATGCAGGAAGTTCTGGCCGAAGCGCTTGCGCGCGCGGTGTTGGTATTCGGACATGTACGGCTCCGCGCAACACCTCGAGTCGTGTTGCTCGAGGCTGGATGCAAAAAAGAAAGTCGCACAGTCTACCAGCGAATGGCGCCGCGGGCGCGGGCCGCGGTCTCAGTGGTTCATTCCTGGCGGCTGGCGGCCATCTGGTAGGCGGTTTCCAGTGCCACCTGCAGGCTGCCGATGTCCACCTTGCCAGTACCGGCCAGATCCAGGGCGGTGCCATGATCCACCGAGGTGCGGATGATCGGCAGGCCCAGCGTGACATTGAGCGCCGCACCGAAGCCCTTGAACTTGAGCACTGGCAGGCCCTGGTCGTGGTACATGGCCAGTACGGCATCGGCCTGTTCGAGATACTTGGGGGTAAACAGAGTGTCGGCCGGCAGCGGGCCGATCAGGTTCATGCCTTCGCTGCGCAGACGCTCCAGCGTCGGTTCGATGATCTCGATTTCCTCACGTCCCAGATGCCCGCCTTCGCCTGCATGCGGATTGAGCCCGCAGACCAGGATGCGCGGCTTGGCGATGCCGAACTTGCTTTGCAGATCGGCATGCAGGATGCGGGTCACACGCTCCAGGCGTTCGGCGGTGATGGCTGCTGCGACATCCTTCAGTGGCAGGTGAGTGGTGACCAGCGCCACGCGCAGGCCGCGGGTCGCCAGCATCATCACCACCTGCTGGGTGTGGGTCAGTTCGGCGAGAAACTCGGTGTGGCCAGAGAAGGCGATACCCGCTTCGTTGATCACGCCCTTGTGTACGGGCGCCGTGATCATCCCGGCAAATGTTCCCTCCAGGCAGCCTTGGCCCGCGCGGGTGAGGGTCTGCAGCACATAGGCGGCGTTGGCGGGCGTCAGTTTGCCGGGTATGGCAGGCGTCGCCAGGGGCGTGTCCCAGACGTAGAGGCTGCCAGCCGCTGCGGGGCTGTTTGGCCATTGCTGCGGGTCGACGGTCAGCAATTCGATATTCAGCCCCAGTTGCTTAGCGCGTTCTGCCAGTAGCTCGCGGCTGGCGATGGCGACCAGAGGCGCTGGCTGCGCCTGCTGGGCCAGCAGCAGGCAGAGATCGGGACCGATACCGGCGGGCTCGCCAGGTGTGAGGGCAAAGCAGTGCTGCGCAGTCATGGTCGCTCTCTGTGCGGGCTGGGGCGTCAGTTTACGCTGCCGGGCCAATAACGAAAAAGCCCGGCACTTCAGAGCGTGTGAAAACGCACTGACGCCAGAAAAATCCAACGCCCCGACTGGTTCGGGGCGTTGGTGTTTTTGATGCTTGGAAATGGAAAGCGGGATTTACCCCAACAGCTCGATCAACCGACGGGCACCCATCACATTGATGGCACGCTTCAGGTTGTAGGCGTTGACCGCCAGGGCCATTTCCGTCCGAGCGCCCTGCAGTTGTCGGAGCAGGAAGCGACCATTACCCAAAATCCATTGCTTCAGGTTGCCGAAGGGATGTTCGACGATGGAGCGGCGCCTGACCATCATCTCTGGATGCACCTGCATCCGCTGATGCATGCGCTCGAATGCGGCCTCATGGACATGCCGAGTCACGTGTCGACGTTTAGCCTTGGTGCAGCGTGATTTCAATGGACAAGCCGTACAGTCGCCGCGTACAGCATAAATGCGCTGTAGGCCGTTTACCTGCTTGAGCGGTAACCATTGGCCTGCAGGGCATTGGTACTGGTCGTTTTCTACGTCGTAGCTGAAGGCGCTGCGATCGAATAGCGGCGTGTCGTCGCCCTTGTTATTTATGCCCCGATTCTCCGGCACATAGGCCGCAATCCCAGCATCATCACACGCTTGAAACTGCTCACCATTGGAGTAGCCCGCATCGGCTGTAACCGTCAGCTCTTCCTGCGCCAGGATCGCCTGGGCAGCCTTGGCCATAGGTTCCAGTTGTTGGTTATCGCTGCCGTCCTGAGTGACAGCATGATGCACGATCAGCCCATGCTCGCCATCCACCGCGTTTTGCACGTTATAAGCCACGCGAGCCCCCTGGTGGGTACGCATCATGCGCGCCTCGCTCTCACCCACGACGAACTGCTCCAGCCCCTGTACCTCCATCAACGCCTGGGCTGTCAGGTTATCGGCATGTCGGCTCTCCAGCTGCTGCAGCGCAGCCTTGACCGCACTGCGATCAACCACTTCAGCCGCCTCACTGCGGTCAGCCTCGTCCAGTTCCGCCAGATAACGGGCGATCTGCGCCTCCAGCTTGGCTTGTTGGCGCTTGAGCTTCGTCAGGCTCAGATGCTTGCGTTGCGACGCTACCGCCTGAAACTTGCTGCCATCGATGGCCACGAGTTGCCCGCTGATCAGCCCCACCTGGCGACAGAACTGGACGAAGGTGCGGCAGGTCGCCTGAAAAGCAGCGCTGTTGTCCTTGCGAAAATCAGCAATGGTCTTGAAATCCGGTGCCAATCGGCCCAGCAGCCACATCACCTCGACATTGCGTTGGCACTCGGCTTCCAGGCGCCGGGAGGAGCGGATGCGCTGGAGGTAACCGTACAGATAAAGCTTGAGTAGATCCGCTGGATCATAGCCAGGACGTCCAGTCTTGAGTGGTTCGGCCTTGCTGAAACCCAGAGCCTGCAGATCCAGGCGGGCGACATAGGCCTCGATCACCCGTACCAGGTGATCCTCCGGCACCAGCTCCTCCAATGTGGGAGGAAACAGGCTGCTTTGCTGACGACCTTCGCCCTGGATGTAGCCCATAAACGACAATGCCCCCATCGACTGATGGAGGCATTGTCTTCAGCTTGCTCTCAGACTGCTAGGTTTTCACACAGTCTGACTTGGCCGGGCTTTTGGAGCGATACCGCTATTACAGCTTGGTCTCGACGTAGGCTTCGTCGCGGATCTGGCGCAGCCAGGCCTGCAGCTCTTCGTCGTACTTGCGGTTACGCAGCAGGTTTGCGGCCTGTTGCTCGCGGAACTGCGCGCTGCTGTCAGTGGCGCGGCGGCCCATGACCTGCAGCACGTGCCAGCCGTAAGGACTCTTGAACGGCTTGGACAGCTCGCCGCTGGCAGTGTTGTTCATCACTTCACGGAACTCGGGCACCAGCGCGTTGGGGTCGATCCAGTTCAGGTCGCCACCATTGAGCGCAGAGCCCGGATCTTCGGAGAAGCTCTTCGCCAGTTCGGCGAAGTCCTCGCCATCGACGATGCGCTGATACAGGCGCTCGACCAGGCGACGGGTTTCTTCTTCGCTGCGAATCTCGCTGGGCTTGATCAGAATGTGACGAACATGCACTTCGTCACGCACCTGAGTATCGCCACCACGCTTCTCGATCAGCTTGAGGATGATGAAGCCGCCCGGTGTACGCACCGGCTCGGTGACTTCGCCAGGATTCAGCTGGCTGATCATGTTATCGAACGGTGGCGGCAGCTGACCGGCTTTACGCCAGCCCATCTCGCCGCCTTCCAGCGCGGTTTCACTGGCCGAACGGGAAATCGCCAGTTGGGCGAAGTCTGCGCCTTGCTGCAGTTGCTGATACACCTCCTGCGCCTGCCGCTCGGCGGCCTGGATTTCGCTGGAGGACGCGCCCTCGGAAACCGGAATCAGGATATTGGCCAGACGGAACTCTTCCGACAGCTGCATCTTGCCCAGGTCGGAGGCGAGGAAGTTCTGCACTTCCTGGTCGGTGACCTGGATGCGTTCGGCCACGCGGCGCTGACGCACACGGCTGATGATCATCTCGCGACGCACCTGATCACGAGCATCGGCATAGGACAGGCCATCACGAGCTAGCGCTTCGCGGAACTGCTCCAGGCTCATGCCGTTGCGCTGGGCGATGGTACCCATGGCCTGGTTCAGCTCTTCGTCGGTGATACGAATGCCGGAGCGCTCGCCGATCTGCAGCTGGATGTTCTCGATGATCAGGCGTTCGAGCACTTGCTGGCTGAGTACATTCTCCGGAGGCAGGGCGCCACCGCGCTTGTCGATGGTCTGTTGCACTTCACGCAGGCGAGCGTCGAGCTGGCTCTGCATGACCACGTCGTTGTCGACGATGGCCACGACGCGATCCAGTGGGCGAACCTGGGCCTGAGCCGTTGCTGCCAGCAGTGCTGCGCCCAATAGCAGGGGGCGCAGGCGATCAGAAAGCTTGGTCTTCACGTTCACGGTAACCTTGAATGCCTTGGTCGAGGAAAGTTTCCACCTTGTTGCCAACAACGCCGCCGAGGCCCTTGAGGACGATCTGCAGGAAGATGCCGCGGTCCGGCTCGTCGTTGCGCGATGGGTCGAGGCTGACTTCGTCGTAATCGATCCAGTAGCGGTTGATCAGGCGCAGCTTCCAGCAGCAGCTGTCGTATTCGAAACCACCGAAGGCTTCCAGAGTACGGTTGCGGCCATAGTCGTACTGCCAGCGCGAGATCAGGCTCCACTGCGGAGCCAGCGGCCAGATGACGGAGATGTCATGCTGGTCGATCTTGTAGTAGTTCTTGATGTAGTTGGGGCTATCAGGGGTGCCATAGTCCGGGTTGGTGGTCCAGGTACCGCTGTCGCGGTCATAACGCACGGTGTCGTTACGATAGCGATAACCGAAGTTGACGATCTTGTTCGGATTGTCTTCCGGCTGGTAATGGAACATTGCGCTGCCCGAGCGGGTGGCGTGCTGGTCCGGATCCCAGTTGAAAGTCGAGGAGAAGCGCCAGTCGCGATTGAAGCGATACAGGTATTCCAGCGCATAAGGCGAGACGTCGGCGGTGGCTTCCTGGCGGGCACGGTAGTCGATGCCCGGCAGCTGCACCTTGCGGTCTTCGAAGTAGAAGGCCTGGCCGATGCTGAAACGCTGGCGCTCGAAGCCATTCGACTCGATCCAGCGGCTGGTCACGCCCAGCGACAGCTTGTTCTCGTCACCGATGCGATCCTTGCCGCTGAAGCGGTTTTCACGCCACAGCGAGGCGTAGCTGAAGGTCGGTTCGCCCGTGTCGAATACCGGGATATCGGTCTGGTCTTCTTCCGGCACATAGAGATAGAACGCACGCGGTTCCAGGGTCTGACGGGTGTCCTTGCCAAACAGTTGGGTGTTGCGGTCAAAATACAGGCCGCTGTCGACGCTGAAAAGGCCGACGCCACGGTTGGGCGAGCGCTTGTAGTCGACACCGAACCACTGACTTTCGGGGTCATTGGTTGCCAGATCTGCCTTGCCTTGACCGTCGAGGTTTACCTGGTACTGCGTCTGCAGGTACTTGACCTGAGGCTTGATGAAGCCCCAGTTCCAGTTCAGTGGCAGAGCAACGCCGGGCTCCAGGTGCAGACGTTCGCCATCCGCACGGTCCAGTCCGGTCAGCCGTTCGTCGTACCAGAGGTCTTGCGGCCGGCCGGTTACCCCGTCTTTGTCAGTGAAGAAGCCCGAGCGCAGGTTGCGGTCGAAGCGCACGTATTCGGTGCCGTAGGTGAAGTCCAGGCCACCCGGATTGAACGGCAGCTTGCCGTCCAAGGTGATCTGCGGCAGACGATCATACGGCGTCACATCGGTGATGTTGGCCAGTTCGTATGCATGCACGTTCAGACGTGCGGTATAGCTGTCACCACGATAGGTCAGCGTGCCGCGCTGGTCGACGTAGGTTTGCTTGTCGATACCCAGATCGGTATCGAGGTCCTGGAAGTAGTAGGGGTCGCTGATGTCGGTGTAGTCGACTTCGGCGAGCAGGCGCGAGTTCAGCCCCTGCTTGTGCTGCCAGCTGTACATCCAGCGCTGATCTTCGTACTCGGACTGCAGTTTGCGCTCGTCTTCGTCGTCATTCAGCCATGCGCCGCCGACCTGACCTTCACTGCTCTCGGTCAGGTAGCGGAACTCACCTTCCATCAGCAGGCCGCGTTTGGCCATGTAGGTCGGGTACAGCGTGGCGTCGTAGTTCGGCGCCAGGTTGAAGTAGTACGGCGTTTGCAGCGAGAAGCCGTTGCTGCTCGACGTGCCGATGCTCGGCGGCAGGAAGCCGGACTGGCGACGGTCGTCGATCGGGAAGTAGATGTACGGGGTGTAGAACACCGGAATGTCCTTGACCCGCAGCGTCACGTTGGTCGCGGTGCCGAAGCCGGTCGCCGGGTTCAGGGTGACGTTGTTGCCCTTCAGGTGCCAGGCGTTGTCGCCCGGCTCGCAACGGGTGTAGGTACCATCCTTGAGGCGGATGATCGCGGTCTCTTCGCGCTTGGCGTAGAGCGCGCTACCGCGCACGTGGGCCTGATGCATCACGTATTCGGCGTTGTCGATACGCGCTTCGCCGTTATCCAGTTGCAGTTCGGCGCGGTCGCCGACCACCAGCATGCCCTTGTCGCGCAGGCGTACGTTGCCGACCAGCTCGCCACGGTTTTCCGTCTGGTGCAGGCTGGCTTCGTCGGCCTCGACCTGCATACCGGACTGGCGCAGGACGACGTCACCGGCGAGGGTGGCGATCTGCTTTTCCTGCTCGAAGCGCGAGGCCTTGGCGGAAACGTACATCGGCGACTCGTCCAGCGGCGTGGTGTCATCCATGCCCGGACGCAGCGGCTCGACGTAGGCGCCTGCACAGTAAGGACCGGCCTCGGCCAGTTGCGCGGCAGTCAACTTATCGCGCGGGACCCAGTCCAAGTGACTGTAATCGGGGCTGCGCGAGGCGAGGGCGCGGCCCTTGCTCTCGGTGACCAGCACGGGGGCGGCATCCTGCTTGGCTACCGCCTCGCTGCTGGCACCACCGGTGCTGACAGCATCACGGCTGTGCACCGGGCGCGGAGGCAGGGCGCTGGCCGCTGATTTCGGCGCGCAGGCCCAGCCGCCCGTGGGCGACGCCTGGCAATCGTATTGCTCGGCGGCAAAGGACTGTAGGCTGAACGCGGGCTGTAAGGCCAGAAGGCTGCCGGTGACCAGCAGCGGGAATTTCTTGCGGAACGCGGGGTATTTTACTGCCATCTTGTTAGTCCGGGCTTCCTGCGCGCTATCGGCCCAGGGGCCGCACGCCTCTCGATGGGCTGAAAAAGATGCTGGATAATAAAGCATGACCCGCGCAACGGCTAGCGCCGTCGGAGACCCCTTGATGTCTGAACACGATGTACGTCTGCAACAGCTGCAAACCTGGCTCGCCGAGCAACTGCCCCCCCTCTTCGCAGCACGCGAATGGGGAGCGGTGCCTGAGGCCGAGCTCACTCCCGCCAGCAGCGACGCCAGCTTTCGCCGCTATTTTCGTTGGCAGGCCGGTGAGCGCAGCCTGATCCTGATGGATGCGCCGCCACCTCAGGAAAACTGCGAGCCCTTCGTGCGTATCGCGGCATTGCTGTCCAGCGCCGGTGTGCATGTGCCGCAGGTGTTGGCTGCCGATCTCGAGCAGGGCTTCCTGATTCTCGATGACCTGGGCCGCCAGACCTATCTGGACGTGATAAACGAACACAATGCCGACGAGTTGTTCGACGATGCCATCGAGGCCTTGCTGCAGCAGCAGCGTTTGCCCCTCGACAGCCATCTGCCGCATTACGATGAGGCGTTGCTGCGTCGTGAGTTGCAGCTGTTTCCCGAATGGTACGTACAACGCCACCTGGGGCTTACCTTTACACCCGAGCAGGAGGCCGCCTGGCAGCGCATCAGTCGCCTGCTGATCGACAGCGCCCTGGCGCAGCCCAAGGTGGTGGTGCACCGCGACTTCATGCCGCGCAACCTGATGCAGAGTGCACCCAACCCCGGCGTGCTGGACTTCCAGGATGCCGTCAACGGCCCGGTCACCTACGACATCACCTGCCTGTTCAAGGATGCCTTCCTCAGCTGGCCCGAGGCGCGTGTGCAGGACTGGCTGCAAGGCTACTGGGAGCGTGCCAAGGCGGCGGGCGTTCCGCTACAGGCATCGTTCGAAGACTTTCTGCGTGCCAGCGACCTGATGGGCGTGCAGCGCCACCTCAAGGTCATCGGCATCTTCGCGCGCATCTGCCACCGCGATGGCAAGCCCAAGTACCTCGGCGATGTGCCGCGTTTCCTCTCTTATATAGAGGCTGTGCTGGCGCGTCGGCCGGAGCTCGCCGAGTTGGGTGAGCTGTTCGCCAGCCTGGCGAAAGATGAAGGGGCACGTGCATGAAGGCGATGATCCTCGCGGCGGGCAAGGGCGAGCGCATGCGTCCTTTGACGCTGCATACGCCCAAACCGCTGGTGCAGGTGGCGGGCGTGCCGTTGATCGAGTACCACATCCGCGCCCTGGCTGCTGCAGGCTTCACCGAGCTGGTGATCAACCACGCCTGGCTAGGCCAGCAAATCGAGGACTACCTCGGCGATGGCTCGCGCTTCGGCGTGCGTATCGTCTATTCCCCCGAAGGTGAGCCGCTGGAAACGGGGGGCGGCATCTTCAAGGCACTGCCGCTGTTGGGTGCCGAGCCATTTCTGGTGGTCAATGGCGATGTCTTCACCGACTACGCCTTCGCCGCGCTGCGCGAGCCGCTCGCCGGTCTGGCGCATCTGGTGCTGGTGGATAACCCGGCGCATCACCCGCAGGGCGACTTCGTTCTGGCGGCGGGTCAGGTTCGTGACGGTGAGGCGACAGGCGAGCGGCTGACCTACAGCGGTCTCGCCGTGCTGCACCCGCGTCTGTTCGCCGCCTGTGCTCCAGGCGCCTTCAAGCTGGCGCCGCTGCTGCGTGAGGCGATCACGGCCGGGCAGGTCAGCGGCGAGCACTATGGCGGCTGCTGGGTCGACGTCGGTACGCACGAGCGCCTGGCCGAAGTCGAGCGCTTGCTGCAGGAGGCACGCTAGGTGTTGTGGCCGGCCACCATGCTCGGGGCAGCAGCCGGGCTCGCCCTGGCCAGCATCCCGGGTGCTCTGCTGGGCGGTCTGCTCGGGCAGGTGCTGGACCGTCGTCTGCGCCTGCATGGCTGGGACAACCTGCGCGAGCGTCTGGGCGGTCGTGCGGCGCCGTCGGATGACGACCTGCTGTTTCTGATGCTGGGGCGTCTGGCCAAGAGCGACGGCCGGGTGGTGCAGAGCCATATCCAGCAGGCTCGCTCGGAAATGCAAAGGCTGGGGTTGGACGCTGCGGCTCAGCGACGTGCCATCGAGGCCTTCGCCCGTGGCAAGACCGGGCGTGACAACCTGCGTGCGCCGCTGCAGCGTCAGCGTGAGCGCGCCGATGCCATGCTGCGGGCCTGCTGGCGCATGGCCTGGGTCGATGGACGGGTATCGGCCAGTGAGCATGAGCTGATTCTGCTCTGGGGCAAGTGGCTCGGCTGGGACAGCACCCGGCTCGATAGCCTGGGCGAGGAATACGCGCCGCGTCGCAGTCAGCAACCGGCACCGGCCGGCGGCAGTTACCAGGAGGCACTGCGGCTGTTGGGCGTCAATGAAGGCAGCGAGCCTGAGCAGATCAAGCGCGCCTACCGGCGGCTGCTCAGCCGCCATCACCCGGACAAACTGGCCGGCTCCGGCGCCTCGCCTGAGCGCATTCGTGAAGCCACCGACACCACGCGCCAACTGCATCAGGCCTATGCGCTGATTCGCCAGCGCCGAGGCATTCGCTAGCAGGTAGTTTTCAACGGACTGCTAGCTGCCAGCGGTGCGCATATGCTGCTTCAACCACCCACGTAGACGGCGGTAGAGCTGCTCTTGCTGAATATCCAGGTTGCCCGGCAGGGCTTTCATCGATACTTGTATGTAAGTGGGCAGCTTGGCTCGCTTGCTCGCCTGCAGGCGTTTCAACGCAGCCATGCGGTCGGTGGCTTGATCCTTGTAGAAGAAGTCGCCAGTGGCCACGGCCAGTTGCGCGACCATCTCATCCAGTGGCGGCGCAAAGCCGGCAGGTAGTTCGGCTGCCACCATCAGCAGATTCTGCACGTTGTCTGGCTGGCGCTCGCTCAGGTAGCGCGCAGCCCAGTAGGCGCCACTGCCATGACCGAGGAGGACGATTTCCCTGGCCTGCTGCTGGTTGGCGAAGGCGATGGCGGCATCGATGCGGGCCATCACCCGCTCGACATGCGCCTGACGCCGTTGCTCCGGGCTGATCGCGCCGCTGTCGGCTGGTTGTGTAGCCTCGTCTACGGTCGCGTCGGGCGGGCTTTCGGCGGCAGGAGCGCTCTCGGTAGTTGTGGTATCGCTTTGCGGTGCCGCTGCTGCAGTGGCGGCAGTGCGCAGTGGCAGCGGGTCACCGTCCGGGTCCGGCAGCGTCAGGCTCAGGCTGTGCCAACCGGTGTCGGGCAGCTTGCGCCGCAGCGGGCCGATCGCGGCGGCGCCGTCGGCGTTTTCCACATCACCGGGCAGCAGAATCACCGCACCACTGGGCTCGCCGACGTTGGCTGGCAGCCACAGGGCGAGAAAACTTTCGGCGCCGGCCTGCAGCATCTGCTGCTCACGTTTGTCCAGACGTTGCTCCAGCGTCTGCGCGTCGCTGATGCTGCGTTCGGGCAACAGCGGACGTTCGCTCGCCGCGGGGGCGTCGGCGCTATCAGCCGGCGCATTCTCGGCCGGCTCCTCGGCCCAGGCTGCGGGACAGGAGAGCAGGTAGAAACCAAGCAGTGCTAGTGAGTGAAGGCGCATCGATGAGGCTCCTGATCGTCTGCTACAGAGCCTAATGCCGGGCTCCGCTTTTGTCAGGCGATTGGCGCAAGACTGGAGTAAGGTAGGGGATCGCGTCAGCGGATTCGCCGTGCATGAATTCCCTTCTTTGTTCCCTCGCCCTCCTGCTGATGCTGGCTATGTCTACCGCCTGGGCCGAGAGCGCGCGCATGCCATTGCGCCCGGCTTTCGATGCCGAGCAGCGCGCCTGGCTCAAGGAGCATCCCGTGCTGCGCGTGGGCCTGATCCAGCAGGCGCCTTGGGTTCTGCGTGGCCAGAACCGGCAGCTGACGGGCGCCAATGTCGAACTGATGCAGCGTCTGCTCGAAGGCATGGGCGTCGCGCCTGACTGGCGCCTGTATCCGAATCTGGAGGCCCTGGAACGGGCCGCCAGCGCGGGCGAGGTGGATCTGGCGCCAGGCCTGCAGCAGACGCCGGCCGGCCTGCGCATCTGGCATTACTCCATGCCTTACCTGCGAGTACCGCATCTGGTGGTCGGCGAGCGCAGCGGCAATGGTGCGGTGGATCTCGATCAGTTGCCGCTGGAGCAGATGGTGGCCCTGCGCTCGCCGAGCCAGGCTGCCGAATACCTGGAGCGCACTCATACCAACCTGCGTCTGCGGGCGACGCCTTCGGAGCGTTCGGCGCTGTTGCTGGTGCTGAATCAGGAGGTCAGCTATGCGGTGCTGGACGAGGCGAGCCTCAGCCTGCTGCTGCGCGAATCACGTTTCTCCAGCCTGAGCATCGTTGGCGACATCGGTTTGCCGCAGCTCCTGCGCCTGGCCACGCGCCGCGATCAAGCGCTGTTGTCCGGTATCGTCGATCAGACCCTGAAGGCGCTGCCGGCGCGCGAACTGGAGGAGTTGCGCGACACCTGGATGCCTTTGCGCTATCCACAGTCCACCGATTTCGTCGGCTTCTGGAAGACGCTCGCACTATTTTTCGGCCTGCTGCTGATGCTGGGGGCAACCGCGCTTTATCGGCAACGACAGCAGACGCGTTTGCTCGAGCGGGGGCTGCTGGGCGCGCGTGGCGAGCTGGATCGTCACCAGCAGGCCGCCGAGGCATTGCGCCTGAGCCAGTTCTCCATTGACCACAGCACGGTGGGCATTCTCTGGGTCAACTGGGACAGTCACCTGCGCTACGCCAACCGCGCTGCCGAGCGCATGCTCGGCTACGCCCCCGGTGAGCTGGTGGACAAGCCATTGAGTCAGTTGGAACCCGGCCTGCATATGGACCGCTGGCTCAACCTGTGGAAGCGCGTGCGCGAGCAGGACGAGGGTTCACCCAGCTTTGAGGTCGACTGCCTGCGCGCCGATGGCAGCCGCATGCCGGCTGACGTATCGCTGAGTTTCCTACGCTATCGCCAGGCCGAGTACCTGGTGGTATTTCTCAGCGACGTCACCGAACGCCGTCGCGCTCGTGCGGCATTGGAGGAGAGCGAGGCGCGTTTCAAGGGCATCGCCGGCAACGTGCCCGGCCTGGTGTTCCGCCTGGAGCGCGCCGGGCCGGGAGCGGTGGTCAACTTTGCCTACATCAGCGAGGCCAGCCAGGAGATGGTCGGCTGGCCGGCGCAGGAGCTGCAGCGTGAGGAGCGCGGCATCCGCAGCCTGGTACATCCGCAGGATCTGAACAGCTATCTGAACAGCCAGACGCTGGCGCTGGAAGGCGAAAGCGACTGGTACTGGCAGGGGCGCATCCTCACCGCCGAGCAGGAGGTGCTGTGGGCGGACATTCGTACCACCGCGCGTCCGCTGGGCAATGGCCGGGTGGTGTGGGACGGCATCCTCTGGGATATCACCGAGAACAAGCTGGCCGAGCTGGCACTGGCCGATTCGCGGGCGCGTCTGCGCGAACTGTCGGCGCACCTGGAAAGCGTGCGTGAGGAAGAGAAGGCGCGTATTGCCCGCGAAGTGCACGACGAGCTGGGTCAGGTACTGACCGTGCTCAAACTGGAGACGGCCATGTGCGAGCTGGTCTGCGCCGGGCAGATGCCTGAACTGGACGAACGCCTGGCGAGCATGAAGCGTCTGATCGCCCAGCTGTTCCAACTGGTGCGTGATGTGGCTACGGCGCTGCGCCCGCCGATTCTCGATGCCGGCATTGCCTCGGCCATCGAGTGGCAAGTGCGGCGCTTCGAGGAGCGCACGCAGATTCCTTGCCTGGTCGAAGTGCCGGAGCACCTGCCGCATCTGCCGGATGCCCAGGCCATCGGCCTGTTCCGCATCCTCCAGGAGGCGCTGACCAACGTCATGCGCCATGCTGGCGCGCACAGTGTCGAGGTGCGCCTGTGGCTGGAGGGTGGCAGCCTGTGTCTGTCGGTGGTCGACGATGGCAAGGGCTTCGATCCGGCGCTGCGCAAGCCGGGGCAATCTTTCGGCCTGGTCGGCATGCAGGAACGCATGCTCATGCTTGGTGGCCAGTTGCAGATTGACAGCCAGCCGGGCGAGGGCACTACCCTGTGTGCGCGCATCAATCTGGAAGAGGAGATCGCAGCGTGATTCGGGTACTGGTGGCCGAAGACCACACCATCGTGCGGGAAGGCATCAAGCAACTGATCGGCATGGCACGCGATCTCGAGGTAGCGGGCGAGGCGTGTAACGGCGAGCAACTGCTCGAGGTGCTGCGGCGCACGCCTTGCGACGTGGTGCTGCTGGATATCTCCATGCCCGGCGTCAACGGTCTGGAGGCCATTCCGCGTATCCGTGCGCTGAACGAGGCCCCGGCGATTCTGGTGCTGTCGATGCACGACGAGGCGCAGATGGCGGCGCGCGCGCTCAAGGCTGGGGCGGCCGGCTACGCCACCAAGGACAGCGACCCGGCGCTGCTGATCACCGCGATTCGCAAGGTGGCCAGCGGTGGTCGCTACATCGACCCGGCGCTGGCCGACCGCATGGTCTTCGAGGTCGGCCTGACCGATTCGCGCCCGCCCCACGCGCAACTGTCCGAGCGCGAGTTCTCGGTGTTCGAGCGTTTGGTGCGGGGCGAGGGCGTCAACGATATCGCCCTGCACCTGGCGATCAGCAACAAGACCGTGAGTACGCACAAGGCGCGCCTGATGCAGAAGCTCGGCGCGCATTCGATGGCCGATCTGGTGCGCTACGCGATGGAGCATCGCCTGGTCTGAGACCAGTGTCCGTAGGAGCGGCTTCAGCCGCGAAGCTCTCATAGGCAATTCATCGCGGCTGAAGTGCAATGCCGCCCAGCCGCTCCTACGGTTCGTCGGGCGCTCGAAAACCGAGGTAATCACTCGGAATTTGTAGGGCGATCCCTACACAAGAATTTCCTCGCGCCTGATATCAGCTTGTCATCCCGCCCGATTTTTCACCCGGTCTTGTCAACCTACTCTTGAGTCATCGGCCTGAGACAAGAACAAGGGTGTGGTGTGATGGCAAACGATGTACTGGTGAGCTTCCGTGGCGTACAGAAGAGCTATGACGGCGAAACGCTGATCGTCAAAGACCTCAACCTGGATATCCGCAAGGGTGAGTTTCTGACCCTGCTCGGCCCGTCCGGTTCCGGCAAGACCACCAGCCTGATGATGCTGGCCGGTTTCGAGACGCCGACCGCTGGCGAAATCCTCCTCGATGGCCGCTCGCTGAACAAACTGCCGCCGCACAAGCGCGACATCGGCATGGTGTTCCAGAACTACGCGCTGTTCCCGCACATGACCGTGGCCGAGAACCTGGCCTTCCCGCTGAGCGTGCGCGGCATGTCGCGCACCGATATCAGCGAGCGGGTCAAGCGCGCGCTGTCGATGGTGCAACTCGACAGCTTCCGCAACCGTTACCCCGGCCAGCTTTCCGGTGGTCAGCAGCAGCGTGTGGCCCTGGCCCGTGCGCTGGTGTTCGAGCCGCAGCTGGTGCTGATGGACGAACCCCTCGGCGCGCTGGACAAGCAACTGCGCGAACACATGCAGATGGAGATCAAGCACCTGCACCAGCGCCTGGGCGTGACCGTGGTCTACGTCACCCACGACCAGGGCGAGGCGCTGACCATGTCCGACCGCGTGGCCGTGTTCCATCAGGGCGAGATCCAGCAGATCGCCCCGCCGCGCGAACTCTATGAGGCGCCGCACAACACCTTCGTCGCTCAGTTCATCGGCGAGAACAATCGTCTGACTGGCGAGCTGGTCAGTCGCGATGGCGAGCAGTGCGTGGTGCGCCTGGCACGGGGTGAAGAAGTGCGCGCCACGGCGGTCAACGTCGGTGCCGTGGGCGAGTCGGTGAGCCTGTCGATCCGCCCCGAGCGCATCCGCCTCAACGGCCACAGCGAGGCCTGCCCGAACCGTTTCTCCGGGCGTATCGCCGAGTTCATCTACCTGGGCGATCACGTGCGTATCCGCCTGGAGGTCTGCGGCAAATCCGATTTCTACGTCAAGCAACCCGTGGCCGAGCTCGATCCGGCGCTGGCGGTTGGTGACCTGGTTCCGCTCGGCTGGTCTGTCGAGCATGTCCGCGCGCTGGATCCACTCCAAGTCGAGTGAGCCTTTCGCGCAGTGCTTCACCTTTACCCCGTAACACAGAGGAGCTGATAAGAATGACGAAATCCCTGAAGCTCGCGGCGTTGGCCCTGGGCGTTAGCTGTGCCATGCCGGCACTGGCGGTGGACCTGACCGTGGTTTCCTTCGGCGGCGCGAACAAGGCGGCGCAGGTCAAGGCCTTCTACGAACCTTTCGAGAAGGAAACCGGCAACAAGGTGCTGGGCGGCGAATACAACGGTGAAATGGCCAAGGTCAAAGCCATGGTCGACACCCGCAGCGTGAGCTGGGATCTGGTGGAGGTGGAGTCGCCGGAGCTGGCCCGCGGTTGCGACGAAGGTCTGTTCGAGGAGCTCGAGCCGGCCCAGTTCGGCGATGAAGCCAACTTCATCGACGGCGCCATCCAGCCGTGCGGCGTCGGCTTCTTCGTCTGGTCCACGGTGCTCGCCTACAACGCTGACAAACTCAGCGCAGCGCCGACCAGTTGGGCCGACTTCTGGGATGTGGCGAAATTCCCGGGCAAGCGCGGCCTGCGCAAGGGCGCCAAGTACACCCTGGAATTTGCCCTGATGGCCGACGGCGTGCCGGTCAAGGACGTGTACAAGGTGCTCGCCACCAAGGAAGGTCAGGATCGCGCATTCAAGAAACTCGATGAGCTCAAACCGAGCATCCA
>Ga0228675_1000145_pt1 | contig 41741 bp, 32 predicted proteins | sample 36D_rmetaG_FD_182786 | JGI IMG/M metagenome (GOLD analysis project Ga0228675, IMG submission 182786) | Seawater microbial communities from Monterey Bay, California, United States - 36D_r | ecosystem: Environmental > Aquatic > Marine > Coastal | place: USA: California | collected 2016-10-05
CTATTTTTATCAAATAAATTCAAACAAAATTTTATAAAATAACTTTGCTAAACTTTGGCAAAAATAACAAAATTAAACAGTTTCAAATCTATAAATTAGATAATTGGTTTTTCAGAGGTTCCTCAAGCATATGACATTTGGTGATAGATATCTTATGTTTGGAAATATAATTTCCTTGAAAAAAAGAATAAATCAATATTTAATCAATATTTAAAATCTTAATAATTAGATATTCAAATCAAATCCTATGGTGAAATTAAATAAAGAAGATTCTCTTAAGATCTATAAGGAAATGCTTCTTATTAGAAGATTCGAAGAAAAAGCTGGTCAGCTTTATGGTATGGGTTTAATTGCTGGTTTTTGCCATCTTTATATTGGTCAAGAAGCAATTGCCGCTGGTATGAAATATAATATGAATAAGGATGACAAGGTTATTACTACCTATCGTGATCATGGTCATATGATTTCTCTGGAGTCTGATCCTAAAAAAATTATGGCAGAACTTCTTGGTAGAAAAGATGGCTGTTCCAAAGGTAAGGGCGGTTCAATGCATTTATTTGATTTAGAAAAACATTTTTATGGTGGTCATGGTATTGTTGGCGCTTCTGTGCCTATTGGTGCTGGCTTGGCTTTTGCTGATCAATATAAGGGTAATGATAATGTAACTCTTTGCTATTTTGGTGATGGTGCAGCGCATCAGGGTCAGGTTTATGAATCATTTAATATGGCTAAATTATGGAATTTGCCCGTTCTATTTATCATTGAAAATAATCGTTATGCTATGGGAACTTCCTTAAAAAGAGCCTCTTCAATTGATGCTCTTTATAAAAGGGGCGAGGGTTTTAATATTCCTGGTGTACAGATTAATGGTATGAATGTTTTAGAGGTTATTAAAGAAGGTAAGAAAGCTATTGATTATGTTCGTTCTGGCAAGGGTCCAATTTTAGTGGAAATGGATACTTATCGTTATCGTGGTCATTCAATGTCAGATCCTGCAACTTATAGAAGTAAGGATGAAGTTAGTGAAAAAAAGAAAAATCACGATCCAATTTTATCATTTAAATCTCATATTTTAGATAAAAAGATTGCTAATGAAGATGAAATTAAGGCAATTGATAAGGAAATTAAGGGGCAAATTGAAGAAATTGTAAAATTTGCTAAGGAAAGTCCTGAACCAGATGAGAGTGAAATTTTTGACAATATTTATCAATAAATTATGACAGTACAAAAACTTACAGTTAGGAAGGCACTTTGTGAAGCAATGAGTGAAGAGATGCGTTCTGATGATAAAATTTTTATCATGGGTGAAGAGGTTGCTGAATATAATGGTGCTTATAAGGTAACGCAAGGTATGCTTGATGAATTTGGCTCTAAAAGAGTTATAGATACACCAATTACCGAACATGGTTTTGCTGGCCTGGCTGTTGGGGCTGCCTTTTCTGGCCTGAAGCCAATTGTAGAATTTATGACTTTTAATTTTGCTATGCAGGCTATTGATCAAATCATTAATTCTGCTGCTAAAACACATTATATGTCTGGTGGTCAGGTCAAATGTCCAATTGTTTTTCGTGGTCCAAATGGTGCAGCTGCTAGGGTAGGTGCGCAACATTCACAATGTTATGCTGCTTGGTATGGTGCAATTCCTGGTCTAAAAGTTATTTCTCCATATAACTCTTCTGATTGTAAAGGTTTGTTAAAGGCTGCAATTCGTGATCCTAATCCAGTAATTTTCTTAGAAAATGAAATTACCTATGGTATGGAATTTGAGGAAGATTATGATGATGATCATATTATTGAAATTGGTAAGGCTGATATTAAGAAATCTGGTTCTGATATTACCATAATTGCCTTTTCTTTAATGGTTGGTTATGCTTTGGAGGCTGCTGAAGAATTACAGCAATTAGGTATTTCGGCTGAGGTAATTGATTTAAGAACTATTCGTCCATTAGATAGAGAAACTATTATTGAGTCGGTTAAAAAGACTAATCGCTGCCTTATTGCTGAAGAAGGTTTTCCTTTTGCTTCAATTGGTAGTGAAATTTCAGCTATGCTTGTTGAAGAGGCTTTTGATTATCTTGATGCTCCAATTGGTCGACTGGCTTCAATTGATTGTCCTTTACCTTACGCTGAAAATCTTGAAAGATTAGCACTTCCTAAAAAAGAAGATATTGTTAGAAAGGCTCAAGAAATTTGTGTTGGAATATAGCTTTATAGCTGGTATGAGAAGGTTTTTTACCAATTATCATTAAAAAAACTATCATTTAGCTTCATCTTTGGCTAAAATTTGTAAAAAATCTTTTATCTCAAAAATATTTTACTTCTAAAATATTTATTTTTTTAAATAGAAAGTTACAAATTACTCAGAAAATCAAAAAATTCTCTTATGTTAAATGATATTATTGAAGAGAATTATGGTTTTATGGTTCTAACTTTAATCATCTTGTCAGGATTACTAACCATACCATTAGCGCCGTCACCCTTTTTGATTTTATCAATAAATTCCATACCTTTAATTACGCGACCAAAAACACTATATTGACCATCAAGATGTGGAGAATTATCTAACATAATAAAAAATTGGCTATTAGCACTATGAGGATTCATAGCTCTGGCCATTGATAACACACCTTTGATATGTGGCTCATCGGAGAATTCAGCTTTTAAGTCCGGTAAGTCGCTACCACCAGTACCAGTTCCAGTTGGATCACCAGTTTGTGCCATAAATCCATTAATCACGCGATGAAAAACTACGCCATCATAAAAACCTTGATTTGCTAAAGTTCTAATTCTTTCAACATGATTTGGTGCTAAATTTGGTAATAATTCAAATTCTGTTTTACCATATTTTGTTTCAATTACCAAAATGTTTTTTGGATCAATATTTTTAGCCTGTAAATTTGTCATATTTAATAAAATTAATGTTATAAAAGTTAATATTTTCATCATAATTTACCTTTAGTTGAGTTTGTAGAATGATTTTTATCATCAATAGCAATAGCAATTTTTAACGATCTTGCCAGGGATTTAAAACATGATTCTACGATATGGTGGCAATTAATACCATAAAGATTTTCAAGATGTAAATTACAGCCTAAATTATTGCAAAAAGCAAGAAACCACTCACGAAAAAGTTCAGTATCCATTTCTCCAACCTTATCTCTTTTAAATTCAACATTAAAAATATTGTAAATTCTACCAGATAGATCAATTGCACATCTGGTTAAGGTTTCATCCATGGGAATATAGAAAAATCCATAGCGATTAATTCCTTTTTTATCACCCAAAGCTTCTTTAATAGCAAGAGCAATAGCAATTGCCGAATCTTCTGTTGTATGATGAAAATCAACATCGAGATCACCCTTTATGTTAAGATCAATATCAATTCCACTATGATGCGCAAGCTGTTCAATCATGTGATTGAGAAAGCCAATTCCAGTTTCAATATTATATTTTCCAGTACCGTCAAGATTTACTTTTACGGCAATTTTAGTTTCTTTAGTATTTCTAGAAATTTCTGCTATTCTTTTAGTCATATTTTTTAATGATAAATGATATTAAATAAACTTTATTCTTTAATATATTTTTTAAATTTATCTTTGATACCATCATATTTTTCAGCATCTGGCAAAGGATCTTTTTTTAAGGTAATTACTGGCCATTTTTCTGAATATTTACGATTAATTTCAACCCAATCTAATAATTCTTCTGATTCAGGAAATATAGCTTCAGCAGGGCATTCTGGTACGCAAACCCCGCAATCAATACATTCATCAGGATTGATCACTAACATGTCATCTCCCTCATAAAAACAATCAACGGGGCAAACTTCTACACAATCAGTATATTTGCACTTAACACAATTGTCAGTTACAACATAAGTCATTATAGAGAATCAATTAATTTTTTAACTGCAGCAACTGAATTATCGAACATTTCTTGCTCTTTATCATTTAACTCTACCTCGACTATTTTTTCAACACCCCCTTTGCCAAAAATTGCTGGAACTCCAATATAAAGATTTTTTACACCATATTCTCCATCTAAATAGACTGCAGCTGGCAAAATTTGCTTTTTATCTTTAAGATAAGCATTGGCCATAGCAATTGCCGAAGCGGCGGGAGCGTAAAAAGCTGAACCATTACCAAGTAATTTTACTATTTCAGCTCCACCATCTCTAGTTCTTTGAATTATTTGATCAATTTTTTCTTGATTAGACCAGCCCATTTTCACTAAATCAGGAATTGGAATACCAGCAATTGTAGAATAACGAATTAAAGGAACCATAGTATCACCATGACCACCTAAAACAAAAGCAGAGACATCTTCAATTGAAACATTAAATTCTCTGGATAAAAATAGGCTAAATCTAGCAGAATCCAAAACTCCTGCCATACCAACAACTTTATTTTTAGCAAAGCCAGTAGCTTTTTGCATTAGATAAACCATAGCATCAAGTGGATTAGTAATAACAATTACAAAAGCATTAGGAGCATAATTTTTAATATTTTCACCAACTGAAGCAATGATTTTGCTATTAGTTGCAATTAAATCATCACGGCTCATGCCAGGCTTTCTGGCGATGCCAGCAGTAACGATAATTACATCAGAATCTTTAATATCTTCATAATTTTTGGTACCAATAATGTTGGAATCAAATAAATCAACTGAAGATGATTGCTCAATATCAAGAGCCTTACCTTTTGCAGTACCATCATTAATATCAAGTAATATAATGTCACCAAGTTCTTTTAAGCCAGCCAAATGAGCTAATGTTCCACCAATATTACCTGCACCTATTAAAGATATTTTATTTCTTTTTATCATTTTTATTTAAATTTTAATTTTTTTATCAATTATATTTTTATGAGTTATAAAATATTCTGATTTTTAGTCAAGATGATTTTCTAGCCTAATCATTTCATCAAATGAAGGCCTTCTTCTTATGATTTTAAATTCATTATTTTTAACTAAAATTTCAGGAATTAGATTACGAGAATTATATTCATTAGACATTGAAGATCCATAAGCTCCAGCATCTAAAATAGCAATTAGATCGCCTGATTTTGGAGAAATAAATTCTCTATTTTTCCCAAAAACATCACTTGTTTCGCAAATACCTCCAACAATTTCATAATTTTGAGATTCCCCATCCTTTTTATTTATAGCAATAATTTTATGATATGAATCATAAAGACTAGGTCTGGCAAGATCATTCATTGCGGCGTCAATAATTAAAAAATCCTTATGAGAGGTTTGTTTAATATGAATAATTTTACTAACTAAAATACCACTATTACCAATAATTGCTCTTCCTGGTGCTAAAGTTAATGAAATATCGAGATCTTTAGTTATTTCTTTAATAATTGCAGCATAATCTGTCAAATTAATGGTTTTTTCATTATCATAGCAAATTCCAATGCCGCCACCAAGATCAAAATTTCTGATTTTGATATCTTCTTTTTTAAGATCAAAATATAATTCTCTAATTTTTTTAAAAGCTTTCTCAAATGGTTCTAAAGAAGTGATTTGCGACCCAATGTGAGTTGCAATACCAAAAATCTCAATATTTGGTAAATTTTTGGCAATTTTATAAATTTCTATAGCTTCATCAATGTCAATGCCAAATTTATCACCTTTTCTACCAGTGGAAATTTTATCATGCGTATTAGCATCAATATTTGGATTAACTCTAATAGCAATTTTAGCAATTTTGCTTAATTTTTTAGCAATTTTGCTTAATAGATAAAGTTCCGATTCCGATTCGATAGAAAATTCTTCCACTTCATTTTTTAGAGCAAATTCAATTTCTTGTTCAGTTTTTCCAACTCCAGCAAAGACAATTTTTTTTGGATTAATTCCAGCTTTAATTGCCCGGAAAATTTCGCCAGAAGATACAGCGTCAATGCCAGCATCTTTTTTGGCCAAAATTTTAACTAAATTAATATTAGAATTTGCCTTGATTGCATAGCAAATTTTATGATTTATAAAAGAAAAGTTTTTAGAGAAATTATCAAAATTTTCTTCAATAAGAGACTGGCTATAGCAATAAAATGGCGTAGATATTTCCTTTTCTATTTCTTCAATTTTTACTTTTTCAACATATAGATTTTTCTCAGAGAAATATATGGAATCCTTCATTTTTGTAGAAGATTTTTAATCCTAAGGATAAGTTCTTTTGGCTCAAAAGGTTTTGTTATATAATCATTGGCCCCATTTTCTAAACCATAAATTCTATCTTCCACATCGCTCATAGCACTAAGGATAATTGCTGGAATATTAGAGCTTTTACGAAACTCTTTTAAAAAATCTATACCAGTCTCTCCTGGTAACATCACATCAATTATTAAAAGATTATATTTGGTATTTTTTAATTTTTCTCTAGCTTCAGAAGTATTTTTAACAATATCAGTTAAAAAATTATTATTTTCTAAATATTTTTTTAATAATTCTCTGAGTCTTGTGTCATCATCTATGATTAATATTTTAATTTTCTCTGTCATAAAACTTGATTTATAAATATTAGCTATTTATCATGATTGCTCCTGCCGAATTAGCTCAATTGGTAGAGCACCTGATTTGTAATCAGTAGGTTGTCAGTTCAAGTCCGACATTCGGCACCATTTTCAGAAATCCCCCTTATAAAATATAGATTAATCAGAAGATATGATATCAAAGTCCATTTAAGATGAACTTTGATATAACAGCTTATTTAGAAGCTGCTAATAGCAATTTATTTAACTTTGATAATTTTAATAAAGTAACAAGAGCTATAATTAGTAGTAGGAAGCATGTACCAGAAATTGCAAGTATTAACATCATTAATTCTTCAGTTGAGTTTTTTGATGTATCTTTATATTCAACTTTAGCTTTAAGATCATCAATTTTTTTAGTAATCGCATTCAATTTACTATCCATTTCTAGATTAAATTTGGAATTAATTATGGCCTGTAATATTTCTTGATATCTATCCTGTCCGCCAAAATTATTTTGTAAATTTATATCATTAGGAGATGGATTATTTATAATTTGCGTTCTTTCTTCTATTAATCGAAGTTGATTTGGATTACGATCCTGATTTATCATTTTCGGCATAGGTTCTTGATTTATTGGGGCTGGTTGAAGATTCTCTTGCCCAAGATTATTTTGTATTTCATTTGCATTAGCAAAATTAATAAAAAATAGAGATATTAAAGTGCTAAAAAATATTGTAATTTTCATAATTTTGATATTTGATAATTAATCGTAATTTATTTATACCAATTCCTATCTTGAAACCAATTTTTACTATAAGGAAATGGTATTACCAGCTTAAAACTAAAGGTTTAAGTTTATATTTGCAATATTTTTTAAAGATTTTTCATATGAATAATATTTTTGGTACATTTCCAACTTCGCGCCCCAGAAGATTAAGAAAAAATACTCAAATCAGAGATTTATTTAGTGAAATTACAGTTTCTAATCAAGATTTTATCAAACCATTATTTGTCATAGAAGGTTCTAATCAAAAGGAGAAAATATTGTCCTTGCCTGATAATTATCGTTTATCAATTGATCTTTTAATCGAAGAAATTAAGAGATTAAGAGATAGGGGAATTAAGGCTATTATGCTTTTTCCAGTTATTGATCAAAAATTAAAGGATAAGAAAGGAAGGGAGGCAATGAATGAAAATAATCTTTTAGCAAGAGCTATTTTTGCTATTAAAAAAGAAGTAGGTAATGTTGCTATTTTGGCAGATATTGCACTCGATCCTTATATGATTCATGGTCATGATGGAATTTTATCGAAATCTAAAGATTATGTTTTAAATGATCAGACTAATGATATTTTGGCGCAACAATCTTTAGTCTTGGCCAAGGCAGGAGTTGATATGCTTTGTCCGTCAGATATGATGGATGGTAGGGTAGGGGTTATTCGTAAAATATTGGATCAAAATGATTTTATCGATGTTGGGATTATTTCTTATGCTATAAAATATGCTTCAAATCTTTATGGACCTTTTCGTGATGCGGTTAATTCTGCTCAAAATATTAAAAATTCGGATAAAAAAAATTATCAAATGGATTACCGCAATAAAAATGATATTTTTAAGGAAGTTTCTATGGATATAGAAGAGGGTGCCGATGCTATAATTATTAAACCAGCCAGTTTTTATCTCGATATTATCTCAAAAATCAAAGATAATTTTAAGATTCCAATTATTACCTATCATGTTAGCGGTGAATATTCTATGTTAAAAATGGCTGCTAAAAATGGCTTAATAGATTTTGATAGGGTATTTGAAGAAAATATGATTGCTTGTAAAAGAGCTGGTGCTGATGCTATAATTCATTATTGGGAATATTCAAATAACTGTGTAATTTAATTTATGCTCATACTAGCCTATAGGAACCTCTGATTTTCCTATTTAATTTTGTCTATTTTTTCTGAAAAATGAAAAAATAGACAAAATTAAATAGGAAAATCAGAGGTTGCTATAGAATATTTAGAGCAAATATTACTATCCAAAAATTTTCTCTTTTGCCCATCAGATTCTATTGAATTATAATGATTAATCTCATCAATTGATAAAAATCTAAGTAATTTTAAAGAATCAATATTGGAAATATCGGAACTAAAAAAAGATATAGAAGAGTCGAATATTTTATCTCTACTTTCTAAAGAAAGATTTATATTTAGTTCATTATTATTAGCTAATAAGGATTCTATAGAATCATTAAATTTCCATGATACTTTTTTCAATTTTTTCTATTATAAATTCTTTATTTCTACTTAAAAACCAATGATCCCCACTTACCTCATATAATTGAAAATTATCATTAGTTTGTTTTTTCCATTCTTGTAATTCATCTAATAATACTACATCATCTTCCTTGGCACCAAAGGCTAAAATTGGTATATTTAATTTTTCTTCTTCCTGATATTGATAAGTCATGATCATTTCCATATCTTTTTTCATAATAGGTATTATGCTACGCAAATAATTTTCATCATCAATATATGAAACTGTAGATATAATTTTATCAATTGTACTATCTTTTCTTGCTGTTTCTTTAATAGAATCACGATCTTTCCAAGGTTTTGTTAATTGTGGTGCAATTGAACCTGTTACTATTAATTCTTTAATATTTTTATATTCTTTAATATTATTACGGCGTAAATATTTAATTACCTCATATAGGCTAACACCACCCCAACTATGTCCCCAAAATATAGTTGGACCATTAATTTCTGGAGTTATTTGCTGAACTAAATCTTCAACTAGTTTATCCATATTGTCGTAATAATATTCTTCATCTAAACGATTTTCCCGACCAGGCATTTGTAAGGCAATAATTTCCGTATTTTTTGGAGGATTAAAAATAAAATAACTAAAAATAGATGCACCTGTGCCAACAGGATGTAAACAAAAGATTCTAGTTTTAGCTCTATAATCTTTTTTATTTATAATCCACTTATTAGCACTAATATTTATACCGCCATTATAATCTATATTAGATATATCAATAAAATTATTTTCTTTTTTAGTGTGTGTACGAACTATCTCACCTTTAATATAAAAACTTAAGTCCTCTATGGTTGGATTATTTGCTAAATGCATTAACGAAATATCAATTTCAATATTTGAATGAATCCAATTTCTAAATTGATTTATCATTATAGAATCTAAGCCAATTTTATTAATTGAAATGTTAATATAAACATCATCCGAATCAATTCCAAGAATTTTTGATAAAGAATTCTTTAATATATCAGATATAGCAACATGCGAATCTTTCTCGTTATTTAAGACCGCACTTTTTATATTAATTTTTTTTGACTCTCCATTACTAAAAGCTTCTTTTTTTAAAACATCATTCATTAAAAATAAATTATTAAGATGAGGAGAAGTATTAGATAGGTTTTTCCAATTAATAGAAATCAATAAAGAATTTATTAATTTACTTGAGGAAATTTTTTCTAATTTATTAAAAAAATTATTTTTAGAGACAGATATTAAGCCTATATTACGATAGGCCATTTGAACTAACTCAGTATCAACTTTAGACATCCCAGAATAATCTGAATTTAATATTCCAGGAGATATTGATCTAGTTGACAAATCTTTAGCAGATCTAAAAAGAGAAAAATAATTTATAAAATTATTGGTAGTGGAATAATTGCTTTGTCCAGCAATTCCTAAAAACGAAGAAACAGAAGAAATCAGTAAAAACAAATCCAATGGAGCATCCAATGTCGCCCTATGTAAATTCCAAGCACCTAGAGCTTTTGGATTGTAAATTTTAAAGAACTTATCCTTAGTCATATTAGGGTAAGCAGCGTCATCTATTAATCCTGCAGAATGAATGATTCCTTTTAATGGCGGCATATTATCTTTAATATAAGAAACTATTTTATTAACATCCTCTTCCTTAGAAACATCTCCTTTAACTTCCTGCCAAATAATATTTGCACCAGATTTTTGCATTTTAGAAATTATCTCCTTATCCCTATCATATTTTGGACCAGACCTACTCATTAAAGCAAAATGTCTAGCGCCTTTGTCAAACATCCAATTAGCAAGTGTTAATCCCAAGCCACTTGCTCCACCAGTAATCAAATAAGTAGCATCTTTTTTAAAGGAAATCTCTGTTTCAAGATCTGTCTTTTTTTTGATTTTTACTAATTTTCTAGCAAATCTGCCATAATCTCTAATGGCAATTTCTGTTTCATATGGAATTTTTTCTTCTTTATTTATTTCATATATTAGGGAGGAGATATTATCTTCTAATTTCTTACATCCTATATCAATCATTCTTAATTGATGATTAGGATATTCATTAATGAATACTCTGCCCATCCCATATAAAGATCCTTGTAAGAAATTTATTTCTTTATCTTTCTTTTTATCAATTAAATCAGCATTTTTTGTTATCTGATAAATATATATTTCTTGATTTTCAATCTTTGCTATTTCTTGAAATAGATAAAGATTTGTCATTAATAAATCTTCTGATAATTGAGATAATTTTTTACAATTATCATTGTCGTTAATTTTATAATTTATTGGACAAAGATTGATAATTTTAGATATATTATCTTTTTTATTTTTTAGATTTGTAAATAATTTAACGAAATCTTCTTTAGAATTTGAATTGATAATATAATGATTTTCGTTTATTTGTTGGAATTTATTTCCTTTATTAATTTCTATTATATTATTTCCATCCTTTGTTAATTCTTCTCTTAGTGGATTGTAAGAAGTGTCATTAGAAAATAACAAGATATCGGCATTATTATTTTGTAGCTTGTTTTTAGCATTTCTTTTAAACCATTTATAATCATAAATTCCACTATATATATTTTCTTCTTTAGTGAATGAATTTTCTAGATATTTGATTGTTATATTTTTTATCTTAAAAATCGCATCACCCTCATCGTTAAAAGCATTTATATCTCCGATTAAAAATTTCTGATCATAGGATGAGATCTTAACATGACTCCAGGCTGTTTTTTGTGATTTTCTATAAATTTGGAATTTTTGACATTGATGTGGTAAATATACCCCATCTTCTGGATGTCCTAACATAAGATGTAAAATTGCATCTGATAAATTTGGTATCATATTATATTGATGCATAATATCTTCATCCTCCTTAGGTAATTCTATTTTTGCTAAAATTTCTCCATCATCATTTTTCCACATTTCCTTTATTAATTTAAAATGTGGGCCATAAAATAAACCTCCTTCTTTTAAATTATCGTAAAATTCTTCTACTGATAATTTTTGATTTATTCTTTTCTTTAGATTGGAAAGATTATTTTTGCTTTCTTCTTTTTCCTTTTGATTTTCATTTAAAGTAAGTTTTGAATCTTTATGGCATATTTTACCTGTACTATTATTTGTCCAATCAGAATTATTTGATTTGCTATAAATCCCATATTCTCCAGATGGTTTTAACTCAAACCTTACCTTTATGTCCTCTTCATCTGATAAAAATAATGCTCTTTTAAATTCTATATTCTCTAAATGAGAGAATGTTTTGCCATAAATTTCTTTACCAATAGTAGCTGCAATTTCAAAATGAGCAGTTCCGGGAAAAACTTTTATTCCTCCTATCTGATGATCTGCTAAAAATGTTTCTCTATTATGGTTGAGATCTAATTCTGCTATTGCTGCATTTTTGTCGATTAGGCTTTTTGTTAGTGACTTAATAAAAGGATGAATCCTATTTTCCAACCTGGCTTCTTTATGTTCTCTACTTTCTGACCAATATTCCTTGTGATCCCAAGCGTAATTTGGTAATTTAATTGAATTGGGATTTTTGTTTTGATCTTTGAGTAAATTTAAAAATTCTACTCTATTTGTTGCTATATGTGTTTTTGCTGCTGCAGATAGAATGTCATTAACTTCATATTCAATATTATTTTCAAATTTTTCAATATTTCTGGAAAGTGATGAGGTTATATAGCCGTTTCTTTTCTTTGAGATGAGCATATCATCTACTCCTGCACCTAAAATTGGATGTGGTGCAATTTCGATAAAATAGTTAAAGCCATCATTGATCATTTTTTCAATTGCCATGATAAAATAAACTGTATCTCTGACATTCTTGTACCAATAATTGGCAGTTAAATGTAGACCATTTTCTTTGAATCCTGTGACTGTTGAATATAATGGGATTTTGGATCTTTGTGGTTTTAGATCTTTTAGGCTTTTTAGCATTTCATCTTTTGTCATATCCATATAATGACTATGGAAAGGTACATTGATTTTTAAGAATCTGCTGAATATTTCTTTCTCCTCTAATTCTTTGGCGATTTCTTCTAAAGGTGCTGCATCTCCTGATAAAACTGTTGCTTCTGGTCCATTAAGTGCAGCGATTGATATTTTACCTCTATGTTTTTCTGTAATCTGCATTGATTTAGAAAATGGTAATCCTGTTGCTAACATCTTGCCTTTTCCAGAGGCTTTATCCTGTTCTTTTGATCTATTATAGATTACATTAACTGCCTGCTCTAAGGTTAATGATCCTGCACCATAGGCTGCAGCTACTTCACCTATTGAGTGACCAACTATTCCTTCTGGTGTAATTCCTAATGATTTCCATAATTCCATTAAACCAATTTGTATGGCCATTATTGCTGGTTGGGCAATTCTTGTTTCAGATATTTTGGAATCTTCTTTATTTTTATTCATTTCTGATAATAGGGAATATCCAGAGATTTCTTTGAATAATTTGTCTATGGTCTGAATAATGTCAGAGAAGATTTTTGACTTTTTTAATAATTGCCTTCCCATTCCATACCATTGAGGACCTTGACCTGAGCAGATGAAGGCTATCTTTAGTTTTTCATTTTTCTTAGTTCTGCCAGTAATAATTTGTGGATTTAGTTTTCCTTTGATATACAGAGATAATTTTTTGATTAAATCCTCTTTTGAATTACAAATGATTATTAACTTTTCTTCAAAGAGTGAGCGATTTTTAATTATAGAATAACAAATATCTGTTAGATCATTCTTATCATTTTGAGTGAATTTTAGATATTTTTCTGCTAATCCTTTTAGAGATTCCTCTGAATTTGCTGATAATGCAAAAATATGGGGGAAATTATATTGGCTTTTTTCTTGCCTTGCTTTTGCTTCATTGATTGATTTATTGTCCGAAACATATTCTTCCAATATGATATGAGCATTAGTACCGCCAGCACCAAATGAATTAACTCCGCCAAGGGCTTTTTTGCCATCTTTATTTGGCCATTTCATTAATTTAGTTGGAACTTTTAATTTCCACTCATCAAATTTAATTTTAGGGTTAGGATTATTGAAGTGGAGATTTTGGGGAATTTGTTTGTTTTTGATGCAAAGTGCTAATTTGGTTAAACCAGCAATACCGGCAACTGCTTCTGCATGACCAATATTACTTTTTATTGATCCTATGATAAGTGGGTTTTTAGGATCTCTATCCTTAGCAAAAACATTACCAAAAGCTGTACATTCTTTAGGATCACCAACTATGGTTCCAGTACCATGAGCTTCAATAAAATCGACATCTTTGGGATTAATGTTAGCTCCTTGATAGATATTCTCTAGCATTTCTTGCTGGGCAAATTCATTTGGTACTGTCATACCATCTGCAGTGTAACCATCAAAATTAACTATAGCATTTTTTATTACTGCATAAATATTATCTCCATCCTTTTCTGCCTGATCTAATGGTTTTAAAATAACAACACCAGCACCTTCACCACGAACATAACCTTTACCATCAGCATCAAAACTTTTGCAATATCCATCGGGACTTAAAAAGCCGCCTTTAGACAGGCCAATAAAATGCTCATGACTAGACATAATATTAACACCGCCAGCAATAGCCATATTGGCATCACCAGTCCAAATATTATTACAAGCAATCTGTACAGCAACAAGAGATGAAGAACAGGCAGTATCAACAGATAGAACTGGGCCCTTTAAGTTAAATTGATAAGCAATTCTAGCAGGAATAGTAACATCAGAACTACCCATTAAACTATGAGAGCCAATATGATCAATATCAGATCCAGCATATTTTTTACCCTCATCCCCAAGGAAGATTCCAGCTATTACAGATGTTTTGGTATTATTTATCTGATCTATTGTAATATTAGCATCTTCTAAAGATTCATAGACTACTTCTAATAAATGTCTTTGTCTGGGATCAAGTTTTTCTGCGATATTAGGATAAATATCAAAAAACTCAGCATCAAATTCCTTCATACCACTAATAAAGCCACCTTTTTTGGTTTTGATCTTACCTGATTTATTGGGATCTGGATCGTAATATTTCTCTATATTCCATCTATCAGAAGGAATATCAGTTATACAATCTCTACCTTCAGACAATGCTTGCCAGAGACCATCAGCACCGTAAATATTACCAGGAAATCTGACTCCCATGCCAATTATTGCTATTGGGAATCTATTAATTGAGGATTTATTATTGTAGCTCATAAAATAAACGATAAATTTGGATAAATTTTATTAATGATAATAAGCATTTTTTATCCTTAATAATATAAGAAATTCATCAATTTTTTATAAAATCAGAATCTCTTAAAACTAAGGTTAAATAGTAGATTTATAGCAATTATCAATTTAAAATAACTTTTAAATGATAATTGCTATGATCTATCATTTGATAAAAACTTTCTATTGATTAATCGTAAAATTAGAAAAGGAAGATGGTCTTTCAGTTTGATAAAAAACTCCATTAAACCTAAATGAAGGGCTTTCATTTGATAAAAATTTAATCGAAATTTACTTCATTAAACAGAAAAATTGCTCCATTAAACCTAAATTATGACTTTTGATATTCTAATATTATTGCCAAAGACAATAATCGCAAAACAAAGATTAAAGACATAAAGACTCTAATCTGTCATATGTTCTGGTTCACTTGAAAGTGATGGTAAATTTTTTTATTATAAAAGCAATTATTAATTCTTAAGAGAATATGAACAACTCAATAGTTGAAAATTTTATTTTATATTAATACTTGTCTGATCATAATTAATTGCTATTTTAGCAGTAATATTTGCAATTTTAACAAACATATATTTTAGTTTTTTTAGAGTTTCCTTGTCTCACCAAGTTCGGTGGCTTTGTCGTAAGCTGCTTTTACTGTTTTTTTAATTAATTGTTCAAAATTACCTTGATTTAATTCATTTAATCCAGCTTCAGTTGTACCTCCTTTACTTTTAACTGAATCAATTAGATTGGAAATATCAAGATTATCATCAAGTAGCATTTTAGAGGAGCCATAAAGCATATTGACAGTCATTATTCTAGCAGATTCTTTATCAATGCCATATTCTAAAGCTGCTTTTATTAAAGATTTGGCAAAAAGAAATAAATAAGCAGGACCACTGCTAGCAATTGCAGTAAATAAATTAATTTCTTCTTCTGATTTTAACTCAATATTTTTTGACCAAAGATGCATCACCGATTTGGCTTCGTCCTTAATTAAGTTTTTATTAGCAACAAAGCCTGAAATTCCTTCCCCAATAGACATTGGTAAATTTGGCATAATACGAATAATTTTAGCATTGTCACCAAGAAATTTAGTAAAAAATTCTATTTTTTTCCCTGCTAAAATTGAAATAAAAATAGTTTTTTCATGGAAAATATCATATTTTATAATTTCGGGTAAAATTCTATTAGCTTCTTGTGGCTTAAAAGCAAAAATCACCAAATTTGCTTTATATTCTTCAGAAATTTCTGAGATATTAGAAAAATATTTAATTTTAGAAATATTATTATTCGTAAATGGATCAATTATAGTGATATTTTTTGGATCAATATCTTCATCTAAAAAATTTTGTAAAATAGCAGATCCCATTTTACCACAGCCAAAAAATAATATTTTTAGTTTTTCGGAGATTCTATAATTATTTAGCATCTTAGTGTATTTAAAATTTCTTCATGGATTTCTTCTTTTGATTTGTTACCATCAATTATTTTGATCCTTTCCGGATTATTTTTAGCAATTTGCAAAAATCCATCTTTAATTTTTTGATGAAATTCTAAATCCATTTTATCAAATTTATTACTCTCCCCTCTTAATTTCACTCTTTTCATGGCTATATTGATATCAATATCAATTAAGAAGGTAATATCTGGAGCAAAATCTTTTAAAATTTCTTTATGGATTTTTTTAATTAATTCCAACTGAACACCGCGTCCAAATCCTTGATAAGCGAAGGTAGAGTCAAAAAAACGATCGGAAATTACTTTTGTACCATTTTCTAATGCAGGATTAATTAATTTTTTAATATGATCTTTTCTTGCAGCATAATTAAGTAATATTTCTGTTTTTGAACAAATTCTACCAAAATCATCACTAAGTAATAATTCTCGAATTTTTTCGGCTAATTTTGTACCACCAGGCTCTCTTGTTAAGATGGATTTTATGTTATTTTTGGTAAAATAATCATGAAGTATTTTAGCTTGGGTAGATTTGCCGCAACCTTCAATTCCTTCAAAAGTAATAAAATTATACATTATTTAATTTATCTTGATTTGAAACCAGTTTATTATAAAATATTCATTTTAATAACCAATTATAAAATATGGCTATTTTAGAAATCAGAAAATTTCCAGATCCAATATTAAAACAAGTTTCTAAAGAAGTTGCATCAGTTGATGATGAAGTTAGAAAATTGATGGATGATATGATGGAAACCATGTATGATAATAATGGTGTTGGTCTTGCTGCTGTACAAATTGGGGTTTTAAAAAGAATTTTGGTAATGGATACTTCATGGAGCAATGATAGATATGAGGAAGATAAGAATGATCAAACTCATCAAATTTTTATGGCTAACCCCAAAATAATTAAATCATCAGATAATTTAATTCCCTATAAGGAAGGTTGTTTGTCATTTCCTGGGTTAGATTCTGCGGTTAAAAGACCGGATGCAGTTGAGGTTGAATATTTAGATTATCATAATAAAAAACAAATTCTAAAAGCTGATAATAGCCTTCTTGCCGTTTGTGTTCAACATGAAATTGATCATCTTAATGGCATAACTTTTATAGATAAAATCTCAAAATTAAAAAGAGAGATGATTCTAAAAAAAATAAAAAAACAAAATGCCAAATTTTAATTATAAAGCTGTTAATAGTGATGGAAAATATGTTAAAGGTAAAATTAATGCTGATAACCATCTTAATTTGGAATCTGTTTTAAAAGAATATGATTTGGATTTAATTTCCTATAAGCAAGAGAAGTCTAAATTATCTGGAGCATTTGCAACGAGTATTAAAACTAAAGATATGATCACCATGCTTCTTCATTTGGAGCAGCTTGATAAAGCTGGTGTATCTATTATTGACGCTTTAGAAGATGTAATTAAATCCACTTCAAGCCCTGCTATTCGTAATTTAGTTAGGGCTCTTCATGAATCTGTAAAAAATGGATCCTTGTTATCGGAGGCAATGAAAGAATTTCCAAAAATATTTGATGATGTATTTATTGGCTTGATATCGGCATCAGAGCAGACTGGTAAATTACATAAAGCTTTTGAAGGTCTAATTGATCATTTAAAATGGTCATCCGACATAAGAAGAAAAACAGTAAAGGCTACTAGATATCCTATATTTACTTTAGCTATTGGTTTGATGGTAATGTCTGTGATGACTATCGTTGTTGTACCTCAGGTTACATCATTGATAGAAAGTACAACAGATGGCAAGTTACCTCCAATTACTATAGCTTTAATTGGCTTTTCATCATTTTTAATATCTAATGGTATTATGATTTTAATAACTTTTATATCAATTGTTATTATTTATAAATTATTAAGATTTACCTCAACAGGTGCATATTATCTTGATAGAATAAAATTAAAATTACCATTTTTTGGATCTCTATTGACCAAATTAGATGCTTCAAGATTCTCTCACTTTTTCTCCATAACTTTTAATAGTGGTATGGGTGTAATAGAATGTTTGGAGTCGGCCAGATCTATTATTACCAATAAAGCTATTAAAGAATCAATTGATGAAGCTATTCAAAATGTTGAAGAAGGTAGTCAATTAGCTAAGGCTATAGAAAAAACTGGATATTTCCCATCTTTGGTTGTTAGTATTATAACTGTTGGTGAGAAAAGTGGTAAACTTGGTGACTCACTTAAAAATGTCCGATTTTTCTATGATCGAGAAATTAATGATTCAATTGAAAAAGTAATTGGTATGATTCAACCAGCATTAACATTAATTATGGGTGGTATGGTTGCTTGGATTGCAGTTGCTGTATTTGGACCAGTATATGGTTCCTTCTCAAAATTATAAATTATAAACTATGTCACAAGATAATATGACAGGTGCCGAAATAATGATAAAGGCCTTAAAAAATGAAGGGGTAGAGATTGTTTTTGGTTATCCTGGTGGTGCTATTTTGCCTTTTTATGATGCCTTATTTAAACAAAATGATATTAAACATATTTTAGCTAAACATGAACAGGCTGCTTCTCATGCGGCGGAAGGTTATGCTAGATCAACTGGTAAAGTTGGTGTTATCATTGTAACTTCTGGACCTGGTGCAACTAATGCTATTACTGGTTTGACAGATGCTTTTTTAGATTCAATTCCAGTAATTTGTTTTTCTGGTCAAGTTGCAACTAATATTATTGGTACAGATGGTTTTCAAGAAGCCGATGTGACTGGTCTTACTAGATCATGCACTAAATATAATTATTTGGTAAAAAATAGCGATGATTTGGGTCATATAATTCATGAGGCATTTCATATTTCTAAAACTGGTCGTCCTGGACCAGTTTTAATTGATGTGCCAAAAGATGTTCAAAATAATCTAGGAATTTATAATGGTTTTGAAAAAATCAATCGTCCATCATATCAAATTCCAGCTAAAAGTTTTAAAAAAGTAGCTGATGACAAGATTGCCAAGGCAATTGATCTATTACAAAATGCTAAAAAGCCAATTATCTATTTTGGTGGTGGTTTGATTAATTCTGGACCTAAAGCTAGTAAATTATTAAAAGAATTTGTGAAATTAAGCAATTTTCCAATTACTGGTACTCTCATGGGTCTTGGTGCCTTTCCTACTGATCATAAAAATTTTCTTGGTATGCTTGGTATGCATGGTACTTATGAAGCAAATATGGCTATGCATGACTGCGATGTAATGTTAAATATTGGTGCCAGATTTGATGATAGAATTACAGGTCTTGTTAGCAAATTCTCTCCAAATTCTAAAAAAATTCATATTGATATTGATGATGTTTCAATAGATAAAATTATTAAAACAGATTTATCTATTATTTCTGATGCAGCAAATGCTTTAGAGCAAATTATTCAATATTGGCAAAATAACAATATTAAATCACAAAATCTGGATAATTGGTATCAAGAAATTAAAAAATGGCAAGATATTCGTAGCCTCTCTTATCAAGATAATAAGGAAATTATCAAGCCAGAATTTGCTCTTGAAATATTGAATAATTTAACCGAAAAAAAAGATCCAATTATTACCACCGATGTTGGTCAGCATCAAATGTGGGCAGCGCAATATATGACTTTTAGAGAACCTAAAAAATGGCTTACTTCTGGTGGTCTTGGCACTATGGGTTACGGTGTTCCTGCTGCTATTGGTGCCCAAATTGCCAATCCTAAAGATTTAGTAATTTGTATTTCTGGTGATGCTTCATTTTTGATGAATATGCAAGAATTATCAACTATCAAACAATATAATTTACCTGTCAAAATAGTTATTATCAATAATCGCTATATGGGTATGGTGCGTCAATGGCAGGAGTTGGTATATGAGAATCGTGAAAGTGAAAGCTATATGGATTCTCTACCAGATTTTATTAAATTGGGTCAATCTTTTGGCATCAAATCAATTTATTGCGATAATCCTTTAGAGATCGAAGATAAATTTCAAGAAATGCTAGATCATAATGGTCCTGTTCTATTTGACTGTGTTACTGAAAAATCTGAAAATGTTTTTCCTATGATTCCGGCTGGTTCTGGTCATAATGAGATTTTACTTCGAGAAGATCAAGAAAATTATAATCAAAAAGATAAGAATGCAGTTTAACCCTCATATTGCATTTGCAAAATAAAAAAACTCGTCCTATTATTTTATCTCCCTTATGTTGGGGATAGATAAGTACATATTATAAAGTTTAGGGTGTCACTTTGGTGATTGAAAACATTTACTGTTACTTTGTAATATCGTAATAAACCTTAATTTAAATTAAAATTATGACCGAAAATATAATAAAATTACCTAAGATTAAAATTCAACAATTATTAGAAGCAAAAGCTCATATTGGCCATCAGAGCAGAAAATTAAATACAAAAATGGCCAAATATGTTTTTTGTAATCACAATAAAACTAGTATAATTGATCTAAACAAAACATCTGAGTTGTTATTTCAGGCCCTACAAGTAGTTAAAAATGTAGCAAAAAATAATGGTAGAATTTTATTTGTTTCAACCAAAAAACAAGCATCAGAATTAACATCTGAATATGCCCAAAAATGTGGCCAATATTATGTTAATCAAAAATGGCTTGGTGGTATGTTAACCAATTGGAAAACCATTTCTAACTCCATTAAAACTCTAGAGAAAATTGAAAAAGATTTAGCCAATGAAGAGTTGGGTCTTAATAAGAAAGAAAAGCTTGTTCTAGAAAGAGATAGATTAAAATTAGAATCTGCCCTTGGCGGTATTAGAAATATGGGTGGTCATCCAGACTTAATAATTATTATTGATATTAGAAGAGAGATTAATGCTTTAAATGAGGCGAAAAAGCTAGGTATTCCAGTTGTTGCTGTAGTTGATACAAATTGCAATCCTGATCCAGTTGATTTCGTTATTCCTGGAAATGATGATTCTCGTCAATCAATTGAGTTATTTTATCATCTTATTTCTTCTGCAATTTTATGTGGAATTGAAGAAAGTGCCTCTGAATCTGGTGTAAAGAATATTGACAAAATAGAAAGTAAGGTAAAATCTGCTAAAAAAGAGGAGAAGAAGCCAGAGCCTAAGAAGGATAAAATCAAGGATGAAGAAACCGAGGAGGTAAAAATAGCTACAACAAATTCAGAAGAAAAAATTGAGGAAGTAGCCAAAGTTGCTGAAGTTGAAAAAACTGAAGTTAAAGCTAAGGCTAAGGCCAAAGCCAAAGCAAAACCTAAGACTAAGGCTGCTGCCAAAACTAAAGCAAAGGCTAAGGCCAAAGCAAAACCTAAGACTAACGCAAAATAATAATTAAAATATATAATAGATGGCAAATTTAAAATTAGTAAAGGAGTTAAGAACTCAAACTGGCTGCGGTATAGCTGATTGTAACAAGGCTCTTGCTGAATGTGGTGACAATTTACAAGATGCAGTTGATTATCTTAGAAAAAAAGGTTTATCTTCTGCTGCTAAAAAAAGCTCCAGGACTACTTCTGAAGGTTTGATATCAACTATTGTTGCTGATAATAAGGCGGCCATAATTGAAGTTAATGCTGAAACAGATTTTGTTTCTAAAAATGAGAAATTTCAAAATTTAGTAGAAAATATTAGCAATATTGCTATTAATTTTTCTGATCTTGAATCTTTGAAATCTGCAAAATATCCAGATAGTTCTTCTTTGGTTGAGGATGAAATTAAAAATCAAATTGCTGTAATTGGTGAAAATATCAATCTTAGAAGAATGGAATGTCTTACAATTACCGATGGCCTTATAACTCAATATATTCATAATAAGGTTAAAGGTAATATGGGTAAGTTGGGTGTGTTAGTTGCATTAGAATCTACATCTACTAATAAAGAAAAATTAGAAGAATTAGGTAAACAAATTGCTATGCATATTGCAGCAACTAAGCCAGAAGCTTTGAATATTGAATCTATTAGCGAAGAAAAACTAGCGAGAGAAACTGAGATCCTAAAGGAGCAGGCTAGGGCATCTGGTAAGCCAGAAAATATTATTGAAAAAATGATTCAAGGTAGAGTCAGAAAATATTATGAAGAGATTGTTTTATTAGAGCAAAATTTTGTTATGGATGACAAAATCAAAATCAAAGATTTATTAAAAAATTCTTCTAAGGAATTGGGAGCTGATATTAAAATCAAAGATTTTAAATTATTTCTTTTGGGTCAAGGTATTGAGAAAAAGGAAGAGGATTTTGCTTCAGAAGTTAATAAAATTATCAATAATTAATGACAGACCAGCATCGATATAAAAGAATTTTATTTAAAGTATCTGGTGAGGCCATGATGGGTGATAAACCCTTTGGTCATGATAAAGAGTCTATTAAAAAGATTTGTAGTCAAATTATCGAAGCCTATAATTTAGGATATGAGATTTGTATTGTTGTTGGTGGTGGTAATATATTTCGCGGCATATCTGTCGCTTCTGAGGGTATGGAAAGAGCAAGTGCTGATTATATGGGGATGCTTGCAACTTCAATCAACGCTATGGCATTGCAGAATATTCTTGAGCAAAGTAATATTCCAACTAGAATGCAGTCGGCAATACCAATGAATACAATTTGTGAAACCTATGCTAAAAGAAAAGCGGTTAGACATCTTGAGAAAAAAAGAGTGGTAATATTTGCTGCAGGAACTGGTAATCCATTTTTTACAACTGATACTGCAGCAATTCTTAGGGCAGTTGAAACAAATTGTGATGTAGTTTTAAAGGGCACACAAGTTGATGGTATATATTCTGCTGATCCAAAAAAAGATAAGGACGCTGTTAGATTTGATCAATTAACTTATCGAGATGTAATTAAAAAAGATCTAAAAGTTATGGATCAAACGGCAATTACTTTAGCAAAAGATAATAATCTACCAATAATTGTTTTCTCAATTAGTGAAAAAAATGCTTTAACCAGAGTGTTAAAAGGAGATTTAAATTTCACCATAATCAAAAAATAAATCATGCAAGAATTACTAGATCAAGCTGAACTAAAAATGAAAGAAGCTTTAGATTTTTTGGGCAAGGAGCTTTCAACTATTATAACTGGTAGAGCTAATCCTGCCTTATTAGATAATATTAAAGTTGAGTCTTATGGTAGCTTCATGCTAATTAATCAAGTCTCAAATATTTCTGCTCCAGATGCTTCAACTATTAATATTCAAGTTTGGGATAAGGAGATGGTAAAATCTATTGAAAAGGCTATTATGAATGCTGATCTAGGTCTTAATCCAATGTCAGAAGGTCAGTTAATCCGAATTTCTGTACCAAAATTAAGTGAGGAAAGAAGGTTAGAATTGAGCAAATTAGCCAAAAAATATGGCGAAGCTAAAAAAGTACAAATTCGAAATGTTAGAAGAGATCATATAGATAAATTTAAAAAGGAAAATAAGGAAGCCGGATCAAAAGATGATATTCACGCTTTTTCCGATCAATTGCAGAAAATTACTGATGATTTTATTGCTAAAATTGATGATGCAATATCACATAAAGAAAAGGATTTAACAACTATATAGTGCTATCTATGATTCCAGAGCATATTGCCATTATTATGGATGGCAATTCCAGATGGGCTCAAAGAAAAATGTTGCCGGTAAAATTGGGTCATAGATCTGGCGCTAATGCTATCAAAGAATTAATTAAATCTTCATTAGAGTTTAAAATTAAATATGTAACTATTTATGCTTTTTCTACTGAAAATTGGTCACGACCAAAAGAAGAGATAGGAGATTTGATGATAATTTTGCAAAATTATCTTGAAAATGATGTCAATGATTTGATCAAATATGGCATAAAAATTGTTACATCAGGCCAGATATCAGAGTTGGATCCCAAGATTCAGGAAAAAATAGAAAATATTAAAGAGAAGACCAAAAATAATGATAATATGGTACTCAATGTAGCCTTTAATTATGGTTCACGAGCAGAAATTACTAATGCAGTAAAGAATATTTCTCAGGATATTGTCGATAATAAGATTGATATTTCTGATATTAATGAGAATTTAATCAGTCAAAATCTTTATAATCCCGACATACCAGACCCAGATTTAATTATTAGGACTGGCGGTTATAATAGATTGAGTAATTTTTTATTGTGGCAATCTTCATATTCTGAATTATATTTTACTAATATTTTATGGCCAGATTTTAAGAAGCAGAATTTACAAGAAGCCATAGAGGATTTTAATCAAAGAAAAAGAAATTATGGAGCAAGGTAAAAATATTTTAATAAAGATAAAATCTTTTCTAAAAAAATTTTCTAATATTAAATCTATCAAAAATCTATCAGATCTTGAAAAAAGAGTTGCTAGCTCCATTATATTAATTCCTCTAACATTATATGCTATTTTTATATCAAAAGCTTTATTTTTATTATTAATTCTATCCGTAGCTATCATTGCATCTTTTGAATGGAATAATTTAACAAGATCAGATGAAAAAAATAAAAATAAAAAGAAATGGTTTTTGATTGGTTTTCTCTATATTTTAATACCTCTTTATTCTGTGATGGAATTAAGGTTTATTGATAAGAATATTATCCTATGGTTATTTTTTGTAGTTTGGTCAACAGATATCTTTGCTTATTTTATTGGTAAGAATCTTGGTGGTCCAAAATTAATACCATCAATTAGCCCAAATAAAACTTGGTCTGGATTGATTGGTGGCATGGTTTCAGCAGCAATTATTGGCTTATTATCTACCTTAATGTTTGAAGGAGGTATATTATTTTTTATGATTACCAGCGCTCTTTTAGCTGTTATTGCTCAAATTGGAGATTTATTTGAATCAAAAGTTAAAAGAATCTTTGGAGTGAAGGATAGTGGCACTATAATTCCTGGTCATGGTGGTATTTTAGATAGGATTGATGGCCTGATGTTTGCAGCTCCAGCGGTCTTTCTTATATATTGCTTATTTAAAAATAATTTTTAAATTATAGAATTTGTATCAATCCCCCACTAAAGATCTTTGATTTTGATGGGGATTAATTTGCCCCTATGGCGGAATTGGTAGACGCGACAGATTCAAAATCTGTTATTCTTATGAATGTGTCCGTTCAAGTCGGACTAGGGGTACCATTAAATTAAAATCAGTTCCTAATATATGGATATAGCAGTAATTTTTAAAGCGATAATATTGGGAATTGTTGAAGGTCTGACAGAATTTTTACCAATTTCATCTACAGCCCATCTGATAATTACTTCAAAAATAATTAATTTTAGTGATATTGAAAATAATATCTTTGAAATAGCAATTCAACTTGGTGCTATATTAGCTGTAATGTTTCTTTATCGTGCTAAGATCATTAAAATTATTACTACTTTGCCAAGCAATAAAGATTCACAAAAATTTACCCTCAATATTATTTGCGCTTTTATACCAACGGCAATTATTGGTTTTTTATTATATCCAATTATTAAAACTCATTTTTTTTCACTAAAAGTAATTTCTATATCATTAATTATTGGTGGTATAGCTATTTTAATAATCGAGAAGAAAAAGATTAAACCTAAATTTAATAAAATAGAGGAGGTCAATATTAAAAATTCAATTTTGCTGGGATTACTACAATCCTTAGCAGTGATACCTGGCGTTTCAAGAGCTGGAGCAACAATTATAGGGGGGTTATTAATTGGTATGAAGAGAAATATTGCAACTGAAATATCATTTTTTTTGGCGATTCCAACAATCTTTGCAGCTACTATTTATGATCTATATAAAAATTATGATTTATTAAATCTTGATCACTTATTTATTATTTCAATTGGCTTTATGTCAGCCTTTTTTTCAAGTATTATTGTAATAAAATGGTTTATTAATTTTATTAGCAAGAATAATTTTACTATTTTTGCTTATTATAGAATAGTGGTAGGTTTAATTTTAGGTTTATATTTGTTTTTCAATTAGATTTATTTTTTTCCAAATAATTACCCACTTCAAACATATTTTCTTCATCAAAATGATTAGCAATTATTTGCAATCCAAGAGGTAAATTATCCTTATCAAATCCAAAAGGTACAGACATAGCCGGCATTCCAGCAAGAGAAGCGGGAATAGTAAATATATCATTAAGATACATTTTTGTTGGATCTTGATTTTTCTCCTTAGTAGATTTGACGCTAAAAGCAGAGCTTGGAGCAGTTGGAGTTAAAATTGCATCAACCTCCTTAAAAGCATTTTTAAAATCCTGTAAAATGAGATTTCTTACCTTGCAAGCCTTTTTATAATAAGCATCATAATAACCGGCTGACAAAACATAAGTTCCAGTTAAAATTCTTCTTTTTACTTCTTCGCCAAATCCTTCCGATCTAGTTGCTTCATAAAATTCATCTAGTGACAATACTTCCTTATTAGTTCTATGACCATATCTCACGCCATCATAGCGGGAAAGATTTGAAGAAGCTTCAGCTGGTGCAATAATATAGTAAGTTGCTGGAGCATATTTAGTATTTGGCAGACTAATATTAATAATTTCAGCCCCACCATCCTTTAAAGCTTGAATACCATCTTGCCATAATTTATTAACATCTTCATCAATATCATCGAGTAAATATTCTTTTGGAATACCAATTTTTTTCCCTTTAATATTGCCTTTGATTAATTTATCAAAATCAGGAACGGAGTTTTCCATAGAAGTTGAATCCTTCTTGTCATAACCACAAATTATTTTTAAAAGTAAGGCACTATCAAGAGTAGTTTTGGCCAAAAATCCGGCCTGATCAAGTGAGCTAGCAAAAGCAATCATTCCATAACGCGAACATCTACCATAGGTTGGTTTAACTCCTATAATATTATTAAAAGATGCAGGCTGTCTAATTGAACCACCAGTATCACTACCAGTTGCAGCAAGACATAAATTAGCGGCAACAGCTGCAGCCGATCCACCAGAAGATCCGCCAGCAACTAAATCTTCACCATTTTTTTGATAAGGGCTCAGAGCATTGCCAAAATAGCTGGTAATATTAGCTGAACCCATAGCAAATTCATCCATATTAGTTTTGCCAAGCATTAAAGCGCCTGCATCCCATAATTTTTCTGTTACAGTTGATTCATATTCTGGGATAAAATTTTCAAGCATTTTAGAAGCTGAACTAGTTCTGACACCCTTAGTGCAAAATAGATCCTTAATTGCTAGTGGAATTCCTTCTAAAATTCTGGCTTCATTTTTGGAGATTTTTTCATCAGATTTTTTGGCAGATTCTAAAGCCAAATCAAAAGTTGTAGTAATAAAACTATTAAGATGTGCGTGATCTTCAATTGCCTTAATATATGATTTAGTTAATTCTGTTGCTGAAAAATCCTTATTTTTAAGAGCTGCAATAGTTGTTGTTAAATCTAATTTTGTTAAATCTGTCATTTATTACTAAATTCTTTATAATTTAAAATTCTATTCCAAATCGCTACCAAGAACCACTATAGGCTCGGGAGCCTTATCTGCAAATTCAAAAGAGATAATAATTACTCTCTCCCCTTTTTTTACCAAATGAGCGGCAGCACCATTAATAGAAATCACGCCAGAACCAGACCTACCTTTAATAACATAGGTTTCAAATCTAGCGCCAGAAGTTGTGCTGGCTACAAGAACTTTTTGAAATTCTTCAATTTTTGCCTTTTTCATAATTTCTTCATCAATCTCAATACTGCCTTCATATTCAATATTAGAATCAGTAACTGTGATATTGTGAATTTTTGATGATAAATATTCCTTCATTTCTAAGTAATTTTATCCAATTTTTTTGTAATATAATATTGTTGTAAAATAGATAATAAATTACTAAAAGTCCAATAAATTAACAATCCAGAAGGGAAGGTAGCAAAGACAAAAATCAATATATAAGGTAAAAATTTCATCATTTTTGCCTGTATCGGATCACCTGGTGTTGGGCTTAATTTTTGTTGTAAAACCATTGTTAGTCCCATGAGGATAGGCCAAATTCCAATTTGCAAAAATAAGCCATCTACAGAAAATGGTAATAGGCCAAATAAATTGAAGATGGAAGTTGGATCGGCAGCTGATAAATCTTTGATCCAGCCATAAAAGGGAGCATGTCTCATATCAATGGTAACAAAAAGCACTTTATAAAGCGAAAAAAATACTGGAATTTGAATTAGCATAGGTAAACAACCGGCGGCAGGATTAACTCCTTCTCTTTTATAGAGTTCCATAATTTGACGATTCATCTCCACTTTATTATCCTTATTTTCTTTCCTAATTCGCATAATTTGTGGTTGGAATTTTTTCATACGACCAATAGCAGTAAATGATTTATGGGCCAATGGAAACATAGCTAATTTTACCAATAAAGTCATGGCTAAAATAGCTAAGCCATAATTTTTTAAAATGTCACTAAATATGCTTAAAATAAAGAAAAATGGTTTAGTTAGAAAATAATACCAGCCAAAATCAACAGCTTTGTCAAATGAATCAATTCCTAAATCTTCGCCATAAGCGTCAAGTAAGGATAAAACTTTTGCTCCAGCAAAAAGATTATGATTAATTTTTACTTCCTCACCAGTAATAATTTCAAATTCATCAGTAATAAATCCGCCATCATAAATATTTTTTTTACCAGATTTTTGGTAAGAGAAATTACCATTAAATGGTAAATTATAATCAGGAATCATAGCGGTTAACCAATATTTATCAGTAATTCCAAGCCAGCCAGAATCGGATCTAAATTCATAATTTTTATCATCTTCTAAATCTGAATAGGAAATTTCTTCAAGTAGTTGATTAGAAACAGTGATCGGACCTTCATGCAGAATAAAATTATCCATGCCTTTATCTTTAAGATTACGATTTATCCTGCCAAAAGAAGCGATGGTGATATCTTTATTAGAATTATTTTTAATCGATTTTTCTATTTCAAACATATAATTTTCATCAAGGGAGATTTTGATTTGAAATAAAATATTATTGTTATTTTTCCAAAATAAAGTAATTGGAGAATTTGGCGTTAAAGAATTTGAATCAGATTTCCAGATGGTTTTAGAATTTGGTAAATTTAAATCAGAATTAGAGCTTAAAAAGCCAAAATCAACAAAATAATGTTCAAGAGAAGATAGGGGTGAAAGTAATGTGACATGATCACTATTTTCATCCAATGTTTCCTTATATTGTATTAATTTTAGATCATCAAATTTTAATCCTTCTAGTAAAATTGATCCTTGCAAATTATTACTTTTAATAGAAATTCGATTAGTGATCGAATCATTAATTACCTCATCTCTCTCTAGAAAGATTTGGTTTTTATCAAGAATTCTGGTAATTTTTTTGTCAGATATTTTATTGACAGATTTATTTAATTTATCTTCTTGCTTCTTTTTGGCAATTTGTTGTTTTTCATAAGCTTCAATTCTTGGTTGTTCGTAAAATATGGTCCAAGAAAATAAAACCAGTGCCGAAAGTATGATTGCTATTAAGATATTTCTATTTTCTTGCATATATTAAAGAATGTATATTTAATTGATAAAGATCGATTTGCAGCGCTTCTTTGAAAGAAAAAATTTTAAACTATTTTTAATGAGAATAAAGGAAAAATTTCAAAATTTACAAAAAAATAATAAAAAAGCCCTTATTAGTTTTGTTGTTGCTGGTGATCCGGATTATGATTTATCTTTAGAAATCATGCATAATTTGGTAAAAAATGGTACGGATATTATTGAAATTGGTTTACCATTTTTAGATCCGGCGGGTGATGGTTCAATAATTGAAGAAGCTAGTAAAAGAGCAGTTCATAATGGCGCTACTTTAGAAAAGTTATTTAATTTAGTGGAAAAATTTCGTCAAAAAGATGAAGAAACTCCAATAATTTTAATGGGTTATTACAATCCAATTTATTATTTTGGTTTGGAAAAATTTACCAAAATTGCTAAAGAATCTGGAATTGATGGCTTATTAATTGTCGATCTTCCTTTGGAAGAAAGTCAAGATTTGCATGATCTTGCTATGAAAAATGCTTTAGATGTTGTTAATCTTGTCAGTCAAAATAGTTCTGAAAAGAGAATAGAGAAGATTTGCCAAAATTCTTCTGGCTTTATTTATCTAGTTTCAATTTTGGGTATCACCGGTACTAAAGAAGCTGATATTAGCGAGAATCTACCTTTTATTAATCACATTAAAAAATATAGTAATTTACCAATTGCCCTTGGTTTTGGTATTAAAAATCCTGATATTGCTAAGGAAGTTACCAAATTAGATATTGATGCTATAGTAGTTGGTTCATCTTTTGTTGAGATTGTCACTAATAATTTAGGTAATAAAGAGAAATTGCTTAATGATTTGTCAAAATCTGTTCAGGGATTTAGTAAGAATATATAGCCAATAGAATCCTGATATTTTAAAATAATTTACGATAAGTTAAAGATCCAAAATGTCCGACATATCCTGAGCCAGTTTCTAATTTATAATCTATTGAAAATATCGAACCACTATTTCTCTCATAAAGTTCCATTCCAGCATTAAGTCCATAAATATCCTCTATCAGATTTGTACCAGTTACTTTCATTTTAGAACCAGCGGCAATAAATTGTAAATCCTGTTCCTGACCTTTGGTTTTGTGATTTCTAAGCCATTTTAATCCTAATGATGGTTTGAAAGAATAATCAGAAAAATTATAATGTGATTTAAAGCTATCTTTTTTTTGATGTTTTCCTTCAAGAGACAATGATAATTCGGTTGTTAGATTATCAAGATCTTTATTTTCAACTTTCATATTTACCGTTGGAGCTCCTGTTTCTGTGTAATCATCCTGACTTAATTTAGAATAACCAATAGCAGCGCTACCCGTTACTAAAACTCTGTTAGATAAGTTGTGGATATATCCAAGAGAAGTTTTTGCCCCATATTGTATCCCGCCAAAATTAGCTCTAGCTGTTTCTGTAAAATTATTAATAAGAACTTTCCTTTCGCTTTCATAGGAATTTAAGGCAATATTAATGATATTTGAGTTATAAAAACCAGTAATAGATTTATTGTAATTGCTATTATAAAGGGAAATTTGATGAGAATTGATATCGGTGCTTGAACCGCCCATGACATTATCTGATGACTCGCTATCTGAAATGGCGTAACCATATGATATGCCAATTAAAGAATCCATATTACCAAAAATAGTACTGGTCATATCAATACCAGTGACTATACCTGCAACATTAGATTCAAAGCCACTTTGATTATTTTTACTTTCATAATCATATAGACCACCAAAAGTTTGGACCCAAATACCTGAATTATCAACAAAATTATTATCAAGATCAAAAATTATGATATTATTATCATCACCATAATCATAATTATATTTATTATTCTTACCATTATAGATTTTATTTATATTTTGTTGAAAATTGCTTAAACTAACCGATCCATTACTGCCAAAGCCGGTTGAATTAGCAGTAAAATTAGAAATTCTGCCGGCAACAATATTATTGGTTTGATTTGCCATTGATAATGAAGTAATCGAGCTAGCACTATTTTGATCACCTGTTAAAGCATTAGCAGCATTGTTAAGATCAGTTTGGGTCTCTATGTTAAGTAAGGCGGATTTTAAAGATGCAGTTTGATTATCACTAGATTCTAGGAATGAGATAACGGCACTTCCATTAGCGCCAGAACTAACAGCATTAATAGCAGCTTGATTATATTTTGTAGTAGCAGTTATGGTATTACCACCAGCCAATGCCAGATCAACATCTAATAATATTTTATTAGGAACTGCAGTTGAAATGTTATCTAAAGTATCAACAATAGGATTTGTTGAAGTTAAGAATGTATTTACCTGTCCAATATCTGGATTGTCATAATTAAAATTAATTGTAGCGTTATCATTTATAGTTGCCGTTCCAGCAACAATTATGTCAGTTTGTGTTCTATCATCATTACCAACACCAATTACCAATGTTGATCCTGCCTCTATATTAAAATTATTAGCAAAAATATCTGTTGTTTTTGACATTGTAGCAGTCGAATTTGCACCAATATTTATAGTGCCAATATTATTACTACTTCCAGTACCTATATTACTGCTAATTATACTATTGCCGTTAAATGTAATTGTACCATCATTACTAGTAGCAGCTTCTATTTTACCTGATCCTAAAATATTACCTGACATATATAATGTTCTACCATTAGCAATTTTTGTTAATTGATTTGCCGTGCCACCAGTATAAAAATCACTTATATGAGCATCCTGAGACAAAGTTACACCATTGGTGTTGTCAATATTGCTACCAATATTAATTGAAGCTGCACTTCCCAACTTTCCTATTTTTGCATTTATATTTTGTGTAGCACTAGAAGTATCTTTATTAAAAGTAATATTAGAACCAGAAGTGGTTGAGGATATATTATCAGCATAAATATCACCTGAAAAAGTTACAGTAGAATTATTACTAATTGTAATATTTCCAGCCACATCTCCACCAGCACCAATATTACCAGTTATAGTTTGGGCAGAACTACCGTTAAAATCTAAATTGCCTTTTAATAAAGCATCTGAGTTAGCAACATTAACATTGCCAGAAATAGCAACTTTATTTGTAGAAGTTGTTGTTAGAGTTCCTGAAGTTACGGTTAAATAATTAAGATTAACATTAGAATTATTGATGGTTAAGTCATTATTTAATTGTTTAGCAATTTCAAGATTCAAGGATGAGGCACTTGATAAAATACTACCATCTAAAGTTTGACCAGAAGTTGTGTCAGATATTTTTAATGTTCCAGAACCAATAATAGTTCCAGAAGTGGCAGTAATATTATCTTGAACTTCTAAAATACTACCAGATCCTATTGTTAAATTACCTCCTGTTAAATTTAATGCTACACCAGAAAATCCAGCTAAAGTTGCATTAGCATTTAAAGTTAAATTATTTGCCGATTGTAATCTTCTGGCATATAAGGGGTCATTTAAAGTAAGGCTTGAATTAGAACCATTAGTAACTATATCTAAATTTTTACCTTCTTCACCCAACTCAATATTAATTGTTTGAGCAGAAGAACCGTCAAATATTACGTTACCGCCAGTGCCGACCGTTCCTGTAATTTTACCTGTGCTTGCTGTAACATTACCATTAATTAATAATGTTGCGCCACTATCCACTCTTGCTGTTTTAGCACCAAGATCCATATTATTAACATAGACATCTCCTTTAAATTTTACCCCATCTGTATGTAAAGCAGAATCTAATATTAGATTGCTAATTCTAGCGCCAGTAGCTCCAATTGTTGAGTCAATAATTTGAGCAGCGGAACTTTTACTAAGGGTAATATTTTTATTTGTAGCAGCTATTGAACCTGCATAGATATCACCAGCAAGATTAACATTTTCTTTTGCAGTAATAGTAGAAAATTTATTACCATTGGCTCCAATTGTTGCAGCAATAATTTTATCAGAACCTGAAAAAGAAATGTCTCTATCACTATTAATATTATTACTAGCATTGATAGATTCAGCATAGATATTACCAGCAAAATCAATATTGTTTGTATTATCTCCTAGAGTAATTGTAGTATTTGTATCTCCACTAGCTCCAATATCAGTTGAAATCATTTGAAAGCCATTTGCTGCTGCTGTATTTTTATTAAAATTAATAGCTATAGTGTTGGTGTTGGTCGATTTAACTACTGAACTAGCATAAACATCACTAGTAAAGCTAACTATATCACCAGCTGTTAGATTATTACCCAAAATAATATCTCCTATCGCTGATCCGCTTGCTCCAATATCGCCACTAACAGTTTGATTATCACTAGCTTTATCAAGGGTCATATTCTGTCCAGCACCAAGAATATTAGATGATAAATTCTGTAAAAAAGTTACCCCACTACTATTACTTAAATTAATATTAGCAGTAGTAATGTTAGCATCTATTGTTTGAATACTAGATCCATTAAAGCCAATATCATAACTACCTCCAGCAATTGAGTTAGCATAAATATCTTTGGCAAAATTAATAGTGCCACTTGTTTTATTAATTGTAATAGTGCCTAAACTATTACTATTATCTCCCAAAGAGCTATTAATTACCTGACTATTCGTACCATTAAATTGAATATTTTTATCAGCATCATCTATAGCATTTGTGGTATTAAGATTTGTACCTCCAAAGATAAAATCGCCCGTAGTCGCAATGCTAAAATCTGTAGCATAAATATCGCCATTAATGGTAAAATCATTTGTACCAGTTTGGGTTAGAGCGGCAATAACATCATCACTAGTTCCAAGAGTTGATGCGGTTGAAAATGTTGCACTACTAGTATCAATAGTAATTGTACCATCGCCATAGATATTACTGCTAGTTGAAAGACTACCACTTAAATTAAGGATAACACCTCTATTTAAATTAATATTATCAACATGCAAATTATTATTAGCGCTAAAATTTATGGCACTGCCGGAAGTAATATCAAGAGCAGAAATTTTATTATTACTATCTATACCAATTCCAGAATCTAAAACTGTTCCAGATGCAGCCAATCTTAATCTGCCAGCACCAGATATTTTGTTTAAGCCAGTTATAGAATTTGCTGCACTTAAATCTAAAGTATAATCATTATTTATTACTGAGTTACTATTGGTAGTAAATGCAGTATTCACTACAGCAATACCAATATCAGTACTATTACCAAAATTTGTAGTAGAATTTAATGTTAAATTATTTACATCAATTGCTTTATTAACATTTACTATACTGCCCGCTGTGGTAGTGATATTATTAATAGCGTTACCATCTGTACCTAAAATTGTTGATATAGTTTGAGTACCACTAGTAGAGGATAGATTTATATCACCATTTCCATCAGCGACACCCTGGATAGTTCCCCCTGCAATATCACCTGTTGCATCAAGAATATTGCTATCATTAAGATTTGTGATAGTAGTACTATTGGCAGAAGTAAAATTATTAGCGTAAATATCACCTGTTGCAAAAGTAGTGCCGGCAATATTATTATTAGTAATAGAAAATCTGTCAGCAGCAGATCCAATACCAGTATCTACAGTTATTGTTTGATTAGAAGCACCATCAAAAGTAAGTCGTGAATCTGTAGCATTAGCAATTAATGATGAGGCAGAGATATTTTGACTAAATTTAGCTTTATTTACTCTAATCGTACCTATTTCAGTACCCGAATCTCCTAATATTACATCAATATCCTGTTCCAAATTTGATAATAATTCGATAGTTGATGTTTTATTTGATTTGCTTTCAGTAATTTTATTACTACTATTATCAGTAATATTACCAGTGATTTTTAAGATATTTGATCCTTCATTAATTACTAAGTTACCAGCAGCAGTAAAAGTTAAATCATCAGTATAAATATTTTTGTCAATATTTACATCGGATGCTGAAGATATTTTTAAATTTGCAATTTCAGAATTATCCTCTCCGATTTGAAAATTAGTTGTACCAACCTCTCTCAAGACAACGGTGCCATTATCATTTGATGAGCTTTTAATAACATTATTACCAGTTGCTGCTTCATTAAGACCAAAACCATTATTTAGAGTTACTGTGGCATTATTGCCAATTTCAAATTCATTAGCATATATTTGATCTTGTAAAGTCACACCTGAAGAATTGTTGCTATTAGTAATAGATATTTTCTGAAAATTATTTCCTGATGCCCCTATCTCTCCTGTTCCAAGGTCAATTATATTTGCCTTCGATCCACCAAATGTTAAATTTTTATTTGTATTATCCGTACCACTAATATTTCCGTTATTTAAATGTATATCGCCATTAAAATTAATGTCAGTTAAACTACTACCTAAGGTAATTGCAGATAATTGCTCACTTGCAGTTGAAGTACCAATATTAGCATTAATAGTTTGCGATGATCCTGATAAATTTAAGGCTGCATTTGTTCCTCCACTATCACTAGAATCTGCCTTAATTGTAGCAATATTGGTAGCTGTTCCAAGATTAACATTGCTAGAAATATCAAGAGTTGAATTATCAGCTAACTTAATAGTAGCAGATTCTTGATTTAGGGTGATATTATCTATAAAGGCATTTTGTTTTAAGTGAACTCCGCCACTAGCTGCAATATTAATATTATCTATTGCTGCACCACTTGCTCCTATAACAGTATCTATCACTTGCTCACCTGATGATTTATTAAAAGTTAAATTAGATGATGATGAGGATTCTGAGATATTTGTAGCATAAATATCCTGCATCAAGGAAACCTCACTTGAATTATTAATATTAATATTACCCAATTTTGTTACATTAGATCCGATAGTTGTGTCGATAGTTTGAGCGGATGTACTGGATAGAGTAATATCTATATGATCTGGTGTACCACCATTATTAACAATATTATTGCTATAAATATCACCCTTAAAATCAGCTTCAGTACCTGAGCTATTGGCGGTAATTGATATCGATCCTAAATAATTTGTATTAGATCCAAGATTGCCATTAATGGTTTGAGTAGAAGTGCCACTATTTGTAAGATTAATTCCACCATTACCAGAAGCGGTGGCATCTGCTCCCCTTATAGTATTTTGATTGCTACTAGTGACATCGCCACTGATATTTAGAGATTTAGCATTTGCTATTTCTATTACTTCACCAGTGGTACCAAAAGAAATATTATCTATAGTGGCATTTTCTGCCAAATTTAATTGATTTGCAGAATTAACATTTAAATTAGTAATATGACTATTAGCTGAATTAATCGTAACTGTGCCACCCGTTTTGTTAATTTCTAAATTAGCTAATTTATTACTAGCATCACTACCAAGATTAGTATTTGCTGCTATAGTTTGATCATTTGCTCCAGAAAATTTTACTGTGCCATCAGCACTTGTATTACCCTTTATTGTACCAGTACCTATTATATTGCCTGATATATCTAATGTTTTGCTATTTGCAATATTAGCATTGATGCTATCATAAATAAGAAGATTTTGAGCAAAAATATTACTATTAAGATTTTTTTCTGATGTGGATAGAGATATAGCGTTAATTCTATTTGCATCAGTTCCTATATCATTAGCAATTTCTATAGTTTGCGTAGTTGCACCATTAAAGTTAATTTTGCCATTAGATAAAGAAGTTAATGTGTTCAAATATAAATTATTGCTAAAATTAACCCCAACTATATTGTCGTTTGATATATTAACATTTAATGTAGATGCACTAGATTGACCTATATCACTAGTGACATTTATTGTGCTTGAACCAGTAAAATCTATTGTTCCAGTCGATGCTTGATTAATATTATTTCCAGTCAATAAATCTGAATAAAGATGTAATGTTGCATTTGACTCAATTGTGCTGCTATCGCTATCAGTTGAGGTAAAATTTGTCACATGTGCATCTTTATTAAATGTTACTGTTGATCCTACTGCTATAGTTAGATTATCTATTTGTTCATCTGTATTAGCTGTTCCAAGTTGAGCGCCAGAAGTTTGACTAGTACCGCTAAAATTAATTGTCTCATTACTTCCCGAGCTACCCTTTATTAATCCCTGAAAGGAACTAGTGCCTATTGATAAATTCCCTGCTATATCCAGAGTATGATCAGTTTGTAATATGGCGCTATTATTATGGATGATCATATTATTGGCATATATATCACCATCCAAATTAACATTAGAAGTAGCATTAAAGCTAGTTGTACCAATATTTAATTGATTGATTTTATTGCTAGAAGTTCCAATATTTGACTGTATTGTTGTATCTGACGCTGAGGAGTATAATTCTACTTGGTGATTATTGCCAGATGTAGTGCTGGTAATTCCGTTAGCTATATAGGAATTGCCACCAATTTTTAGAGTTTGACTATAGCTATCTTGAAGATTAATTGAATTAATTGCACTACCACTAGCACCTACATTGCCAGTAATATCTAAAATTCGTGATTGGTCATTAAGAAATCTTATTATCCCTATGCTATTTGCAGTGGTTGTAACATTTCCCATGGATAGGCTAGTACCATTATGATTAATGGTAAAATATCTGTCTGCTATATAATTAATATTATCATTTTCATTGATTTGAGAACTGTTTAATCCTCTCGTACCAATAACATGAGTAGCTGAAATAGCTGATTGATTGGTAATAAATATTACAATTACTAGGATTAGTAAATTACTGCTTTTATTATAAAACTTTCCCCTCACTTATTATTTTTTTTAAAAGTTGATGCACACTAGCCTGATTGTAACATATTTTGCTATAAAAAACAACAAAATTTATGCAAAAATTGTTCATAAGGTAACGAGATATAATCAACCTATCTAACAACAAAATTACCAAATCTGGTAAATTCTGCATCAAAAAATAAATCAATATTGCCAACGGGGCCATTTCTCTGTTTGGCGATAATCACTTCAGATTTATTCCTAATTTCGGACATTTTATCCTGCCAATTTTTAAAGGCTTCAATTTCTGCTTCATCTGGTCTTTTACGTTCCAAATAATAGCTTTCACGATAAATGAAGGCCACCACATCAGCATCTTGCTCAATGGATCCTGATTCACGCAAATCAGAAAGTTGCGGTCTTTTATCATCCCTTTGTTCCACAGCACGAGAGAGCTGTGACAGGGCAATGACTGGAATATTAAATTCTTTAGCAATAGCTTTTAATCCTTGTGTAATTTCAGAAATTTCCTGTACTCGATTTTCAGTTTTTTTACTGCCCCTAATTAATTGCAAATAATCAATAATTAATAAGGATAGATTTTTCTTTTTAATTAATCTTCTAGTTCGGGTACGAATAGCCGAAATGGAAAGTGCTGGAGTATCATCAAGAAAAATCGGCATATCAGCAATTTCTGCACTTCGGGCACTAATTACCTGCCATTCATCTTCAGTAATAGTTCCTGATCTAAATTTAGTAGCGCTGATACTAGTTTCCATCGATAAAATTCTTGAAGATAATTGATCAGAAGACATCTCCAAAGAAAAAATACCTACAGCTCTTTTTTCCTCATTAGAAAGATCTTGTTCCATTAAATATTTACAGCCATTAACAGCAATATTAATGGCCAGAGCAGTTTTACCCATTGAAGGACGGCCAGCAAGAATAAGCAAATCAGAATTTTGCATACCACTTAAAATATGATCCAAATCAGTAAGGCCAGTTGAAATTCCAGTAATGTGAGAATCGGTTTGTTTGGCAATGAGAGTTTTTTCTAAAGTAGTTTTTAAAGCGTCAGAAATTCCCTTAAAATCGCTGCCAGAATTTTGAGCAAAAGTTAAATTAAAAATTTCCCTTTCGGCATTTTCAATTTTTTCCAAAGCTGTCTGATCATCCAGATCATTGCAATTAATAATAATATCTTCAGCAATCATGGTTAAATTACGCTTGAGATAAAGATCGTAAATTAATTTAGCGTAATCTGCAATATCCACAATACCAGTGGCTTTATCCATCAAAACTGCCATATATTTCATACCGCCAATTGCTGAAATTTCTGCAGTATCAGCGAAAAATTGCTTTAATGTGACATTATTAGCCACAATATTCATATCTGCTACAATATGAAGAATTTCAGCATAAATTTTTTGATGAGAAGGTTCGTAGAAATGTTCAGCCAGCAAAAATTCTGAGACACGATTAAGATAATCATTATTTAAAATGATAGTGCCTAAAATAATCTGCTCAGCTTCTAGATTATATAATTCTCTTTTATTGATTGATTTTACCGGCTCTTCTGCTATATTTTCAGTATTTTCCATTAAATAATTATGTAATTATGTTAGATATTTTTAATAAAAATTTACATTTTAATTCCTCATCCATCAGCTTATTGACCATATTAATCTTAATTATTATTTATGCTATAATAATTTTTGTTAGTAATAAAATCATTGATAAGTTACAAAAAAAACTAAATGAAGAAGATAAGAGGCAAATAATTCTTTCATCAATAAAAAAACCATTAAATTTCTTTTTTCTAGCTTGTTTTGCAGCTATTATAATTACATTTTTTCAGGAATATTTTTCTTATAGCCTGAATATTGCTCATAAAATTTTTACTATCGGTTTGAGTTTTTCAATAATTTGGTTTGGTTGGAGAGTTATTATTGCTTATGAAAATTATTTTACTGATGATAAAAAAAGCAAATATGATTTAACGACAATTTTGGCAATTATTAAATTATTAAAGGCAATTTTAATCATTGTCTTTTTATTAATGATTCTTGACCAATTTGGTGTTAGTTTGAGTGGCGTTATTGCTTTTGGTGGAATTGGCGGAATTGCTATTGGTTTTGCAGCTAAGGATCTTTTGGCTAATTTTTTCGGCGCTATAATGCTTTATCTTGATCGACCATTTTCAGTTGGTGATTGGATCAAATCTCCTGACCGTGAAATTGAGGGTACGGTTACTCATATTGGCTGGCGACTGACAAAAATCCGTACTTTTGAAAGTAGAATGCTTTATGTGCCAAATTCAATTTTTAGTAATATTGCTATTGAAAACCCCTCTAGAATGTCTAATAGAAGAATTTTTGAAACAATTGGTCTGCGTTATAATGATATTCAAAAGGCTGGAGTTATTATCGAAAAAATTAATAAAATGCTAGAAACTCACCAAGATATCGATAATAAAAAAACCTTGATGGTTAATCTTAATAAATTTAATGAATTTTCGGTCGATTTTTTCATTTACACCTTCACTAAGACTACCAATTGGGAGGAGTTTCATCAGGTGAAAGAAAAGATTCTGCTAGAAATTAGCGATATCATAGCAGGGCAGGGCGCTGAAATGGCCTTCCCCACCTCACAGGTGAAGATAGATAATCTGGAAAAATTATCCCTAAAATAGTTTTTTTCACAGAATTTAGGAAATTATCAGTTAAATTAGTTATAATTGTACAATACCTTTACTTCCTCTTGAATCTGGAGTACCACGCTCTTCTGGTCTTATTCTCGGTGTTGCCCCAGGTGTTGTTTGGTCAGGTTGTTGTTTTGCTTCTTCTAATCCATTTATTTCATCTAATCTTTCTTTGATAGTTTTTAATATAGCCTCTTTTAATTGATTATTCATTTCATGTTCACTATAAATTTTCTCTACAGTATATTTAATTACGTGGGAGTTGTGGCATCGAGTTCGGTTTTAACTCCTCCTATAGAATGATTGAGATTGTTGTTAGAAACTCCCCCCAAAGTTGCAAAGCAACTTTGACCCCCTCTTAACTCCCTTACTCCCCTACATAATCAAAACATTCCAATTGATCGATAAAAAAGAGCAATGGATTGTTTAAAGTAAATTGAGACAGCATTATATCCGATCTTGAAAAGACTGAGATCAGATAAGTTTCCAAAT
>Ga0228675_1000237_pt1 | contig 28495 bp, 30 predicted proteins | sample 36D_rmetaG_FD_182786 | JGI IMG/M metagenome (GOLD analysis project Ga0228675, IMG submission 182786) | Seawater microbial communities from Monterey Bay, California, United States - 36D_r | ecosystem: Environmental > Aquatic > Marine > Coastal | place: USA: California | collected 2016-10-05
CGCCTTCGAATAGCGCGGCGTAGGCCCTCAGCGGATTGTGTCCCGTCGCCAGGATCAGCCCGGAGCCGACCAGAAACGCGGCCAGCACGGCCCACAGCATGCGCAGCCCGTAGACCGCGCGGAGTAAGGTATTCACAGCGAGGCTCCTGTTGCCACGGTGCTGGTCATGAGCAGGGCGATACGCTCGGCATTGGCGTTGGCACGTTCCAGTACACCGGTGAGGTGACCGGCGCACATCACGCCGATGCGGTCGGAAACGGCGAGCACTTCGTCCAGCTCGGTGGAGATGTACAGCACTGCCTTGCCCTTGGCCCGTTGCTCCATCACCGTGCGCTGTAGCGCTTCGATGGCGCCGACGTCCAGGCCCTTGCAGGGCTGCATCACCACCAGCAGATCGGGATTGCACTCGACCTCGCGGGCGAAGATCAGCTTCTGCTGGTTGCCACCGGAGAGGAAGCGGATCTTCTGCTGGATGGAGTGCATGCGCACGTCGTAACGTGCGCACCAGTCTTCGGTGCGGGCAAAGGCTGCGGCGCGACGTAGCAGGCCTCTGATCGAGAACGGCGCCCGCCGCGAATCGCGCAGCATGGCGTTTTCCCAGAGGCTGAAGTCGAGGATCAGGCCGGTGCTATGGCGATCTTCCGGCACGTAACCGATCTTGTTGCGCGTGCGGCGCGTGGCGACATCGTGTTCGAGTACGCTCTCATTGCACACACGAATGTCACCGCTGCTGGGTGCGCGCAGCCCGGCGATACATTCGGCGAGTTCGGCCTGTCCGTTACCGTCGACGCCGGCGATACCCAGCACTTCTCCCGCGCGAATCTCCAGGCTGACCTGGTGCAGCGCCTGTATGCCGCGGTCGTTCAGCGCACTTAGCCGCTCGAGTTGCAGTACCTGCCTGCCGGGCGCGTTACCAACGCGCTGTGGTGGCGGTGCAAGTTCACGGCCGACCATCAGCCGGGAAACCTTGGCTGGTGTGGTGTCGCCGATTTCCACATTGCCGACGACGCGCCCCTGGCGCATCACGGTGACGCGATCGCAGACCTGGAACACTTCGTCGAGTTTGTGAGTGATGAACAGCATGGTCTTGCCCATCGCCTTCAAGCGATTGAGCATGCGCAGGAAGGCATCGATCTCGCCGGGGCCGAGCACGCTGCTCGGCTCGTCGAGAATCAGCAGGTCGACATCGCGGTATAAGGCCTTGAGGATTTCCACCTGCTGGCGCGTACCGATCGGCAGGTGCGCGATGACTGCATCGGGGTCGATGGTGAACTCGACGCGTTCACAGAGTTCGAGCAAGCGCCGACGGTGCTCGGCCAGCTTCAGGCGCAGGCCACCCGGCAAACCGAGGATGACGTTCTCCAGCACACTGAGGTTGTCCACCAGCATGAAGTGCTGGTGGATCATACCGACACCGGCATCCAGTGCCTGGCGTGGCGACGCCACGTTCAACGGCTTGCCGGCCAGTTGCAGGGAGCCATGATCCGCTTGATAGAACCCGTAGAGGATGTTCATCAGCGTGGTCTTACCGGCACCGTTCTCGCCGAGCAGGGCATGAATGCTGCCCTGCTGTACGCTGAGCGAGACCTCATCGAGCGCGGTGAACGATCCAAAGCGCTTGATGATGCCGTCGAGTTGCAGATAGCTCATGCGATCACTCGGCCTTTTCGCCTGCACGACGCTGCTTGATCTCTTCGATCAGTGCGGCTACTTCGGTCTGCGTTTGCTCGGTTACCCCTTTGCCATAGCTGCCCAGGCGGAAAGCGGCAGGGGTCTCGAAACCGTAAACGTAGGATGTGCCGGTCAGCGTGCCGTTCTTCGCTTCGGTCAGCACGGAAACCAGCGCGCCGCGCATGTCCAGTACGGCGGATTGCAGCAGGTTGTCCGGCCAGTCGGCGAGGGCGTCGTAATAGATGCCGAAACCTTGTTTGTTCTTCTCTTTCACTGCTTGCAGGCTACCAAGCACCGCGTTGTCCATGGTCGGGAACACCACGTCGGCTTTCTGGCCGATCAGGTTGCTGGCTGCCTCCTTGCCCTTGGCGACGTCGTCCCAGTCGTTGGTCCAGGCGCTCAGCACGTTACCGTCCGGGCGCGCAGCCTTGAAGCCTTCGGCGTAACCGTCGCCGAGGTCGGTGTAGGCCTTGATCTTCTGCGCACCGATGTAGGCGCCGACACCGGTTGTGGATTGTTTGCCGCCGATGTAACCGATTACGTAGCCCATATCCTTCATGTCGAACGACAGAGTGGCGACATTGCCGCCGCTTTGCGTGCCGTTGACCACGATGAAGGTGGTCTTGGTGTTGCGTTTGGCTACGCGGTCAACGGCATCCTGGAACTCGCCACCGTGGCCGATGACCACGTCGTAGCCGCGACGGGCGTAGTCGGACAGCGCTTGAGCCTGATCCGGCTGTGGCACCTTTTCGCTGTACGCCACGTCGATCTTCAGTTCGTCACGGGCCTTCATCACGCCTTCGTAACCGGACTGGTTGAAGGAGCGGTCGGTGATATTGCCGGCCAGCACGATGGCTACTTTCAATGGCTCTGCCTGGGCTAACACGGCCGCGAAGGAGAGGGAGGCCGCCATGCAAAGACGAGTGAGCGTGGAACGGGCAAAAACACTGGATGAGCGCATTCTGTTTCCTCTGGGTTAAGCCGCTGTCAATTAATTCAAGTTACTTGAATAATGTTTTAGCAATAGCCGTGCCTAGAGTTGAATATGTTCAGGGAAGGCTCTGCAGGTCAGTGGTGCAAAACATGGCAGAGCGCCAGTGCCACAAGGTATCCGCAGATAGTTCTGGCCACCTCCAGGCTTATCCAGCACATGCCGAAATACGCCACAGGCCTTGGTTAGATTCGCCTCAGATTGGTGCGTGAATACAGGTCATGAGCCAAATCTAAGCGCAGCAGGCGATTGCCGATGCGTATTCTCAGGGAGGTATACCTGATTGGCAGTGCTGGCATGCATGCTGCTAATCAGATTCAATAAGATTGAATGAGCTTCACATTTTCTGCGGATATCGCCCTGAATGGGGCGTTGCCCGCACTTCACTACAGGGGTTATGGACGACCGGTATCGGCCTCCATAGGATGTGTCACTGCAGCCCTGCCCCTATCGTCTGCCGAGAACAACATGCTCAAGTCCATTGCCAAAGCCCAACACACCGACGGCCTGCCCAGCCTTGGCGTACGCCTGCGCCATGCGCGCAAAGTCGCCGGGCTGACGCTCAAGCAGGTGGCAAGTGCCGCTGGTTGCTCGGAGAGCCTGATCTCCAAGCTGGAAAACGATGCAGCATCGCCTTCGCTGGCCATGCTGCACCGCCTGGCCGGGGCGCTGGGCAGCAATGTCTCGACCCTGACGTCGGAAGAATGGGAGTCCGATGAGCCGGTACTGCGCGCCGGGGAGCGCCCAGTAAAGCGTTTCGTCAAACGCAACAAGGACGGCGATATCGGCCTGGAGCGCATCACTCATCTGCAGAAGGGTGGCCTGCTGCAGGGCAACATCCACATTGTGGCGCCCGGTGTGGCCAGTGATGGTTTGATCGAGCACCCAGGCGAGGAAATGGGCTACGTGCTCACCGGAAGTATCGAGCTTACCGTCGGTGAGCAGACCTACAGCCTGACGGCCGGTGATGCCTTCCATTTTCCCAGTAACCTGCCTCATGGTTACCGCAACGCTGGCGATAGCGAGGCCCGCATTCTCTGGGTCAATACGCCCGTCACCTTCTGATCGAGGCTGATGCATCGACTATTCAGGCGGCCATGGTCAGGCAGCAGAAAAATCATTAGAGTTTTCCGACTTGTCAGGAAAATTCACTCGATATGAACCGAGACCTTCCGCCACTCAATGCCCTGCGTGCTTTCGAGGCCGCTGCTCGCCTACAGAGCGTCAGCCGCGCCGGCGATGAGCTGCATGTCACCCACGGCGCGATCAGCCGGCAGATTCGTACGCTGGAGGAACAGCTCGGGGTCAGTTTGTTTGACAAGGATGGGCGTGGCGTAAAACTCACCGATGCCGGCTTGCGCCTGCGCGATGTCACCTCGGAGAGCTTCGAGCGTTTGCGTGGCGTGTGCGCCGACCTGCGCCGTCAGCAGGAAGAGCGGCCCTTCGTGCTTGGCTGCCCGGGCAGCCTGCTGGCGCGCTGGTTCATCCCACGCCTGGATCGCCTGCAGCGCGAGCTGCCGGAACTGCGCCTGCAACTGTCGGCCAGCCAGGGCGAGCTGGACCCGCGCAGCGCCGAGGTGGACGCCACCCTGCTGTTTGCCGACCCGCCGTGGCCTAGCGACATGCAGGTATTCGAGTTGGCGCCCGAACGCATCGGCCCGGTACTCAGCCCGCGCTATGCCAACCACACGCCGTTGAGTTCGGCCACCGCCGATGCGCTATACGCTGAGCCCCTGCTGCACACCACCTCGCGCCCGCAGGCCTGGCCGCAATGGGCCCGTGCCCAAGGGCTGGCGCCCGAGCGACTGCAGCAGGGCCAGGGGTTCGAGCATCTCTACTATCTCCTGGAGGCTGCCGCTGCGGGTCTCGGCGTGGCCATTGCGCCGCAGACGCTGGTTGCCGACGACCTGCGTGCCGGGCGCCTGGTCGCGCCCTGGGGCTTCGTCGCAACCACGGGCTGCCTGGCGCTGTGGACGCGTCGCGCCGATCCGCGCAGCGAGCGCCTGGCGCAGTGGCTGAGACGCGAGCTGGCGTAGCACTGGCAGTGTTGCCAAGTCGATAAGGTACGGATGACAATGCAATTCATTGTCATTTGATATGAAATCGCGCTATGCCCGCCGACGCCCAGGTGCTGCACACCCTCTACCGTGACCATCACAACTGGCTGCAAGGCTGGCTGCGTCGGCGCCTGGGCAATGGCTGCGATGCCGCAGACCTGGCGCAGGACACCTTCGTGCGTCTGCTGCGTGCCGGCAATGCGGCGAGCATTCGCGAGCCACGTGATTACCTGGCCACGGTGGCGCGGGGGCTGATGGTCGACTTTCTGCGGCGGCGTTCGCTGGAGCAAGCCTATCTCGAAGCGCTGGCCAATCAGCCGCAGGCCGAACACCCCAGCGCCGAGCATCAGGCGCTGCTCCTCGAAGCGCTGATGGAGGTCGACCGTCTGCTCGCCGGTCTCGGCCGCACGGTGCGCGAGGTGTTCATCCTGTCCCAGCTCGACGGCCTTACATACGCGCAGATTGCCGCGCGCCTGCGCATTTCCCTGCGCAGCGTGAACACCTACATGGCCCGCGCCGTGGAGCATTGCTGTCTGCTGCAGGCAGGCTGGCAGCCGTGACCGAGGCGCAGCGCGCGGCGCTCAAGGCCGCCAGCGGCTGGTACGCGCGGCTGTGCGCCGGTGACAGCGATACCCATGAGCAGCAGGCCTGGCAGCACTGGTACGACGCCGACGAGCTTCATCGCCAGGCCTGGCAGCAGATCGAGCAACTGCGTGAACAACTGGGCCTGTTGCCCGGCCCCATTGCTTCGTCGACCCTGCGTGGCGTCGACCATGGCCGACGCCGCCTGCTTGGTAGCCTGGCGTTGGTCGGCTTGGCGCTGCCGCTGGGTTGGTTCGCCTGGCACAGCGATACGCGGCGCTACTGGCTGGCCGACTACCGCAGTGGCGTGGGTGAGCGCCGCCAATGGCAGTTGAGCGATGGCAGCCAGCTGATGCTCGGCACGGCCAGCGCCGCGCAATGGCATGTCGATGGGCAGCGCCGCCTGTTGCGCCTGGTCAGCGGCGAGGCGCTGATCCAAAGCCTCGACGAAGCCCGCCCCTTGCTGGTGGAAACCCGTCACGGCGTGGTGCGCAGCGAGGGCGCGCGGTTCTGCGTGCGCAGCGATGAGCAGGGCTGCCGCGTCGCGGTGCTGGAGCAGCGGGTGGAGGTCGCGCCGCTGCGGGATCTGCAAGCCATGCAGCCGCTGCTTGCCGGGCAGCAATTGCATTTCGATGCCGAACGACTCTGGGCGCCGCGTGCCAATGATGCCGCCACGACGGCCTGGACGCAGGGCAGCCTGATCGCGCTGGATCAGCCGCTGGGTGAGGTGATCGCCGAGCTGGCGCGCTATCGCCATGGCGTGCTGCGTATCGACCCGTCCCTGGCCGGGTTGAAGGTGTCCGGCAACTTCCCGTTGGCCGATACCGATCGTGCCCTGGCGGCGCTGGAACACAGCTTCCCGCTGCGTGTGGTGCGGCGCAGCGATTACTGGGTGACGCTGGTGCCAAAGGTTTAATTAGCAAAAATATCCATTGTCGTTTGCACTTTTTTCTCGACTGGATCGGCCCTCCTGACATCTCGGCTACAGGCCTTTCGTTCTCAGGGGAAATCCATGCGTCAACCTCGCTGCAAACTGCATTCGCTAACCCTCGCTGTGCAAACCGCCCTGCTCTGTTCCGGCCTGGCGCTGGCCGTGCCGCTGGTCAGCGCTGCACCCGCCGAGCCTGCCGTGCAGACACAGGTTTTCGACATCGCTGCCGGCCCGCTGGCCGAGGTGCTCAACCGTTATGCCAGCGCCGCCGGTGTGGCGTTGTCGTTCGATGCCAGCGCGCTGCAGGGGCAAAGCAGCCCGGGTCTGCAGGGCCCCTATCAGGTCGAGGACGGCTTTGCCCGTCTGCTGCAGGGCAGTGGCTTGCGCGCGGTGCGCCAGGCCGAGGGAGTCTACGGCCTCGATGCGCTGCCCGCGCCAAGTAAGCTGGGCAGTGATGTGCTGCAGCTGGAAGCGATGACCGTCAGCACCCTGCGCAGTGACAGTGCAGTGGGCGAGACCACGCAGCGCGTGACCGTCATCAATCGCCAGCAGATCGAGCAGCAGCTGGCGCTGAGCAGCGACCCGGGCCAGGTGCTGAGCAACCTGATTCCGTCCTACTCGCCGAGTCGGCAGAAGATGTCCAACGCCGGTGAGACGCTGCGTGGGCGCACCCCGCAATTTCTCGTCGACGGCGTGCCGCAAGCCAGTTCGATCCGCAACGACGGGCGCAGCAGCTACACCATCGATCTGGCACAGATCGAGCGTATCGAGGTGATTCATGGCGCCTCGGCCGAGCACGGCGGCGGCGCCACCGGCGGCATCGTCAACTTCATCAGCCGTCGGCCCGAAGGTAACGGCGTCAGCCAGCACGCCGGGGTCAGCCTGGAGAGTGACGACCGCTTCAGCAAGGATGGCCTGAGCTACAAGATGAACTACCGGATCAGCGCCCAGCAGGGTGACTGGGAGACGCTGTTCGGTGCCACCTGGCAGGAGCGCGGTGCGTTCTACGATGCCAACGATGAGCTGATTGGCGTCGCCTACCCGGGCGAGATCCAGGACACCCGCGACCACGATCTGATGTTCAAGCTCGGCTACTGGATCGACGACGTGCAGCACCTGCAATTCAGTGCCAACCATTACGAGCTCAAGGGCAACAACGACTACGTGCCGGTGCTCGGTAACCGCGCCGCCGGTATTCCCACCACCGCGCGCAAGGGTGATCCGCAGGGCGACCCGGCGTTCAACGAGAACCGCCAGTACACCTTCAGCTACAGCAATCAGGACCTGTACGGCAACGTGCTCGATATGCAGCTCTATCACCAGCGCTACCGTGGCCAGTTCGGCGCGTTGATCTCAGCGACCTTCCAGGACCCCAACATCGCGCCGGTCGGCACCCTGTGGGAGCAAAGCCGCAGTGACTCGGAGAAATGGGGTGGCAAGCTGACCCTGCGCCGCAAAGGCCTGTTCGACGGTCTGCTGGATCTGACCGGTGGCCTCGACCTGATGCGCGACAAGGGTGAGCAGGTGCTGGTGCAGACCAATCGTAGCTACGTGCCGCCGTCTACCTACGACAACCAGGCCGGCTTCCTCCAGGGCGACCTGCACCTGACCGACAAGCTGACCCTGATGGCTGGCGTGCGCCGCGAGCATTCCGAGCTCGACGTGGATGACTTCCGCACCGTGTGGGGCACCAACAACGCCGGTGGGGTCAGCGTCACCGGCGGCAAGGTGTCGTTCGGCAAAACCCTGAGCAACTACGGCTTCACCTACCAGGCCACCGACTGGGCACAGCTCTACGGCGGCTACTCCGAAGGTTTCGGCATGCCAGACATCGGTCGTGTGCTGCGCGGGCTGGACGAACCGGGGCTGGAGGTGGAAAGCCTGCTGGCGCTGGAGCCAATCGTCACCCGTTCGCGTGAAGTGGGCCTGCGTCTGAACTTCGACCGCGTGGACATGGAACTGAGCTATTACGAGTCCTTCTCCAGCGTCGGCGAGCGCCTGTCGGTGAACAGCGACGGCAACTACATCGCCAACCGCGAGCGAGTGGAGATCCAGGGGTATGAGCTGACCGGCAACTGGCATATCGATGACCGCCACAGCCTGCGTGGCAGCTACGCCCACAGCCAGGGTAAATCCGACACCGATGGCGACGGCAAGGTGGATACTCGCCTGACCGGCCTGAACATCTCGCCGGACCAGTACAGCCTGGGCTGGCAGGCCAACTGGAACGACGACTGGTCGAGCTACCTGCAATACAACTACTACGTCAGTCGCAGCTTCGACGACCCGCGCCTGGAATTCGACGGCTACGCCCTACTCTCGGCTAGCGTCAGCCGCCGCCTGCCGGTGGGTAGCCTGTCGCTGGGCATCGACAACCTGCTCGACGAGGACTATTTCACCTACTACTCGCAGTCGGCACGTATCGCCAACGACTACAACTTCAAGGGTCGTGGGCGCACCTTCACCCTCGGCTACCAGGTGGACTTCTAACGCCAGCTCAGGCGCTGGAAAGCCCGTGGCGGCTTTCCAGCAGGCCGGATAAGGGGGCGACAGATGACACTTCTACGGGGCGGGCTAGTCTGAACAAGAACCTTCACCACTCAGGAGTCAGTCATGTCCACTCACCACACCTACAAGAAGATCGAGATCGTCGGCTCGTCGCGCACCAGCATCGAGGAAGCCATCGAAAATGCCCTGGCCGAATGCGCCAAAAGCGTGCGCAACATGGATTGGTTCGAGGTGATCGACACCCGTGGCCACATCGAGAATGGCAAGGTTGGGCACTACCAGGTCACGATCAAGGTCGGCTTTCGCCTGAGCGGTAGCTGACAGGCACTCAGGCGCAAGGCTGTGCCGCCGCGCACAGCGACGAGGGCTGTCGCTGGCGAGGTGTGCTCGGTTCGGGCAAGCTGCGCGGGTCAATTCAGGGAGGAATGCCATGTTCAGACTCGTGCTGCTGCTCAGCCTGCTCGCACTCGCGGGCTGCGTCGACAACGAACCGCCTCTCGCCGAGGAGCGCCGACTGCTGCTCAGTGGCGAGGATTTCGCCGCTTACGAGGCCCCGGATGAGGGGCGCTACGAGAAGTTGGTGACCTACGCTGCGCGCAGCATAGACCTCAGTTTCGAGAGCGAGGGCAGCGACTGGTTCTACCTCTACAGCGGTGTCTCTCTCTACCCGCGCGCCGGTGATGCCTTGATGACCAGCTACGCCGAGACGTTCGGCGCCTCGTTCGGCCTGCGTGACAGCGGGTTGGTGCAACAGGATCTGCCGCTGGACACCAAGCTGGCCAGTCGCGCCAGCCTCAAGCTGCTGACCCAGGACGGTGAGCCGGTGGGCAACCTGTTCTATGCCACGGTCGGCAACAAGTCGATGTTCACCATTTTCACCGGGGTGTACTTCGAACAGGCCGAGGACTTCGAGGCATTCATCGCGCCCAAGCTGCTGGCGTTGCGCGAATACCAGCACAGCGATCCGTTGTTGAGCTGGGCGAGCGACAAACTGGGGTTTGGCGCCGACTGAGCAGCCCTGACTTCGCGGCGATCAGCCGAAGAACCAGTAGCACACGCCGATGGCGGCGATGATCCCGGCCGCATCGGCGACCAGGGCGCAGCCCACGGCATGGCGGGCGCGCTGCAGGCCGACCGCCCCGAAGTACACCGCCAGCACGTAGAACGTCGTTTCTGTACTGCCCTGCACCGTCGCCGCAACCAGCGCCGGGAAGCTGTCGACGCCGAAGTTCTCCATGGTTTCGATCAGCATGGCGCGCGCGGCACCGCCGGAGAAGGGTTTCATCAGCGCAGTGGGCAGAGCATCGACGAAGCGGGTATCCCAGCCCAGCGCTTCGATCAGCCAGCGAATGCCGTCGAGGCCGAAATCCAGCGCGCCGGATGCGCGCAGAACGCCGATGGCGCAGAGCATGGCGACCAGATACGGCAGCAGGCTTTTGGCCACGTCGAAGCCTTCCTTGGCACCGTCGATGAAGCTCTCGTACACCGCCACCTTGCGCAGCGCGCCAACCACCAGAAACATCAGGATCAAGCCGAACAGGGTGAGGTTACCGAGCAGCGATGACAGCGCCGCCAGCGCCGTGGCGCTCATGCCGGCGAGCAGGGCCATGAAGCCGCCGAGCAGCAGCGCGGTGGGAATCAGGTAGGCCAGCACCACCGGGTCCCACAAACGCAAGCGTTGCATCACCGATACCGCCAGCAGGCCTGCCAGGGTCGACGCGCTGGTCGCCAGCAGGATCGGCAGAAATACCAGGGTGGGATCTTCAGCACCTTGCTGCACGCGGTACATGAAGATCGATACCGGCAGCAGGGTCAGCGAGGAGGTATTGAGTACCAGGAACAGGATCTGTGCATTGCTCGCCGTGGTGGCGCTGGGGTTGAGATCCTGCAAGGCGCGCATGGCCTTGAGGCCAATGGGCGTGGCGGCATTGTCCAGACCCAAGCCGTTGGCGGCGAAGTTCATGCTGATCAGCCCCAACGCTGGATGGCCGCGTGGCACTTCCGGCATCAGGCGGGCGAACAATGGGCCCAGCATGCGTGCGAGCAGATCGACCAGCCCGGCCTTCTCGGCGATGCGCAGTAGCCCCAGCCAGAGTGTCAGGGTGCCGAACAGCACCACCATCAGCTCCACCGAGAGCTTGGCCATGGCGAACAGGCTTTCGACCATCGCGCCGAATACGGTTGCATCACCGCCAATCAGCCAGCGTGCCAGAGCGGCAGCGGCTCCCAGCAGAAAAAAGCTCAGCCACAGGCCGTTGAGCATTGCGATCCCCCTAGATTGGCAGGCGACGCCTTCCCTGATTGCCTTCTCCCTGAGGAAGAAGATGGCACAAAGCGCCAGATGAAGGAGGGCATGCCGTTATGGCGGGGGATGATAACGTGCCGGCGGTGTCTGTGGGACAGCCGGCAAACTGCCGTCACTCAATACCAGTTGGGATCGCTGCGCAGCTGTTCCATCAGCACCTGCTGGATTTCCTCGTCCGGCTCGCCCAGCCAACGCAGGCTGGCATGCTCGCTTGGCGCGCGGTCTTCCGGCAGGCCATCCGGTACCTGCACATACAGCGCGTAGGCATCGTCGTCTTCCCATTCGAAGGCGACATAGGCGCGCTGATTGAAACATCTGTTCGCTTCGCAGATCTGGCCAACCAGATAGCGATCACTATCGGCTTCCACTGCCTGCATGGGAGTGGACAGGCCGCTGAGGTTGATCAGCCAGTCCGGCAAGCGCTCTTCGTTCTTTACCAGATCCTGCCAGGCTTCACGGTACTCGGTGTTGCTGGTGAGCAGCTCGCCTGGATGGAAACTGGCGTCTCGGTCGGCGGCCTGAGCCGCCAGGGCGCCGCCCATCAGCAGGGCGGCGGCAATGGCGTGGATCGATTGCATCTATGTCTCCCTAGAGGCGCGGGCGGCGGCCCATGACAAACGAGACGATGAACAGCACCAGGAACACCACGAATAGAATCTTGGCGATACCTGCAGCGGTGCCGGCGATACCACCGAAGCCCAGTACTGCGGCGATGATGGCGATGATCAGGAAAGTGACTGCCCAACTAAGCATGATGTTTCTCCTTGATGGATCAGTGGGTAATGGCCCAGGCAGGCCAGGGGTCTTGCGCGTTACTCGGGACCGAAGGCTAGGGCGCGGCGCCCGTGGGCAGATCCAGCTCGGCGGTATTGCGGCTTGCGCACAGGGTCTGGCCAATCAGTAAAACGCTGGTGAGCGTCAGACTGAGCAGAAGCAGCAAGGTGGCGAGCACCAGAGCAACTATCCATACGGCGGTTCTCCTGTTGCGTGGGAGGCGGATGGCTCGGGTTTGTGGCATATCCGTCTCTTCCTTGTTTCTGCATTGCAACCGGTACATGACCAGTTGCGTACTGGGACTAGTGCAGCACCCGTGCCAGACTTTTTGTTTATTAAAAATCCTTTAAAATCATTCATTTACAATTGAGTGATGGCATTTTGTGGTAGGCATACTGCCCGAATGAGGTTTGTCGGGTCGTGCGTTTTGCCCGACCGGGCATGGGATGTGGCGTTTTGCGCCCTGCCAGAGTGGTCGCCCGTCGACTGCACAGTCGGTATACTCGTTGCGCCCGTGTGCCATGCGGGTTCCGCGCCCAGAACAACAACCGCGCCGCGAGTCTCGAACCGATGAACGACTACGAACAGGAAGACCCGATTCCCCAGGGTGACCTCGCCCTGCAGATCACTGCGTTGCCGCGCGAGACCAATGGTTTCGGTGATATCTACGGTGGCTGGCTGGTATCGCAGATGGATCTCGCCGGCACCGCGATGGCGAGCAAGGTTGCAGGTGGCCGCGTGGCGACCGTTGCCATCGATCGCATGGCCTTTCTGGTGCCGGTATCGGTGGGCGCCCAGCTCTCGTTCTACACCCAGGCGCTGGAGATTGGCCGCAGTTCGATTCAGATGATGGTCGAGGTGTGGAGCGACGATCCGCTGTCCAACGAGTGGCGCAAGGTCACCGAAGCGGTATTCGTGTTCGTCGCCATCGACGGCAGTGGTCGCACTCGCCCGGTCCCGCCGCGACGCGGTTGACGCTCACCCAGCGCAAACGCGAACTGCAGTAACGAAAACGCCGGCTAGAAGCCGGCGTTTTGTTTTGCTGAGCGATCAGCCGCGGATGTTGTAGATATCCTTCTCGTTGCTTTCCGCGTATTCGTACAGGCGCTTGAGGTAGGCCTTCTGGTGTTCCCACACCTTGGTTGCTGCCGGGTCGGCCGCTGCGCTGGCATCGACCACCTCGGCCGCCACTTCCTTCAGGCGGGCCAGGACTTCGTCCGGCAGGCGGCGAACTTCCACGCCGTCGGCCTTGAGTTGCTCCATGGCCTCCATGTTCTTGGCGTTGTAATCGTCGAGCATGTCGCCGTTGACGTCACGAGCAGCAGCGCGAACGATGGCTTGCAGGTCCGGCGGCAGGGTTTCCCAGGCCTTGATGTTGACGTCCAGCTCGAACAGAACGCTCGGCTCCTGCCAGCCCGGGGTGTAGTAGTACTTGGCTGCTTTGTGCAGGCCGAGAGCCAGATCGTTGTATGGGCCGATCCACTCGGTGGCGTCGATGGCGCCAGTCTGCATGGCAGTGAAGATTTCACCGGCCGGCATGTTGACCACGGTACCGCCCATCTTGGTCAGCACTTCGCCGCCCAGGCCTGGGGTACGCATCTTCAGGCCCTTGAAGTCGTCGACCGAGTTCATTTCCTTGTTGAACCAGCCAGCGGTCTGCACGCCGGTGTTGCCGCAGGCCATCGGCAGCACGCCGAAGGGTTTGTAGACCTCTTCCCACAGCTGCTGACCACCACCGCGGTGCAGCCAGGCGTTCATTTCCTGGGCGTTGGGGCCGAATGGCGAGGCGCAGAAGAACTGCGCAGCCGGGACCTTGCCTTTCCAGTAATACGGTGCGCCGTGACCCATCTCGGCGGTACCACGGGAGACTGCATCGAACACTTCCAGTGCCGGTACCAGTTCACCTGCTGCGTACACCTTGACCTTCAGGCGGCCGTTACTCATTTCCTCGACCAGCTTGGCGAAGCGCTCGGCCCCCACGCCGACGCCCGGAAAGTTCTTCGGCCAGGAGGTGACCATCTTCCAGTTGAAGGTTTGGGAACTCGAACCCTCTTGGGGTGCTGCGGCGCTCTTGGCATCTTCTTTACAGCCAGCCAGTGCGGTTGCTGCAAGGCCTACGCCCGCTGCGGCGAGTATGTCGCGACGTTTCATGCAATGCTCCTTCTTGTTGTATTGGTCTTACCACGGGATCGCCGAAGGTAGACCGGGCGTGAATAACATAGGGGGTCGTGACCTACAAGCCTAGCTAATACGACTAAAGTTGTACGGGCATTGCTGCATTACCAGTAGCCTGCCTAGAATCGCCGGCCTGCGGCTCACAAGGACGCGGGCGGCGTGACGTGCAGCCAACCGGCTTGCTGTCCTGTCTCCTACTCATAACGATAAAGGACTCACTATGTCCGACAAGCCTTCATTTCCCCTAGCTCTTGCATATCTGATCGATGCGCTGAACAGCTGGTTCGGCAAGGCCTGCGCCTGGCTGACGGTATTCTTGGTGATCGGTACCACCATCGTCGTGGTACTGCGTTACGGTTTCGGTATCGGCGCGACAGCCCTGCAGGAGGCGGTGCTTTACGCTCACGCACTGGTGTTCATGGGCGCAGCGTCCTGGGTGCTGCAGCGCAACGGTCACGTGCGCGTGGATATCTTCTACCAGAAGTTCAGCGGCCGCCGTCAGGCGCTGGTGGAGATTTTCGGTAACCTGCTGTTCCTGCTGCCGGTCGCGCTGTTTCTCGGTTGGGCCAGCTGGGACTACGTCAGCAATGCCTGGTCGACCTTCGAAGCCTCCAGCGAGTCTGGCGGGCTGAAATTCGTCTACCTGCAGAAAAGCATCATCCTGGTACTGGTCATCAGCCTGGTACTGCAAGGTATTTCCAATCTGATCAAGGCGCTCTACGTCTTCAGCGGTCGCCTGCCGGCTCCGGAGGTGAAACATGGCTGAGTTGATGGCGATTCTGCTGTTCGTCAGTATTTGCGTGGCCTTGATGGCCGGCTTCCCGGTGGCGTTCACCCTGGCCGGCGTTTCCCTGCTGTTCGCCGCTATCGGCGTCGTCACGGGCACCTTCGATCCCGGATACCTCAGTGCTCTGCCGAACCGTCTGTTCGGCATCATGAACAACCAGACCATGCTCGCCGTGCCGCTGTTCGTGTTCATGGGGGTGGTGCTGGAACGCTCACGGGTGGCCGAGGATCTGCTTGAGTCCATGTCACGCCTGTTCGGCACCCTGCGTGGTGGTCTGGCGATTTCCGTTTGCGTGGTCGGCGCTCTGCTGGCTGCTTCTACCGGTATCGTCGGTGCCACCGTGGTGACCATGGGCCTGCTGGCACTGCCGACCATGCTGCGCCGCGGTTACGACCCGGCCATTTCCACCGGGACACTGGCTGCTACCGGCACCCTGGGGCAGATCATTCCACCTTCGATCGTCCTGGTGCTGCTCGGTGACGTGATGTCCAGCGCTTATCAGCAGGCGCAGTTGAAGATGGGCATCTTCTCGCCGAAGACCGTATCGGTCGGCGATCTGTTCGTCGGCGCGCTGATTCCCGGGCTGCTGCTGGTTGGCCTGTACATCGTCTACATCATCGCCGTCGCCATCCTCCAGCCGAAGAAACTGCCGGCGCTGCCGCAGGAGGAACTGGGTCCGATCGAGTGGGGCAAGCTGGGCAAGGCGCTGATTCCGCCGCTGATCCTGATCGGCGCGGTGCTGGGCTCGATCCTCGCCGGTTATGCCACGCCAACCGAGGCTGCTGCATTGGGTGCCGTGGGCGCCATGTTGCTGGCTTTCAGCAAGGGCAAGCTGAACTTCGGCCAGCTCAAGGAAGTGGCCTACGGCACCACCGAAATCAGTGCCATGGTCTTCATGATCCTGATCGGTGCTTCGCTGTTCTCCCTGGTGTTCCGTGGCTTCGGCGGTGAGGCATTGATCGAGGACGTGTTCGCCCAGCTGCCAGGCGGCGTGCTTGGTGCGTTCTTCCTGGTGATGCTGGTGATCTTCCTGCTCGGCTTCATTCTCGACTTCATCGAGATCACCTTCGTGGTGGTACCGATCGTCGGGCCGGTGCTGCTGGCCATGGGCCTCGATCCGATCTGGCTGGGCGTGATGATCGCACTGAACCTGCAGACGTCCTTCCTCACTCCGCCATTCGGCTTCGCGCTGTTCTATCTGCGTGGCGTGACGCCGGCGAGCATTCCCACCAGCACTATCTACAAGGGTGTCGTGCCGTTCATCCTGATCCAGATTCTGCTGCTGGTAATCGCCTACATCTTCCCGGGGCTGATCACCTGGCTGCCGGAGCAGGTCTACGGCAAATAAGTATCGCTGGCTGGTTTGGCAAAACGCCCGTCCTTGTGATGGGCGTTTTGCTTTTTGCGTTGTCACACTATCTGTCATCTATCTCAGCGAGAGGTCGTCATGAGCACCGCCCAAGTCGAACGCGTGGAACTGGATCAACTGGTCTGCTGGCGCATTCGTGCCGCCGACAGCGAGTTGCTGGTGGCCCAGCAGGGTGCGCAGATTCTCAGTTACCAGCAGGGCGAGCAGCCGCCGCTGATCTGGCTAAGCCCGGATGCGGCCTACCAACGTGGCCAAAGCGTGCGTGGTGGTGTGCCGGTGTGCTGGCCTTGGTTCGGTGACCTGCGGCGCAATCCGCAGGCCGTGCAGGCGCACTATCATCAGGAGCAGGCGCCGGCCCACGGCCTGGTGCGAGCGCTGGACTGGGAGCTGCTGGGCATCGACGAGGAGGACGACACTGTCACTCTGCGCTTTGCCTATGACACGCGTAATCAGCCGCTGGAGGGCTGGCCCAGGGACGTCGGCCTGACCTTCGTCGTGCGTCTGGCGCAGGATCTCAGCATGAGCCTGGAAACCCACAATCGCGGTGACACGCCCCTGACCCTGAGCCAGGCGCTGCACAGCTACTTCGCCGTCAGCGACGTGCGCCAGGTCAGCGTCGAGGGGCTGCAGGCCTGTCGCTACCTCGACACCCTGCTGGACTGGCAGGAGCTGCGTCAGCAGGACGAACTGGGATTCAGCGCCGAGACCGATCGTATCTACCTCGATACCCCCGCGCGGCTGAGTATCGTCGACCCCGGCTGGGGCCGGCGCATCCATCTGGATGCCCGTGGTTCACGTTCGGCCGTGCTGTGGAATCCCTGGATCGACAAGGCCAAGCGCCTCTCGCAATTTCCCGACGACGCCTGGCAGAACATGCTCTGCATCGAGACGGCCAATGTGTTGGAGGATGTCGTGCAGCTGAAAGCCGACGAGCGGCATCGTCTGGAGCTGCGCCTGTCCAGCGAGCCTCTGCTGAACTGACAGGCGCTGAGCTGGCTGGCTGTCCTGGCATAAAGCCAGCTCTCTGGACAGTGGCTGGCATCACAAAAAATAATATCAATGCGCCAGCAAGTGTGATGCGCCACTAATTTGCTAGTAAGTAATTTCTTACAACTATCCAAGGACTTATCTGAAACGCAAAACATCGATAACAACTTGTCCTAAGTGCGAGACAAATAGTCGGCACTGGCGTTCCGGTAATAATTTGAAATATGTCGACGAATGTTAGGTGTTTCACACTTTGGGCGGTTGCTCACCTCCGGTCATGTGGCTAGGATGCCCGACCTATAAGGATCTTGCGCAATTTGTTGCACAAACAACTGCGCAAAAAGTTGCGCACTGCGATGTTTTCTCTAAGCCATAGCGGCGATATGAGATTTCGCGGAAGTTGCCCACTTTAATAGTCGAGTCATGGAATGACGTACTCCAGCAAGCTCACCGCTCATTATCTCAATCTGGCCAAATCCCCTATTAATGAAGGGAACTTCGCCGGTGAAGACGTGCGTTATTCCAGCGAATACGAAATGCTGGAAACCGAGCTGGGCAAGGCCTCGTCGCTGCATGAAACCGGCGCTATCGACTGGCAGAAGGTACGCGAGGGCAGCGAGAACCTGCTGACCACCCAGTCCAAGGATTTGCGGGCCGCCACGTGGCTGACCTGGGGCCTTTTCCAGCGCGAATCCTTCGCCGGCCTGCAGGCCGGTCTGAACCTGCTGCACTACCTTTGCGAGCACCATTGGCACGAGTTGCACCCGCGCAAGGCGCGTACCCGCACTGCCGCCATCAACTGGCTGTTGCCGCGCCTGGAGCAGGCGCTGGCCGAACACGTGCCGATCAGCGAACAGCTGCCGCTGTTTCGTCGTCTGGCCGAACACCTGCACGGTCTGGAAGCCGCCCTGTCGAGCCATCTCGGCGAGGACTCACCGCTGCTGCTGCCGCTGTGCCGCCGCCTCGACGAGCAGATCAAGCGCGCCAGCCAGGGCCAGGCCGAACCGGGCGCAGTCGGCGCTGCCATCGCCCAGGTCAAGCAAGTCGCTACCCAGATCATCACCGGCAGCGGCCCCATCGAAAGCGAAAAGGATGCGCACAAGGCCCTGCGCGGCCAGCAGGACGCCGCTCGCCCGCTGTGCGCCTGGTGGCTGAAGAACAAGGCCACCGACCTCAAGCCGCTGCGCCTGGCGCGCACCCTGCTGTGGCTGCCGATCGAGTCGCTGCCCGAGCGTAACGCCGAACACATCACCGCCCTGCGCGGCCTGCCAGCCGACAAGTTGGCGTCCTACCAGGAGCGCTTCGCCCAGGGCGCCTATGCCGATTTGCTCGCCGACCTCGAAGCCAGCATCGCCCGTGCGCCGTTCTGGCTCGACGGCCAGCGCCTGGTCTGGGAATGCCTGCAGGAGCTCAAGGCCGAACAGGCCATGCGCGAGGTGGAAATCCAGTTCGCCCTGTTCCTGCAGCGCGTTCCCGGTCTGGACGAGCTGCGTTTTCACGACGGTGTGCCCTTCGCCGACGCCGAAACCCGTGCCTGGATCGGCGCCCACGTGCTGCCGCACCTGCAGGCGCCGGAGGTGGAGAAGAAGCCAGTTGCCAGCGAGCAGGGTGCCACACCGCCCTGGGAGGAAGCCCTGCAGCAGGTGCTACCCGGTCTGCGCAAGGACGGCCTGAAGGCCGCCGTGCAACAGCTCAAGCAAGGCATGTCGCGTGCCCGTGGCGGCCGCGAACGTTTCTTCTGGCAACTGACCCTGGCCCGCCTGTGCTTCGCCGCGAAGAAGTACGACCTGGCCAAGACCCAACTCGAATCGCTCGACCAGACGCTGCAGGCCTCCGGTCTCGGCGAGTGGGAACCCGATCTCGCCCTGGATGTGCTGCGTTTGCTGCACAACTGCTGCGAGCTCCTGCCGCAGAACCATGCAGTGCGCGACAGCAAGGACGAGATCTATCGCAGGTTGTGCCACCTCGACCTCGAGGTGGTGCTGGAGTAAGGCGCCAACACGCCCAATCAAGGCCTCCGGGCCATCAACGCAAAGGAGAAAACCCATGGCCAAAGAAGGCTCGGTAGCCCCCAAGGAACGCATCAACGTCACTTTCAAACCCGCCACCGGCGGTGCCCAGGAAGAAATCGAACTGCCCCTGAAACTCATGGTGCTCGGCGATTTCACTCAGCGTGCCGACGATCGCAAGATCGAAGACCGCAAGCCCATCAGCATCGACAAGAACAGCTTCGACGAAGTGCTGGCCAAGCAGGAACTGAACCTGACCTTCGCCGTACCGAATCGTCTGCAGGACGAGCAGGAAGGCGACGAGCTGGCCGTACAGCTGAAGATCAACTCCATGAAGGACTTCAACCCGGCCAACCTGGTCGACCAGGTGCCGGAACTGAAGAAACTGATGGAGCTGCGCGACGCTCTGGTCGCCCTGAAGGGCCCGCTGGGCAACGCCCCTGCCTTCCGCAAGGCCATCGAGAGCGTGCTCGCCGACGACGACTCGCGCGACCGCGTGCTCGGCGAACTGGGCCTGGCCGCCCAAGGCAAGCTCGATTCCTGATTCTCACTGACAAGGACGCATATTCATGAGCACGACTAGCGCAGCAGTAGAAGGTGGCCGTAGCGCCGCCGACCTCGGCATCCTCGACCGCATCATCGCGGAAACCAAGCTGACTCCGGACGACGAAGCCTACGACATCGCCAAGCGTGGCGTGTCGGCCTTCATCGAAGAGCTGCTCAAACCGCAGAACGAAAACGAGCCGGTGAAGAAGGCCATGGTCGACCGCATGATCGCGGAGATCGACGCCAAGCTCAGCCGGCAGATGGACGAAATCCTCCACCATGAGCAGTTCCAGGCCCTGGAATCCTCCTGGCGCGGCCTCAAGCTGCTGGTGGATCGCACCAACTTCCGCGAGAACATCAAGCTGGAGATCCTCAACGCCTCCAAGCAGGATCTGCTCGATGACTTCGAAGACAGCCCGGAAATCGTTCAGTCCGGCCTGTACAAGCACATCTACACCGCCGAGTACGGCCAGTTCGGTGGCCAGCCGGTCGGCGCCCTGATCGCCAACTACTTCTTCGATCCGAGCGCTCCGGACGTCAAGACCCTGCAGTACGTCGCCTCGGTGGCCTGCATGTCCCACGCCCCGTTCATCGCCGCCGCCGGCCCGAAATTCTTCGGCCTGGAGACCTTCACCGGCCTGCCGGATCTGAAGGATCTGAAAGACCACTTCGAAGGCCCGCAATTCACCAAGTGGCAGAGCTTCCGCGAGCAGGAAGATGCCCGTTACGTCGGCCTGACCGTACCGCGCTTCCTGCTGCGCAACCCGTACGACCCGGAAGACAACCCGGTGAAGACCTTCGTCTACAAGGAAAACGTGGCCAACAGTCACGAGCACTACCTGTGGGGCAACACCGCCTACGCCTTCGCCAGCCGTCTGACCGACAGCTTCGCCAAGTTCCGCTGGTGCCCGAACATCATCGGCCCGCAGAGCGGTGGCGCGGTGGAAGACCTGCCACTGCACCACTTCGAGAGCATGGGCGAGATCGAGACCAAGATCCCCACCGAAGTGCTGGTGTCCGATCGCCGCGAATACGAGCTGGCCGAAGAAGGCTTCATCGCCCTGACCATGCGCAAGGGCAGCGACAACGCCGCGTTCTTCTCCGCCAACTCGGCGCAAAAGCCGAAGTTCTTCGGCATCAGCGAAGAAGGCAAGAACGCCGAGCTGAATTACAAGCTAGGCACCCAGCTGCCTTACATGTTCATCGTCAACCGCCTGGCTCACTACCTGAAAGTGCTGCAGCGCGAGCAGATCGGTGCCTGGAAAGAGCGTACCGACCTCGAGCTGGAGCTGAACAAGTGGATTCGCCAGTACGTCGCCGACCAGGAGAACCCCAGCTCCGAAGTGCGTAGCCGTCGTCCGCTGCGTGCCGCCCAGGTCATCGTCAGCGATGTCGAAGGCGAGCCGGGCTGGTACCGCGTCAGCCTGAACGTGCGCCCGCACTTCAAGTACATGGGTGCCGACTTCACCTTGTCGCTGGTCGGCAAGCTGGACAAGGAGTAAGCACGCATGGCCTACGGCAGCCTGTTCGAGCGCCTCGGTGGCGAGGTCGGCCAACGCGCCGGCTGGAGCCGCGAGGTCGCCGCCATGTCCTCGGTGGCTGCCCATCTGGCCAAGATGCTCAGCACCCGTGCGGGCAGCGTGCAAACGCTGCCCGACTACGGGTTGCCCGATTTGAACGATATGCGCCTGTCGCTGCACGACTCGCTGCAGCAGGCGCGTATCGCCATCGAACGCTTTATCGAAGCGTACGAACCACGTCTGACCCAGGTGCGCGTGATTTCCCTGCCGCGCACCCACGATCCGTTGCGCCAGGCCTTCGCCATCGACGCGCTGCTGGAGATGGATGGCGTCAGGCGTCAGGTCAGTTTCTCCGCGAGCCTGGACGGCAGCGGTCAGGTCAAGGTCAACCCAGGAGCCTCACATGTCCGGTAAACCCGCAGCCCGCCTCGGCGATCCCACCGCCTGCCCGATTCCCGGCCACGGCACCAACCCGATCGCCGCCGGCTCGCCCGACGTGCTGTTCGACAGCCTGCCGGCCGCCCGCATGGGCGACCCCTCTGCCTGCGGCGGCGCCATGGCCGGCGCGGTGATTCCCACCGTGCTGATCAACGGCAAGCCGGCGGCGGTGGTGGGCAGTGTGGGTAGCCATGGCAATGTAGTGATTGGGGGATCGGGGACGGTGATTATTGGCAATACGCATACGCCGCCGGAGTTTGTTCCGCCGATACCAATGCTAACCGCGGGTTTTGACCAGCAATTCGTTTTGACTGACGAAGCAGGAAGTCCTATTGCGGGCCGCCACTATATTTTGGTCAGGGCGGATGGCCGGCAAGAAACGGGAGTCACCGACAGTCAAGGGTTGACTCACCGAGTTGCCCGACACGATCAGGTAGAACTGATCGATATCTATATCAGTGCCGAGGGTGCGTGACCATGGGCGCTGATGTTATTGAGATTGATGGCCGGCTCTATAAGAGGGTGGCCACAGAACAGAGTACTTCAATCCAAGACCGGGGGCCGCGAACAGTTACTGTCGATACAGGGCTCACGGTCTATCTTGGGGGCGCTGGCATGACGGGTGGATATATCCATGACCAAGTGAACTCCCTGAAGGCCGTGGGTATTTCGGGTTCAGTAGTAGGTAGAAATACTGAAGGTCAGTACGTGGATGCCCTGGCGGGAGTAACTAAACATCGCACTCGAATAAAAACAATCAATGGAATGGGGAATACTGGGCCTTATGTTGCGGAAGCAGATTGGAGCCTGAGCTCGCTCAATGTGAGTCATGCTTTGCCACGAGTGGGGCAGTTCAATTTGATTGGTTATTCTTTTGGGTCGTTAGTGGCTGCTCAGTCTGCACTTTATTATGCCGACAAAGGTCGGTCTATCGACCACCTAGTGCTTATTGGTTCTCCTATTTCGCAGGAAATGCTTAATGAGTCCAGGCAGCATCCAAACATCAAGAATGTTATCGTTCTTGATTTGAAGGATCATGGTGATCCAATTTACGCAGGGATGTCGCTTGTTGAATTGGTGGGAAGCTCAACCTTACTGATGACGCAGATGAATGACTCTACTAGCCGCCAAGAGGGCGTTGGACATTTCTATTACGGGATTGATGGGGAGTCGGGTAAGCAGAGGCGACTTGAGCTGGCGAGGTATCTTTATGACAAGGGATTGCGCTGATGAGCAGTGCTACAAAAGCAATGATCCTGATTGTTGTGGCTGTAATCTTGATTGCACCATTTGCAGTGTTTGAAGCCTATATCGTTTTTAGGTATGGCTATGCGGAGCCTTACAGCTATCTATTCTCCATTCCCCTGGGAATGATTTCGTATTTCTTGATTCAGTTCGCAATTGGCTATGGCGTGGTAAAGGGTTGGGCGAGTTGCAAGATGTCAAGAAATTATCCGCTAATGCTTATATGGTTGATTAGTGTTTTGGTGCTTTGGGCATTTCCCCATTTCTTTCCGGGCGAGAACATCCTTTAGATATGGAGACTCTGGATCAGTCGTTAGAGACGAAGGCGATCTATCCGGAGCAGTCTGGAAAAGGTCGCGGCACGTTTCGTTATGTGCTCCTGTTACTGGCGTTGATGATGCTAATAGTGACATTCAATTCACCAACAAGCGTTTGGCCTGTTGATTTTGATTTTTTCGGCTATCGAATTCATGGCAATTTATTTTATTGGCTGTTTATGGTCGGTATCGTTGCTTATATTCCCTTGGCTATAGGTGGGGGAGGGTTGTTTCTTTATGATTTGATAAAGCTGTTTCAGAGTAAGCGGCGGCGTCAGGTGATTAATCTTGTGGTTTCTTCGGCAATAATTTTTGCGGCGCTATATGGCTTCAATAGTTGGGTTTTTGAGGAAATATTTTGATGGGTGTCGGGGATGTGAGTGCTCGGGAACATATTCGGGGACAGACCCCGACCCCTCCTTCCGATTTCTCGGGGACCGCAAATCGTGGCCTGTCCCTTATTACTCTCATTGTGCTGAATGTTTTGCTGTTTTCAAACGCTTTTAGCAACAGCTTGATGTTGCTGATGGATCGCGTGAATTTTCTGCCTGCGGAAACATCGATCTTTACGTTCAATCCCTACGTCATTAACGAAGGTTCAAGTGCATATTGGATCTACGGCGAGGACGGCAACAACTACTACCACTTCACCTATGAAGAGGGCCGTGAGTATCTGCTGATGAGCAAGGATCAGTTCTGTCCCGGCTTCAAGGAAGACGATGTCATGACATGGTGTGATGCCAGAGCAAAGAGCATTTCGGGAGACAACGAATGAATCTCCGAAAAGCCTCTTCAGAGCAGGCGCCATCCAATCCCTGGGAGGTGTTCCCGGATGTGGATGCCGAAGGCCTTGGCAGTCTGCAAGGCAATCTTGAGCACTGGTGGCAGTACTGCTGGTGGCCCCACTGGCAATCGCTGACTCGAGAGCAGCGCGAAGAGTGGTTGCAAGACCCCGCCCATCCAGAAGCCTGGCGTGAATACGTGCAATTGCAGGATGCCTTTGCCAGCAACGACACGGAGTCCCCTGTCTGATGTCTTTCCATCACCCCTGCCAGTCCGAGTTTTCTCTTCAAGGGAAGATGGGCATTTCTCTCATGCTCGCCGCTTTCTTGGCTCTGGGTGCCTGCGTCCCCTATCCACACTCGGTGACCCGAAACCCTGCCATCGAGGGTCGTGTGCTGTCTGCCGAAACGGGGCAGCCCGTGATGGGCGCCAAAATTGAGCTGGAAATCGGCAGCGACGAATTCTGGGGCGATGAAACGGTCAGCGACGCCGAAGGCCGTTTCGCCTTTGCCGAACAACGCGACTATCGCCTGGTTGCCCTGCTGGCCGATGCGCCACGCTGCTGGACCAGGCTTTCGGTCAGTGCCCCCGGTTATCACACGCGTCGCTGTGGCTGGATCAGCATGCAAGGGTGTTCGTCAGAACCGATGGCGCTGCCGCATCTGGTCCTGCAGCCGGAGCGTCACGCCAACCTCGAAGAAGAGGCGCCAGATGACCTCTGGCATTGCATCGAATCGGCCATGGAGAAGGCCAACTAATGTCTTTCAACCACTACTACCAAAGCGAACTGACCGCCCTGCGCCAACTGGGCAAGCGCTTCGCCGAGCGCAGCCCGGCGTTGGCGCCGTTCCTTGGCCAGGCCGGGCGCGATCCGGATGTCGAGCGCCTGCTGGAAGGCTTTGCCTTCCTTACCGGGCGCCTGCGGCAGAAGCTCGACGACGAGCTGCCGGAGCTGACCCACTCGTTGATGCACCTGCTGTGGCCGAACTACATGCGCCCGTTGCCGGCCTTCAGCATGCTCCAGTTCGACCCGCTGACCCGCCCCGGTCCGGCGCTGCCGGTCACCCGCGGCACGCCGGTGGAGGCCAAGGCCATCGAGGGCGTCACCTGCCGCTTCCGCACCTGTTACCCCACCGAGGTGCTGCCGCTGGCGCTGAATGGCCTGGACTATTCGGTCAAGGGTGACGGCGCGCTGCTCAGCCTGCGCCTGGCGATGAGCGCCGACGGCCATATCGGCGAGATCGGCCTGAACCAGCTGCGCCTACACCTGGCCGGCGAGCGCTATATCGGCCAGATGCTCTATCTGGCGCTGCTGCGCAACCTCGGCGGCATCCAGCTGGTGCTGCTCGACGCGGCTGGCAAGCCGCTGCAGGATGCCTTCGGCCAGACCCTCGGCACGCTCCAGCTCAAGCCCGAGCAGGTGCAGCCGGTGGGCTTCGCCGAGGACGAGGCGCTGATTCCCTACCCGCTCAATACCTTCCGTGGCTACCGCTACCTGCAGGAATACTTCGCCTTCCAGGACAAGTTCCTGTTCGTCGACCTGCTCGGCCTGGATGCCATCCACAGCCTGCCCGAAGACCTGCTCAAGCAGGCGCGCGGCCTGGAGCTGCGCTTCGACATCCACAAGGCGGGCGCGCAGCGCATCCGCCCGACCCTGGAAAACGTGCGCCTGTACTGCACGCCGGTGGTCAACCTGTTCCAGCACGACGCCATCCCGATCCGCCTCGACGGCAAGCAGGATCAGTACCTGCTGCTGCCGGCCGAATTCGACGCGCAACATTGCGGGGTGTTCTCGGTGGATCGCGTCACCGGCTGGAAGCCGGGCGGCATGGGCTATGAGGAGTACGTGCCGTTCGAGTCGTTCGAGCATGACCCCAGCTTCGACGTACCGGTGGCGCGCCCGCACTACAGCGTGCGCCAGCAACCCTCGATGCTCGGCGACGGTCTGGAAACCTGGCTCAGCTTCGGCCTGCGCAACCTCGACCAGCACGAGACGCTGTCCATCGAGCTGAGCTGCACCAACCAGAACCTGCCGCGTCAGCTGCGCCTGGGCGATATCTGCCTGCCCAGCGAGGACACCCCGGACTTCCTCAGCTTCCGCAATATCAGCGCCGTTACACCCAGTTATGCGCCGCCGCTGCACCGCGACTTCCTGTGGAAGCTGATTTCCAACATGTCGCTGAACTACCTGTCGCTGGCCAACGTCGAGGCGCTCAAGGTGATCCTCGAAACCTACGACCTGCCGCGTTACTACGACCAGCACGCCGAGCGCGTCAGCAAGCGCCTGCTCGGGGGCCTCAAGAATATTGGCCATCGCCACGTCGACCGCCTGCACCGCGGCCTGCCGGTACGCGGCGTACGCACTGAACTGAGCATGAACCCGGAAGGGTATCTGGGTGAGGGCGATCTGTTCCTCTTCGCCTCGGTACTCAATGAATTTTTCGCCCTCTACGCCAGCCTCAACAGCTACCACGAGCTGCACGTACAGAGCACACAGGGAGAGGTGTACAAATGGACGCCACGTATGGGGCAGCAGCCCCTGCTCTAAGTCGATTGAGCAAAGGCATCCGCGAGTACAGCCTGTTCCAGGCCGTACAGCTGGTGCTGGAGCGCCTCGGCGCCGCCCATCCGCATCTGGATGAGGAGCGCCTCTACGAATACCTGGAGTTTCAGGCCAACCCGAGCCTGGGTTTCCCTGGTAGCGATATCGATCGCGTGCAGTTCTTCGAGGAGCACGGCGAGCTGCGTGCGCGCATGCGCGTCAACCTGGTCGGCCTGTTCGGTGGCGGTTCACCATTACCGGCCTTCTACAGCGAGCAGGCTCTGGGCGACAGCGAGGACGGCAACCCGACCCGCGATTTCCTCGACCTGTTCAACAATCGCCTGCAGCGCCTGTTACTGCCGATCTGGCAGAAGTACCGCTACCGCGCCAGCTTCCAGAGCGGGGCGATGGACGCCTTCTCCGCGCACCTGTTCGCCCTGATCGGCCTGGGCAGCGAGCAGATCCGCCAGGCCCAGGAGCTGAACTGGAAGCGCCTGCTGCCCTACCTCGGCCTGCTTAGCCTGCGTGCCCACTCGGCGGCGCTGATCGAGTCGGTGCTGCGTTACTACTTCAAGCACGCCGAACTGTTCATCGAGCAGTGCCTGGAGCGCCAGGTGGTGGTGCTGGACGAGCAGCGCAACCGCCTCGGTCGTGCCAACAGTCTGCTCGGCGAAGACACCGTGCTCGGCGAGCGCGTCCGCGACCGCGGCGGCAAGTTCCGCATCCACGTGCGCCAGCTGGGCTGGACGCGCTTTCACGAGTTCCTGCCGATCGGCACGGGTTACCAGCCGCTCTGCGCGCTGGTGCGCTTCACCCTGCGCGATCCGCTGGACTACGACATCCGCCTGGAGCTGCGTCAGGACGAAATCCGCGACCTGCGCATCGGCGAAGGCAACCCCTGCCTGCTGGGCTGGACCACCTGGCTCGGCCGTGAGAACGCCGATGGCCTTGTCACTCTGGGCAGCAAGATTCATTAAGGACAGATGAAATGATCAACGTCGACCTGCAACAACTGGTTCAAGCCCTGGACGCCGCGAGCAAGCGCGATCTGGAGATGGCCGCCGAACGCTGCGTGGTACGCGGCGGCAACAAGATCCTCGTCGAAGACCTGCTGCTGGGCCTGCTGGAGCGCCCGGAAAGCCTGCTGGCGCGTGCCCTGCAGGATGCCGAGATCGATGCCGGCGAGCTGGCCCAGGCGCTGCAGCCGCGCGGCGAGCACAGCGAGTCGCGCAACCCGGTGTTTTCTGCCGAACTGGTGCAGTGGCTGCAGGACGCCCTGCTGGTGGCCAACCTGGAGCTGGGCGCCAGCCAGATCGACCAGGCCGCACTGATCCTCGCCCTGCTGCGCAACCCCATGCGCTACGCCGGTAGCCGTTATCAGACGCTGCTGAGCAAGCTCAATGCCGAGCGTCTGCGCGACTTCGCCCTCAGCCAGCAGCCGCAGGCCGCAGGTGGCAGGCCGGCAGCCGGTGGTGAATCCAACCTGGCGCGCTTTACCCACAACTTCACCCAGCAGGCCCGCGACGGTAAGCTCGACCCGGTGCTGTGTCGCGACGGCGCGATCCGCCAGATGGTCGATATCCTCGCCCGCCGACGCAAGAACAACCCCATAGTCGTCGGCGAGGCCGGCGTGGGCAAGACCGCCATCGTCGAGGGCCTGGCCCTGCGCATCGCCACTGGCGAGGTGCCGCAGGTGCTCAAGGGCGTCGAGCTGCTGTGCCTGGACCTCGGCCTGCTGCAGGCTGGCGCCAGCGTCAAGGGCGAGTTCGAACGCCGCCTGCAGGGCGTGATTGACGAAGTGAAGGCCTCGCCCAAGCCGATCATCCTGTTCATCGACGAAGCCCACACCCTGATCGGCGCCGGTGGCCAGGCCGGCAGTGGCGACGCCGCCAACCTGCTCAAGCCGGCGCTGGCGCGTGGCGAGCTGCGCACCATCGCCGCCACCACCTGGAGCGAAT
>Ga0228675_1000255_pt1 | contig 27040 bp, 27 predicted proteins | sample 36D_rmetaG_FD_182786 | JGI IMG/M metagenome (GOLD analysis project Ga0228675, IMG submission 182786) | Seawater microbial communities from Monterey Bay, California, United States - 36D_r | ecosystem: Environmental > Aquatic > Marine > Coastal | place: USA: California | collected 2016-10-05
AGCCGTGACGAGAAAAAGCAGGATGACCTCCGCAAGCGTTATGCCTCTTCCAAGCTAAAATTTTACATTGGTGATGTGAGAGATTACAGCAGTATTCTGAATGCGACGCGTGGTGTGGATTACATCTACCATGCGGCAGCACTAAAGCAGGTCCCGTCTTGTGAGTTTCACCCTATGGAAGCGGTGAAAACAAACGTACTTGGTACCGAAAACGTGTTGGAAGCAGCCATTCAGAACGAGGTGCGACGTGTTGTCTGCTTGAGTACCGATAAGGCTGTGTATCCGATCAATGCAATGGGCATTTCCAAGGCGATGATGGAAAAGGTCATGGTGGCCAAGTCGCGTAATGTCGATCCTGACAAAACCGTAATCTGCGGCACGCGCTACGGTAACGTTATGGCCTCGCGTGGTTCTGTCATTCCTCTTTTTGTAGATCAGATTCGTACTGGCAAAGCTTTGACCATTACCGACCCAAACATGACTCGCTTCATGATGACCCTGTCTGATGCAGTGGATCTGGTGCTGTACGCTTTTGAGAATGGCGGCAACGGCGATATGTTTGCGCAGAAGGCTCCAGCAGCAACGGTTGAAACGTTAGCCAAAGCGCTGACTGACCTGATGGGCAAACCGGATCATTTAATCAATGTGATCGGTACCCGGCACGGTGAAAAGCTTTTTGAAGCGCTGCTCAGTCGAGAAGAGATGTCCTGCGCCGAAGACCTTGGTGGCTATTATCGTGTACCACCAGACTTGCGTGATTTGAACTACGGCAAGTTTGTCGAGCAGGGCGAAGAAAAGATTTCGAAAACCGAAGATTATAACTCTCACAACACAGAGCAGTTGGATGTCGCAGGAATGCAAGCATTGCTGCGCAAGTTGGAATTCATTCGTGCCCTCGAACGGGGTAATGATATCAACCCGGAGGACTAACTTATGCGCGTACTGGTAACAGGAACCAACGGCTTTATTGGCAAAAACTTGTTGCTGCGCTTGCGGGAAAAGGGCGGTATCGATGTGGTGCCTTTTACTCGAGAGCATAGCGTTGATGATCTTACAGCGCTTCTAGACGGTGTCGATTGGGTATACCACCTTGCAGGCATCAACCGCCCGCAAAACCTGGAGGAGTTTGTCACTGGTAACAGCGGCCTGACCGAACAACTGTGCGCTGCAATCAAGGCCAACGGCAGCCGGGTGCCCATAGTGTATACCTCGTCCATTCAGGCTGAAAAAGATAATGATTACGGTAACAGTAAACGTGCTGCGGAGGAGGCTTTGCTTGCGCTTCAGCGAGATAAGGGCAACCCGGTTTATATCTACCGTTTGCCCAATGTGTTTGGTAAATGGGCACGGCCGAACTACAATTCAGCGGTGGCGACCTTTTGCTATAACATCGCCCGTGATCTGCCGATTGAGATCAACGATCCCTTTGCGGTTATTCGCTTAGTATATGTCGATGATTTGGTCGACAACTTCATGGCTCTGCTGACCGGTGGTGAATCAACAAGTAGCCGTAGTGATATTGCTTATGTTGAAGTTACCCCCAAATATCAGATCACCGTAAGTGAGTTAGCTGACCAGCTGAACCGCTTTAAAGCCACGCGAGATAATCTTATTACAGAGCCTGTGGGTTCGGGGCTGATACGCGCTTTGTACTCCACATATGTCAGTTATCTGCCGCCAGAGCGCTTTGTCTACCCGGTGCAACGGCACGGTGATGCCCGTGGTGTGTTTGTCGAGATGCTAAAAACCCCAAATGTCGGACAGTTTTCGTTTTTTACAGCACATCCGGGCATTATCACCACTCTAAGTCAGAAAAGTTTTTGGTGATCAAGGGCAAGGCTCGCTTCCGCTTCCGGCATATGATCACTGGTGAGTTTTACGAGTTGTACACATCCTGTGAGCAGTCTAAAATTGTCGAAACTGTCCCTGGCTGGACCCACGATGTGACCAACGTGGGTGACGACGAGTTGATCTGTATGCTCTGGGCCAATGAGATTTTTGACCGGAGTAAACCGGACACCTTTGCCTGTACGCTCGATTGAAGGCACCTGGGTGTTAAGCCTGAATATCAAGACGCAAAGGCCATAGTATAGGATTGTTTTTCATGAAAAAGCTGAAGATTATGACAGTGGTTGGTACGCGTCCTGAGATCATTCGCATGTCGCGTGTGATAACTAAGCTAGATGCGCACTGCGAGCATGTGCTGGTCCATACCGGTCAGAATTACGATTACGAATTGAATGAAATCTTCTTTAATGACCTGGGCATTCGCAAGCCTGATTATTTCCTCAATGCTGCTGGTGCCAGCGGTGCCGAAACCATCGGAAACGTGATCATTACTGTTGATCGTTTGCTATCTGAGGTTCAGCCGGATGCGGTACTGGTACTGGGCGACACCAACAGCGGCATGGCCGTGCTGCCGGCAAAACGGCGTAAGATTCCGACTTTCCATATGGAAGCCGGCAACCGCTGTTTTGATATGCGCGTGCCGGAAGAGATTAACCGTCGAATTATTGACCATACAGCGGATATTAACCTGACCTATAGCACCATTGCGCGCGATTACCTGCTGGCTGAAGGCCTGCCACCTGATTGCGTAATTAAAACCGGTAGCCCCATGTTTGAGGTGTTGAACCAATACCGGGAAGGCATTGAAGCCTCGGATATTTTGGATTGTCTAGGGCTGGTAGATTATCAGTTCTTCGTCGTCAGTGCTCACCGCGAAGAAAATGTCGACTCTGAAAAAAACTTTCTTAAGCTTGTTGATGTGTTGAACACTGTTGCCGAGCAATATAATTTGCCAGTGATCGTTTCAACCCACCCACGTACGCAAAAGCGCTGTGATGTAATGGGTGTTAAGTTCCACGCCAACGTACAGCTATTAAAACCGCTAGGTTTCAAGGACTACAACAAACTCCAGCTCTGTTCTCGTGCAGTGTTGTCGGACAGTGGCACCATCAATGAGGAATCATCCATCCTCAATTTTCCAGCACTCAACCTGCGCGAAGCCCATGAGCGCCCCGAAGGCATGGAAGAGGCCGCTGTCATGATGGTCGGACTGGAAGTGGAACGTGTGCTACAGGGCCTAGTGATTTTGGAGTCGCAAAATCGCGACGATGAACGCAGCCTGCGGCTGGTGGCCGATTACAGCATGCCGAATGTGTCAGACAAGGTCTTGCGCATAGTTCACAGCTACCGTGATTACGTTATGCGGAAGGTCTGGAAGCAGTATTGATGAAGCAAAAACCTCAGCGAATCGTACTAATAGCTGATACGTTCCCACCGTTGAGGACTTCCGGAGCTGTTCAGCTTAGTCATTTGTCTCGTGAGTTTGCACGACAAGGTTATTCGCTGTGCGTTATTCTGCCGGCCCACAATCAACGAGAGCCGTGGAAACTCGAGGAGTTTCACGGTGTACAAACACTGCGTTTAAAAGCGCCCAGAACCAAAGACATTGGCTATGTGCGGCGTACGCTAGCTGAATTTTGGATGCCTTTCGCTATGTTGCGCAATCTGCGAAAAAGCCCTTTGGCGATTGAGGTTTGGGACGGCGTTGTCTGGTATGCCCCTTCTATTTTTCATGGTCCCTTGGTGAGCGCACTCAGAAGGTCAAGTGCTTGCAAGAGCTACCTTATTATCCGCGACATCTTTCCTGATTGGGCGGTGGATCTAGGACTTATTAGGCGCGGAATTCCATACTATTTTTTTTCTGCTGTAGCCCGATATCAATACTCAGTAGCGGATATTATTGGCGTCCAAACGCCCAATAACCGTAAGTATTTTAAGTCATGGTTGGTAAAGCCCAGACGCAACTTGGAAGTTTTACAGAACTGGTTAGAAAAGCCTGCACAGAAGCGCTGTTCAATTCGACTAAATAAGACTCCGTTGATCGGACGTAAAATTTTCGTATACGCTGGTAACATGGGTGTAGCACAGGGTATGGATATATTACTGGATCTCGCCGAAAAATTGCAAAGTCGCTCAGACGTTGGCTTCTTATTCGTGGGGCGCGGTCAAAATGTGGCTCGACTTAAAGCTGTTGCACAGTCAAGGTGTCTTGAGAACGTAGTGTTCTTTGATGAGATAGATCCAGAAGAAATTCCAGATCTATACTCTCAGTGCGATGTCGGGATCGTCGCTCTAGACGCACGACATAAGTCGCATAACATCCCAGGTAAATTTTTGACGTACATGCAGAGCGGCTTGCCTGTTTTGGCCAATATTAACCAAGGCAATGACTTAGCGGATATTATTCGAGATGAATGCGTGGGGCAAGTGTGCGAAACCAACAGAGTTGATGAACTATTGCTACTGGCAGAAAAATTGCTGACACAAATTGAAGCTGACACTAAGATGTCGGCGCGCTGCAGCGGATTATTTGAGCGCGAATTTACCGTCGAGAAAGCTGTCAAGCAGATTGTGGCTGCACTTTCAGAGAATGACGGAGCATAGGGATGAAGGTCTTCAGTACCGAGTATTTGAACAATCTTAGTAGTCGCGCGCAACGCAATCCACGCAAGCGGCAACATCAAAACATTCATGCAAGCTATGAGGAGCCATGCCAACGCTTGTTCAACGCGATAGAGCCGGAGAGCTATATCCATCCGCACAAGCATACCACTGATCCCAGGGATGAACTGCTAATTGCAGTTCGCGGGTTGATGGCTTTGGTGCTATTCGACGAGCAGGGCATTGTGATAGATATTGTTCGCTTTGGCGCGGAGAAATCCAGCGAAGGACTTTCCGTAGGTGCAGAGCTGCCCTGCAATATATGGCACACTGTCGTTGCTTTGGAACCTGGCTGCGTTTTACTCGAGGTCAAGTCAGGACCTTTCGATCCCAACCAGTCCAAAGATTTAGCGCCTTGGGCGCCTGATGAGGGTACGGTAGAAGCAAGTGACTATTTGAGCGAATTGATAAAAGCCGCAGGATGAAAAAAGACGGACTTTTGAACCTGGATTTGTAGCATGTCTGGCATTATTGATATTTTATGAAAGACACACGTTCACAACTGAGTTGCGGACGGCTTCTCGTGTCTTGAATATAGTTACTATGACAGCGCTGGCGTTGCAATTTTGAATGAAGCGCAGGCCGCTACGTCCAAGGCCATATTCGCTGTTGCTAGGGTCTGTTGACAATCACCGAGCGGCGATGATCGTGGCGCAGAGGTACCAGTTTGCGGCGTAACTGGTATCTGTTTTGTCGTATCGTGTGGCTATCCCCCTGAATTCTTTGATCTTTGCGAAGTAATTTTCAACCAGATGGCGCCACTTGTACATGTGAGTATCGTAGTCTCGTTGCACTTTGCGGTTTGATTTGGGCGGAATAACAGCGGTTGCGCCCCGCTCATCAAGGTCTTGCAGGAGCCAATCAGCGTCGAAGGCTTTATCGGCCAATAGCGCCCCAAAGGAAACGTCGTGTATCAACGGTGCAACCCCTTTCACGTCGTGTGCTTGCCCCGGCAGAAGTAAAAAGCGAAACAAGTTCCCGAGCGAATCGACCATTCCGACTATCTTGGTCGTCAGCCCACCGCGAGAGCGCCCGATTGCTTGGTGTTGAGTCCCCCTTTTGCGCCCGATGCCTTTTGATGGGCCTGAACGATCGTTCCGTCAATCATAGCGTATTCGAGGTCTGGCTCACCGTTTATCGCATTGAAAAGACTCTCAAATACACCGGCATCAGCCCATCGGCGGAAGCGTTTGAAAATGGAATTCCAATTGCCAAAATCCTTGGGCAAATCACGCCAAGGCGAGCCTGTCCGCACACGCCAAAGAACCGCCTCCATGAACCTACGATTGTCACGACCGGTTGCTCCAGGGTCGCCGACTTTACCGGGCAACAGGGGCCGCATCCGCTCCCAAAGCTCATCTGAAATAGCAAAGCGATCTTCGTCCATTCAAACCTCCATTTTGAAAGCTTGAATCAGACTTCAAACCAAATGGGAATCCCGAATGTCAACAGGCCCTAATCCTTTTCTTTTCTTTCAAGGTGATCAGGTTTAGTCACTCCCCCAGTAGCTCTCCATATCTTATGTTGCTGGGAATCCAACGGCGACCTTAAGGAGATGATCCCTCTCAGGTTTGCAACAAATAGTATCAAAATACCAATTATCAGGTATCCTAAAATACCAATTGAGGATAAAAACTCTACCAACTATCGTTCTCCAAGAGCAGATTGTACCGTTTCCACAATAGGGGCAAAGAAGTAGCTTATCAATCTTCTCTTAGCAGTAGTTACATCAACGTTTGCTGTCATCCCCGAGCGGAGAACAAAATGGTAAGAGCCGCTTGTCAGCCTGTTTTCCAAAGGCTTAATTCTCACATCGTAGGCCCAAACGCCCTCTTCGGCCTCCGTTGAATCCGCCGCCACGTCAGACACCACACCCGTTACAAATCCAAAGCGCTCTGATGGATAGGCATCAAGATTGATATTGGCCTGCTGGCCGATCTCGACAAACCCGATATCGCTATTGCTAAAGATTGCCTCGATCTCTACATTTTGATCCTCAGGAACAATACGCAAGATTTGTTCGCCGCCCCGTGCCACGGCACCAATCGTAAAGACATCCAGTTGATCAACGACTCCATCCATCGGGGCCGTCAGTTGCGCAGCGATCACCCTCCGCTCTGCCGTCCGCAATTGTTCTTCTAACGTTTCCAGCCGCGCCTCAATCTCTGATCGACGTTGCAAGAGTTGATTTCGCAGCGAGGTAATAAGGCTACGCTGTTCTGCCAAAAGTGCAGTTTCCTGGCTACGTTTCTGGTCCAGCTCACGTAAATAGACTTCGCGCTCTTTCTCAAGTGCTGTAAAGATTTCCTGCACATCAAGGAATGCAGAACGGCTGGACGTGCCACGATCCAACAGCCCCTGCGCGACGTCCAACCGTTCCGTCTGAATGGCTATGGCCGCTTCAATCCGCGCGATATTTGCCAGTGTCACAGATACCGATTGATTGTTGGAGACTATCCTTGCCGCAATCTGCGACATAGCTGCCTGCAAGTCATCAATCTCGGCCGAGAGCAACCGGAATTGTTCAGCGTAGAAGTCGTGGCCGGTGTCGGTGTTTTCCGTAAAACTGAGAAGGGTGTCCGCTGCGAATGTTTCGGACTGGATATCGGAGCCATCAATGCCGGATACCAAGGCTGCTATACGTGCCCGCTCAATCCGTAGGCGCGTCATTTCGGCGGTGATGGTGTTTAGTTCAGCTTCTGCATCGGTGGTATCGAGCTCAATGAGAACTTCGCCCTGGCGTACTTCCGAACCATTACGCACATGGATTGCGGTGATCTTGCCATCAAATTCGGGCTGCACGACCTGCACCCGGCTGATCGGAACAACCTTGCCCTGCCCACGTGCAACAACCTCAACTTTGAAAATACAGGCCATTACAACGATCGCGACAAATACAAAAATCGTGAACCAAATGCTCGTATGAAGCGTCGGAGACGTAATCTTTATCGGTTCTGATGATGAGGTCATGACATTTTCTCAAAATCAACGATCTGATCCGGTTGCCCGAACACATCTGGCCTATGTGTGATGATAATCAGTGTCGTTGTCGCCTTTAGGCGCTCAAGCTCTTCTGCCATTTTCCGCTGCGCGACATCATCAAGGGCACTTGTCGGTTCATCAAGAATGATGACTTTGGGCTTTTTCAGGAGGGATCGAGCAATCGCAATCCGCTGCCGTTGCCCACCCGATAGGGCCGACCCGCGCTCTCCAACATGGGTATCAAGCCCCATTGGCATTCGAGCGACAAGAGTATCCGCTACGGAAATTTTAAGGGCATCCTCGATATCGGCATCAGAGGCAGCCTCTTCGCCAATGAGAAGGTTTTCGCGAAGTGTGCCAGAGAACAGATAAGGCTCTTGCGGGATGTAGGCGACCTTTGTCCGCACATCGTGAGGTTCGAATTTCGCGATGTTCTCACCACCTAGAAGCACCTTACCCTCCGAAGGCACATCAATCCCAGAGGCCAGTCGGCCAAATGTCGATTTCCCGATACCTGACGGTCCAACGATCAATGTGAGAGAATTTGGTACTGCTTCAAAGTTAAATTTCTTGAGGATAGGACTCCCTTCAAGGTAGGCAAAACCCACGTTTTCAAACGTCAAGCGTGGTTCGACATTAGGCAGAAGCTTTGGGCGCTCGTTGAAGGGCTCCGTTTCTGTGTTTACGATATCGCCAAGCCGCTGGCGCGAAACCTTGATATTCTGCCAGCTCTCCCAAAGTTTGGAAAAATTGGCTATAGGAGCCGTAACCTTTTCTGCCAGCAGATGGAAGGCAATCAACTGTCCAAGCGTAAGTTCCCCGGCAAAAACAAGGTTCGCGCCAACGTAAATGATCGAGATTGTTACGCCTCGCTCAATGATGAATGTGAGTTTGTCGCTGAAGATATTAAGCATACCAACTCGATAGCTTGCGAACAAACTATTGCCCAAGGTTTGGTCAAGCCGTTCCAGCATCTTGCCTTCAGCACCTAGCGCCTTCACTGCCGCAATGCCTGAGATATTCTCAACCATTTGGGTCTGGTGTTTTGCGCCAGCATCAAACTGCACCCGTAAACGCTGGCGCAAGAAGGGACCGAATGCAAAGTAAACCAAAGCCTGCAATGGCAGAGCAATAAGCACGATCATTGTCAGTGGCACAGAAAGAGACAACAGGACACCGATGTAGATCACTACAAAGAGTAGATCGAGGAACACCCCGGTCGTTGTGCCGACCAGAAAGTTACGGATAGTGTCTGTCTCACTGACCCGCGCCATGGTTTCGCCAACAGACCACTTGCGGAAGTGGCTGAAGGGCAATTTGAACAGGTGGTCGAAAATACGTGATCCAAACTCGCGGGTGACTTTGTTTGCCGTCAGGATCCCGAGAAGGCTCGAAAGCACTTCAAAGCCCATCTGGAACAGGCTCACGGCCGCGAAGATCGCCACAACCACAATAAGCGATGCCTCCCGCTGGAACGGAAGTATACGGTCAATAATGACCTGGAAGATGAATGGCTCAACTAAGCCGATCAGACGCAGGCAGATAGCAAGAAAAACCAACTCAATGTAGAGCGGCGTGTATTTCCATAAAGATCGTGTAAACCATGAAAGCGGTATCTCACGCCCGTTATTGTCTACGGACACTGTGCAACCTGCTCAATCTTCGTGATTACGCATGCCCCCGGAAGGGCTGAAGCATCTGGGCTCGCAGCGACAATGATAAGGTCGTCGCCGGACGGAAAGACAGATGCGAGACGCTCTTGCACTTCTAACGCCATCACATTTTCCAACAATTCGCCTAGTCGGGGGGCATCGCTAGGGTCGCGAGAATCCAATGCCAGTTCCAGCATCGTTCTAGCAGCAACATCTACATATAGTACATTCTGCGCTGTTCCCTCTGCCATTCCTCGACGCAGGTCATCAAGGCCCGTGAGATCGGGTGCTGTGCGATAGGATTCATATGTTGTGCGGATTAGTTCAGAAGCCTCTGCCAGTTTCTCGGTTTCCACCTCTCCCGCTATGAACATGATACGAGTGGCGCGGTCATAATTCGTGGAACCAGCCTGAAAACCATAGCTTGCCCGCAAATCAGTACGAACGGCATCGAAGAGCGGTCCACTTCCAGAGCGCCCAAAGAAACTCAAAGCAAGCAAATCCGTTAGATCGCCACCTTCCGCCGTAGGTGGCAATTGCCCCATAAGGCCGAGAGTTGTTTTCTCAGCATCAGGAAGATGCAGCAGGAGAGTCTTTGGCTCAAAATTTGTATCAACATTATGAGTAGCTTGCGCTTGCCCTTCTGGTAAGCCAGAAAGCAGTTGGTCAACGGCTTTCCCGGCATCATCTCGACTGATCGCACCAGTCACGGAAATGATGACGCCATTCTGCACAATAGTTTCCGCATGCCAGCGGCGTAAATCATCCACACTCACATCTGAGATTACAGGGATATTTGGCAGGCTTAGAAAATCATTAAGCGGCGTCTCACCCAGAACAGCTAACCGAGCGACAGCCCACATTTGATTGGCGGTCTGTGCTTGAGATTGGGTCTGATTTGCCAAGAACCCTTGTTTGATCCGATCAATCCACGCTTGATCAAACTGAGGCGATTTAAGCATCTCACTGGCGATTGAAATGACATCATCAATGTGCTCCTTTGGAAAGCTCACCTCACCAATCGCGTGATCTGCACGGGCATAAAGCTGGCCACGCGAATTTTTGTCGTTAAATAGCTCCAGCACATCCTGCGGTGCAAATTCACCAGTGCCTCCACTCAAGATAGCCTCGGCAGCAACATAGGGAACTGCTGGGTTTCGATCCACGCTGAAAGCCCAGCTCATTGGCCAAGCAATTGTGATCGTGATATCCGTCACACCATCTTCATAGATGGGCATAAAGTGAAACGGGCGACCGTCAGGGGTTTCCGCTAAGACAACCTCTCGGCTGGCGTCTTCTTTGCACGCTGCCAAAGAAAGCATCAAAGCAGCTAAGAACAAAAATCTCTTCATACGCAAATTACCTTTCAGCGCGGACCAGGCGTGTCACTTCGCGCCCATCAGATAACAGGGATTTTAAAAATTCATTTACATCTTCTAGGCGAACATCTTCAACCGCATTCATTTGATCTTCCAGTGTAAAAATGGGTGCCGCTGACATGAGCTGACCAAGCGCTAGATCGCGATTGTAGCCTGGACGATCACGTTCCAAAACACTATCAAGTTGGCCTACGAGGCGTGATGTAACTCGATCAAATGTTTCTTGCGGTAAGCCGTTTTCTAAAGTGCTGTGAAGAGCCGCACGAAATGCAGCTTCCAGCGCTTCCAATGAAACACCCGCATCAGGGTGTCCCATGAAGGACACTTCAACATACTTTTCTGCGATAAAAGCGATGTTAAATGAGAAGCTTCGCGTCACAAACCGGTCATACCTAAGCGGTCCAGCCAGCCCTCCAGGTAAAGAAGAGTCGAGCGCATTTTCTACCAACTGAGTCAAAACAGTACAGCCAGCCGATGTTTCACAGACATCCAGTGGAACCAGTTTGCGATACAAAAACGTGTCTTCACTCAGTTCATCGAGTGACACAGCAATCCGATCTTGCACAACGCCATCTTCAACCAACCGAATGGAGCTGGAATTAACGGGAAGCGTGTGCACATCTTCAACCGACAACGACGCTGCGGCGGCTTCCAGTCGAGCCGCGCTGACGTCCCCGTAGACCAAAAGAGTTGCGTCCGACAAAGAATGGCTTTGCATATGAAGCGAGGCGGCAGCGTCCAATGAGTAATCTACGATAACTTCTGGCTCCCCTATCACAGATCGCGCCAAAGCTCCGTCGCCATAAAGCACGCGGTCCATGTCGCGATAGACTTGAAATAGTGGGCGCTCAGCGACTCGATAGTCGTGTTCCCTCAAAACGATGTCTCGCTCTTCTAAGGCGAATTTCTCCTCTATATTCAATGGGCCTGATGTCGAAATTAGAGTTCGCAAAGCACGGTGTAGATCATCGCTCCCCGTCTTTTGCCAATATCCGGTGCTAAAATGGTTGGTCCAAGCATTGGAATGACGCAATCGTTCATTTCGACCACCGCCAAAAGCACTCAGCCATGCAAGATGCTCAACATAATGCGCCAAGCCCTGATCAGAGTCGTTGGATACTTCGCCTGACGGAAAAACTAAGTATAGATAAATATCTTCAATGTTGGGGTTTCGTATCAGTGTCACTTCAGAGAATGCAGAAGCTTCTATCTTCCTTGATTCTGAACCCGCGTTGCCTCCAAAGCCAGAATATGCTAAGTGCCATGCGCCGAACAGAAAGACAATAAATATGAGAAGATAAACTATCTTTTTCATTCAGCGTCCTGATAATTAAATTACATCAAGCCAACCATACCAGTCACAATGCTGAGTTGTGAAGTGGGCCGATGGCGCCACATTCAGGCGACGGCCTCCTGGGGCGCATATTTAGCCCTGTCCAGCGATTAATACGACGTACCGATCCGTCCATGTTACGGCGCAAACTTGTGGCTACCAATTCATCAGGAAACACATTCTCCATACAGTCACGCACATAGCCTCTGATGCCGCCATAGGGTGTAACCCAATCGTTGAAGAACAGCCTATCTCCACATTTCCACTCATCACGGGTTAGGGCACGGCCTGTTACATGGACTTCCTTTTCAACATCTTCATTCAACCATGCCCATGTGACCATAGCCGTGGGGATGCCTTCTTCGGTCAGATAAAACCGTGCTTGATTGACCCATAAAGCAGGAAGGATTTCCGTCCGGAAATAATCGCCTACCTTATGCTGTTTATGATATGGTGATTGCGCCAACAGTTCGAGCGCGAAGCCGGTGCTTGCGTAGTAGTCCAGATTTACCATGAAACCTGCTCCTCCAGAGCGCTGCGTGAGTGATGAGAAAGCACCGTGACATTTTCAGGTAGTCGAGTTTGCAGCTTTTCTTGCAGCTCTAAGTGATCACCAAAAGGCGCAGCCTGCCGTTTCAAACGAACGATGCTTGCATCATCGGGGTCTGGTTCCCATGTAGCATACCCGATTGGCTTCCGATCGCCGTCAATCGCCACAAATGCAGTTTGAGACTGCATATGACCGAGGCGTGCTGAGTAGTATTCTTCGATGCTCTTCTCGGGCTCGCCTTGCCAATAGTCGATATCGAGCAAAGCCATTGCGCCTAGAGTCCGGTAAGCGTTCACTGCTGAGCGGTCATTTTCAGCCTCGGGGATGTCAGGAAGATAATTTTCCATTAGCGCGGCACCGTTTTGATGAGTATTAAGGAGGCATTCTACAAGCGGAAGGGACCCGAGAAATACCTTGGAGCACTCACCCCTAGATAGAGCGTCAAACATTACGTCTGACAGCAAGCGAGCCAAAGGATAATTCATCCTGTAGGTGTAAGGAGTCGTGGGTGACTTCAAAGCGTCCAACAAATGGCCAGTGTCATCTCCAAAGTAAATTCGGTTATCCTGCTGCCATGCTGAGTGTAGCGCTTCATATAGTTCATTTCGGTTTTTCTGAATATAATCCAACAACGCTTTCTCCGCGACAAACGCGGCGAGTTCTCTCAACACTGGCGGTATGAACTGACTTTTTGAAAGCTGATATTGCAGGGCATGTCCAAACTCATGAGCAACGCAAAGCGCATCTGCGGGCGTCCCCTGATAACTCAAAGATACGAATGGCGTCTGGTCTACCCTGCGCTTTTGTGTAAAAGGTTTCTCATTAACTTCCGCGTGCAGATTTTTTTCGCAAGAATTATATAGCCACTTAACATCTAAGGTTAATTCTGGAGCAAAGTCTACAACGGCTTGTGCAGCAAGTGACCATGCTTCGTCGGCTGTGAGATCAAAGCCATCGGTTCGCGGTGTGCCAAAGTTTGGCAAGGAGACTCGCCATATCCCGGAAACGGCTTTAATAGTGGGTTTAAGATTAAGACTGTGAAGCTCCAGCCAATCCAAAACAGTATATTCGTATGTCACAGTATGTGTTGGGGCGGTTTTCATGGATACAGTCGCTAAAAAGGGTTCCCGCTAGGGTTTACTGATTCTTAATAGGCCCGCAATCCTAATATTTCCCCCCTCCGGCGCGAGATCGCACACGTTGGGCCATCGAATGCATGTTTGCTGAAGCAAAACCAAAGGCTTCAACCTGGAAGATACCTGCCTCACAATCGCTAAAAAGCTGAGTTTGCTCTAGCTATGGCGTGGGCGATAAAAACTGCATCTGCCAAACTCGAAACCCGAAAACGCATTCAAGCAGTGGCCCAAAATCAGGAGAAAAATCACATGAGTCTTGTACAGGAGATGCGGCCAATCATGGACGTCTGTAAGATACTACGACTTCGTACGTCACTGCCGCATGTACCAGCCGTATGTATCGCCCCCAATACAAATCTTATTACCGGTGGAGCTGCGCACCTCCTGCCACCCCTGCCCTGTACACTCAAGAAACCGACTGACTGTGTTTAGGGTCGCAAACTCATGTGCGTCTCGCCCCTCTACGCTCCTCGCCCAGGCAACATCGATATTGGTCGGGCCCATGACCTGCGACCACCCCGCCCAGATGAGAGCAACGAGAGTGGCGCCGATGGCTATTCCCCCATAGAGCCGCCGCTTCAACGCCGACGTCTGCTCATGCCAATGGCGTTCGGATTTCAGCCGAGCCAAAAGGACATTCTTTAGACTGTCAAACTCGCGTACTTGTTTCGCGAGCGTGCGCAGCGCTTCCTTGGAGGACCGCTCTGTGGTCATCTCAATTCTGTGCAGCAATTTCTCGCTGTTATTAGCCAAGGCGGGAAGCTGCATCAGGGCATCTACGCGCTCTGTAAAGCGGGCCATTTCCTTCTCCAGCCCAGCGATTTGCGATGTATAGTCGATCGGCTGATCATAGTCGGCAAGCTGCTCCATGATTTTTTCGAGCGCGCGTCGCTGGATGGTGGCTTCTGCTGTGAGGTCTTTCAGTGTGTCCTGAATATCCTGAGGAGAACGATTATTATCCATGTATGATCACCTTAGATGACGGGCCTAGATCGTTTCCACGTTTTGTTGAGGTCAAATTCCCTGCCTCTCCCTTCGGTCGAACGAGATTTTGACCACTCGTTTGATTCAATGTTTAGTGGTAACGGTTTAATCAGATGTATTACATTTCGGGCCCAATGTCTGGACCATCCCTGGACAAGCCTAAAGAGCGTGAGGGGACCTGACCTTTGAGAAGGTCAGCCACATCAAGACTGCGCGCAAGCAGGCTGAACGGCTGAACCCCCGTCACCTGAACCTGTCCCGTGCTGATTAAAGCCGAGGCGCGGTAATCTTTCTTGATATCCTTTGCCACAGACCTGACTTTGCGCTCAAGAGCGTCAGCTTGTTTTGCCGTTGGGTTTTTGAGGTCCTGGTATTCCGACATCAATTGAACCCAACGGTTCAGATACCGATTGGCGCGATACTCAGGATCGGCCTCATGAACAGCCTGCGCCTTTGCCATTGCCTCAAAGCGATGAAGCAAGTGAACGCCTTTAAGATCAAACAGATCTGACACATTTTTCATTTCCGCAATGGCACTCTGGATTAGATGAACCTGTCCCGGCCAAACTCTGTCAAGCCGGTCAGCCCTCGTCTCATAGCGCGCCTCCTGCTCGTCAAATATCGGTAAACCCGCGACGTTCTGCCGAAGATGGTCCATGGCCACCTGGGCGAACTTCAACAGGGCCTCGCGCTTTGGATCGCCCCGCATCAAAGCCTCGCGCGCAGCCGCCACTCCAGTGCTTTGGGCATCCCGATCCTTGATTGCGCTCTGCGGAGCATAGGATGCAAGATAATCCAGGGTTGTTTCTTTCAAACCCGACCGCGACAGGCAGCTGCACAGCCCCGCCATATCCCCGAAGGCCACTTCATCCGCAAAAAGCTGAACACTTTCGCGATGCCGCGTCATTGCAACATAGGCGAGATGACGATCCATGGTCTCGGAGGCCAATACGAAGCTGTGTTTTGCGGTTGCGCCCTGTGCCTTATGGATCGTGGTTGCATAGCCGTAGTCAAAAGCATCATAGCGACCGAGGGGAACATCAATCACCCGCGTCTCCCCATCGGGGCGCACATGGAGATGACCAGGCCCTGCATCCATTACTGTACCTAAAGTGCCGTTCTTGACGTCAATATCCCGATCATTCGCCAAAAAGACCAAGCGATCTCGCGCCGCGAACACACGCCCTCCATTGACCGTATGGGTTTCACAGGCCTGTGCAGGATCAGCATCAGGGCTGACCCACCCATGATGCTGACAAACGGAACGGATGAGGTCATTCAATGCCGCTACATCCCGCCGCCGATGAGCAAGCACAACGATGTCCGACGCATCCGATGTCATCCGCTGCCGGGTATAGGCCGCAACAAGATTGGCGGCGGTTTCCTCAACCCCTCCCGGAATCATGTGAACTGCGCCCGCTTCAACATACCGCGACAGAGCTGCCTCAGTCTGATGGGAGGCAAATTCCACTGAAGCGCTGCGCTGCCAAGCCACTTTCTGGCGGCGCACATCTTCGAGCCCGATCGCACCCACACGATCCTGAATGGCTTTGAACGCGCTTCCGGCTCCGATCGCCTGAAGTTGCTCACTGTCTCCAACAAGGACCAGCTTTGCCCCACTGCGTTCAACAGTATCGACCAGACGTGCCATCTGAACGCTCCCCACCATTCCCGCTTCATCGAGCACAAAAACATCTCCGGGCAAGAGCCTGCTGTGCCCAGTCTCCCAACTGCGCATCCATGACGCCAGCGTCCGTGATGATATGCCGGAGGCATCCTCCAATCCCTTTGCAGCCTTGCCCGCCAATGCGGCCCCGCAGACACGATAGCCCGCCCCTTCCCACGCTACCCGTGCCGCAGCCAGCATTGTGCTTTTCCCTGAGCCTGCATAGCCAATCACAACGCTGATCTGCTCAGGCTTCGTGAGGTGCCCCACAGCCAAGATCTGCTCGGCGCTTAAGCCTACATCTGAACACCCCGTCTCTCGCTGTAGATCTGCCGAGGCAGAGCGCACCGCCCGCTCCACCGCTCGTTTTGCAACCCCATAGGACGCGCGCTCTGCCATTGCTAAAACAGCATCCGCCATCCGCGTTTCAAGGGCCACCATCTTCTGCGTCGAGTACTTGATAGCACTGCTATCATATCTCCCGTCGGCGGCGGCCCCCTGCACGACGCATAGACTGGGGTCCTCCATGACCAAAGGCAAAAGAGCTTCCACGTCTGCCTTCACCAGCGCGCAGCGCCACAGAGCCCTCCTGACATCTCTTTGGGTGAAGACCGACTTCTCTGCGGAAACGATGTCGAGGATTTGGGACGGCGCACGCCGAACCAAATCTGCATTGCGCCGCACGTCTTCGTCACTCAAGCGGACTCTCTGCGCCGTAGCGCCCCGCTGCCCAAGGCGTGTTCCAAACAGTCCAACGTGCGTACTCGGCGTCAGATCAATGCCCCGATCTTCATAGGATCTGTGGTCGATCCGGATATCAAGGCCTGCCCTTTGAAGGGCGGCATTGGCAACATCTCCCCAATCCTGCCGAACCTGTCGAAGCTGCGCATGACTCGAGGGTTTACCCTGAGCGATCAGCCAAGCATTCTCTCGCTCCAAGTCGCTTTTATCGCCCAAACCCCAGGGTCCCACCTTACGGGTGGTGACCATCACATGGGCATGATGGTTACGTTGATCGGAAGTCGGGTTAGGGGCATGGATTGCGGCATCTACCGCCACGCCGTATCGGTCCGCCAGCATTTGTGCGAATTCTCGAACAAGCTCTTGGCGCGCGGCCGCATCGAGCTCGTGTGGGAGCGCAAGCTCGAATTCCCGCGCGACCCTGGCGTCCTTGCGCGCCTCAGCAGTTTCCGCCGCATTCCAAAGCCGTTCACGATCAAGTGCCCAGTCTGCACGCATACCTTCGGGCAGAAAAATTTCTGCCGACACAACGCCTTGCTTTGCTGTGAAGTCATGAACTTCGCCGGTTCGCTCAAGCTCGAGACGAACGCCTGCACGGTAAGCTGCAGCGGCAACCGCACTACGCCCACTGCTACGAGAAATGGGCTTCATTGATAGGTGATAATCCGCCACACGATATCCATAAAAAGTTCCGCACCATAATCCTTAACATTGTAACTGAGTTGGTACAACTCGTAAGTGCGCACTTAAGACAATCTGCTACGCAGACTGTCTTTTCATGATGTGTTGCAACGCAACACAAATTCTGCCAGAATGGAGATCGGTATTTAGAGAGACACTTAACTGATGCCACGTAAGCGGAAGAGCCTAGAAGAACAGCTTTCTCAGCTCGAAGAGAAAAAGAAAGCGCTTCAAGCGCGTCTTCAAAAGCAAGAGCGCGCAAAAGATACCCGACGAAAGATTTTGATTGGCGCCCTCGTGCTCGATCGCATGGCCGGCGATCGGGACCCCGAATTTGCACGACGCTTATCTGACTGGCTTAGGCGCGAACTGCCAGGCTTTCTGACACGTCAGATCGATCGTGAGCTCTTTGAGGAGCTGATTGATCCTGTAAACACTCAAGCAAAGGAAACCCAAAATGAGTAGCGGACTAGGTAGCATTCTCTTAGTGCTCGTTCCTTTCGGCATCTTTTTACTGGTCGTATCCGTTTCAGACGGGACAACCTTAAGTGAAAGGAAACACCGTAGGGCTCTATGTGAAGTTATGGCCCAAGAGGTCATCAATGGCACCCTGTCCCTCGATCGGTACCTTGCAGCCAATTGCAGTGCAAAAAAGATCCCTCTGTCCAGCGCAAAATAATCAAATGAGCGAGGACACGTTCAGATCATCGGGGACAAAAAACACACCCCTTCACCATTTGCTCATATTGCAAAAACTGCGTCGCTCACTTTATCCATTATGTACCCCAAGTCAGAGGCAGGCTCTGGTGAAAGTTGCAGATGTATTCTTACAAAAACGTGCACAAAACACCTTTTGTGATTATTCTGTAGCCTTGAAAATTTTACTTGATGGTGGTTTCCCACTCCGCCAGGCAAAAGTAACCGCTGAACTGCTAGCGGGATCGTCCAAATTCTGGATGCTGCCTCCGGCCTCAAAACACATATCTAAATCATGAGTGCCACTGGGGCTGCATGGCGCGTCACTAAGGGTATACCCCTAATAACATATTGCGTGAACACTGAAACACACCGCTTTTGTGTTCACTTTGGATCTGTTTCGAGATAATGAACACATCATGTCAGAGGGACACTCAAAATGAACACATATCAAGCCAAAATCGGATATGCGCGCACCTCGACCATCGAACAGAACCTCGATGCGCAGATTGCTGCCTTGGAAGTGGCCGGGTGCGGCATGGTCCGCACCGAGCAAAAGAGCGGGACCAGCCTGGAGGGACGACCCGAACTCAAGACGATCCTTGACTTCATCCATCCAGGAGAAACGCTGGTCGTCACACGCATTGACCGGCTGGCCCGCAGTCTCAGTGATCTGCAGGCTATCGTCACTCATCTGAAATCCAAGGGCGCGCATTTGGCGGCAACCGAGCAGCCCGTGGATACATCCACGGCAACCGGAAAAGCCTTTTTTGATATGCTGGGCGTTTTTGCCGAGTTCGAAACCAACCTGCGCCGGGAGCGCCAGGCCGAAGGCATTGCCTCAGCAAAGCTGCGCGGTGTCTATCGCGGGCGCAAACCCAAAATCGATCTCGAGGCCATTCAGGCGAAGCTGATTGAGGGCTGCTCGCCCACCGAAATCGCGCGAGAGATGCGGATATCGCGCGGAACCGTCTATAAAGCAAAGGCCCAAATGACCTTGGAACACAATGGCAACGGGACGGCTGCGTCATGAAAAAGAACACCCGCAAGCCAAAGGCCCCCGCGAAAAAGACGTCGGTCCAGACAAGTTCCAAAGTTTCCCCGCCGCGCAATCTGACACCAGAGCGGTGCGATCGCCTGCGCCGAGACATGATGAAGGCATGCCTCGCCGTAGCGGAAACACACGGGCTAACGGTTGAAGGCGGCGAGTTGAGCGACATCGATCTGCGTCATAGCTTCAACATCGGCTTCCGCGTCGGCATTCCGATGGAAGACGGCGGGATCTACTCGCCGGACAAGGCCATGTTTGAAGTGTTGGCAGCGCACTTTGGGCTGGAGCCCTCTGACTATGGGCGGACCTTCCGAACGGGTGGAGATCTCCACCGGATCGTCGGGATCAACCCCAACAGACCAAAATACCCAATCAGCACTGAGCGCGTGTCGGACGGTCGAGGCTTCAAGATGCCCGCCGAAAACGTCGCTTTATATCTGCAGCGGTCAGACCAATGAAATGTACGAGCTTTGTTCTCTCAAAAGCCCAAATATACAGCTTTGGGCCCCTTGGGCCAAATAATGACAAAACCAAGTGTTGTCCAGTTTAATTATGCAGTAGGATAGTGCACTGCATAATTAATTTTTGAGGTTCTGGTGATACTTCAGTGTCGGAACAGTGAAGACGCTTTTCAGATACAAAGCCGTAAAGCACAGTGTCTCTTATGGTCTTCAATGTTTGGCTTTTACAGCTGGTCTGCGGGCTTTGAACAATGGGAACCCAATCTCAGGCTTTGGCGGCTCTTGGAATCTAGGGTGATTTTTGCCGTTAAACGCTTATGTGTTTTATATGTGTTTTATATGTGTTTCCAGTAATTTGTAATCATGTAAGCTTTTGATTTAAAAAAGGTAAGCGGTGCAAATATTTGAATTTGGTGTGTGATATCGCGAAGACCGGTGTGTGATATCGCGAAGACCAGTGTGTAATATCGCGAAGAGGCTCCACAAGTTATCCACAGGACGTTGGTGTGTGATATCGCGAGAATCCTTGACGTGGTGTGTAATATCGCGAAGCTTGGAGGGTGTGTAATATAGCGAAGACATAATGACTGAAACAGACAAAAGAGAACGCTCCCCCCTTCTCCCCGTGCGGCATCCGCAACGGGATTTCTTTGTCTGCGATATTTTCGACGCTGTGCCAAAATCTGACATTGCCTCGATGGAACACCCGCTGTTCACACTCTCCACCAAGCCAGATATGACGCCGCGGCGCTATGAGATGAGTGACAGGTGGATCGAGCTGAAGCCATCAAGCCTCGGCCTTGCCACTGTTTTTGATCGCGATATCCTGATCTACTGCATTTCGCAGTGCATGGCTGCGCTCAATTCAGGCCGTCAGGTGCATCGCACAATGCGCCTATCGGCCCATGATGTACTCAAGGCGACAAACCGCGATACAAGCGACAAGGGATATGCAGGCTTCAAAGCCGCCCTGACGCGCCTACGCAGCACAGAAATTCAAACCAACATCACCACAGGCGGCGTCGAGCAATGGGAAGTGTTCGGCTTTATCGACGCGGCTAAGACGATCCGCAAATCACGCGAAGGCCGCATGCTGGCCGTTGAAGTCACCCTCTCCGACTGGCTGTTCAACGCCATCGATGCCAAGCGCGGTGACATCCTGACAATCTCGCCGAAATATTTCCAGCTCCGCAAACCGCTTGAGCGCCGCCTCTATGAAATCGCCCGCAAGAGCTGCGGCACCAAGAACCGCATGCTGCGCTATGGCATGGAAAAGCTGCGCCTCAAGACAGGCTCACAATCCACCCCCAAAGAGTTTCGCCGCATGGTCAAAGCCATCGTGGATATGAACAATGAGAAGAACCATATCCCCGATTACACGTTCGAGTTGGACGGTGATCTCTTCATCATACGCCCGCGATCAGAGTTCACCGAAATTTATACTGAGCCAGAGACGATTGACGCGCTCGATCAAATCGCCCTGCCCTCTTCCGCCTATGACAACGCCCGAAAGCATGCGGGTGGATTTGATCTCTACTTTCTAGAAAGGGAATGGCGGGACATGTTGAACAGCAAAAAATCAATGCCAGCTAATCCTAGCGGATCGTTTGTGAATTTCGTGAAAAGCTATGTGAAGCGCAACGGTTCAGCACGGCAACTCATTTGAGTATTTGAGTAAAAATGGAGTAACCAATGAAAGCGGGCAGTGTTTTTTCAAAAATCAAGAAATCCCCTAAGTATTTTTATATCATACACTATTCCTCTGAGTCTCTTTTTGGAGAAGAGAAAAACGTCAAATCCCCACGTATAACCTCTGTTGCTGTGATGCAGTTTGAAACAAGACAAACAAAGTCATTTTCGCTGCATGCCGTGGCCGAAGAGCTTGGGTTCACACCCGATCAAGTTGAAGAAAACTACGATGCCATCGAAAGGGAACTTCTTACGCAGTTCTTCAACTTTGCCCGTGATAGGCGATCACATTACTGGCTGCACTGGAACATGAGAAATCAGGTGTTTGGCTTTGAGCACCTTGAGCATCGCTACCGAGTAACGGCACAAGAAGAACCACCCGAAATTCCCGTGGAGCAACGGATCAACATCAGTGATGTACTGAACGAGTATTACGGCGATCAATATGCCGACGATCCCAAAATGCTGAGCCTTATGAAACTAAACGGCGATCAACCTCAAGGGTGGCTAACTGGTGGAGAAGAGGCTGAGTGCTTCAAAAATAAAGACTTTATCAGGATGCATGCATCAACCTTGGCAAAGGTCAATTTTTTCTATTCCGTCATCCGAAAAGCCCTGCAAGGAAAACTCAAGACGAAAGGGCGCAGTCTTGGCGCACGTGCCGACACGCTCTTGGAAAGTCGCAGTGCACGAATGTTTACCCTCGTGTCCGCGATAATCGGCATACCAAGCGCTATAGCTTGGATAATCAGTGCGTTGAGATAAAACTCATTTACTCAAATACTCAGACCATAGGTCGCGTGTGATGTCTGATATCGACCGTCCCTCTTCCACGGATTTCATCTTGATCTGTTTATAGAGGCTTTCCTCAATCTCAGCGTTCAAGCGCTTCTTTTTCTCGGTCGCCGTTTCCGTCACCTCTTTCAAGATGCGTTGGCGGGCTTCGTCGCCACGGCTGGGGCGTTTGGCTGAAAGTCCCATTACGCTACCTCCTGCGCCACAGGCGCGAACATATCAAGCAGCTCATCGGTAAGTGCGGTCGTTTCAGCCTTGGCCTTCGCGTTATCCGCATCATACACCGTCAAACCCTCTGACGCCGTTTGCGGGTAAACCTGCCGCTGTGTGATGGTTGTTTCAAAGACGGGCAGGGCGTATTCATCCAGAGCCGCCCGCACATCACCACCAAGGCGCGTACCTTCCACCACGCGGGAAATGACAAAGCTTGCAAGCGGAACGCCGTCTGTGACCTCCTGACGGGCTTTGATGAAGTCCACCAAATCGGACGCCGCCCAGATGTCATAGGGTGAAGGCTGAACAGGGATCAAAACAAAGTCGCTTACCTTGATCGCAGCAGCGATCATATCTTCCAGTTTGGCCGCGCCGTCGATCACAACGTAATCATAGTTGGCAGCCATGCTAGCGAGCGTCTTGACGTTGTTAGGGCGATCAAGCGCAACCAGTTCGATGGGGTTATCTTCATTAGCCGCGTGCCAGTCTCTGGCGCTGCCCTGCGGGTCACTGTCCACAAGCAGGACGGAATGTCCACGCTCGTGCAATGACCTTGCTAGGTTGGTGCTGATCGTAGTTTTTCCACTACCGCCTTTGGGATTTAAAACGGAAATTATGCTCATCGTGCTTGCCTCATTTGTGCTTTTACTCAAAAGGGTAAATGTGTAATCACACAAGATCAACAAAAATTAGCCAACATTCGTCGCGCTATGTGTTTGACGGCAAGTTGTCACCTCCGAGCTCCAGAATGTAGCATCCTATCTTTCTGGGCCGTCTCGATCCTTATCACGCTCACGCCGCTCGGCAGCCCGCTGGCGGGCTTGCCGCGCTTTGTGCTGCTGGATGGCTCTGTCCATTTGATCGGCACGGTCGAGGTCTTTCTTGCTCGGCCCTGTATAATCGGGATCGAGGAAGTGAGGCTTCTTCTCAGGCGTGATTTTGGCTTCCGGCTTATCCTGCTTCGAGGAAGGCTGATCGGCATCACGCGGCTTTTCGTGGCGGGCAGCGCCTTTGCTGTCTGTGAGCGGGGCAGAGGGCTCGGCAGCGCTGCCGCCCGCCGCGGTAAACGCTGCCATACCTGGCTGCAAGATAAGTTGGATCGCAAGCCAAAGATGGTGGCCGCTGTTGCACTCGCCAATCGAATGACCCGCCAGATTTGGGCCATGATCACCAAAGAACAAGGCTACCTGCCAAATCAGGAGGTGGCCGCATAAGCTTCTGCCCCGCTTGCATTAAGTGGGCAGATGGCAAGGAATGCTCTGAAGTGATGGACGTCGATTGAACAGATCCTGATTGGAAAGCCAGATAGGGGTAGGGCGCCTACAGCCCGCGGAATCGAATTGGACCCGATCAGCGAACTGACCATCATGGCCCGCGGCGTGTCAAAAGCCGCAACCCGAGGCCGAATACACGACCGCAATCAATCGCCGGAATTCAGATCAGAAAATCCTTGCAAAACCGGGGGCATCCATACACGACCCCATATTGCGCAGGCATCAAGCGAACTTCATGCCCTAAAGCTTGGATTTCACGCGCCCAGTGATGAGCCGAGCCGCAGGCTTCCATCCCAATCAGGCAAGGTGGAATTTTTTCAAGTGTGGGTAAAACCTGACCACGTGTGAGCCGCTTGCGCATAATAATCGCACCTTGCTCATCAATTGCATGCAACTGAAAAACAGACTTGGCCAGATCAAGACCTATCGTTACTATTGGCATTGGATGGTTCCTCTCGTTTAGTGAGTGATTGCTAAATCCCCACTATGGCGCTTTCGACGCCGCAGGGAAGGAGCCGTCCATTCCATTACCTTTGTTGGGACGAACCCTACTGGGTGGAGCCTCAGCAGCTCGCGATGTTTGGATAACTTTATTGGCCCAGTTTACATCTGAGCGGGGTATCTATATGTCCTGAGGACATATAGATACCCCGCTCGAACCCAATCATGCTTTTGTTTGTTTTGAGAACATCTCTTGACATAACGCCATCCTTACCCCTATGTCCTAAGGACATAGGGGTAAGGATGGCAGATGAATTTTACCGAAGGTCTCGAAAAGGCTATAAATGACAAGGACTTACCAGTCATGACCTTCTACGACTTCTTCGTTCTGGGCTACCACCTGTTTCACAAAAAGGCGCTGAACGGCGAGCCGTTGAAGCGCCTCCCGCACGATTGGGATCAGACACGCGCCAAAAATGCGCTACGGCGCCTTGAGGCACGGAAGGCGCTTGTCATGGACTCTGACTTCCGCTCGGGCGTGTGGCGTGTGACGCAATCAACGAGAGCTGGGTCGGCGGAAGAGGTCGCCTGCATCGCTGATCCTTTCGCCTACGTCTCGCATCTATCTGCCATGCAGCGCTATGGGCTTACTGACCGCAGCCCACAGGCGCTACACCTGACAACCCCAAAAAGACCCCTGTGGAATGCGCTCCGGGATAAACGTCTTCATGTAGACCTGCCCGATCTCGACCAAATTGAAGCGCCCGTTCTGAATAGGCCTGGCTTCAAGGATACGATCCGTCGCCGCTCGATCGTGGTGCATGTATCAAGCCACCCCTGGACACCGGCCCCCGTGAGTGGTGAGGAAACGCGGATCACTTCAATTGGCCAAACCTTTGCTGACATGCTTGCCGAACCACAGCTTTGTGGGGGCATGCGCCATGTTCTCGATGTCTGGGAAAATGAGGCGGATCAGTGGGTGCCCGAAATTATTGCCGCAATTGATCTCCTCGACAGTAAGATCGCAAAAGTTCGCGCAGGCTATATTCTGTCTGAAGTCATGGACATAGATGATCCGGCGCTGCACAACTGGGAGCAGTTTGCTCAACGGGGCGGATCGCGCAAACTCGACCCTGACGCCGAGTACGCCCCTGAATTCTCAGAACGCTGGATGATTTCAATAAATGTCTGACACTGACCCGCACGCGCAAGATACAAAATTCGACATCGTCGATGTTGATGTTCGTGCATGGGTCGAAACCGCGCGTGCAAACCCAACGCTCTATCGAGATCGCCAGGTAACGGAAATTGTCTTGGGGGCAATTGGCCTAGCCCCTTCATTATCGAAGACACTCGTTTTGAAGGGCGGGGCGGTCATGGCCCTGGCTTTCAAAAGCAATCGGGTCACCGGGGATGTTGATTTCACCTCGATGGCAGAGCCCGCCGACCTGACGGAAAAGATCATCACCGAACTGAATGAGGTTCTGCCTCGCACCGCGTTCAAGCTCGGCTACCCCGATCTCCTCTGTCGAGTGCAATCGGTGAAGAAGATGCCGCGCGCAGAGAACTTCGAAGATCACGAATTCCCCGCGCTCCGGGTCCGCATTGGCTCTGCCAAGCGTGGCACAGGTGAAGAGGCCCGGCTGGCGGACGGCAAGGCAAGCCGGGTTCTTGATGTCGAGATCAGCTTCCGTGATCAGGTCTATGCCTTCCAGGAGCTGAACCTGCACGGGGCCGGTGTGGCGGTGCGTGCGTTCACCATTCATGAGCTTGTCGCTGAAAAATTCCGTGCGTTGCTTCAGCAACCCGTACGCAAGCGCAACCGGCGACAGGATGTCTACGACATCGCATTTCTGATTGGCGAGCATGATTTCAGCGGCGCTGACAAAACAGCCATCTTGACCACATTGATCGAGAAATGCCGCAGCCGTGGGATCGAGGCCAAGCCAGAGTCCATGGATGACCCGGAAATCAAGCAACGCGCCCAGGCCGATTGGGAAACGCTCGCCCTCGAAATTGGTGACCTTCCGCCCTTTGAAGAGCGCTTTGCTCTCATGCGCGATCTCTATGTTTCGCTGCCATGGGGCAGTATCAAGAAAGCCCTCTAATTCATGAATTTGTTCAACCGTAAGACCCTGAAGCGCCACATCAAGGAGAGCACCCCAAAGCGTGGGGCAATCATGCTGCCAGCTTCTGATCTCCGTCTGATTTCATCCCCGGATACCATTGTTGGAACTTCTTGCGCAGGGTGCCGTCCAGCGTGCGCGTGCGGGTTTGCAGCATGAGATGAGCCCCTGTTTTTGACCAACGCATCTGCTGGCATTTACAGAACCGCTTGCCCACGACGGTGTTGACCGTGCTTTCAACAAAACCTGTGGACACGCGCTCGCCATAACGTCGGCGCTCTGCATTGTTGGGATGGACCCGGGATTGGATTGCTCATCCGGCCTGCTGGCGCACATCTCCCCACTCGGATGGGCCCACATCCTGCTCACCGGCGAGTACAGATGGCCCAAAAGGTGATCAAGCACCTTAGCGTAGGATCCTGCCCCCTCCGGCATCAGACCCCTTGTCCGCCAGCACGCGTTGTGCGGTCGCGCCCTCGATCATAGTTTCAAATTGGGGGCTCTCGGCCTGGTTGGCGGGTGTGGTGTGGACCTTGTCCACGAAGCCTTCTTCATGGGACGTGCGGCTGAGCGGAACGGTATACCCTCATAAGGGCTGCTTTTCGTCGAGACATCGATAGATAGTCGCGGGATGGACGTTGAAGGTTCTGGCGACGGCAGCGATGGACTGCCCGTTTTTGA
>Ga0228675_1000265_pt1 | contig 26276 bp, 24 predicted proteins | sample 36D_rmetaG_FD_182786 | JGI IMG/M metagenome (GOLD analysis project Ga0228675, IMG submission 182786) | Seawater microbial communities from Monterey Bay, California, United States - 36D_r | ecosystem: Environmental > Aquatic > Marine > Coastal | place: USA: California | collected 2016-10-05
GAACTGTTGCGTTATATAAGGGGTGTCAGATATTTTTACCAAAAATAGAACAGGGCCCCTAGCGTTAACTAAGAGCCCTGCCTAATGGAACAACGAATGCAAAAGAAGCATTATGAGACCAACCGTCAGTCATCTGAAAGTGGACCGAAGTCGATCTCGAAGCAGTTCATACCAGAACCAAGGCTATCGTCAATAGTATTCTTTGCGACACTGACGAGTCCTTTAGCGGCAAAGTGATTATCAAAGATGATCTTGCAGCTGTGCTTAGAGTCAGCCACTAGGATCACATAGTTTTCAAAATGTTCTCCGAGGATAGCAGTGACGCTTTGTAAATCTTTGGCCATAGTTACTTAGAGTTAACTTAGAGTCTAACTATAGACTAACTTTAGTGTAATATTCAATATTGTTATTATCACTAATTACTGACTTTAGTTAACCTATAGTTACTATAGGGGGACATTTCTACCCTTGTCAATACTGTATTTCCCCCATCCATATAAAATCATCGGTTTTTTGTTCTTACATTAGTTAATATCGCTTATTGTTTTACCTATAGTCCTACAATATAGGCGGTACGAATTACCAAGTGAGAATATTGGCGCCCCCTCGCCGGACCTTAAAGTAAGCCTCGGCGTGTTTCTGGAGCTCTTTCTTTATATCCTCCTCCTTTCGCTCTAGGATGCGTTCTGACGCGTCTTGGGCCATTTGCTGACTCCAGTAACCAACAGCCATCGAAAGCGCGTCTAAGCGGTCGTCATGGGTCACAGCGCCGCGATCTCGTGTTATGCGTGTTAGCTGGTAGATCAACTGGTATTTTAGAGCGTGGTCTTTAGGATACACCTGGCTAGTCTCGTAGTCGTTCTGGATGACCTTAGGATCGACCACCAGCTTATGCCCAGTCATCACTGGCTCTAGTGTATCGATTATACGTTTTTCTTTCTGTGTGCTGTGTCTCACCTCTTCGATTGTGCAAGCGTGGACTTTGCGCAACACAGGTTTAAGCAATTCGACAAACATGCCGTCACCGAAGTTAGACTCAACGACGATCTCGTTGACCTTGTGTTCTTTGGCGGTCATAGAGAGAAACTTGAGTGTTTCCTCTGAGTATCCTCCCTGGACTCCACCAGCCGCTGTGACATAAAGATACCCGTTTAACATTTTGACTACCGCGTAGCCTGTCTCGTCTTTACCTCGTCCTGACGGGTCGATAGACATAACGGTCCCTGTGTATTCTATGTGTTTACCCAGGGTCTTCATAGGCCTGTAGAACCTATCGCCAGTCATGCCGACATTGGGGATCGATCCGTCCCACTCTAGGTCCGGGTCTTTGGCCCACACTAGTCGTTCTGGGGCAAGCTCAGTGTCCAACGACATCACAATCAGATCTGAGATCTTGAGTGGATACTTTTCGACATCACTGAGGTTCGAATCGAGCATAAACTGTAAGGCGTAACCTGCAGACCCATAGGATACTTTACGTTCTGCAAGATCCACATCAGAGAACCGGAGTGGCTCTGTTGACTTTCCTTTATTATCAATATTAATACAACACTCAGCGATGTGCCCATCGTATCGCTTCATGTTCTGGTCTGGGGTGACATACTGCGCAGGCCAGACGCGGGTCTGGTAGCCACGCTCGGTTAGCTGTCGGTATATCGTGTCTTCGCACTGTGGTGTTCCTAGAAAGATTACCTTGGAGTCGTCGAGGGGCTTAATGATCGCATCGAACTCTTTGACTTGTTCTCCGAGCTTGTCTCGCATCATCTGGGTCGCCGAGTTATTCGGCACCTCGACGTCATCGGCTACGATAATGTCAGCACGAGACCCGGTCAGTTGAGATGTGATACCCAGGGACTTAACGGACGGGGCGTGTGACGCTGGGGCTGGCCCGACGTCAAACGAGATCTTGGAGAATCGTTGTTTGTCCTGGGGTATAAGATGCTTAAGGAGTGGCATCTCATGGATAAGCCTAAGAGTAAAAGTTGAGAAGTCATCTGCTCTAGTCTTTGAAGCAGAGACAACAAGTATGTTCTTTGAGGGATCGAGGAGCAACTGGTGGACAACATAAGCAGAGCAAATCCAGCTTTTACCGACGCCTCGAAAGCCTTGGATAACTGCTCGTTTATCTCCGTGCTGCATGTAATCCGCGATTTCATATTGTATTTGAGTTGGTTCAGGTAGGTTAAGTTGTTTCCACACTAGGTAGAGAAAGTTCCTGAAGTCTTTGAGTTGCCTTAGGTCAGCCATTTCGTGATCTGTTTTGGCTTTTCTTTTGGAGCCGTAGGTTAGACGCAGCGTTGTTCCTTGGGTTTCGGTCTTTGTGATCGACGTCGCGCCCTTTGATTTTGCTGAGCCCCAGCTTGCGCGCCATGAGTCTCCGTGCGGCATTGCGTCCGGCTCGGCGTTTCTTTTGGTTCGGCTTAGCGTGGTAGTTAGCGTATTCGCTCTTGTAGTTTCTACTCATTGGACGCCATGTTTACAATTCGGTCTACGTTATCGTCGTGGAACGGCAAGGCGTTGACTAGTTCGTGGAGTGGTGAGCTTTCGGTGGCCACAGCGGACACGTTGTTGTCCTTGAGGAACTGTCTGACCGTCGATAGGTCAGCCGTGGATGCCTCTCCTGATTTGACCCTGAGTAAAAACTCTTCGATCAATAGGTCCTGGAGTTCATATAGTTTATCTGAGCGGTCCATGTTACTTTAGTTCCTTTCTTATTTTTATTATTAAATATGTAAGCGTGGTGACCCCGACGCAAATAGCGATCGAGGTGTTAACACTTTCAAGGGTGATGGCCCCGAGGAGCCCTGTTACGCCAACTAGTGACGGTGCATACGTTGAGTTCATTATTGTCTAGCGGCTCGTGCTTTCTGTATCGCTTCAATCTCACGCATGCGGAGCTCTGGGTTTTCTTGGAGCATCTTTGATTTCGCTACGCCCCTGTAAGCCCTGATCATGCGACGCAGCGCAACAACTTTAGGGCTGTCGCTTCCTGTTTCGTCTTTGAGATCTTCTCCAGACAACGCTGCGTATTCCTTGCTCTTAAACATACGCTCTAAGCTTTGACGTAGTGTCCGACCTCGGATCGTTGAGGTCCCGACGAGCTCTAAGAACCTATCGTAAGCCTGTTGGCCAGTCTCTGGGTTATAATATTCTTTCATATCTAACTCTTCAACGCCAGGCCTCAAGAAACGCGAAGGTTGTCTGAAGCCAGACCTAAGGTTAGAAATCTCGTATTCAACTGCGTTCTTCGGATCTTCTTTGATGTATAATGGATTAATAACACCAGCGACACCCCCGCTACTAGGGACCGTCATAACTTCACCGAGAACATTACGCCTCGGAGGTAAGTTACCCCCAGCAGGTGTTCTTTTGATCATACGGTCAATGATACCACGGGCTTCACGCAGTGGTCTGTCTTCTTCGTAGTTAAGTGACTGGTTGATCACGTTAGGCACAAAGCCTCCAGCGATGCTACCGAGAAACTTCTCTGCGTCGCGCACTGGGTCTTTGAACTTCAAGAAATCAAAGAGGTTATCAAGCCCCTGAACATAAGACTTAGACGTTATGTTGTTTGAGAACGCAAGGGCCGCAACGCTAAAGACTTTCTCAAGGTCCCCGTCGTCGAGTTCATTGTATGTCTGTGCTTCGTTGATGTCAGCGACAACGCCGAGCATCGTAGCGATCGGATCGAGCCTGTTGTAGCTTACCCACTTGTCCCCGACTTTAATGGAATACTGTTGGTTGTTCATCTCCCAGGACTCTCGTTGCTCTTTGTTCTTAGGGCCATAGCCTGTGATGAGCCCTTGGCCTTTACCGCTCTGTAAGAAATACAGCAAGGCAGCCGTGGTGGTCACTGAGGTAGCAAGTCGTCCTCGTGTCTCGGCCCGCACTGTAGCGTCAGGGCTCATAAGCTTGGCCCTAAAGTCTTTACTTAGGACCTGCAGAGATCCAAAGGGAGACCGAGAGATACCGTAGGTCAACAGGTTCGTCGGTGTGCGCACAAACGGAATCACAAACTTAAGCGTTGGGTGTTTCTGCGTTAACATAGACAACATGTTTGACACGCTGTTCTGTGAGTCCTGCGTGTGCGTGTTGATTTTCGCCATCTGCTCTGCCTTAGCAGTCAAGACGCCCCGGTCTTTGAAGCTGAGCTCTGTGCCATCAGGTAAAACAAAAGGCTGCTGGGTAGACTTAGCGACTTCCTTTTCGATAAAGTTCTGTCGTTCTTCAAACTTTAGATCCATCTCGTCAGCTTTGAGCTCTGCGTCTCGCCTAATGCCTGCCTCATTGAAGATCCTTCCGGTCTCAGTGGTGTAACCTTGGACTCTATCTGCAACATACTTAGATAGGTTTTTGCCCCTGAGTCCTTTCTGGATTGCTTCGGCTGCTAACTCTTGTTGAACGTAAGCTCGGTAGTTGAACGCCTTGAAAAACTCATCGCCAGCCACGAGTCCCCTCGATGGTAGTCGCACTACTTCCCCCAAGAAGTTAAAGGTGCTTGATATAGCATTATCACCCCCTGGAGGAGAATAACTAATAGCTTTACGCGCGCTCGCTCTGTCGTCAAATAGCCTTGCCTCGGGGATCGAGATGGCCTCTCCGTTCTTTAGGGCTCGTGCTGACAACTTGAAAGCATCGGCGACGGCTTGCATACTAAACGAATACTGTAGGGTAGCACGGGTGAGCGCAAAGTTACCTGACAACGCGCTGCCTAGGGTTCTCTCGACGGTCCCTACGGCATAAGTTACCGCAGAGCCTATCAAGTTAACTAGTTGTGTAGTAGGACCTGAGAGCAGTGAATTCATCCAGTATTCTTGCACCATGTTCATCATGTTGCTGCCTAGTCCGCCCTTAGCGATCTTATTGAGTCCGTGCTCTATGTCGTCTCCGGTCTTAGCGTTGACCACGAGGTCCAAGAGTTTCTCGTCGCTCATGCTACCCAGGCGCTGATCGCGGAACTTAGCGATGTCCTGTGGGGTCAGCTTGTCAGGCAGTGGGTCGATCTTCTTGCCTTTGATCTGTTTATACATGTATTTACGCTGGAGCATTCCTAGTGAAGCAGTGCGTCCAAACTGTGCAAACAGGTTCTGTGAGGCATTAGTAAGATTAAGGTGGAAGAGCATCTCAGTAAACTTCTCCTCGTAGGCGTCGGTTCCTTTGGTTAACCCTCGGACTTCAACGGCAAGGTCATGGGCTTTGCGTGCTAATGTATTATTTAAATATTTAATAGCCATCTGGTCCTTGTTGAACTGATCGGCGTATTGATCTCCGCGTGCCTTTAGCTTTTTATACTCAGCCTCAATAGAGTTCTTATTGCCCCCAAGCGCATCCGAGAGATCCATTGACTCTTGGAGAATATCTTTCTCAGTTGTCTTTTTGAGCGTTCCCTTTTCGATAGCCTCAAGCGTCTGGTTGGTAGACAATGCACGAACAAGAGGCAATAAGTCACTTTCAGACGACACGAGCCTTATGTTACTCATCAGCGCTTGCTTACCGCCTACGCTTATGTCTTGGGCTAGTGCTCTGTTAAGCTTTGTTGCTTTTGCTTCGGCCTCTGGGTTTAATTTCTGTCCGTCTCTGAGTGGCGTATTAGCAAAGCCAAGTGATTTCTCTGAGTCAGCGTCGAGCCTAAATTGAAACTCTTGTTGCTCTAAGCCTTCAAAGCCGCTAGGTTCGTCAGGCTCGTCTTTGATTTTCTCTGCTTCAATATCAGGCTCTTCTCCTTTGGCTTTACTTTCTGGACGTGGCGCCTTAGGGGCTTCTACTTCGTTTGCACCAAACAACTCGTCTTGTGTCATGTCAGATTTTGACATCGCTTCTGCAGTGGCTTCCTCAGGGTCCATCCCTTCGGCCACTAGTCTCCCTCTATTTTTTATTAATTTAACACTCTTAAGGAACGGGACTAACAGAGCCGTAGCGCCGATCTCAAGGAACATCCCTTCCAAAACGTTCTTGAAGCGTCCTTCAATTTCATCTTCGTCCCCGGTAGCCTTAAGATACTCAGTGACCGGATTCTGGAACATCTCGTATTGATACAAGAAGTTACTCAATCGTTCTTCTTGTCCGTTGAACGCCAGGAAGTCGGCGCCTGCACCAGCCGCGTAGTTCTTAACGAACGTGGCTTTCTTGGATGTCTTATTGATCGCTGCCATTTGTTTTGCAGGGATCTGGTTTCCACGTTTCAGCAGTTGTTTCGCTACGTCACCGCCAAACATCTTTCTAGCTTTAACAACCTGACCTGCTTTACCTAACGCGCCTGCAACAGGAATAAACCCAGTGATAAACTGAGAGATACCCTCTACAATACCACCGGCCATCGTTGAGGACCGACCAAGAGCACGTTGGTCGTAGTCTGGGAGAATATCTCCGGTAGCAAAGTCTAAGAAGTTGTATACCCCTTGTACTGCTCCCTCGGCCCCTCTGAACGGGGCTTTAACAATATCGAGGAACAAGTCGTCTTCTTCTTCGTTTGGAGGCATTAAGCTGTCTTCTATGGCCATAAGTGTGTTACGTTGTGTTTAATATTATTTAATTTATTCGAGGTAGAAGCCCGGTGCCTTTTAACGCCCCGTCATCTGACAGGTTGTCGTCTGCGTCTACAGGTTCTGAATCTCTAGGCTCAACAGCCGGGATATATGATATTCCGTTCGTGTTAAGAAGAAGTTCATAATCTTCCATTTCCTCCCTTTTTAAGTCTTTACCAAGCGGAATATCAAAGCGGAATTCTGGTGCTGTTTTAAACATCTCACCCGTATCGTGGACAATAGCCCTTACGTTATTGAATGTCTTTTTCTCGCCAGTCTTAGGATCTTTATAAGGAAGAGCAGGTATAACATATTCTTTATTATAGAAAGCTGGATTCCCTGCGAGTGTTATGTAATCATGCTTACCCTCAGCATACTCTTGAACGGTTCGAACTAAAAACTTCCCATCAGGCCCTGGACGTGACGACGGGTATCCGCCTTCCATCTTATCGCCTCCTTTTTGAGGTGAGTAGATCGAAATGTTACCTTTAGTTCCTGTTACTTTAGCTTCTACTGTAGGATCAGTCTTTATAGGTTCATCGAGATTCAACTCTAGTTGTTCTTGTTTAAACTTAGGTCCTTTAGGAATCGGAGGTAGCTCACGTTTAGGTTTAGCTTCCTGTTTAATTTCAGGTTCTTTAGGGGCCTCTTTAGGAGTCACTTTGGCTTCTGGGACAGGTTTACGAACACCGCTGCGGTAATCCCGGTAGTCTTTTTGGCGCTGCTTTAAGATTTCAGGTGAAACATCAAGTAGCTTAGCGATCTCAGCGCTCTGCTCGTCCGTCATGTCTTTTAGAAGCGCAGAGGCCTTAAATCCACCTTTAGGTATGCGAGTTGCTCCTTCAAACTCTCCAAGTAACTCGTTTCTAAAGAAGCTCTTAGGGTCTTTTATTATAGCGCCTTCAGGGAGATACCCTGGTTCACCTTCTCGGCCACTAAGTGCTTTCTTGACTTCTTCAGGCGTGTATCCTTTGAATAATCTCCTTGCTCTAAACACGTCGTTACTAAGCTCTTCATACTTCTGAACAAACACGGGCTTGTTTGGAACTGCACGTCTTCCTCTCCCCAGCACCCTGTCTTTGGCTTTCCTTAACTCTCCCTTGATAACTGGTTGTGCTTCATCGTATAACGCTTCAACATCTTCAAGTATTATTTTAGTTTCTTCAGGTGTATTAGGGTTGTATCGAAGCGTATGTTCAAGGCTATCATATAGCTTCGGCATATTAACGACGGTTTCAGCTTCGGCTCCAAAGAATTCGCCAATAGCGACGCCTAGTCCTCCTAGTTCTTGCTGGAGCTCAATTCCAGATCCTTGTAATCTTTTAGCGACGCGTGGACGCGCTCCTCTTCTTGTGCGGATTGTCCCAGAACCGACGCGGAGCATTTCCTTTGACTTTTCTTTTAAACCTTTTTCTGCTGCTATCTTGTCAAGTCTCGCCGTCTCTTCGTCTTTTACCTTAGTTTCTTCTTCGGTCTTTTTGACTGCGCTTGCAAGAAGATCGTCTACGTCTTCCTTAGCTGACTCCATGATAAGACCCATTCGGCTCGTCATGTGTTCGGAGATAATAGTATTACGCTTTCTTTCAATATTTTCACCATCCTTAATCGTGTAGACCTTATCACCTAGAGTTATTTCTTCTCCAGGATCTAAGCGCGCCACTAGTTCCATTGCTTCAGCACGATCGTTAAGAAATTGTTGGTTCTTTTCACTTAGGATTTTCTGCAACTCGGGTCCTAGCGCAAAAGTAGCAAAGTCATCCCCAGTCCGCGGATCGGCGGTTTTATCTGCCTGAATCGTCTTTCCAATAAGAGCTTCACTTACATCCACCCCTTTATACGTCTCCCCTTCTAAATCAAATTCAACATAACCAACAAGTAGCCTTCTTGTTTGACTGAGCATAGCCTGTGGAGACGCGTTGCTTCTTCCAGACTCTGCTTCTAAGTTATCGATGATGTCACTTTCTTCTCTGAACCCATCGTTAACGCCTTGTTCAAGTGCCTTGAGGTATCCTTTTCTCTCGTAATCGCTTACGTCTAGGTTTTCAATCCGTCGTTCCTCTTCCTTTATGTCCTCAAATACTTTCGTAGAGTTTTCCGTATGTCCGCTCTTAGACGCCGCTTTGTATTTATCTTCGTATTCTATCGTTTTTTCCCTTATCCTTACATTTGCGGCTTTACGCTCTTTCTCAACAACAGCTTCACGCATCTCTTCAAGGTCATCAAGTTTCATTTCGTAAAAGCTTTCGCCTAAGGGTGTCCCTGATGAATCGAGGCGTGTGGTTCCGATCGTTACACCTGCGTCTCTCATGTTCTCTAGGAACGCAATGCCGTCGTCGAGCTCGTCCTCACTACTGTCAAAGTTAAGGATACCAAGGGTAGCATCGATGACCTTTATCTGTTCTGAGCGGGACAGACTGCTACTAGACGCTTCCCAGTGGCTCTTAAGTCTCTCTAAATCTCTGTCCTCTGAGCCGTGCATACGGGCCAGTGAGCTCGCTAAGTTCGGCATGAGCACTTCTTGTTTATGCTCTTCGGCCATAGCTGAAGGTAACGTCTGTTTTAATTTATTAATATTAACAGAGGCTTCCTGTAAGAACCCAGTGCGCATAATAGCGTTTGCACTGAGAGTCGGGTCGTTCGTTAGGTAGTCGTCGGTGATCTCATTGATCGCGTTGCTTATCTGATTGTAACTCGGCTTGTCTCCGTTTTCTTTAAGAAACTTAGTCTTGAACTCTTCGATACGCTCAGTGAGCACTGCGTTAAACTCCACGTTCTTCTCAGCGCCCAACAACATCTTGGCGCGGTAGGTTGCCACAGGGTTAAGCTCGTAGTCGGACCTAAAGGCCTTAGAGAGGTTCACTTCGGCTTCTGGGCGTGCCAACAGTCTCTCTTTTTCGGCAGGGTCCATGCTCGAGATTTGCTGCTGGACATCTAAGATTTGTCTTTCGTTCTCTGCGATCTGGGCGTCACCGTATTTCGCGATGATCGGGTTGACTTTACCTAAGGCATCTGCGAGGCGTCCTAGCGTCGTCTGTTCGGCCTTGGGTGTCCGCTGGACCGCCACCGAATACTGTCCTGCCTGGAGTTCACGCGAGGTAACACTAGGCAACGATAAGTTAAAATCGACCTGCTGACGGCGTTGTTGTTGGAGAAGTTCTTGTGGTGTCATCTATTGTGTTCCAGTTTTCTGTTTTCCGATTGTAAGCTGACGGCCTTTTGCCGTTGAGTAAGCGTCGAGGCTTCCAAGTGCCGACGTTAAGGCTGTCCCTAAGAAGTCTGGTTGGTCAATCGGTCTATTAATATTAATATAATTCTGTTGAGTCTGGAGCCCCAGGTCACGGGCTTTAAGTTCATACGACTGGTCAGCCAGGGTCTGACGTTGTTCAAAGGCAAAACTGTGCTCAGCTACTTGTCTCTCTAGGTCTCTCATCTCGGCCAAGTAGCTCGCAGACTCAGTGCTGATACCTGCGGCACCTGCGGCCACTTGTTTTCTCGCCATGGCCTCCATGCTCGCCCTGTTTGCCTGTTGGACCTCTTGGGCTACCCTGAGTGCATCAGCGGCTTGTTGTTGCCGTGTCGCCGAGATCTGCGCCATGTATCGTGCGTTCTCAGCGATCGACGCTCGTTTCTGTGCTTCGGCTTGCATACGGGCTTGTTGGGCCTGTGCGCCGAAACTCAGCATACCCTGGGCTATCGGACCGAGTATAGACATAGTGCCTGTGGCAGCTGCTAGGGTTCCTCCCGCTGCGGCAGTTCCTGTAGTCCCGAGTAGGGCTGCTCCGAGCGGAGCTAATGCTGGTAAACACATAGTAGTTTATTTAGTTGTAATAATAAATTCGTAAAAAGCCTGAGACGAGATCTCTACTTCGCGTAGAAACTTAGCGCCACAGAACTTGAGCCAACGTATGGCCATCTTGTTGTCTTTGAGCACCACATTAGAGGTGACCCCAAAGGGCTTAGAGATATATTGCACCCAGTCACGCGATGCTCTTATGAAGTGCCTACGGTGCTTAGTGACATCCGGCGTTCCAAGCATCCAGATATAACCACCGTCTTTAGTAGGCCCTGAGCCGAACATAGCGAACGGCTTCTTGTCTCCATCGAGCGCCGTGTAAGTTGACCTGTCGGTCGTTAAGGCTAACATTAAGGCTTTCTTTGGCGTGCTGCCTAGGAGTGTGCACTCTAGGGCATCGTGGGGCCTCAGGTTATCTTTGAGCTCATGGACATGGTGTATCGCCGCCTGGACGATCGAACAGTCTCCGTAAGTCCTACTAGGCTCCATATCGACTTGACCGTGTGTGCACAAAGGTTTCGAACTCAGCGGACTGGAAGTTACTAGGCTTAGCCCCATCGTTCTCCAGCTTGATCTCTACGTTTTCACTAGAGGTAAACACAGGGGCCCTAAAGAACCCGTCTTTGAGCTCAGTGCGTAAAATCTGTAAAGAACCTCCTGACGACGTGAACGACTCAGGAAACTCGTTAGTATACGTGTTGCGCTTGTCTGGTGTCACCTTGATCTTATAGTCTGAAGTTTGCGTGTGGTAAAGCGATAGGTTCTTGATGAACTGCTTGGCCGAAGCGTTAGGTGTCCGGGCTTGTCCTGCCTGGGCCTTAAAGATCTGCTCAGAGAACGTGTAGGCACTGGTGAACTCATAGCCTACCCAGACCGACGTGTAGTCATCCCATACGCCTGTGGTGGTCACGGCGAGCGAAGTAACACCTCCGGAAGTAGTAACTGTCACTGGTATATTTACACCCCTGTCAGTGTATACCTTAATATCAGAGGCAGCTAAGTAGGGACTATAGGATGTACCTCCAACTACAAATGTGCTAATGTTTTCTCTAAGAGGCTTAGTGCTACCGGCGGTAAACGTAGGAAACTTCACCTGATCATTGTAGATTATTGCTGGAATACGCATGTCTAAGTGAGTGACATTGTCCTCAGGTGTTGTTGCGATTGATGTGGTTAACGCAGATCCGTTAGCTGTGTAAGTCGCAAGCCCTTCGTCTTCTCCGTCAAAGTTCAAAGGCATACTAACTATAGAGGGAATGTTTGTTGTGGGGTTAGCGACAATCAAGTAAAGCGTTGAGTCAATAAACTCAAAGCCTCGTATCTTCATGTTAAAGTCCCACTTAAACCATGAGCTCAGAACCTTCTTGTTCTCGCTAAAGAAGTAACGATACATGTAAAGAGACTGGTCTTCGTCTTTGGACAAGACGCCCAGTAGGTTCTGTGAGAGCGACCCAGAGAAATACGTAATGTCCTTAGGAATATACCGAGGAGCTTGCTCAGTGATCTCGTTGGACTCATAGACGTCAGTGGTCTTGTTGAGCGAAAACTCTCGGATACCTGTGTGGTTCCCTAAGTCAAATGGATAATAAATATATGAACCGACAGACACAGGGTCGGTCTCATCGTTGTATTCAAAGTTAGTAATAGGCTTCACTGAGACCGTCTTAGGTGTCAGTAGGTCTTCGCCTTTGAGAACAAACTGCCCGTTATTTGAGAACAGTACGAGGTTCTCTTGGGACGTAGCGGCTGCAGTAAGACTAACGACACGCTGCGCCTCAACAATGACGTCAATCGGGTCTGAGTCGAGAAGGGTTGTGACAGTGGTCCGTCCAAAGTTATACTCAAAGTCCCCTGAGCTATTACGTGCGCCTAGTCCCGCCTCTGAGAGTATCACGTTGCCTTCACAGATAAACCCTAAGCGGTTCTTGAAGAACACACTGTTCTGTATGTTCTTACCGACAAACGAAGCGAACGGATTAGAGATCTCATCGCCTACAAACTTAGGGGCCGTTTTGATCTCATTGATCTCAAACTTGTTTAATGATGTATTAATAATTAATCGAGGCAGCGTGGAATTATCGTAACTCCTAAGTTGTCCAGGCGCGAACGTCTCGACCCACGCACCGTTCCCTATGTCTTGTCCGTCGGTTGTCTCAAACTTAACGTAGTAGTCGTCAGCAGATAACTCTTGGTCTCCTCGGACTTTAACTATGAAGCCATTTTTAGCGTAGAGTGGTAAGTCAGTAATCGAACCGACTTCCTTATAGACAACGCCGAGTGCGCCGTCGCCGAGACCGTCGTGGCCTCGGATCTCAAAGTCTCCTTTGTTTGATGCTCTGGTCAAGACAATGAGGTTTCCGTTGATGGTTTTAGAAAAATCAGAACCAAGCGGAGAGGTAAGCGCAGTGTTTAATAAGCCTGCAATAACTGAAGTGTCTGCGTTCACTGCTGGAGTAGTGCCTGTGGATGGTCCTGAAGTTATAGACACATTACTAGTAGCTGTCCCTGCTGTAGCCACAGCTTCCCCTAGTTCCAGTGTAACTGTTATTGAAATAGTATCTCCTACGTTTTCATTGGCTCCGATGCTCAGTGCAGGCCCTATGTTCCCTTTTGAAGCAGAAGTAACGACTCCTGTTGCTTCGTTTGAAACGCCTACAACTAGCGTTGCATCCACGTCACCTATAGTCCTAACAACCTTTGAGCTATAAGTTCCAGGGAAACTAACAACAGTATAAGTTTGGCCGTTAGTATACCCTTGTCCACCATTAGCAATAGAGCCGACGGATGTTAACACGTATCGTGAGTTCCCCCTGTTGCTCGTCCTGCTATATGTAAGGTTTACCTGTGCAGCGACTGGCGACGTAGTAGAATAAGTAAGGTCTACCGCGTATTTCTTTTCGTAGTCTCCTTGCTTAATAAAAATCAGCGCTTCTTTGTCTAAGTCAGGGGCACGAGACGATTGGTCTGTCGCTACTGTCTTAGAACGGTTAACAAGAAAGGTGCCGTCAGAAACAGTAGAGGCCCTAAGAAGACTACGGGGGGTTCCGACCGACGATGGGATGTCTAGGTAAGAGAACGCTGTTAATAGTCCTCCTGAGACTCCGTTGATAGTCGCCTCGTCCCCACTGAGGACATTGTAAGCGTAGATCTTAGCGCCATCGTGTAGCAATACGTATCGCTCAGTTTCACTTCTGTTGATAAAGTGAATAAAGCTATCTTCCGAAAGAGTAAGACCAGGAGCACCTAGTCTTTGAACAAACCTAGTGCCGTTGCGTTTTGTTAATCCATCAACAACACTGCTCATGAAGTTAACCTGTTCGTCGCATTGTCCCGAGAACCGTGTGGCGTCAGGCTGCTGGCTAACCCCTTGGATAAGGTTTGGTAATGATGTATTGATTAATGGCATTAGAGAATGTCGTAGTTTCGGTTGACCCCGAGGCAAGACGCAACGTCATAGTTATCAAAGATAGTCCTGTCGGCTCCTTGGCCATCGGCTTCTTCGAGGTTATAGCGTGCTTTGAGTTCATCCCGTAGGATCTGTTGCTCAAGCTCCTGAGACCCGACGGTGCGTGCCTGGAAGACCCTTGAGGCTTTGAGTGTAATGTATCTCCGTGCTTGTTCAGGGAGATCTGTGAAATCTAAAAGGAACATCAACCTGACGTCAATGTCGCTTGTGAAAGTGAATGTGTTGTCTTCACGGTTAAACAGTTTACCGCCGCGTTGCACAATGTCCTTAGAGTGATCTAGGGTATCTACGTGCATAATGTCAGCCGCGAGAACAATCTCATCGCTACTGTTAGGGCTAAGCGTCTGCTTATTGACCGTATTGAAGTGCCATCCCTCTGACTGAACCTCGCGACTAACTTCGTCTAACACAGTGATCGCGGTGACCGCAGAGATAGGCAGTGAGGTAGTGACAGTGATCTGAGTCACGGGGCTTTCACCTATGGTGCTCAGCATCGTATTGACAGCTTCGAGTTCTGTAGTGAGTGGCATAATAATATTAATAAAATGAAAAAATACCCCGTCCCCAACTTAATGAGGACGAGGCATGAATTTAGTGTGTGCTATTAGCTAGCAGCAGAAGATCCTGCGCTGACCACAACAGCAGACTCAGGGCGAAGAACGCCGAGGCCCATTGCATACTTAGCAACAAAGAGAGTAGACTGACGTTCAATCAGATACTCAGACTCAGTCGCAAGGTCGAGGAGCTTAACGCAACCAACAGCCGATGGGTGTCCAGCGACGAAACCGAAGGTTCCTGCGCTTCCACCAGTTACACCGTCAAGCTCACCTTTGTAACCAGACGAAGGCGAAGCGATGTTAGTGTCTTCAAACGGGCTGTTAGCAACTGCGTTGTCATCAGTGGCTGTCTTAGTAGATACAGCAGTCTGAACACCTTCGATGTGTGGGCTCTTGTAAAGCTTGATGCCAGCGACTTCAACGATGTTACCCTTAGCTACGTCAGCAGAGCCACTTGAAGTGTCCTTGTTGATCGCTGCGTTGTCAGCAGTCAGTAGCTTGTAGTATTGTGATGGAGTCAAGATAGCAAAGCGGTCCTCAGAGGGGACTTCTTTTTCATCGAGGGCCTTAGCGCAATCGAAGAGTGCACCGATAATACCAGCGACTGTGCTAGTGTCTACACCGAAGATCTCAGTTCCGGTGTCACCGCCTGTGAAGTTAGCAGTGGTGGTGAGACCAGCAGCAAACAACGTGTTAAGAATCTGGATGTCCATGCGCTTAGCCAGGGCTTTACCAAGCTCAGCAGAGTAGATAGAACGAAGGTCATAGTGATTCTTCAGTTCATCAATGCGTGGAATCAGAGACGAAGCAACAAGCATGTCGTCGATGTTGATTACTTTCTCGTTGTGAGCAATCTGAGACAAGTAGGCACCAGAGCCCAGGAGGTCGTCCCCGGCTTTGTGATACTTGGCTTCAGCGCGCCCTGAAACAGGGAACTGAGCAGATTTACCACTAGAGATAGTGCGAGTCATGATGAGGTCTTTAGCTACGTTCGTTTCGTTGAACGCAGTGAGGATCTCACCGCTGAATACTTTAAGGAACAACGCTGAGTCTGCGGTCAAAGCGCCAGCAGGTGTTGCGCGTCCCCCAGTTCCATTCACCTTACCCGGAATGGTGGGATTATTAGTTGGCATAATAAGTTATAGTTATAGTTTTGGTTTCTTTCGTCTGTGGACTTTAGTTTCTACTGTTCGCCGCAAGTTGTCCGACGCATCGGGCTTGGTGGTTACTAGTCTAGTTACTTCGGTTTGTTAGACTCAGGGAAAATTTTAGTTAAATACATCTAGCTGTCTTATGCAGCTCCTGATGATAGTATAAGTGGTTCTGTTGGTGTCATCGTCGTCTTCGTAGGTTGGATGCCACGATGTAATATTAATAAATGTTTTATCTATATGCTCAATGACTCCGTAGACAGTGCAGACCAGGGGCTTCCCTAAGTCTTGCGCGTGGTCCAAAAAGACGACCCTAGCGATGTCTTCAAGCTCTATTTCTTGATCCGCAGCTTCACACGGGCAGCAGGGGTGTTTGCAACAAACTGCTTCCCCTTCGCACCAGCACGTTTCTTCTTGCGTGCAGTGGAGGCTCTCTGTGTCTGACTTAGGCTTTTCGCTTTCGATGATGGAAGACATCTGTCTGGATTTTTCTTGTTCTTTGAGGTTCCGCATGGTCCTTTGATTTTACCGTCGGTGCCTATTCGGACCCAGTTCTGCTTTCGCCAGTTTGCTAGTTCACCCACGTTTCTTTTTGATTTTAAGTTTAGACCGCTTGCCCTTACCGTAGTTAGGGTCTTTGCAGTATTTCGATGCCGCCATGTTAGCGTAAGCGCTCGGATACTTATCGAACGTGCGCTTAGCCCATGCGATTCCTTTAGGACATATTTTAGCCATGCTTCAACTGAAGGTTACTTGTTCTTTCACTTCTTCTTTTTGATGCGAAGGCCTTTTCGTTTAACTTTGTTTTTATTATACATAATCTTTAACATTTCCAGCGCCTTAGTGCTAACGCTTTGCGTGTAGGGCGTCCCTTAGCGTCTTTCATAGGGCCCTTAACGCCGCTCATGCGTGCACAGAACGATCTCTTACGGGGACCACCACCAGGCTGAGGTTTCTTAAGTTTACTCCCAGTCTTACTGTTGTAATACTTACGGCCTTTTTCTGTGAGGCCTCCCTTCTTAGACTTGTGTTCTTTCCTGAGACTGACTCCCTGTCTTTTCATTGTTATAATAATTAATAAATCCTTTTGCCAAAGAAGAACCTAAGGTGTCAAAGCTATGCTCAAACATCTCCCAGTCTTCTTCGTTGGATCCAAAGAACGGCTCAGTGATAACAGCAGGACAATGCGTTTCTCTTAGGAACTTAGCTCCTCGGCTCTTCGCTGTCTTCGGTTTAGCCCCTCGGTCTTTGACACCGAAGGTATTCACTACTTGATCCTGGAGGCACTTGGCCAACTTCTCGCTCTTCTTAGACTTATACCAGTAGAGCATCTCGCTGCCATGTGCCGCAGGTGTCGCCGCGTTAAAGTGTAGTTCGATCGCAGCGTTAACTTTGAGGGCCTTGAGATCAGCACTCAGGTTCTCCATAGACTCTGCGTAATTGTTCCCGGTATACTCGTGGACAATCACTGAGGGAACACCAGCGTCATCGAGTTCTTCTTTGATAGACTTAGCGACCTGGAGGTTATACGTCCACTCGTTGGTCTCTCCGTCACACGCAACAGCGCCCATGTCATTGTATCGACTGTGGCCGACACATATAGCTAACACTGGGTCAGCCGGGGGTAACTGTGCGTCATCAGTAAACCATGCTCTACAACTCATTCTCTAGGTAGTTAATGTAGTGAAGTAACGCAGAGATCGTTTGTTTCTCCTCTTTGTCAAAGTCATGGGTATCAAGCCTCTGGATCATCTCGGGTATCCGGCTTGGCCTCAGAGTCGTGCACCCAGTTGTTGATAAGGATGCGATTACGAGTGTGCCTGCGATTAGCAAGCTCTTTAGTGTATTCATCTCTTATAGAAAGAAAAAGCCTCCCCAGTGACGGGAAGGCTATAAGTAATCTAACGATAGACCCAATCATTTGTCTTTGGCTTTCCCTACGTTAAGAGCGAGCCAATCAACGACCTTGTAGAGTTTCGCTGCCCAACCGTCGTCAGCAGGTGTCGGTGTTAACGCTGCGATAGCTGATGCTGCTGCAACGATAGCCGTAAGTGTGCTAATGAGGGTGTCTTTGTTGTCTACGATGTAGTTGATTAGGTTCATGGGTTTATTATTATTATTATTATAGGATGTCAGACACAGAGAGCCTGCGGTGAACTTCAGCTTGGTAACTTGGGTCCTGCTTGTAACGCGGGTCACTCATGGCCTTCGACACCATAGCCGAAGACGTAAAGGGAGCAATAGCTTGTCCGGTGGTTTGACCTTGGACTAACTGAGGGGCGCCTCCGCTGGCCGCACGGAACTGTGAATATAAGCCTTGTGCTGCCACCTTAGCTTGCTCAACAGTGCCAGTCTCAACGATCTGGTTAAACGCATCAAGTGAACCTTCGTCTAGGTTCTCTGTGGCCCATTCAGCCATCGCTTGGTAACCTTCTTGACCACCAACAGACCCATAGACTTCGTTAGCCTGTGTGTCAGCGATTGCCTGTTGTCCTGCAATGTAAGACTCAACAAGTTGCTTTGGTAGCCCAGATTTCTCTAAGGACTCAAAGGTCTCATCGCTTAACTTACCGGACTCCATGAACTCATCAGTGGCCGCGTTGATAGCACTAACAGACTCAGGTTGTTCACCTTCAGGCTCTGGTGTAGCCTCAGGGTTCCCAAGTTTACTTTCAAGTTCCTGGTAGGCAGTCGCCATGTCCTCGGCACTCGAGAACTTCTCAGGTAACCACTCAGGGCGGTCAGGTTGCGGTGTGTCTTCTTGTTGTCCTAGCTGTTGCGCTAGTTGTTCCTGGTTATCATCCCAGGCCTGTGCCATTGAGTCCGTAGAGTCAACAGCTGCTTGTTCTTGAACGGACGGTTCAACGGTCTCGCTCGTTTGTAGTTCTGCCATTTTTATTCAGTGGGTTCTTCTACTCCTTGTTGCCTTTGTTGTTCTAAAGCTTGGTCGCCGAGTGCCTTGACGCCTTGTGGGGCTACTTGCTGCATCATGGCCATCTGTTGGGCCTGCTGTTTCTCAGCTTGGATCTGCTCATCGTCTTTCACGAGTCCTGCAGTCTTGATGCCTAGTGCCGTAGCGCGTCTCTGGAAATACTGGCTCACATTGACGAACTCAGCGATCGCCTGGGGGCCTACGACTTGAGCAGCGCCTGCCAAGAACAAGTCAAGTTTCTGTAAGTCGTTCCCTCGTCCTAACGCCTCGACCCCGGTGATGATCACTGGGTTAACAATGTCCTTAGGTAACGCAGGGAGCTTCTTCTTGCTCTTCATTACGTCCATCAGTCTGTTAACAAATGGCAACTGCATCTCGTTTGATAATAATGAATATAAACCACCTAACGCTGACTCAAGCTCTTGGGATAACATCCTGATCTCTTCTGCAGTAACACGCTCAGCTTGCCTAACGACATTCGAGGTTAACAAGAAGGCAGCGCCGAGCCTGTCAGCAATAACCTTAATCGACGACTCAGCGGTCCTGAAGTCTGCGATCTTGTTGAGCTGTAAGGTCGTTACGTCCGCAGCGTTACCCTGGACTATCGCGCCACTCGGGGCTTCTGCGAGTGTCCGAGCACGCGTGGTGCCATTAGGATTCACCAAGAACATAACCTTAGCCGCCGCAGCAGAACCCTCAAGGATCGCCTTAGAGAGTCCCTCAAGTGACTGTAGGTCACCTAAGTATTCCTCGACGTATCCACGTCCATAGCTTTCACCGTCGATCCGTGAGAACCTCAGCGGTATAAACGGGTTCTTCGCTTTGTTAACTCGTGACCCTGAGTTCTCCAGTGCGACACCGTTAATGTCTTGATATATAATAAATTCATCACCATCGCGACAAGCAGCAGTATACAAGTGAACCTCATCGGTCGGCTGTCCGCCGTTAGTTGCAATCTGGGCCTTGATGTCTTCATCGAGCACGTCGTAACTGATGTTCTCTTTGGTAGCGATGTGGGTCACGTTGCCCATTGGGTCTCTATCGACGACAAAGCGATCTAAGTGGAACACCCGGATACCCCCTTCGTCAGGAAGATACAGCATGACATTCCCTGTGATAATCAGGTGTTTAAGCGCTGAGTGAATCGCTGTGCGATACGCCTCGCGACTAATCTCATCCATGACTGACTCTTCGACTTTCTGGAGTGTCTCTTCGATCTCAGAAATCAACTCTTCAGGTGCCCCTTCGTTAGCCAGGGCGTAACTGTCGATGTTCAATCGGAAAAACGGGGCGTTAGGCGGAAGGAGTGCTAACAGTAATTTAGAGGCGAGGTTATTTACTCCGCGAGCCCCAACGCCCTGAAAAGGTGTGTCTAGTCTGCTGTGTGGTCCGTGGCCTTCGTCGGGCATGACGTAGGGTAACGTGAGCTTCGAGCAGGACCGTGCGCGATCTAGGTATTGATAGCGGTGTCCTTCGAGGCTTGTGTAGACCGCTTGGGCAGTGGTGAATTTCATAAAGATATAATATTAAATAATTTCCTCAGGCTCAGGCTTGATCGACAAGAACTCTAACTGAGTTAACTCTTGGACACCCTCGGACCCCTCTAGCATAGCGTCGTCGTTGGATGTAAAGCGCCAGCAGTCGATGGCTATGAGTCGTCCACTGCCGTCGGTGGCTTCAGCCAGGCTTTCAACAGGTGGAAGTCCGGTGATCGTTGTGCCTTGCTTGTTCGGATAGCCACGGTCTGAGTCTACGGCTGCAACAAGTCCCGTGTAGAGTTCGTCGGGCTGCACTACGTAATAACGAAACCCTGTGTCAGCTCGTGACTGTTCGATGTCTGTAAGTGGTTCTTGTTGTTCGTCCATTAGTCTATCAGTTCAAGTTCGTCGAGAAGCTCAAGGTCTTCTTCGACAGGTGGCTCCCAGCTTAGGCGTTGTAGGTAGGTCTCAAGGTTAATCTCTTCGATACCATCTAGGTCAAAGTTATCAGACTCAAGGATGCCACTGCGCTTAACACAATAGAGTCTGTCGCTGTTGGTCTCAGGGTCTAAGAAAGTGTTATCCCAAAGAGCAAGCCAGCGTTCACTTTGTTCGTCTGGTAGGTTCCTTGCGGTGTTACCAGCGGCTGTCAAGGTGTCATAAGATGCCTCGTTGCTGAACCTAAAGAATCGATGGGTTTCGTCTGTCATTAGTTAAGGTCTTCTAAGGGTGGAAAGAAGTCGGAGATAGAGTCAACTGTAGGGGCATCTTCTTCGCCGTCGATGAGCTGGTAACCGTTGTGCTTAAGGATTGCAAAGCTCCCACCTTCGTGATGCTCAACCACATTAGCCCAGCGCACCGTAGTGCTGCCATCGTAGCCTTGGGCCTCCACGATTTTATCGTTGTAAGCTTCAAGCTCTTCCTTGTCTTGTGATGTATAATACATAACTAGTAGATGGTGTAAGTGTCGTTGATGTTAGCCTCAATGCCTGTGCGGTTGGCTGACTGGTCGGTGTTAAATATGACAACCTCGCTAAAATCAAATGAACCCGAAATTTGAGAGCCAAATGCGCCGATTCTATTAGCGTTTGTGGTGACAGTAGGAGCATTATTAGAGGCTGTAGCCGTTGCAACAGTGCTAAACGCTTGGCCGTTCTTAAAGCCCGAAGCTGTGCTTGCATCTACAGATAGCGTTATTAACTGAAAGCCATTTGAGTATGCTCCATCTTGAAGCTTAACTGCCGAATCGTGGTAACCAATACTAAGGTTATTTGAACTCACATAAGGCACATAAATTCTATTGTTTGGCTCACCCAAAACAACACCATAATCATTATTGCCGTCAGAGTTAGTAAGCACGGCACTGACTAACAATGTGTCAAGGTTTGAAATCAGGCCAGCAGGAATTGAAAATGAGTCATTGTTACCGTCGAAGTAAATCAGCGGTTTACTGTTTTGTGTCACTAATGCCCCTGACTCTACTAATAGAGGCTGGCTCGCTGCCGTTGATTGGGTTGCGTGGTTAGTGCCGCCTTGGTCATACCATGTGGTGACGTGGCCGTCGTTGCCTGCGCCTACAAAAGCTACAAGCGTCCCATCGCTAACCTCGGATGCCTTGAAGTCGCTCGTTGCGTTGTCGGAACTCCGTCGAACATTAACAACATTCGGGTCAAGGTCTGAGTCAAACGAACGGAGACTGTAAGCGGCTGCGGGTTCCAAGTCGAGAATGTTAGGAATCACTAGCACTCCGTTGATAAACACCTCCCAGCCTTTGCCGGAGAGACTGTCGATTGCGGTGTTCGTCGCGGCACTGAGTGAGCCAGTGGCTGTATTGTAATCGATGTCGATTCCAGCGTCAGATAAAGCCGAGCCACCAGATGCTCCGTTAGTCGTTGCGTATTTGCCAGATGCGTCGATGGAGACAAGAATGTTCTCGACCGATTGAGCGGATAATGCGGAACAGCCGTCCCATGTGTCATTGAAGACTGCAGTATCTATGCTTGCTGGATTCCAGTTGGTAAACACATCGGCAGAAAAATCGACGAGTGAACTACACCCTTGCCACGCTTCAAGACAGTTGGCCGATTTAGGAAGTTTTGTGCTGAAAGATGCAAGCGGTGTTAGCTTCCATGTCCTTATGAACCTTGACCCTTTACTTAAATCAAGGGCTGCGGGAAAACTTGTGAGTCCGCTAGACATCCATGCTAAGTTGAAATTTACATTAATCGCCTCCGTGCCGAGCTTTGCGCCCGCCGGAAATGACGTTAGGGCCGAGCAGCCATTGAAGGCATTGAAGAAGTTAGTGCAGACTCTCGCATCAATGGCTCCAAATGAACTTAGTGATGTCGCGTTATAAAATGCATATGACATATTTATCCCGTTGCTTAAATCCAACGCAGGGAAACTCGTAAGTCCACTAGACTGCCATGCGCTCGTAAAGTTCACATTGGTCGCCTCCGTGCCGAGCTTTGCGCCGCTTGGGAATGACGTTAGGGCAGAAGTGCCTCGCCATGCGGACGAGAAGTTTGAGCCGTTGCTGGCGTCAATGGCCCCAAATGAACTGAGTGAAGTCGAGTTATGCCATGCGCTTGTAAAGTTAATGGTATTAGAAAGTCTTATAGATTTAAATTCAACAATGTCGGTTCGGTCTAGCCATGCGTATGAAAAAGAAATACCGATTATGTCGCCGTCGGAAGCACCTCGGTCGATTAAGAGTTTCCTCGCCGACTCAATGTCAGCAGAACTTGCCGATTCGGGCAAAAGTATAATACCATACAAATCACCAGTTTTGCGGAACGTGCTACCAAAGTTACCCAAAAGGTTCAGCTCAGTGACTGCATCGTTGTCCACGCGATACACAAACGTCCCTAAGCTCGTGCCTACGATTTGCCAGCCAGCTTGCCCTCCTGACAGTGGACTTGCAACCACAAGGTGGTCAGCGTTGTCGTTAAATGTAACCTTGTAGCCATCCCGTGTTGGTCGGTCGTTGACTACAGATTGGCTAACAGAAGCGTTAAGTGTGAGATCAGAACCAACAATATTACCGTTCCAGTAAGAAACAAAATCAGCAGGGTCAACGATAGGGAAAATCTGCGGGTCAAAGAAATAGTAGCCTTGTGAGTCAATGAGACTAAACACGTTGTTCCTATTATTAATATAATTACGAACTGAGTCAGCTTGGGCGTCGGTGATGGTCGCAGGGAAGAGTGCAAGGAACTCTAGGTCGATTGCTGTGTTTTGGTCTACGCCGTCCTGTCTTACTGCTATATTGAATTCTTCTGCGCTGACCGTTGTTGAAACACTCAACGTATGTGGTGCAGCGTTATTAACAGACGATTCAATACCTGTTGAAGTAAGTTTTGATTCAACAAGAATGTCCCCATTGTTTTCATCGAATAAATCGGTTTGAATAATTGCGGAACCATTATAGTAAGTAGCTAAATCATTGGTTGAACTATTTTTATCAACAAACTGAAATCCTGTGGATGTTGCATCAGATGCTCCTGTTGAGTTTATGCTAAACATCCTGCCCCATGTTTCTCCACCAGTCCCAAGGACACTGAACGCTGCAAACATGTAACCGTCAGTTATTGTTTGGTTTAACAAGCCGTTAAGACCATCATTAGTCCCATCGAACCGCAAGACACTCTTCTTGATAACCGTGGCTGGGTCGTTGCCGGATTGATTGACAGTCACCACTTGGCCAGTCGCGCATTTGAACTTGGTGTCGCCGTGGCGAATGTGGCTTGCCGTGAAGTCGATGTTGAGTTGCTCAGTGCCGTTAATGGATAGCGTAACGCTTTGAATGTATCCGTTGAGTGGTAGGCGCGACGTTGAAAACTGACCATTAAAACTAAGGTGCGTAAACGTAGGGGCTGCTGTAATATTATTAATAGTGCCTTTTACCGCCCCGTTTTGTTTGAACACTAAAGTGCTGCCTGTTTTTTCAAATCTAAGTGTGCTTAGTCCTGCCGATAAAGAGCCGCTTAGGGATGCGTTATTGTTGTTTGAGCCGTCTCGGTATTGAAACGAAGGAGAACCACCAGTATTATAAATCAAAATTCGGTGAAGACTTGAGCCAGAGACTACATGAAAATCTTCCACGTTCACAATATAAGCCACCATTTCAAGCACGAAGTCATCGTTAGCTCCGATAGCAGGAAAGGTAACAGCCGGAGCGTTCCCAGTGGTGACCGGCAGATAACAATAGCCTTTACCATTGGCGTCTAATGGCAACGCTTTAGGCTGGTTTAGGGCTGTCCCTTGTTTCGCATCGCCGCCCTTTTGTGAACCGCGAGCCAAGTTGCGTAACACTGGGACGTTCTCAAGGAAGTCAGCGGTCGTCAGGGCTTCTGCTAGAACGTCACCAGATGTCGAAGCGTTCGTCAGTGTATTTAAGTTAAGTGCCATTGCTTAGAGATTTGAGTTTGACACCGGCCAATATAAGACACGCTTTATATGCCCTAACAAATGGTCAGTATTATTATAAAAGCTTCCGATGCAAAGCTTGGTCAAATTTGATAGATTACCGTTGTGAGTCGTTGTCCCAATCATTGCGGAGCCGTTAAGAGAACCAAATTGATTTGACGAATTGTAAGAAATCGCCGCACGACTCAAACCGCTTGGGACATTGCCGAAAACCAAACTTTGCGCCCCGTCATACGAATACAGCCTGTTCTGATAATTGCTGTAAAAGAAACGACTTTGTGGATTTTGCCCGTTTAAAATGTAAAAATCTCGAAAGGCGTCTTTCGTCTCAAACTCAACGTAAAACGTGCCGTCACCGCCAGTGTTAAAGAAATTACTAAATGCAGTGCCGGTAATCTCAAGCTTGTCAGCGGCTCGCGTCACGGTGGAACCTGATGTCGGTATGTAGCTTGTGCTTACGCTTCCGAGTTCAATCTGGCCACCCCATAGGTCAACTGAGTCGGCTGTTGAACCAGATTCTTTTCTGATGGATACAGCGGCGTTTGTGTTGTCGGCTCCTAGTGTCATAGTCAACCCTTCAATTCGTTGCCAATCTCCTGTCAATGTAACTGTCTGAGGACCCGATGCGACATAGGCTCCTCCGGTGTATCTTTTAATCCTAAGAACAACAACCTCACCAGCTATGCCTCGCACGTAGATAGAACCTGTTACTTGGGTGCTTGATGTTACAGTGGACGCGATGCTGTAAGCCATGTCTGAAGAGCTTGAAGACAAAATCCCGCTGATTTTTGATGCAGTGTTAGTCCCGTCGGGTGCATCAATTCCTGTGGTCTTCGTAATGTCTACATTTTCAGTAAACGAAGTTGAGTTAGTCACCAAGTTAGTAGCACTCGGCTCCACCAGAATCATCGGCACTCCATCAACGTGGTCAACGCGCACCGTGTTGGCTGGGGCTGACGCTATGAGACCGTTGACATCTGTGAACGTGGCGGTTCCTGCGCGGGTCGCTGTGATAACATTAAGCGTATCCGGCTTAGAGGGGTCGAGGTCTAGTGTTGGGTTCTCAAGGGTTCCTATCATGGAATCCCGAGCGTCAAAAAGAAGATAGGGGTCCAGCTCGTTGGGGTGAAACTCATTCAAGTTACTTAGCCTTTGCGTAAGCGGCCTGGTTAACGGAAGCGTAACACTCCTGTTAATGGTGGGCCTACTTAGCCAAGGCTTCAAGCTGTCCTTCTTCTTCGACATATTCCCTATAGATAGATTGGTTTGATAACAACCTTCACACTGAAGGAGCTACCGGCACCTGTAACATTTACGCGGATGTCTGACAAGGGAGTAGTGAACAATCCACCACCGTTACCAGTGAGAGTTGTGTCGTCACCGAGGGCTACCCAAGCGGTCCCGATCTTTTGCTCAAGGCTGACGGTGGCTCCGTCGAATGTCCCGGCTACAAAGAATCCACTAGGTGTCCCGGTCCCTGTGTTGACTGCGGGTGTGGTTGATGAATCAAAGGCACCAGCACCACCGCTTAGGTTGGAGTTGGCAAGTGTTATGTCTGTGCTAAAGTTTGGCATAATAGTGTTTAATAGTTAGAGGTGTTAACGCCAGTGCTTGAGGCTGTTCCTAAGCCACCCATAGTTGGCCTACGTAACACAAGGGATGCAGCACCACGTTTCTTCTTTTTCATCGGGCCTGCTTGCTCCGGTTGTTGGACTGTTTCAGCTACGGCTGTTGGGGGTGGTGGAGATGCGGGAGGCTCCGGGGGCTTGGGGGTCTTGACAGACATGCACATGGGTTATTCGGGGGTAAGGAATTGGTTCTCTAACTGGTCTTCGTGAAGGGTCTTTAGAAAGTTAACAAGTTCTCGCTTCCCCATATAAAAATCAATCTCCCGAAGCGAATCGCTAGGGGAGAAATCTTTGCTTGGCACGCGTTCGTCCAAGAACT
>Ga0228675_1000284_pt1 | contig 25160 bp, 22 predicted proteins | sample 36D_rmetaG_FD_182786 | JGI IMG/M metagenome (GOLD analysis project Ga0228675, IMG submission 182786) | Seawater microbial communities from Monterey Bay, California, United States - 36D_r | ecosystem: Environmental > Aquatic > Marine > Coastal | place: USA: California | collected 2016-10-05
TTGACGACAGTACGCGCATCAAGCGGCTCTGGGAGCAAGACCCGGACACTTGGTGGCGTCAAATTGTAGAGGAGGCCGCGAGATGAAACAGACCAAACACGTATTTGCGAAAGTGCCATTCAAACGAGCCAGCGCTCAGGCTGCGCTGATTGCAACATGTGCCTTCAGTGTTTTCACACATCAAGCTTTGGCTGGGCCGGCAACAGGTGGCGCGAGCGAGTGGACGCAGCTCATGAACAACGCGGAGCTTGTTGCTTTGGTGGGGCAGGAAACGCAAAACGTCGCGCTAAATTCTGAGCAGCTGCTCACACAAGTAGAGAGCTTGCGCACTCAGCTTGCTGCTTATCAAAACATGATACAGAACACGCAGAATTTGCCAGATACGATTTGGCGGGATGTTGAGGGCTCTTTGATGGGCCTCCATGGCGCTATGAGCGAAGCTCAGAGCTTGGCATTTGATGGCGGCAAGTTGGATCAGCTTTTGCGCTCAAATCTGGTTTCAGATCCACTGTTTGAATTTAGCGGATTGTCCAAGGGCGAGTTTGAGGGGCGCTACGATCGTTGGAGCGCGCTTTCAAACGCAGCGCTTGAGACGACACTCGCAGCCTCGCGCATGACAGTTGATGATGTTGCAACAGAGGCGCAAGCACTGGGGCGCATTCAAGACCAGGGTAAGACTGTCAAAGGGCAAGTAGAGGCAATTCAGGTCGGGAATGAGCTGGCAGCCTCGGTTGCCCATCAGCTGACAAAGCTGCGCACGATTACAGCCGCCCAGAACGAGCAAACGGCCATCTTCCAAGGGCGGTGGCTGGCTCAGATGGACGCTGAGGAAGCGGCCCATCGCAAGACAGCCAGAGGGGGCGCCGAACTGATTAAGCGTGAGCCAAAAGGCCGTGAGCTCATCGGGAGCTTTACAAAGGGTGCGGGCAACTAGGTGACGCAACTTCTATACCATAGGATTTTTGGCGCAGCTGCGCGTGTCAAAGGGCTTGATTTTTCAAGGAAGCCCATGTCGCGCGGATCGATGTCGGCATTGGGAGTGTTTCTTCTTTGTGCGGCCCTTACGGCCGCAGGATTTTTTGCGCCGACGGTCCCTTTGGTTATCGCTTACCTGCCGTTTGGAGCTGCTATTCTGTTTAAGTCATCCAGCCTCAAATTTGGCTGCGTGTCGGGTCACTTTGTTTGGGTTGCCCTTGTGAGTGCCTGGGGCTTATCTGCACTTGGCTATGACGGTCTGTACAGCCTCTCAGCGGCTCTCGGAGCGGGTGTTGTGCTAAGTCTCTTCATGGTATTTGGCACAGTCGGCTTTTCAAGTCTTTTGCTATATCTCGTTGCGTGGTTTCCTGCCAATCCATTGCTCGTCACCGGAGCCATCTATCCTGGCATGGGCATCATAGGGCTGCTTCTGCTCGCCATTCTTGCGGGGTTGATTGAGTTGCGTCGCAAAAAGCAAATGCCCTTTGGTCTGGCGGCGCTCTTTATCGCATCCACGCTTATGGCAAACACTCTCTACCTTGTGTTCTCTGTTCCAAGTCATGATGTGAGCCAGTCAACACAGGGGTCTGAATTTCGCTCTATTGAGCTCTCAAGCGAGGGCTATTTGACGCGCAGCGGCGAATGGCGAATGCTTGCAACCCACATCCCCGAACATTCAACAACCGTGCTTGGGGAGAACATTTTCCGCTTTGACGATGGTGCTGGCAAAAACCACTGGTGCCGAGTTGCTGTGAGCAAGAACGCTCAAATCTTCATCGGAGTTGAAGGGCAGGGCGGTGTTTCAGAGATATGGCGCTTTGACCCAGAAAGCTGTCCTGAGCCAGAACAGGTTTATAGCGCTCATGTGGCCATTCCAGGCATCACAGGCCCAGTGGGTGCGGGCCTTAGCAGCTGGGGCAGTTTGCTTGCATCATCAGATCCCGTGCAGTGGGTTGCCTGTTTTGAGGGCTTCTCAGTATTGCGCTGGATTGGCGTCGCAGGCGCAGGCGCGCAGCTGGCGATTGTTGTGTCAAACGATGAGCTGACAGCGCCCTTTCCAACGTCAGAGATGCGTAAAAAAGTGGCGGGTTTGTTTGCGCGGCTCTTTGACATCGAGATCCTCCATGCTGGCAAAGGCACTGCCATGCTTGTGAGTGCTGCGCGGAGTATATCAAAATGAGATATACAGTATATACAATTCAGGCTTGCTTTGGGCTTCTCGTCCTGCTGGTTCTGGCTATCAGCGCCTTTGGATTGGCCGGTGGGCGCATCAACCGAACCGCTTCTCATCCCGTTGGCTTCTATATGCGCATCGATGCTGAGCCACGCGTAGGCCTCTATGCCGAGTTTTGCGCCCCAGTGGGGCGCAGAGAGCTTCCACCTCTCGATGAGACTTATGTGCCACCCTGCACAGTTGATCAAGAGGGCGCGCCCCTCCTGAAGCGGATCATAAAGATCAGCGCTGAAGAGGGTGCCTATACCGTTCAGGGAGATGATCCACGCTCGCTTGACTCACGTGTCTTTGGTCCCCTGTCAAAGGGCGACATCCTGCACGTCTTGGTTCCGATATGGACCTTCCCCAATTCTCATCACAAACAGGCGGGCTTTCCATGAACGCAGTCTCAAAAACCAGCGCAGCTTTTGTGCGCGATTTGTTCTCTCAAAAGCCCAAATATGCACCTTCGGGCCATCTTGCCCTCATGGGTGTCACGCTTCTCGCGATCTTGATACTCGTTCCTGAAGTGTCTCAAGCGCAGGAAAGTGCAGCACGCATCGATCAGGTTTCTGATAGTTTTCGGCAAGCGGTGGACGGTATTGCGACTAAGCTTGCAGCCATCACAAGAAACCTTCTCCTGAGCTTGTTGACCATTGAATTGATTTGGAAGCTCGGAAAGACGGTCAAAGAGGGCGATGATTTTGGCCAGTTGATGCAAATCTTCTTTACGCGCATCGTGATAGCAGGGTTTTTTCTGGCTCTCATTGAAGGCATTCCGACGGGGTCTGGAAACGTTGGTATCGCGACCTTTGTGATCCAATCGGCCGAGGGTCTTGTTGATGCCACCGAGAGTGAGGCGAGCATCAAGCCATCTGATCTGTTCTGGCAAATGTTTGAATCGGGTCAAAAGATATTTGACGATTCCAAAGGCTTCTCGGGCAAAATTGGCGGAACAATTGTTTGGCTGCTTCTGTGCATTCTGGGAGCCGTGGTCGTCGGCCTTATGATTGTGACCTACATTGAAATCTATGTCGTCTTCACAGTTGGCATTCTTGCGCTTGGTTTTGGTGTTTGGGAGGTGACGGCGCAGTTTGCAAAAAACTTCCTGTTTTCGGCTGTGGGGAAGATTTTCAAGCTGTTTACCATGATCCTGATGGCCTCTGTTATCTCATTGACCATTCAGGCTTTTGGGACGCTGAGCAGCTTTGAAGATGGTTTGATTACCATCGGCATTGTCGTGATTTTTGCCATGCTCATGACTTCTGTTCCTCAAGCCGTTGAGCAGATCATATCCGGGATACCAGCGATCTCAGGTGACGCAGCGGTTTCAAGCGCAATCACCGCAGCTCCCGAAAAGGGCGCAAAGATTGCAGCGAAGACAGCACTTAGCGCTGGCAAGTCGACGCTCGCCACCGGGGGCAAATTGCTCGGCTCTGGTGCCAAACATGCGGGCACCGCTTTGGCCTCACGCATTCGCGATATTAAGAAGGGATAAGACATGACCAATGATGCTCAGAGTGAATACATAGCTGCGCGGTTGGAGTGGGATGATCGGTTTGCGTCTCAGCGCAAGACTGTGCGCGCATTAGGCGCCATAACAATACTGTCACTCGGGATTGGGGCGCTTGGCCTTGGCTATGGGATATGGACGGGCGCGCGCACACAGTACATTCCCTATATTGTGCAGGTTGATCAACTGGGGCGCACAGAGATTGCAGCGGACCCTGTGCGCGTGGGCAATTGGCCAGCGCATGTGATCAAGCGCGAGCTTGAGCTCTTTATCCAACGCTATCGTACTGTGAGCCCTGACCTGAGCGTTGTGTCTCAAAACCACCATGCTCTTGAGAAGTTTCTACCTTCAGGGTCTGCGGCCGTGGAAAAAATTAGGAACCACATGAGCCAGCCTGCGAATGATCCGGTCAAGCGGGCAGCTGTTGAGACGGTTTCTGTTGAGATTAAGAGCGTCAACTTTGTTTCAGGTTCGTCCTGGCGCGTGGAGTGGGTTGAGGCGGCTTATGCGCGTCAATCTGGTAGGGCGCGGGGCGCGAAGCGCTTTGTTGGGATTGTGCAAATTGAGTTCAGAACACCGAAATCCCGCGAAATCCTTAAGGACAATCCGCTCGGTCTCTTCTTAGTCGATTTAGATGTGCAGGAAGTTGGCAATGAATAAAGTTTCAATGACATATAAGGGCCTCGCCGTGGCTGGGCTTGGAGTCATAATGGTCCTGCTTGTGGTATTTGGAACTTGGGGCGAGCAAGAAGTCGAGCGCAACGAACTTCCCGGCGTGGATCGCCCTGCCACCGATGACATCCTAACAGACAGTATAGGTCTATCGAGCGGTGAAAATGTTGGCCAGGTGGTCGCGATCACGAATGATCAATCGGCCATAACAACTGGTTTTGTAGAGGTTCCAAGTGATCCTGTTGAAACAGGAACGGTGCAGCTTTCACCTGAAGAAGCGCTTCGCCAAAAAATGGAGCTGAAAAGACTTGAGCAAATTTTGGAAGCAGAACTCACTGAAGAGTTAAACACGCAAAAGCTGCGCAGCGAAGCCATGAGCAGCAAAATCGGCCCGTCACAGATTGGGTTCTCACAGGGCACAGGATCAACTGGCAGTGACACTGTCGAGACTGCTGGCGCGTCGGGTCAGGCTGCTCTGCCGGCTATCTCCCCATCATTGGTTTTGGCCAGACCGACTGAGCAACCTCAAGCTGCTGATGCTGTGGTGCGCAGTTCAAACCCTGCCTTTGGTTCGGATGGAGATCCTGTTGGCTATTCAAAATACACACGCAGTGGCGCGCGGTCTCCATATGAGATCAAAAAGGGGACCGTTATTCCAGGCACACTCGTGACCGAAATCAACTCCGACATTCCAGGGAATGTTGTCGGCATGGTGCGCCTTGATGTCTATGATACGGTTACAGGGTCACACTTGCTCATACCCGCTGGAAGCCGTTTGTTCGGTGTTTATGATCCCAATGTTGATTACGCTCAAAAGCGCATCAATGTTGTCTGGACGCATCTGATCTTCCCGGATGGTGATACCTTGGTTCTTGAAGACCAACAGGCAATGGATGTCGCGGGGCGCGCGGGCTTCGCGGATAAACGCAAGGGCAACTTCTTAGCCAATCTGGGCGGCAACTTGCTTTACTCGATTTTGGGTGCGGGCGAGACGGCCGTTCAAAGCAAAATTGAAGACAGTATCACTGGTGGATCAAGCACGGATGACTCCTCAATCGGCAGTGCTATTGCCGGGCTGGGCAGCCAGTTCGGCCGAGGCAATACCACGGCCGCCAGTGTGTTCAACGAGAAGCAATCGCGGCTTCAGCCAACTCTCCAGATCAGATCTGGCTACCGCTTCAACATCATGGTGTCCAAAGACATCATTCTTGAGCCGTCCTAATGGCAGTTTTCTCAGAAAAGCGCAGCAACATTGCTCAGTCTTTTCTGGGGAATTTGTGCGCGCGCGTTTTTTTAACGTCCACCTCGCGGGCTTCTATCGATGTCTCGGCGCAAACCAATCCTTATGAGGGTATATCGTTCCACTCAGCCGCACGTTCCTGTCTCAACATGCGCCTGCCGTGGCTCTGGGCCTTCTTTGCTGTGGGCCTCATATTTTGTTTTAGCTCGCTGCCTAGCCATGCCTCGGAGATCGATCCCAAGACAAGAGGTATGCTTGACTTCATCGGTACGATTGAAGGCCCAGCCGGTTATGATGATTATTATCGTGGTGTCTCAAGCGGCCCGCCGCGCGCGCTTTCAACGATGAGCATTCGTGAGGTGCTTGCATGGCAAGACAGTATCGATGCCACCTCAAGATCTGAAGCGGCGGGCCGCTATCAGATTATGGAGGATACTCTGCGTGGCTTGGTACGCTCTGAAGGCATCGATCAAGACAGGCTCTTTGACGGTCAGACACAGGATGAGCTGGCTACCACTCTGCTTAAGCGACGCGGTTGGGATCCGACCCGTACAGATTACGTCAACATGGGAGACGCGATTGCCTACGAATGGGCCGCGCTCCCGATTTGCAGCGGCTTCAAGGCGGGCAAGTCCGCCTATGATGGTCTGGCAGGCAATCACTCGCTGACAAGCTGTGAGGCCTATCTTGAGGTTCTCGCCAATGGGGATGACCCTTCTGTGGTTGCCTGGGCGCTAACGCAATCCAGCGTGGGCGGCTCTGGCACTGGTGGACGTGCAAGGGTCAACAACATTCTTGATCGCTTCATATCGAGTTACAAGAATGCCTTCTATGACTTGTCTGATAAGACTGTCACAATTGCGGGCGCGCTCCTTTTGAGCCTGATGCTCATAGAATGGATCTGGACAACGGCACGTCAGGTTGTTGACGGTGTTGGGATAGGGAAGCTGTTCAGCGCCTTGGCTGCACGCACGGTTGTGGCCGGGGCTTTCTTGTTTCTCATCAATCTGGGCAATTTCAGCGACCTTGTCATACGCAGCTCTGACGCCTTGCTCATGGAGACATCTGAAGACGCTTCCATTAACGTAATCGACCTCTTTAACCGTTTGCTTGGGACAACTTTTGAGCTTTTCGGGCGCAGCACTTTTGCCGTCGATGAAAAGTTTGCAGCGGTTGTCATTCTCTTCTTAGGAACCCTGATCATTGGTTTGATCATCATGTCCTATATGGAAGTTTATCTTGCTTTTGGAGCTGGTCTTGTGGCGCTTGGCTTTGGCGGCTTTTCCAAAACACAGCATATCGCAGTCAACTACATGAAGCGGGCAGTTGGCCGCGTGTTTAGGCTGTTCACAGCCCTGTTTTGCGGGGCTTTGTTGTCAGTTTTGCTGATTGCCGAGCTTGATCCTGAAGATGGCGACCACATGCTTCTTGCGAGCATAATGGTTATCCTGGTCTTCGTCATACTGAGAGTCCCTTCAGCTGTTGAGCAAGCTGTTGTGGGATCCGTGTCGATATCTTCGTCTGAAACTTTAAGCGCTGCAATCCGTGGCACACCAATGAAGCTCATAAGAGGCGGGGGGTCACTTCGTGGAAAATAGGCAAATTCTATTCACTCACATATGTCACATCGCAAGCGTCTGCCTGCGTTCAACTGGATGCAACGCAGCACGGCAAGTCTTGTCAGCGATGTTGGTGCTGAGCGCGAGCGCAACTGGCGCGGCGGCAAATTCAATGCCCGCGACAACGCTTTCGCCAAAAGCCGCCAGCTTGCTTGAATTCATCGGAACGCTCGAAGCGCCTGATGGATATGACAGCTATTCATACTATGCGTCAGCTCCACCGCCAAAGCCGCTCACGCAGATGAGCATTGCGCAAGTTTTAGCCTGGCAAGACAAGATCGATCCAACCTCCAACTCAGAGGCGGCGGGTCGGTTCCAGATCATGAACTACACCCTTCGCGATATCGTGAAGCAACACGGCATTAACCCCGATCTGCGATTTGACAAGAACACACAAAACCGACTGGCTCTCTTGCTCCTTGAGCGGCGTGGATGGCACCCAGACAGCACGGACTATATTTCTATGGCCAATAGCATCGCCCATGAGTGGGCTGCTTTACCTCTGGTTTCAGGCCCAAACAAAGGTAAATCAGCGCATCACAATACGAAGGGTGCAAAAAACAGAGCACAAACGAGCCCGGCCGCATTTCTGGACGTCCTCAAAAACGGATCAAATGCTCAAACAGTTCTTCGTGCTGTAAAGCTGTCACGCTCCGCCCGTCGTATTGCCTCTGTAGACAATGGTACCTTCAGTCTGCGTCAAATTCACCGAGTAGAGACGGCAAAGCCGACTGTCACAGGCGGCGCAATCACCCCCTCAAAGGTGATCGTCTATACCATCGATCCCTATCAACAGGATTAAGGACGTTTTCAAGTGAGCACACTCAAAGAAAAAGAAGCCCGTGTTGCAAAGGTCCGCAAGCGCGAAGAAGCAAGACTGATCAAGCTCGCAGAGAAAGCGGGGCTATTTCAATGGCGCTTGAGCAGCGTGCAACTTGAGGCTCTGCTGCGAGACGGTCTCGCGGCGGCCGATACTCAAAGGCAGTCGCAACTACTGAAATTGGAGAATGATGTGAAACTGACAAAGAAGCGCCAAAGTGAACAAGCTCGCCGGGAAGATGCGCAACGCAAGATTCTGCTCGGATCCTTCCTCATTGCGCAAATGGAGCACAAGCCCACGCTGAAAGCCGAAATGGCAACTGAGCTTGAGCAGTTTCTCAATCTGCACAAAGAGCCCAATATTGCAGAACGCAATAAAGAACTTCTGCGAAAATGGCTGCCGACGGGCACTGTCGCAAGTGAGCAAAGCGAGGCAGAAGCCGATGACTGATAAAACCGAAACCCTTAAAACACTGGCTGTGTTCTTCGCGTTTTACGTGATTATGAATGGGCTTGGTGTTGGTGCTGCATCAGCGATTTTATTGCACATCTCGCCCTCAGCATTGCAAGTGGCTGCGATATTTCTCTGCTACAATTTATGGTGGTTTATGTTTTTTTTCCTTCACCGAGAGCTGAAGGTGAGCTTTTCCACGCTTCGTTCACTTGCTGTTGTCACGCCGCTATTTTGGTTCACGTTCATACATCTTCAGCCGAATGCCGCCTCCATCTGGGCCTATAACACTGATATATTGAGCACACGATGGGATCTCGTCAAAACAGCGGTCATGTACCCTGCGGTACTCACAAACTACCAGATGAGCTATCTCGTGGCGGATGCCATCGCGCTTGTGCTCTTTGCAGTTGCGATTGCACCAATTGTTCGCGGAGAGAAGTTTGAGTTTTTTGACGGGGGCAACAAAGGCTCAGGGCGAAAAGACACAACAGCGCGCCTTGCTGATGCACGGTGGGCCACGAAGCAGGAGATTGAGCGTGAGTATTCTGCGCCTGGTGGGATCGTGCTTGGCGAAACGACAAATCCGCGCACCGACAGTCCCAATTTCACGCCAAAAAACAGTAAGTCATGGGGTAAGCAAGGCAAGGGGCGTCTGATCACTTTGGACCCTGAAATTGGCAATGGTCATGTTTTGGTTGTCAGTGAATCAAGCGGCTTCAAAACTGCGGGCTTGGTCATCCCGAACTTGCTGAACTATCGCGGCCCCACCCTTACTCTTGATCCGAAGAACTATCTTTACGGAGCAACGGCTGATGCCCGCCGTGAAATGGGCTTTGAGCCCATGAGCATTTCTCACGATGATGGGATCGACCCATTGCGGATTTTGAAGCCGTTGATGGACGAATACCCATCGGTGTTTTTCCATCTTGCTGAGAACCTCATCCCAGAGGGCCCACACTCAACAGAGAACAGTAAGTATTTCCGTGATCGCGGGTTGGACCTGCTTTCGGGCCTTCTGTATCATTTTGTAGAAAAAGATGACCCAGACGTGTTGAAGAGCATATCTGTCTTTCTGTCTATGCCTATTAAGGAAATGCTGGAGAGCGCCGTGTTCCTTGGCGAGAGTTCTGAGCATGAGTTTGTGCGCAACCCCCTCAAGCGCCTTCAAGCTGTCGATTCAAAGGGTTTTGAATCCTTGGTCAGATCGATTTCAAACAAGTTCAAATTTGCTGAGTATCCTGACGTTAAGGGCTTCATTCATGAGCGCCCGGGCGGCACGAAATACAAAGACGTTCTCAAGCCGACGACTGACATTTACATCAACGTGCCCTCGCGCGTGTTGAAGAGCTTCAGCCCAATGGTTCATTTGTTGCTGGCCTCGATCTTGACGGCCACACAGTTGCGCGAGACGCCTGAACGTCCCTCCGCACGCCGTTTGCTTATCCTTGATGAAGCAAAAGGGCTCGGGAACATGGATGTCCTGGAGCTGATCAGAGACGAGGGGCGGGCAGTTGGCCTGCACCTCATGATGATTTATCAAACTTGGGGACAGCTGAAGAATGTTTGGGGCCCTGATGCTGCATCTGCATGGGAAGATTCCGTTGATGCGCGCATCATCGGCGCTACTCAAGATTCACAAAAGGCCATGGCGCTTCAAAATATCATTGGCAAGGATACTTTGAAGATCAGAACAAGCAGCTCCTCTCGATCTCAAAGAGACCTGGAGATGCGTGGTCAGTCCTCAAGCTCATATTCAGAGCAAATGCGCGAAGCACCACTGATAACGACTGCGGAAATTGCTGACTTCCCGTCACATGGTGCGATTATTTTAACCCGCCGTTGTCGCCCTATCCTAGCCTCTAAGGCTGTGTATTTTGCGCGTGAGGACATGAAGAACCGTGTTCAGAAAATTGTCGATGAGGAGGTGTAAGACTATCATCACCCGCTTCGTTTGCGGGGCCTGCCGCCTTTCGCTCCGTTCGCCCGTGCCGCTGCAGCCTTTGCGGGTGATATGGCCTTTCCAGCACGACGGGCCATGTAGGCTTTTGTGCCAAACACACCTGCTAGCAATCCGCCCACGGTGAAGTCTGTATCAAGCGGCTTCCAGTGCAGCCCGTAGCCCGCGCCGAGGATCTCCACCGAGGCCAGCTCGTCGTCGGTTGCCGCTTCCAGTCCCTGCGCCATGTGGGGCGGAAACGCAAAAGTGCAGCCGTTGGTCAGATCAACGATGATCCGCCCATTCTTCGTGTCATAGCGCGCAGACGTGGCACGTGGTTCGGTCTGCTGTGCGATGCGACCCCGCTCAACAGCGGTGTCGATTTCAGCGTCTGTCAACTCAACCATGGAACTCCCTCCATTTTGCGAGAAACTGTTCCTGCTGGTCGCAGACCATCTGCATGGCGCGGCGCAGGTCATTTGCTTTCATACCTTCAGCCTTAACGAGGGTTGGAATCCCGTCAGAGCCGACCAGATTAATCTTGGCCTGTCCATCGCCGAAAACATGCACATGGGCTGGCTCATGATCGTCTGTGAAGATGATGACGCGCAGCCCGTGCGCCCGATAGATTGTGACCATGCCTAGGAATAACCTATCATGTTGGGTTTTTCAAGTGGAGACACATGCCATAAGGCGCGGAACGCCCGTAACAGTTACTCTGGAACAGCCAACTCCATGGTAATCGTGCCCATGATCCTGTCGGTCTCGGCGAGGATTTTCAGGATGCGCTGGTAGTGTCGCACATCCTCGATCCCAAGCTCGCGGCCTTTGCGGTCTTTCAGCCATTTCTGGGCGGGCTGATAGCCGCCGATGTAGAAGCCCCATGAGACTTCGGGGGCGCTCTCGAAATACTGGGTAGCGTTGATCCAGACGCGGCCATCTTCGAAGCGTGGCTTGTCCACCACGTTGTCGCCTTCGCCTGTGAAGGGGAACGTGGTCTGGCCTATGGCGGCCGGCTCCATCAGGTGCAGCTTGCGCAGCTCGGTGCCCCTGGCCGACACATCCCAGAATTCGTTCGGGCTGGTGGGCCAAGGAATGCGGGGGAAGTCGATCTTCAGGAACTCGGCATAGGTCTCGCGATAAGCGGGGCAGTGCAGGACACCGTAGATGTAATCGAAGACGGCTATCTCGTCGGGAGTGCCCTTGTCGGGGTGTGCAGCCAGCTCTTGCAGGCGCTTGTAGAGCTTGCGGTCAAAGTTCACGCGGCGGGTTTGGTCGAGGTCTTGTTCGTCGGGGTAGAGGTAGAGGGGCATAAGAACCCCGCCTTCTTTGGTTCTAGTCGATATGTAATGCTGGTCGGTAGCATCATCCGCGACGAGTGCATGGAAGAATGGCAGGTTCGCTAGTTGCCTAACGCATACAATCCCCAAATTTTCGCCAGCGGTCATATGCCTAATCACACGCACGTTGGGCCGAGCGATTAGGTCTGGATGATATGCAACGAAGTTTTTATCGAAGGGTCTGAAAAATTGCGATTTAATGAAATCGAAAGTGCTTTGCTCTCGAACCGCTTTTCTAGCTTTTGGTAGGTGCCAACGGTCATTGTCTTTCATTTTCAGCGCAAATTCAGAAGCGACTTGTTCGTCAGTCTTTTCGATGTCGGCGAAGCGGGTGAGGCGTGTTATCAATTCATGTTTTGTTGACGCAACTGCGAGCCGATCACGTTTTGTCAGTACTCCGATTGAATTCAGAGGAAAGAACTCATTGATCGCAAAACCCGCCTCATACGCCTCTAGTGTCGCATAGTCCCGCCGAACAAACGCATATTGAGGCGCGGGGCTTTCCAGTTTCTCGAACACAGGCGCGGTCAGGTTGGCCGCTTCCAAAGCCTCATATTTTGCCGCTCTCGCACCCCACAAATCCCCATGCATCACCTCGGCCAGACCATTGCCGCCGTCCTTCTTTTTCACGCCGATGATGATCGACACGCCCTGTTGAATATCAAAGACGTTCTTATCGGGCTTGCCTTCGGGTGTGACCTCTTTCTTCTTGGCGTTGCCGTGCAGGTCCAACACCCAAATCCGGTCAAAAGTGTTCAGCAGGTGCCAGCGCATCCCGCGAAAGGTCGGGTTATCCAGATAGCCATGATTGGTGATGAAGCCTAACACGCCTTCACCGTTCTTTTCTATCAGATGCGACGACAGGCGAATGAATTTCACATAGAGATCGTTCAGCCACTTCGGATTGCGCTCTTTCAGCTTTTCGAGGCCGCCCGGCTCTTTCTTGTAATCATCCATCAGAGAGCCGATCCAGCCCTCAGAGACGCCTCCCTCGCCCAAGTAAGGCGGGTTTCCGATCACGCACATGATGGGCATGTCGCGCTTGATGGTGTTGGCTCCCTTCGCTTCCCTTGAGAGCCATTGCGTGAAGGGAAGGGTCTGGTTGGCAGGCTCACCCTCTTCGAGGCTGTTGGTCAGGTAGACTGACAAGCGGGGCGGGTTGCGCGTGGGTTTGTAACCCATCTCGGTCAGGATCATGTCGAGCTTCATGTGGCACATGGCATAGGAGGCCATGAGCAACTCAAAGCCGTGCAGGCGTGGGATAAGGTCGGCCTCGATGTAGCTGGACCACATGCCGGGGGCCACATCCTGAATCTTGGGCGCAATCTGCTTAATGACTTCGGCCAGAAAGGTGCCAGTTCCGGTGGCGGGGTCGAGTATTTGGACGCGGTGGACCTCTTTCTTGATGGTCTGGGCCTTGCCCTTCTTGTCGGTTTGGCCGGTGTCCCAGTCGATTGTGACCTTCGATGTGTCAGCAAGGCCATCGGGCAGGCCGAACTCGGTTTGCAGCACCTCGTCCACGGCGCGCACGATGAAGTTGACCACGGGTTCGGGGGTATACCAGACGCCGCGAGCCTTGCGCTTGGACGGGTTATAGGCTGCGAGGAAGGTCTCGTAGAAGTGCAGGAACGGGTCGTTCTGGCCAGTCAGCTTGCCGAAGCCTTCCATCAGTTTGGCCACGTCGCAGGCTTGGAAGACGCGGGCCAGGTCGTCGATGATCCAGGCGATCCTGTCATCCAGGTCATAGCCAGCCACATAGCTGAACAGGGATCTCAAGAAGGGGTTTGATTTGGGCAGGAGTTCGAGCGCCTCTTGGCGGCTGAACGTGTCCAGTGTGGTGTCGTGCAGGCGGGCCGCGAACATGCCATAGGCGATGGTCTCAGCGTAGATGTCGGCAAAGTCCTCCGGCGTGATGTCGTGGATCAGGTTTTCCTTGAAAGCCTGATACTGGGCCGTCAGCTCGTTCTGGACAGCTTCGTCGTCGGCCAACGTTTTGCGCAGAACGTCCTTGATGAGGTTGGCCTTGCCTGCCATGCGCTCAGCCAGTTCGCGGGGACTGGTGATGGTCTGAGGTTTCTGGGCAATGAAATCGCGAAGTAAGTTCGCCAGCGCCTCATATTCATTGGGCTTTGGACTTATACCCATCAAGTAGTCAGCAATGGTTACAGAGGCGATTAGGGCACCATCACGATAAAAATCCCAGTCGAGACCATTGGTGTAAATCAGGTTGGGCAGAGCGGCCTTGTAGCGCTCCTGCTGGGCCTTGTTGGTATCTTTCATACCGCGCAAACCGATGTGCAGGTCTTTAGCCTCTACATGGCCGATCACAATCTCACCGGACGAGATGATGAAGTCGGGCGCACCGCATTTTACACGTTTAGGTTCGTTTAGGGCCGTGACACCGAAGGTTTCAAACAGAGCCTCAAAGGCGGAGCGGTAGGAATGCTCCGTAGCGTTACCTGTTGCGTGGATACCCTGAACTTTTGAGATGAATTCTGAAATTTCTGACACAGTGACACCAATGCTTTCTCTGCTTAAGCAGTCGATTATAAACCCCAAGGGGCGGTTTTCGTTCAGCTTAGCAATTTTCTGCCAACATTACTTAGCCATATTTTTGCTCTAATACATGCTCATCGAGGGGCTGCTCATCGAGGGGTTCTCCATCATTGTGTTCCAAGTGCGCGCAGAGTGGTGCGGCGCGTGCAAACCTGGATTGGCTTGAGCTAGGTTACCGAGTGTTTTCACAATCGCAGCTTTATCGTGCTGCTTTGCTTCAAGCAGTGGTTTGCTGGTGTCATGTGGATCGGCAAGGTTTCTAATCTCGCTCTGTGTAAACGAATTGTAGAGGCGTTTGAGCAGCGGGGACTCAATTTCTTTCATCATTGACCGATCATAGGTACTGGCTCGCGCTAGCTCTTCTAGGATCTTATCCCTATCTTCATAAAGCACGCGCCCTTGATCAGATGTACTGACCTCATAGGATGTAACTTTAGTCATGATCCGCGACAATTGGCTATCCAACTCACGATTGCTGGGATCAGCCATTTTGACTGCCGCCACGATAATATCCATGTCTTTGACAACCGTTGTTTCCGGATCCAACGCGCCAATGCGTTCTTCGAGCTTCTGTGTGTATGCGGCCGCCTGCTTATGGTTTGTGAATCTAAAGGGGTTCTTATCTCTGTAAACGGCATGGCTAATGTAGAGATGCTCCGTCAGGCCGCGACCGCGCACCATTTCGTCAACAACCTCTTTCTTGACATCAATCTTCCTGCGCTCAAAGGCAAGCTCAATGGCAGCTTTCTCAAGCTCAGGGCCTAACTTGGGTATCTCTGCTGCAACACCCCTCAGAACATGCTCAATTTTCCCGACTAAATCAGGCGTCAGGTGTACATCATCTGTCTCGTCAATATGGCGCGAGATAGAAGAGGCCATGGCACGTGCAAAATTGAGCCTTGTTTCCTCTTCGCTGATTTCTTTTATGGCCGTCTTCAGGCGGATGCTCTGATCTTCTTGGTCTTGTTTCATCTGCATTTCTGTCTCCACTCGTTGTGTGAGCCCATGGCTCGCCAGCTTAAACCAATCGCGTAAGGCAGCGTCATTTGAGGCTTCGGCCGCTTGCGCGCCGCGCTCAAGGATACGTGCCACCATACGATCCTGAGCACTGCCAATTGGGGCATCACTTTTGGTCTCGCGCTCGATGCCCAACAACCGCGACCATGCACGGTGGTGAATCAGCTTGTCGATGCAATGCTCAAGTTTGTGACGCTCAGCCGTACTAAACCCGTGCTCACCGCGCGCAGCTATCAGTTCGGCCACAACCGCAACTCGCAATCTGACCGCGCGCGTAGGCATCTCGCTGTCCTCACGACCCGCTCCGCCGTCCAGACCATCCGCGACCCAATCAACCATACGGTTAAATCCATCGACCAGCTTGCTCGGCTCATTTTCGACAGAGCCAAACTCATTGCCCATAACAGCACGTGCATGTTGTGAGGCATCAAATCCGTAATCAAAGACCGAACGCGGCGTGTCATCTGTTTGAAGAATGGCGCGCATAGAACCGACAACATTGTTTTCTGTCGTGGGCAGGACGACATTCAAGGAATGCCGATGCAGCCCCACACCCGTCTTGAATAGATTTCGAGACATGCCCGGGGTCGCGAGCATATGAACACTGTCAATGCTGCGCCCCTTAGAACCATGAACTGTGCTTGCAAATTCAAACCGATACTCAAAATCGTCATCCTTGGTTGCGACTTTGACAAACTGTGCCTCTTGCCCTTCGCCGTGACGCAGAATGACCTCGTCAGCCGTGCGGCGCTCAACTTCAAAAGTGGTGCCAGCTCGAAGCCACCCAGCGTTCGTCTGATAAGCTTTCGAAAGAACAATCTTGTCGCGCAAGCGCAGCTCACCCAACGCACCACCTTGCGTGATCATATCTGCATCAAGATTTCGCTCGGGCAGGGCGCTATCGAGTCGAGCGCGAATTGCCGTATTCAGGGCATCAACATCAGCACGACTGTGCGCAAGAACGATCTTGCTTTGACTGCGATCCTCAACATAGGCCGCGGCAAGTAAATCAACGCTCGCTTTCCGCGTGCCCCCACCATGTAATATTCCAGCCTCCGCTAATCCAACCGCCCTGCGCTCAGCACTCTTCAAGGGATCGGACAGTAGATCTAAGCACTTGATCATGGCAGGGTTTTGACTGCGGTGAGAGACATCAAGTTCTATCCCGCCAATACGCTTTTCCAAAGCCTGGAAGATGGGACCAGCCTCATATGGGCCAACCTGATCATTGTCGCGAAACGCGACAAACTTGGCACCGCTCTCCTCGATCAAACGCAACAAGCGATCCGCACTCTCAGCGCCGACTTGCCCCGCTTCATCCAAAATGACAATGGATTTGGGCCCAAGCTCTACAGTGCCTTGTTCAATAGCGTATTCCAAGGATGCCAGAGTTCTGACGGTGCCTTCCATCTCCTTAAATTTACAGGCTTCGCGGAAATTGTCAGCCCCCACACCCGTTGGAGCGATGCGATGCACATCCCAATATCGGGCTTCATGCGACGATCCGATAGCAGCGGCAAGGCGTGTTTTACCAGACCCTGATGGACCGCTCACGATGCTGAACCGTTCCGCCGCAGCTGCCAAAATCGCTGTGAATTGCATATCAGACAGGTCAAAATCCTCAGCGGCTTTCACCTCACGGCCAGGTTCAATTGAGTTTGCCTTTGGATCACTGAGCAGCGCCAATCGCGCAGCGCGATCTACAACATCCAACTCCAGTGCAATCTGTGCACCTGTGCTGTAAACACGCGTTCCATCCGCGCCAGCCTCATCCCGCAACACTATGAGATCAGGATGCGCCATCGCCTGACGGAATAGCCGCATAAAGGTCTCAGGCTCCTTCACAACACCCGACAAGAGGTTGGCCACATCAGCGGCGGTAAATGCCGATCGATTGGCAATAAGATCATCAATCACTCTGGTCGGGTTGGACCCATACCCACGCACATCTTCTCCAAATATAGGATCCCCTTGAACATATTCAGACGCGAGCAAACCAGAAATGCGACTGATAACGCCCGCCAATAATGGATCGCTCTCAAACCCTAAATTCTTAAACGGTTGCGCATCATCCTTAAAGTCAGGGCGCGCCGCAAAAGCCTCACGCTCATAGCCGGCGCCTGTACGGGCATGAATTCTGGTTAGCGTATCCTCAACCGGGAACTCCAAGTATCCCTTACGCTGTACGATCTTCTCAAGCGCCTCGATATTTTCGATGCGATTTGTAGGAGCATAGAAGTCTACGCTTTTGTGATGCCGCGTCATGGCAACATACGCCAAATGTTGGTTCATATAGCCATGACCCAAGACAAACGCATGATCCACGCTCATGCCCTGTGATTTGTGGATTGTCGTCGCAAACCCATAATCAAAGTCACTGAACTCTGTCATATTTATAGTGACCTGCCGCTTATCGTCCCCATCAAGCAACAAATCAATTTCACCATTTCGAACGGCCGTCACAGTCCCGAGGCTGGATTTGGGAATTCGCAGGGAACGATGCGGCTTGGTAAACAACAAACGCTCGCCAATACCTATATCAAAATCAACAAGCACGCGCTTGTCTTGACCATCGTAATTCCGCTCAATGCGCTCAATTTGGCCATAGTTGCGCGTATCCACCACGGCACCCTGAGCAATAGCGCGCGATCGTATCTCATCGTTTAAGGCCCAGACATCCTTGTTACTCAGGGCAACAGCAATCCGATTGTCAGGTGAGGCTGCATTCTCAAAATACGCGTCAGCTATATCCTGTATGGCTGAATCCACACCCTGGGTAAAATGAACATGCCCCTCACCATGATAATACCTGATTGCAGTTTTTGCGTACTGTTTGCCGAGGGCAAACAAGCGTGTGGCTTCGCGCTCCAAAGGATTATTCTGACGGATGATTTCATCCATAACCGTGACGCCAATACGGTTTTGTACCGCCAAGAAGGCATTGGTGTCATTAACTGGCTGCAACTGCTCGGGGTCGCCAATGGCGATGAACTTGCCACCTTTTGCGGCGACCTGCTCTTGAACTCTCATCCACACGTCTGAGCCAACCATTGCGGCCTCATCCAGGATGAATACAAACTTGGAAGAGGGGATACGGCCACGCGCCCAACGCGCCTCCCAAGCGGCCACTGAAGCGTTCTCCATCCCCTGAACACTTGAAAGCTCTTGCGTGGCCTTACCCGATGCTGCCCCACCAATCACCTCATACCCACGGCTTTCCCAAACCTTCGTAACGTCACGCAACGTATGCGTTTTACCGGTGCCCGCAAAGCCAGTTACCAGTGTGATACGCTGTGAACCCAGCATCTCTTCAGCAGCTGCGCGTTGTGATTTTTTCAGCCCCGTGGAAAGAAGCTCAAGCCCAGCTTTGGCATCAACCTCCAAGTGCTGTGACGCAAGATCCATGGCATCAACGATGAGGTTGTTTTCTAAAGCCACGCGCGCCCACGTCGTAAACTGCACCTTGCCGTCAGGTGTTTGATCCTCAAGCTGGACCAAGGCTTGATCCGCCATAACGCGCTTCATAAAACCTTCAAGTTCATCGGCACTGACGCTCATGCGCCCCATCAAGGCACGCCGAATGTCGCCTTCAGTAAAGATGGTTTGACGCGCTCCAAGGACAGTCAGAATATGCTCTGGATTCTCCTTCAGGAACGCCTCATTGCGCGCCACAGCCTCTAGAGCGAGCTCCTTGTTGCGAGCAACCAACCCGGCTTTTTCAGCGTTCTCGGCCACGTGTGGATCATAGCTTGTTGGCTCGATTTCGATGCCCTGGTTGACATAGCTGCGGTGATCGATGCGCTCATTGAAGCCCTCACGCTCGAGAGTTTGATTTACATGAGAGGCCCATTCAAACCTCCAAGTGTGAATCTCATTGCGGGAATTCCAATCACGGCGCTTCAAACCCCACTTATCATCATTCAAATCGCGCATTGTGGTCATGATGTGCACGTGTGGATTTGCATGTTTTTTGCCGTCTGGATCGTGGATCACCCAGTCTGCAACCATACCTCGATCAGTAAAACTGCGCTTGATGTAGTCGCGGGTGAGCTCGATTTGCTGCTCAAGCGACAACTCAACGGGCAGGGAGATTGTGAACTTGCGCGCCAATTGGGCACTAGCGTGACGCCGATTGTGCTCGGCTTCATGGCGCTCAACGCTGTTCCACAGGCTTGAGGAAAGCTCCGCAACGGAGGCAAAACGCGCGCTATCCGTAGCCTCGCGCCCGTCTAGCAGGCGGCCTAGGGCGGTATCACCAAACAATTCCCGCGCCCATTCGGGTGCGTTCTCGGGAAGGGACACCTCAGAATGGACGAGATCGTTTTTGCGGCTGTAGTCGTAGGTCTGGCCGTCAAGAAGAGACTTCATCCGGGTGTTATGACGGTACGCGCCAGCGGCCACCGCGCTTTTGCCGGTGCCAGATCTGCTGAGAACGCTTGCATTGAAATGTGGTATCGCCATGACGCTACTATAGCACCGTCAACATCAAACGCAAGTTTGATGTATAATCGTGTCTTACCTAAAACTTCACTTCGTTCACTTTTAGTCTGAATGGTCCTGGCTGCGCCGTAAAAAGGAAGAGGGGCGGCAACTGCCACCCCTCTTTCAACCTATCGCATGCAGCAAACATCCAAATCACAAGCGCCAGCATCACAACGAGATGTCGGACCGCCTCACGTAAACGCCAAAGCAGCAAGAACTTCATGCCAGAGCGCTACGCGGCAGCCATGAAGGCGTCGCTACGCGACGGGCTGAGAATAAAAGACGCGGGCAGGGGGCTTAGATCACTCAAGGCCCGCCAACTAGCCCCACACAGCGCAAACTCGGGCAATTGCCTTGGTAGGGTAGCCTGATGTGAAAGACAGCGCCCTAAGCGGCCTCTCAAAGCGCCAAACAAAAAAGACGGCGGAACAAATCCGCCGCCAAGGTAGTTGGGCTTAATAGTAGTATGGTCGAGGCATAAACACGCCTCACACCCAATTCTACATCAAACTTCCATAAAAACAAGGCTTTTGCCAATAACGACAAACAATGCAACGTGCCTATGTTGCTATGTTGCTATGTTGCTATGTTGCTATGTTGCTATGTTGCTATGTTGCTATGTTGCTATGTTGCTATGTTGCTATGTTGCTATGAAGATTGTTCGGTAGCTTTATAGGTGGCAAGCAACAAAGCTACCTATAAAGCTATCTTTGTTGATAGATATGTTGATTGCTAGATAGCTATCTGTATTGCTACACTGGCTGCCGATAGGCTGTCTGACACTGTTTGCTTGGAGCCCATATGGCTGGACTTAAATTCTGCTTCATCTCCCCGAAAGGGGGCGTCGGTAAAACCACAACCGCAATTTTGCTCGCCAGCGAAATCATCCGCCACGGCAAAACTGTCACGCTGATAGAGGTCGATGGAAACCAGCACCTGCGATCTTGGTTTGAGCAGGGTCATTGCTCGGACGCACTTGACCTGATGTCCTTGGGAGCAGTCGACGCGAACCAGCTTGAGGCGGCCGTCGCGGTCGCAACCAAAGCCTCGGACTATTTGATCATCGACACGCAAGGCACAGAGAATGCCGCCGCACTACGCGCGGCCGCTTTATCCGATGTCGTGCTCTTGCCAAGCACCTTTTCGCCGTTTGAAGTGCAAGGGGCGTTGACAGCCTTACATGCCGTGCAAGCACTCCCTGAAGAACACACGCCACTTCTCACCGCCGTCATATTCACTCGCGTGAACGCTGCCATCAAAACCCGAGCGCAGTCAGAAATATTGAACGCCTTTGATGCGCAGAACATTCCCTACATTTGGCCAGGTGTCCTGGAGAAAGAAGCCTGCCGCCAAATGCTCAAACACGGCTGCCTTCTGCACGACCTGCCTCTCTATGCCAACGTATCGGGCATTCAAAACGCAATAGACAATACCCAAGCCATCTTGCGCGCAATCGTTGCGCGCCTCAACTGAAAGGATCTCCCCCATGGCCGAAGCGTCATATCTCGATGAACTCAACGTATCCAAGAAGCGCAAAGCCGCGCCAACTGTGAACGCACAATCTCCTAGCCCGAAGCCAAAAGGGAAAGCCCAGCCAACCCTTGCTCTAAATGTCAGACTGTCCCAAGAGGATCACGACAGTTTGCTTCGCCTATGCTCAGAAAACGGCTGGAGCAAAACCGAAGCTATTCGTCAGGCCATTGCCGCTTTCGGAAACTCCAATGGGTAGGATATTTGGAACCGCTGTTCTATCAGCGTCAGGATACACGATCGTTATCCTGACGCTGTTTGTCGCGGCCCTTGCCTCAAATGTGTTCAACATCCCGTTGCTGCTTCACGGAGCCTGTGCGCTTTGGGCGGCTTATCTTCTCATTCTCTGTCTGGGAGCCGCCCTTGATGCCAGCGCATTGAATCACACGAAGCCGCCCTCCGATATATTTCACAATGGACTTGGGTTTGTGGTCTTTGCGGCCTGTGTGACGTTCAATCCGCGGGACTACCCAACCTTGGCACAAATGCCTTGGCCTGTTTATGGCTCGCTACTCGATTTCATCCGAACAACGCAGAGCGGACTACTCTACGTGTTTCAACTACTGTCTTTTTTAGGTCTATTTGCGGCTCCACTGATCATCGGGGTGGGCTTGATGTTCACGAGCTGCACTCTCTGGCTGCTGATGGCATTTGGCAAAGTTGACCCTGCGCAGTTTGAACGGCCTGAAGCAAGCAGCGAGCCTAGCTATTACGATCTGATGCTAACCATTCAAAAGCTGGAGAAATCTTTGTCCACAGTTGAGGGTGAACGGGATCAAGCGCGAGCTCAGGCCAGCAATTCAAATAGAGACCTGGAAGCTTTTCGCCGCACAGAGACTGCATTGCGCCAAGAGCTCGTGCGCTCAGAAACCAGCCTGCACGTGATCAAGCAACAAAATTCAGACATTACAGAAGAGCTGGCTCAAGAGCGTGACAAAACCGCTCGCCTCAAGGAAGCCCTTGCTGATCTTGAAAAAATTGTTCTGGACTTGCGAGCACGCGTACACGCCCAAAAGCCAGCGCAACGTGCAAACCCAAAGCCAAGCAACGCAACCAACCCAGCTGACGCGCTCAAAGACATCATAGATCCTACCAAAGACGATCCTGCGGTCTCATAAAGCGTCTCCCCTTTAACCTGAAACATATGTATCGCCAATATCCCGATAAGGCGCAGCCTGGCAGGGTATTGGCGATGCAAGTTTAAGGCGAGGCGCATTAGCAAAAGCCCCGCCAGACATGGCGGGGCTTCACTCTTTTGACTTCATCAGTTGGAGCCTGTGCGTTCAGCGCACCACACTCACCGTGATACGGCCAATTTTGAGAAGATAGGACACGATCGCGGATGGCGTGCGCTTATGCTCCTTGGCAATTGTCGGGATGTCAACGCCAGCGCTGAACCGCTCAAGCGCCTGCTCAACCTCTTCTTCGCTCCAGCGTTTACCTGCTCGCTCTGGGCGTTCTTCAACTGGCTCTTCCTGACCCGAGGCGGCTTCAAATGCGAGGGCTGCACGCTCGACCAATTGCGTGAGCTGATCATTTGGCTCAAGCAATTCCTTAGGCAAGCTGCGCGCAGCGCGCAGCAAGAACGCAAGATCCTCAAGCGCAAACCTATGTGTAGCGTCATCCGAGCTGAGAAAATCAACATGGCCGCTGCCATGTCCATCAGGCGTAACAACAACCGCCCGAAACCCTGCTGGCCCACCTTCTTTGACTTCATAAAACGTGCTCATCGAATATCTCCTCTCATCCCGCGCGCAATATGGCTGCGGGGTAGCGCCCTGCCAGTCGGCAGGGCAATGTTGTATCTGAATGGATGGGAAAAAGCGGGGGGTTCCCCCGCTAATGCTTAATTGGCCGCAATGCCAAACAAGGGTAGGACGGTCTCTGCCATGAATGGGATAACCATCATGGCGACAATCGCGGCACCAATACGCATCATCCAAACCATATTGACCCGCAGTTCCGCAATATCTCCGCGAACTTCACCAATTTCTCCGCGCAGTGTGTGTTCAAGGTCCTTGATTTCAGTGCGAAGAACGTTTTCGACTTCCTTGATTTCAGTGCGCACTTCTTGGATGTCGGCCTTTGTCGCCAATTCGGAAGTATCGGCAGCGGTAATGCCTTCAACGATTGCATCCGCAAGCCTGTCATCCGCGCCTGCGGCTTTGAGTTTCTTTGCAAAAGCAAGTGTATCGATTTGAAGCGCGTGTGCCATGAGTGGTCTCCTTGAGTTTGAATATAGTGGGTTTAAGTGTTCGTTGCCAGTATTTTTGCAGGCATGGGCGGCTGTCGCCGCCCCGCCTTTGGATCAGGGCTAAGCCAGTATTTCTTTGACGAGCTCGATGTGGGCTTCAGTGTCTTCATATCGGATGATTGGGACACCTTCTGCGGTGCGCCCGCCCCAGCATGGGCCAACATAGCCCGCCAACACGGGCTGGCCGATCAGCTCCGCGCGCAGGCCTGCGCGCTGCTCAATCCCCACCGCCTCGGCCTCCATCGTGTTCATGAACTCGGCAATGTCGTCCAGATATACGGTTGCAATTCCGCTTGGGGTGGAAAGTGCAATTTCAAAGGTCATCATATCTTTATCCTCAAATTGTGAACGCCATAAGCGAAGCAAACTTTTCCTTTTCGGCCTCAACAGGCAGCTCGTCTCAGAAGAGGCACACCGCTGCAAAGTCGACATCTTCATTCACTGCAAAGGGGGGTGAGCCCGTCCATCTGGAATTTGATGCGCGAGGAATTGGGGGAGCGAAGCGAGCCCAAGGGGAAATTCCTGATTGACGGGCGAGGGGGCTAGCCCCCTGTCTACGGTCAAAAATCAGCGCTGTGGTTGTTATTGGCCGAACCCCTTACCAAACCCTATCGGGGGCTAGGACTTGGCACTCGGGTTGGATCTGCCACGCGCGCAGATGAAGCGGCCCGATCTCAAAACACGCGACCATATTTATAGCGCAGACCAGAAGCCACAGGCGCGGGGCGGAATTGTCCAGTGCGACAGGGTTTCGACCTTGGGAGAAACCCCGAGCACCGAAGCAGGCCCGAACGGAGACTTTATATATCGAAGAGAGGGCCTGTGGGCAATTCCGCCCCAGACGCGATTCATCGCGGCTTGCCTGCGCGGCATGAGCGCACGGCGCGAGCGCGGGGGCCATTTTGATTGCCAAAGGCGCAAGGGTGCTGAGGGACACAAAGGCGTGGGACAGTCAGCAGGGCCGCCTTCGGGCCTGTTGACTGTCTGGACGCCGCGCCAGAAGCCGGCACATGATTGAGACGATGGGCAAATGGCCCCCGCGCTCGCGTCTCCAGTCTTGAGCGCAAGACAGCAAGTCAGGCGACAGAGTGATCTGCCGCCTGCGCCCTGCGGGAGGTCAGGGCTTATTGGTCGTCTTCGTCTTGCTCTTTCGGCTCAAAGAGGACCAATTCCGTTGCGCCGACTGGGAAGTCGAGCTTGATCGACATGAAGGATTTTGCGCCGTCTTTGTTTGGGAAGGCTGCGCCAACGCGGCGGAAGCGTGTTTTGCCATCTTTGCCTTCAACGGGGACATTTACGCTGTAATATTTGTGGGTCATTTGACTTACTCCATTTGGTTTCGATGGGAATATAAAGGGCTGGCGAATAAGGGTGGGGATCAACCCGTTTTTTGCTTCGCGAGGAATGCCCAAAGGGCAGGGGAAAAAACGGGTTGAAGTGGCTTGCCACGGTCCTCACCCGCGCCAGCCCATGTTTCCATCACTTAGAAACCAATTGGAGTAAGTCTTGACCGCAGGTTACAGGCGCTAAGACCGTTGAT
>Ga0228675_1000308_pt1 | contig 23733 bp, 24 predicted proteins | sample 36D_rmetaG_FD_182786 | JGI IMG/M metagenome (GOLD analysis project Ga0228675, IMG submission 182786) | Seawater microbial communities from Monterey Bay, California, United States - 36D_r | ecosystem: Environmental > Aquatic > Marine > Coastal | place: USA: California | collected 2016-10-05
ACGCCCATGGGCAGTCATCGCGGGAATTGGCGGTTTGTGGGGGTTAGTATTGCGCGTGCGAAAAAGGCCGGTCGGTTGAGCCGTGACTTGGGGATCAACACGCCGGGTCTGGCGCTGGTGTTGGAGTTAATGGAGCAGCGCGATGCGGCGCTTCGGCGGCTTGCGCGATATGAAAGCCCGTAAATCAGGCTCTATTTCAGGCGATTTTTGTATTTGCGGTAGAGCCGGCCGTTTACCTTAATGAATTGTGACAGGCCCCGGCCCAAAAGGCCCGCCGAGCTTTCGCGTAGATAGAGGTAGCCCGTGACGCTGGCGATCAGGCCGCCAAACGCGTTGAGGATGAGGTCGCCCATTGTATCGCTGAGTCCGGATTTTTGCATGTTCATCCCGAGGCCTGCGTCCATCGTGAATTCGAAAATCTCCCATGTGGCGCCGACGGTCATGGCGATGCAAAAGCTGATCAGCGCGATGGCTGAGGGCGGGGCGGCGAAGCGGTCGCCTTCGAACAACATGAAGGCGAACAGAAACCCCATCAGCCCGAAACCCACCGCCGAAGAGCCGTGGAGCGCGAGGTCCCACCACCACAGGCGTTCGTAGAAATCAAAAGCCTCGCCCAGGAATATGGAGGCAAAGCAAAATAGGGTGGTGAACAGCAAAAACGGGAGCGGGAGGGTCAGGGACCAGCGGGCGGCGAGCATCGGCGGGACCAGCGCGAGGGTTAGTGTGGCAAAGCTGACGAAGGCGAGCGACCAGCGCGCTAGGCCCAGAGAAATTAACCCTGTGAGAAGCAGAAGTGTCCAGATGGTCAGCATTGTGCTGCTGGTGTTTGGGATCACCTTCATGGGGGTTAATCGCTCCGTGGGTGTTAAAATCGCACGTGTTAGACACTATTTAAGGGTGATGTCGTCACATTGCATCCGTATCGCCAGTTATAACATGCGCAAGGCCCGTGGGCTTGATCAAAGGCGCCGCCCAGAGCGGATCTGTGCGGTTCTTAACACTTTGGGGGCGGATGTTGTGGTTCTGCAGGAGGCAGATCGGCGGCTGGGACCCCGCCCGCCAGCATTGCCGCGAGACATGATCTTGGCCGAAACCGATTTTGAGGTGGTGGAGGTATGTGACAACGGGCTGAGCCTGGGGTGGCATGGCAACGCCGTTCTCGTGCGTAAAGGGCTGAGCACAGGCAACGTGCAGCGCGTGCCTTTGCCGGGGTTGGAGCCGCGCGGCGCGGTGCGCTTGGGGCTGAACGTGGGGTCGGGGCTGACGCTGGTGGCCACGCATCTGGGGTTGCGGCGGCGGGATCGACGCGCGCAGCTGCATGCGCTGAACGCGGCAACGGCCAATGACACCCACTGTATCATTGGCGGCGATTTCAACGAATGGTCCGATGCCAAGGGGCTAGAACCCTTGGCCGCGCGGTTCAGCACACATAGCCCCGGCCGGTCCTTCCATGCGCGGCGGCCGATTGCCGCGCTGGACCGGTTTGCCATGACGCCCGGTATCACGTTGCGTGATGCCGGGGTGGAGCAAGGGCCGTTGGCCAAGATCGCCTCGGACCATTTGCCGATCTGGACGGACATCGAGGTTCCGCCCGCTATTTGCTGAACAAGATCGGGACTTTGTGATCTCGGAGCAGTTCATACGATGTTGCGCCTATCACAAAATCATAAGTCGGAGAATGGCCAAACGCACCCGTGACGATCATGTCTGCGCCGTTTTCAAAGGCGACGGCGGTAAGGACCGATGCGATGCTTTCGCCCAAGGGATCGCGATGTTCTAGGGTGGGGCGCAACCCGTGTCGCGCGAACATTTCGGTTATGGCGATGGCATCATCGGCGGCCATCAGATCCTCGGCGGTGCGGCCCACGCTGAGCACAGTGAGGCGTGCGTCTGCGTCTGCAATGCACAGGACATCATGGGCTGCGCGCGCAGCTTCGCGTGTTTCGCTCCAGCCGAGGATGATGTTTTTGCCGATCTCGGGGCCTTGGTAATCTGCCGGTATAATCAGCACGGGCCGCCCGCATTCGCGGATCACGTCGCGCTGGACCCGGCGCATATCGCGGGGGTCGGTGTCTTGGCTGTCTTGGGCCATGATCACCAGATCAGCGGCACGGGCGCTTTCGATGGTGCGGTCGGTGGCTGAGCGGCTGTCAGCCTGTACAACGCGGTATTCGCTGACAAAATCCTCGGATCTGGTGTGGTGGTCAAAGACCTCTTTTATGGCGTTGGTTTCCTGCTTTTGACTGGTGTGAAATGCGGAAAACGCATCCTCGGGGATGTGCATGGCGATGCCGGGATAGACCAACACCGCTTCTACGGTGCGCAGGCCCACAAGATGCGCGCCGTGTTTTCGGGCAAGGGGCACTGCAAGGTTCAGAAGTGTCGCGGCCTGTTCGGCCGTCGTGAGACAGACAAGAATGGTCTTGGGTCGCATGGCGTGCTCCTTTGTGCGGCTTGGCCTTTGCGCAAAGGTTAACAGCGCGCAGGTATCACGGATTGATCCCTATCAATTGAGGCGCTGTCGGATCGCGTAGCTTGGCCCCATGATCGGGCTGCAAGGAGTGATCAAATGACCAAACATCCCAAAGTGACGGCCAGTGTTCTGGCGATTGCTTTGATCATTGTTGCAGGCGCGGTCCGCGCGGATGGCGACGATGTGTCGACGATCACCCATGGGGGCGACACCTATATCGCGGGCGGACAGGTGAATGAAACGATCCGCAGCACGGGCGACGCCTTTGTTTCTGCGCGCACGGTAGAGGCGCGGGGGGAAGCGGATCAGGATTTGCATGTGGCCGGGTTGGATGTGTCGATTGGGACGGATGTTGCGGGCGATATTTATGCCGCGGGCATGACCGTCGTGGTGCGGGGCGCCGTGGGCCAAGACCTGACGGTTGCGGGGTTTTCTATACGCACAGAGCGTGACGCGACCACCCAAGGCAATGCGCGGTTGTTCGGCAATTCAGTCACTATTGAAGGGCCAATTGAGGGGGCATTGATGGTCACGGGCCGCGACGTGATTGTGAATGCGCCCATCGCGGGCGACGTACGGATCATGGCGCAGACCCTGACGTTTGGCGCGGAGGCTGTCATCAGCGGTGCCCTAACCTATTCGACCCCGGACCGGATCACGGTGCCGCCCCGCGTGGCCGCCGAAGACCGGGTCGTGTTTGAGCGTCTTTCGCATGCCGAGATGTGGGAAGAATGGGATGAGATCGGGCAAGAACTGCCCGGGGTGCCGCCCTTTGCCTCGATGATATTGGGGTTCGTGATTTCGTTGCTGTTTTTCGTGGTGCTGGGGGCGTTGATGCTCAGCTTTATGCCTGAGCGGTTGGAGCGCCTGCGCCAGAGCGTGTCCGACGCGCCGGGACGGTCTTTTCTATTGGGGGTTGGGGGCTTGTCCGTGTTGTGCGGGTTGGTGCCGATCACCGCGTTGACGGTGGTGGGGCTGCCGTTTGTGCCGGTTGTTTTGCTGGCAATCGTGGTGGCGTGGATGCTGGGCTACGCGCTAGGGACGTATAGCGTGGCGATGCGGATCTGGGCCGGATTTGGCCATGAGGCGGACCCAAGCAACACAGCGCGCCTGTTGGTTTTTGCGGCGGCGTTGGGGGTGGTCGCGCTGTTGAATTTCATCCCCTTTGTGGGCTGGGTGGTCAATTACACGCTTGTTTTGTTGGGTGTTGGCGCGATGACCGGTGCTGCGTGTCGGCGCATGACGGGGGGATTTGAGCGCAACGCCAGGGCGCGCGGGGAGGAATCAAACCAAGAGAGGACAGTGCCATGACGACGCAAGGGTTGGAGGTGATCGATCACAGCGTGCAGTTGATCCATGAATGGATCAATGAGTTGGCGGGGCGGTTGGATTGGGCCTCAAAGCGGAATGCATTGCGGCTGTTGCGGGTGACTTTGCAGCGCGTACGCGATCATCTGCCGGGCGATGAGCTGGCGCAGTTTTCGGCGCAGATGCCAGTGTTTTTGCGGGGGTTTTTGTTTGAGGGCTGGGCCCCGAAACGGACCTTGTTTCACGAACGCTCGGCCCGTGAGTTTATTGCGACAATTGATAAGGCGATGGCCGAGAGCAGCGAATATCGGGGGAGTGAAGATATCCGTTGCGTGTTTGATCTGTTGAACGCGCGGCTAAGCGCCGGTGAGATCGAGGATATTCGCGCCTGCCTGCCGCAGGATTTGCGCGCATTGTGGCCCGCGCCCGAAGCGTAAAAACGGCCCTGCGGGGGTGCCCTGGGGCCGAAAAACCCTTTGTTAGTCTATATCGCCCAGTGACAACCCCAGAAGGGCGGTTGGTTTTTGGATGATGATTGTATGGCTTTGGTCAATCGCGATGATCTTGCTTTTGCGCAGTTGCGTGAACGTGCGGCTGACTGTTTCGGTGGTTAAACCAAGAAAATCCGCGATGTCGGACCGGCACATCGGCAGTTTGACCTGACGATAGTTTCCCAAATCCTCCCCGACACGATCTGTTAACACACATAAAAACGACGCCAGCTTTTCGGTGGCCGATTTTCGCCCAAGCATCATGAAGTGGTCTTGCATGGCGCTGATCTCGCGCAGGGCGGCTTGTAACAGGGCGTTGTGAAGGACGGGATCGCCTTCGCCGGTTTCAAGATGCGCGCGGCGGAACGGTTGCAGGCGCGCGTCTGTCAGAGTTTCGCAATCTGTGTGGTGTCGGCCATCGGTCGGAAATCCAATGATATCGCCGGGATAGCCAAAGGCGATGACCTGGCGGCGCCCATCCGTAAGCAGCCGGGTCAGCCGCACAACGCCGCTGGTGACTTGATACAGCCAGTCCACTTTATCGCCTTCGTAGTACAAAAAGGCACCGGGGCGCAGGCGGGCCTCTGCGGGTTTTGGGGTACTGCTGGCCAAGGGGGCAAGGGGGGTGGCAATCGTGCCGGGATCAGGAATTGTGACGTACATCGACGTGTCCTCCGCGCTCGTGTCGGAGTGACATTGGTTAACGAGTGTAATATGCATTAAATGCTATATGTAGCGTTTTGTAATTTTTTGTAACTGGGGGTCACCGGTTTTGGGGTGCAGATACGGCCCCCGCGCGGCCCATTTTATGTATTGTGAGAAACAAATATGGGTGATCCGACAATTCTGATTGTGGATGATGACCCCAAGATACGAACGCTTTTGCGCAACGTGTTAGAGGGCGATGGGTTCGCAGTGCATGAAACCGCATCAGCGGCTGGCGTGCATAAGGCGCTGGCGCAGGGGCACATTGATCTGATCACGCTGGATATTAATCTTGGTAAAGATAACGGTGTTGATCTCGCGCGGGAAATACGGCGCACGTCCGCGGTGCCGATTGTGATGTTATCGGGCAAGGACGACGTGATTGATCGCGTCGTTGGGTTAGAGGTCGGGGCGGATGACTACATCACCAAACCGTTCCACATTCGCGAAGTGACTGCGCGTATTCGGAGCGTTCTACGCCGGTCAAAGTGTACAGGCGCGGCGCAGGTTTCTTCGGTTGAGGTGCCCTCGGACGATCATGTTTTGCAGTTTCATTTTGATGGCCTCACAGCAATACCGGAGCAGTTGGAACTGTTGGATCGCAATAACCTTGAATGTAATCTGACAGTTGGCGACTTTAAGCTGTTGATGATATTTCTTGAACGGCCCAAGCGGGTCCTGTCGCGTGATCAGTTGCTGGACCTCACTGGTGGGACCTCTTGGACGCCGATGGATCGCACAATCGACAATCAGATCGCCCGGCTTCGCAAGCAGATTGAGCGCGACCCCTCAACCCCTAAGCTGATCAAGACGGTGCGCGGCGTAGGCTATACCCTGACTTGTTCAGTCACGGAGGTTCACGCCCCCGAGCTGGGCCCAAGCAAAGCGTGAAGCCGTTTGATCAGATCAGCCTGACGGTAAGGTTTGTGAAGGATTTCTTGCGGCGTGGCGCCTGACATTGAGCCTGTGACGGCGTCGCTGGCGTAACCGGAGGTTAACAGGACCTTTAGGTGAGGAAATTCCGTGCGGATGCGCGCAGCGAGATCATAGCCGTTCAATGTGCCGGGCATCACCAAATCAGAGAAGACCAAGTCCACGGCGACCCCGTCCTTAAGCATTTGGTAAGCCTCATCCCCTGAGCTGGCCTCCTGTGTCTCGAAGCCCAAATCGCGGATGCGTTCAACTGAGATTTTGCGCACCAGCGCATTGTCTTCGACCACCAAAATACGTTCTTTGTTGCCATGCCAAGGCGCGGAGGGTGTATCGGATTGAGGCGCGGTGTCGAGCGTTGCAGCCGCGTGGGCCGATGGGAAATAAAGGCCAAAACTGGTGCCATGCCCCGGCTCACTATACAGTGTTATGTGCCCGCCCGATTGGCGTACGAACCCGTAAACCATCGCAAGGCCAAGCCCTGTCCCATTGCCATCAGATTTGGTGGTAAAGAATGGCTCAAAGGCACGGCTTTGCGCCTCTGGGGGCATGCCGGTCCCGTTATCGACGACGGAAAGACGAACGTAATGACCTGATTTTATGTCTGTTTCCTGAGCGATGTAATCATCGTCAATCGTAACGTTGGCGACAGAGACCATCAGCTCTCCGCCGTTGGGCATTGCGTCACGGGCATTGAGCGCGAGGTTCATCAGCGCTGATTGCAACTGCGTGGGATCAATCAATACCGGGTCCGCATCGGCCGCAAAATCAGTGCTGATCCGATAAGAGGCGCCAAGCGTGCGTTCGAGCAGGTGCAATGCGTCACGACATATTTCACCGAGATCTGATTTCACCGGATGCAGGGTTGTACGACGGGCAAACATCAGCAGTCGTTTGGTCAGGTCTGCTCCCAACTCTGCGGCTTCTAGTGCATCTTGGATAAGGGCCGTTTGGCGGTCATCTGTGTTGCGCATTTCGAGCAGCTCAAGGTTGCCGGTTACGATTGTTAGGATGTTGTTAAAATCATGGGCGATGCCGCCGGTCATTTGGCCAATGGCGTCCAGTCGCTGGGACCGAGAGAGCGCGGCTTCGGTGGATTTGCGTTGCGTCAGGTCATGCATAATACCGATGAAGATTTCATCACCATCGGTCCCGGCACGGCCCACAGACAAATGTAGTGGGAAAACGGTGCCGTCCTTACGTTTTCCTTCGACTTCGCGGCCCAGCCCGATGATCCGCTTTTGGCCCGTGGTCATGTGGTCGGACATGAACCCGTCGTGCAAATGGGCCAATGCATCGGGCATCAAGATGCGCACATTTTGGCCCTGCATGTCTTGGGTCGTGCGTTGAAACATCTTTTGTGCAGAATTGTTAACGCTGAGGATTTTGCCTGTGCGATCCGAAACCACGACCGCATCCACCGCCGCGTCCATAATGGCCAGCAGAATTGCATTGGTCTGGTTGGGGTCATCCTTGTGGGTGTCATGCACGGCTTCGCTCCTCCCCACGGGTTGGGCCAATGGGTGGGGGCAGTACAAACCGAAACGGTTCATTTATCAATCTTGGAGTGGTTCGCCATTGGATGTGTTGGGCTGGACATGGCCATTTTGCGAGGTCAGCACAGGGGTTAAATCTGCTGTGGTTAACACACCCAAAAGGTCATGCTCTTTGACGACCATAAATTTGCGTCGCCCGGTGCGCGCAATGGTATCCAGAACCTCAGAGATTGGCAGATCAGGGTCAAGCATGACGGCTGGATCAAGCCCTGCAAACACGTCACCCACCCGCGTATTTGCCCAGTTTTCTCGGTCGATGGCTGCTAGGACAGACATGTCGATGTGCCCCAATAAGACGCCGGTTTCGGTGACGGGAACAAAGCTTTTACGCGCGTGCAGGATGATGTCATGAATGACATCGGACAGCATCATATCGGGGCTGGCGGTTGTTGGATTTGGGGTCATTAAGGTGCGCACAGTTTGACTATTTGAGGTCAATTTGAGCAGGTGTTGCGCCATGCTTGCGCGCGCCGCGAGCAAAACAAATGTGCCGATTAAGATCGACCAAAGCCCGGAAGCAATTGCCCCGCGAAAAAGCGCAATAACCCCCAACCACATCAGCCCATAGGCCAACAGGCTGCCCGATTGGGTTGCCACGCGTGTCGCCATCAGAGCGTCGCCTGTTTGATACCAAACCGCCGCGCGCAGCACGCGTCCACCATCCAATGGGAAGGCAGGCAAGAGGTTAAACAGGGCCAACACAAGGTTAATGGTGCCAAGGTATATTAGAATGGCCACGATTGGCTCCGAGGCGCCAGTTTCGGCGACCAAGGCCCCAAGTACCCAAAATCCAAACGCAAGACATATCGACATCGCAGGGCCCGCTACAGCGATCCAAAACTCGGCTCGGGCTGAGTGCGGTTCGCGGCTCATCTCTGCGACACCACCGAAGAGAAAGAGGGTGATGCCTTTGATTTCGATGCCCAATTGGCGGGCCACTACGGAATGGGCTAACTCGTGGAGTAGCAAGGACGCGAACAACCCCAACATGCCAAAAACGGCCATGGCCATATATGTGGATGGCGGGGCGCCCGGCAGGGCTTGGGGGAAGTATTGGCGCGAAAGGCTCCAGGTGATGAGGGCTGCAATCAGCACCCATCCGGGGGCAATCTTTATGTCGAAATCGTTAATCGAAAACAGTTTTACGGCATTTGCAAACATGATCGCCTCGTTTCTGTGCGCAACGTTATACGCTTTGAACAAGGTCTGATTGATTTGGCTCAAGCTTTGGGGTTCAGCTCCGATAGAATAGTATTGGTAGTCTGCTTGTGACGGATCGGGTGTGTAGCTAACATCCGCAGGTCGTCACCTGATATGTTAATAGCGCTTTATCGCATAATCAAGATTATGTATTCACACTGCCAACACAACAGGCCAAGTCTGCTCTTAAACGACTGTCACCGACATCGTCCCAAGAGCAGGAATTTCCACTTCCATCACATCACCCTTAACGATTGGCCCGACACCCGATGGTGTCCCCGTCATGATGACGTCGCCTGCCGCCAGCTCAAAGTACTCTGACAAATAGGAAATCATCTCAGGGGTTTTCCAAATCAGTTGGTTCAAATCCCCCTCCTGACGCACTTCGCCGTTAACCTTGAGCGTGATCGCCCCTTCCTCCAGATGGCCAACTTCGGCCACAGTGTGGATCGGTCCAATGGGTGCGGACCGCTCAAACGCCTTGCCAATTTCCCATGGGCGACCCGCCTTTTTCATCTCACCCTGACGGTCACGGCGCGTCATGTCTAGCGACAGCGCGTACCCATAAACATGGTCCATCGCACTTTCGACAGGGATATTCGTGCCACCGGACTTCAACACAACGGTCAGTTCCGCTTCATGATGCACATCGGACGTATGGGGCGGGTACGGGAACTCACCCGAAGCATCTAGATTGTTCGGGTTCTTTTGAAAAAAGAACGGCGCCTCACGGTCCGGGTCATGACCCATCTCAATCGCATGGGCTGCGTAGTTGCGCCCGATGCAATACACGCGGCGTACTGGAAATGCCCCTCCGGACTTCACGGGGATCGACGTCACAGGCGGCGCGGGGATCACGAATTCGGTCATTTAGAGGCTCCAATCTCAAAAACAGCCTGACCACTATAGACCGGGCCATCCAAATTCAATCCAACCAATATTCAGATTGGTTTGGCCTATGCAGGCACGTCTCGTTGCCCGCAATTTCTCGGTCACAAAACACAAATAATGGCCGCGCCCCGTCAGTACAGGCTTGGTCACAGGGCACAGTCTAGGGGCCGCCTCGGTGAACGGATCGCAACACTGCCAAGGCAGCATTAAGTATTGATATAGAACTTAATGTCGAAACGGGTGCGCAGCACCGCGTTTCAGCCTCCACGCCCCCTGCCCTAACAGGCAATGGCCCATCAGGTTCGAAGGAATAGCATAATCGCCAATTTACCAACCTGATGGCCCCAAAAATAACGGCCCAGCACCCAAAAGGATACCGGGCCGCAATAAATAACTGGGAGGATTATGTACAATATACTCCGAGCGTAACCTCAACGGCACCTAAAGCAAGTATTATTTTAATACTTATAGAAATGCTAACACAAAGATCACAGACCAGTTCAAACGCGCGGTTCACGCACGTCACATCCGTGACAGCCGATCTTCGTCATCCACAACCGCCAGCGCGCGGCCCGCGCCCGTCCAATTCCACGCCACGATGTTAAAATCCGACGCAGACGCCCCCTTTGCAAAGCTCTTGATTAACAACCCCGCAAACCCATCAGCAATCAGTCTGCGTGCAAAATCCTGCGTAGGCACCGCCTGCCCGTCCAGCATCCTCATGCGCCACGCAGGATCGCCCAGCATCGCCGCCGACATCCCGTATCGCTCTATCTCACCCTCATCCCGCGCATCAAAAACTGGACCCAAATCAGCCGTATAAGACACTAAAATCGTAGGTTGCAGGCTTCCGACCTGGTTGGCCTCTCGCAGCGCAGTCCCCGGCGCAAGCGCCGTATAAAGAGCAGGCACACCCTTAGGGTTAAACCGCCCGCCATAACGCTCTGCCCCGCGACCAGACAGAGGCGTGCGCGCATAAACAGGGTTCAACGCCCGATACAGCGGCCCCGCATAGCGCCCATCCTTCAAAGGCATCAGGCAAAGACGCCCGCATCGACCGCATCAATATATTCCAAAACCTGTTGCGCTTTGCCTTCCTGCACAAGCTGCATGGCCGTGCGCCCGTCAAACCCGGGCAAAGGCTCTGATCGGTACCACGCATAGGCCATCAGTTCCGACCCAAAACGCGGCTCCACCTTGTTGAGCACTTCGACCAATTCACGCAAGCGGCGCTGCGTCTTGTCCGAACTGATACGCGCACGCCGCTGCAACGCATCCTTGCCCAAACCAACGGTCAAAGCGATCTCCTCAGCGGAGGTGCGCAAAACAGCCGCGATCTTCCGAGGCTCAAATTGTCCAGCTTCAGCAAAGTTAGTGATATGCATGGTCGACACTCCAACAGCTATACTGACGCTATATAGCGACATTTTCACTGAATTTCAAGCCACCAGAGGCCTCCACACCTTCTACACAGCCCCCTGCCCGCTCCGCTGGTTTCCGAATACGCGCTCCAGCCAGCAACCAAACCACCCTGCCCTACTGGTCTCCGCACTCAGTATCCACACATCCAAAACTGACGCGACATCATCGGACTGCCCCATCAACTCCGGAAAGTCAGCCCCTACCCCCAAAGCCCCGGCGCGGCATCAAAACGGCGCGACAAACCTTCTGCCCAATAACCTCGGATCCATCCAGCACGAGATCAGAATTAACCGAGAAAGCAGCGACCAACCCGCCCCCACTCAGCCCTACAGGTACCCGCTGTAGATGAGCCTTCTACGCACCTCAGGGGCATCACAAAGCCCACCCGATGTTGCCTCACGAACAAACACTTTACACTCATCATCAAACAAATCGTGCTAGCTTTCGGCGCGTAAAGCCACCCATCTCAACATTATCGTTTGGCTAATTAGAACCATCTCTAATGCATACGTCATTCGAGCTTAACAGAAGCAATCAAGAGCTCTGTTCAAACAAAACAGAATCCAGCCAACGCCCAGATGCCCGCGATATCGAAGCAGCCGTGACCGCGCCTATCTCATCCCAACGAGTTTAGCCGTGTCATAGGACCGCTCAAAGCGCCGCCATTTCAGTTAGACACGTCCGCCTCGAGATTGAGACCAACCGCAATGCAGCAAGCCCTGACCTTACAGTAGCTACAATAGAGGAAGCTTCAGGATAGCTTACGATTTCGAGCCTTGAATGTCGTCAAAAATGCCAGGACTCAGATCCTCCCAAAACGCTTCAATCGCATCTCGGTTCAGAGCCGACATCCATCCGTGTCGCTCGAAGTCCGCGCGGGCACCGCCTTCAAGCCTAGAACCGAACAAGCGTTTATCTGCATCCCGTTGCGTGGGAGACCGCGATGCTGCGGCATCTCTGATCGCCCCGAGTTTCGCGCCCCGTTCAGAGAGTGGTTTCGCCGGGGGGTTTCGCGGCGAAACCTGCTCTGACTCTTCTAGAGCTCGGGTTAAATAGGCTGCAGCATTGCGCACGTCTTCGCGACCCAGAACGTAGTCGAGCTTTACCGCTAAGGCACCCTCACCGTGCTCCTTAATCCACTGCCTCGCAAGTCGATCCGTCACCCCAAGCGCAAGCAATTTTGGATATACCTCTGAATTCCTCAACCCTTCACCATCATCCAAATCGAGTATTGAAAGCTGAGGATTGTCAGCAATCTTAAACCGAATGTGACTGACGGCACGCCCGGTTTTTCGCAGATCCGGCGTGACGATAATATTGGAAGACTTATTAACCTCTGCGACCGCAGGCTTAATGATCTTGGCATTCAAATGCTTGAAGGTCTCGTAATAAGGACTGTCACCGACGCCCATGAGGCGGCGGAAAAGGTCTAGGTCCCACCAACCTGTCGACCCCGTGCGGATGAACCGATAGCAATTCTCGTATAAGGCGAGCGCGTGACCGGACGTGAAACGCCTTTGGATGTTAAGATTGATTAACGCAAAGACTTTTGGGTCATGCAGCTTTTGGGCGAGGGCAGGGGAGTAGGCGTATTCACAGACCCCACCCTTTAGCTTTGCGAAGGACAAAAGAGCCGAGACACCCCATTCTTGCTGGCCTTTCTCATCCAGCATATCCCACTCGGCCACCGTCTCGGCGAGTCCGCGGAGAGCTGCCTTCAGCGTGTCGGTATCATTGGAATTGTAGCCAATCATCAAGCAAAGAGTGCGTGCATCGATACGGTGCGCGGCTTGGGTTGTGATTGTGTCATATGCGTTGAGCAAGAGAACGTTGGACAATTTACGTTGCAGCAAGGTTAACTTGCCCGAGACGTGAATCGCCGCAACGTGCTTTTTTACAGCCCGTCGACGCAAAGCTCCGGTTAGGTCTTCCTTGGGAATCTCATCCATTTTTCTGCCCTTTTGAGCCAATGTGCCTTTTAGGGTGCCTGAAAGCAAGGTAGAGTTGGGCACCTTTGAAAATAGGCTGAACTAACTACTCAGCTCCTGAAAGGTGCCCATTTGCGGGATCGCGAAACCGCGAAACCCACGGTACAGTGCCTAAACAAGGGGTTTCGCGAGGGTTTCGTGTGCGGTGAGTCGCAATTCCTGCGAATCGGTGCATGTTCTCCTGCATATAGGCACCATTGAACCTGCTAATGGGTGCTGATGAACCCGTAAGTGGGTACCTATATCCATTTAACCTATTGACTCAAAACACTTAATAACACTCAAAGTCTTTAAATATTAGTAAAGAATCTTAAATCGAAAGCCGACCTTTTATCGGTATGTTCTAACAATAAAGAAAATTCTGGCGCGAGAGACTGTCATGTGACATGTTTTGGGCAATATCGCCGAAAAAGGCGAACACATAGGTCCTGAGCAGGAATCCGATATGGCGCGTACTCCCAATGGCAAAGCACCTTTGCCACCGTATTTCAATATAGACCCCAAAGCGGCTGCGGATAAATTGTCTGCGCCAATTGATACTGCCCGGTTCTCAAAGGCGGCGGCATTTGCGGCCCGCGGACGGGATGATTTAGCCAAACGCGGCTATGCCCCAGATGGCAAGAAACGGCTTCGGAAATTTTCGACTTGGGAAGTGTGCAGGTATTTGATTCCGGTTGCTGCCGCGCACCTGCGGCGAGTTTTGCGCCAGAACCCAGACTTGCCGCAAGGCGAGGGGGAGGGGAACAGCAAGTGGTTTACGCTGGAGGATATTGTGGCCATCCGCGAGCACTTTGCCGCGGAAGGTGCCAAGGATAGAGACTATCGCGCGTGGCGACCCGAAGGTTTACCCGCGAAGGTTTTGGCGGTTGCAAACTTTAAGGGCGGGGTCGGAAAAACATCCACGGCGGCGCATTTGGCAATGTCGGCCGCGTTGGATGGATACCGTGTTTTGGTTGTGGATTTGGACAGCCAAGGGTCGATGACCTCGATCATGGGGGGCACGGTTGAGGACGAATGGCAGACGGTTTTCCCGCTATTGGCGCGTGATTTTGCTAGCCATTTGGAAGAGGAGAACAAGGTTCGGCGCGCGGCAGGTGAGGCCGAACATGCCTTCGATGAGACGCTGACGGAGGCGCGCGGCCTGGATCCGGCAAGCCTAATTCAATCAACGCACTGGCCGAACATTGACCTGATCGGCGCCCAATTGAACCTGTACTGGGCTGAATTTCAGGTACCTGTGTGGCGCATGCAGACGCGGGGCTGGGCGCTGTGGGACAGTCTGCACAATGCTTTGCAGGACGGAGGTATGCTGGATGAGTACGATATTATCATCCTCGATACGCCGCCCGCGCTGGGATACTTAACCATTAACGCCTTGGCGGCGGCGGATATTTTGTTGGTACCGTTGGGTGCCTCGTTCCTGGAATTTGATAGTACGGGGCGGTTTTTCGACATGATTTATTCGACATTTGCTTCGATCGAAGAGGGCGAGAATGCGCGGCGCAGATCGCTTGGCTTGGCGGAAACGCGGTTTGAATGGGACGCCGTTCGGGCGTTAATCACGCGGTTTGATGCCGGTCAGCAGACCGACTTGGCGAATGTGATCCAAGCCTATTTTGGAGACTTCATGACAACTTACCGGCAGGAAACCACCGCAATGGTGGGGCAGGCGGGTGAGCAGGTTTCAGGAATTTATGAGACAGATTACCGCGAATTTAACCGTGATACCTATGTGCGTGGGCGCGAGACATTTGATCGGACGTGGGCGGAGGTCAAGGAAGTGATCTTGGCCACGTGGTGGCGCGATCAGGCGATGAAGGAGGCTGAGTGATGGCCAAACGCAGAAAGCTGGAGACGCCCTCGGCGGAGGATTTGAGCAAGCTGGCCGCAGAAATTGACGGGGCTTCCGGAGAGAGCGCGCGCAGCGTAAAGCCCGCGCCTATTAGCCAAATCGCGGCGGAAGCGGCAGGAGCGGTGGACCCGCGCCCCAGTGGGGACCGCACCGCGAGCGCCCAGTTGAGCCGCGCCGAAGAGCAAGGATTGTTGATCCGCGAGATAGCGTTGGACGACATCGAGGCCGAGGCCTTGGTGCGGGACCGCGTGGTGTTGGACGCGGTGGCGTTGGAGGAATTGCGCGCCTCAATCGAGCGCAACGGCATCCGTTTGCCCGTGGAAATTTATGCCAACGCGCCGGGGTCTGCGCGGCCCTATGCGCTGTTGTCGGGGTATCGGCGTTTAGTCGCAGTGCGACAGTTGTTCGAGGCCACGGGGGATGCGAAATGGTCGACCATCAAGGCGATTGTGCGCGCGCCCGACGCCTTGGGTGGGCCGTTCGTTGCGATGGTCGAGGAAAACGAGATCCGCGCGCAGCTGAGCCATTATGAGCGGGGCCGAATTGCGGTGATCGCAGCGCAACAGGGCGTGTTTGCCAACACCGAAGCCGCCGTGAACGCGTTGTTCCCGGTGGCGAGTAAGGCGAAACGGTCGAAGATACGGTCCTTTGCGGTGATCTTTGAGGAATTGGGCGATGTGCTGCATTTCGCGGATTTGATCACGGAAAAGCTGGGATTGCGGATCGCGAATGCGCTGCGCGAGGGACATGAGGAGCATCTGCGCGATATCGTGATTAACGGTCTGGCGGATACCCCCGATCAGGAGGTCGCCTTGTTGCACAAGGCGCTGGATGCGTTGGGGCCTGAGTTGGATGCGCCGCGGCGCTCTGGGCGGCCGCGCAAGCAGGCGGATGCGGTGACGCGTACGGGCAGTGGTATGGCGATGAGTGCCGCGCGCAAGGGTCGTGTTACGACCATTCGGATTGAGGGCAGGGCGCTGGAAAACCCCGCGTTAGAGACCCTTTTGGCCCAAATTGAGCGGTTGTTACGCGAGGAGTAGGCGGCGCGCGGCCAGCCAGCTGGCCAGTGCCATCAGGCCCGCAGTTGCGAGGCATGCGGGGAGTCCCCCGAGTTGGTAGCTGACGCCGGAGAGGAGGGTGCCGATGAGCCGCCCCGCCGCGTTTGCCATATAGTAGAAGCCTACGTCGCGGGTGATGCGCTCGGCCTTGCCGAAGGCGAGGATGAGGTAGGAGTGGACCGAGGAGTTCACCGCGAAGACAAACCCGAAGATGAGGAGCCCTGTCACGAGGGTTGCGGTGAGCCATGGCGCAGGGCCGTCAGTTGTGAGCGTAAGGGCTGCGAGCACGAATGGGATTGGGACGAGTGCGCCGGCCCAGGTGATGGCTTTGCGGGTGATGGTCGCCTCGGATTGGGTGGGGCCGCCGAGGATGCGCGGGGCGAGGGCTTGGACCGCGCCGTAGCCGATGATCCAGAGCGCCATGAAGCCGCCGACGAGGAAAAATGCCTCACGGCGACCATCGGGGGTGCCGTCGGAGAGCACGCTTTGGAAGTAGATCGGGAGGCCCACGACGAACCATACATCGCGCGCGCCGAACAGGAACATCCGGGCGAGGCTGAGACGGTTGACGCGGACGTCGGTGGAGCGCCATTCGCCGCTGGTTTTGGTGGGTTTGCTTGGGCCGGGTAGGCCGGGGGGCAGGAATGCTACGACCGCGATCAGGATCGTGAGCAACACCGCCGCCATGCCCCAGATCGCCGCTTGGAACCCTGCGAGGCCGAGCAGGGCAGCGCCGAGGAAAAACCCCGCCCCTTTGACCGCGTTTTTGGAGCCTGTGAGCACCGCGACCCAGCGAAAGAGGCCTCCGTTCTGGGAGGGGGCCAGCAGTTTAACGGCGGATTTGGACGACATCTTGGCGAGGTCTTTTGCGACACCAGACACGCCTTGGACGGCCATCACAAAAGTGACGGAAGCCGCGATGGACCATGCGGGGTCCAGCTGCGCCAAGGCCACGAGTGCCGCGATTTGCAGGCCAAGTCCCGCGTAGAGGGTGGCTGCAAGCCCGAACCGGGCCGCGAGCCAGCCCGCGCCAAGGTTGGTGATGATGCCCGCGACCTCATAGAGCAGGAATAGCCAAGCCAGTTGCACCGGCGAAAAGCCAAGCGCGTTGAAGTGCAACAAGACCAGCATCCGCAGCGCACCGTCCGACAGCATGAACGCCCAATAGGCGGCTGTGACGGCGGTGTAGGCGCGCAGCGGGTTGGCGGCGGCGGGTGTCATAGGGCGCGCGCGACCATGCGCGTGATGTCGCCCAAGCGGCAGCTATAGCCCCATTCGTTGTCATACCACGCATAGAGCTTGAGCTGGGTGCCATTGATCACCATCGTGGAGGGCCCATCGATGATTGCGGAGCGAGGATCATTAGTGAAATCGCAGGACACAAGGGGGCGGGTTTCATAGCCCAGAATGCCCTTGAGAGGGCCTGCGGCGGCGTCTGCGAACAGTTGGTTCACCTCGTCCACGGTGGTTTCACGGTCCAGTTCAAACACGCAATCCGTGAGCGAGGCGTTCAGCAGGGGCACGCGTACGGCGTGGCCGTTGAGGCGGCCTTTGAGTTCGGGGTAAATGAGGGTGATGGCGGTCGCGCTGCCGGTCGTGGTCGGGATCAGGTTCGTGAGCGCGGAGCGCGCGCGGCGCATATCCTTGGCGGGGCGGTCCACGATGGTTTGGGTGTTGGTCACATCGTGGATCGTCGTGATGGAGCCATGCTTGATGCCAAGGTTTTCGTGGATCACTTTGACCACGGGCGCGAGGCAATTGGTCGTGCAGGAGGCCGCCGTGACAAGGGGTTGCGTGCCGTCGAACAGATCATGGTTTACGCCGTAAACAAGGTTTAGGGCATCGCCGTCTTTGACCGGAGCGCTGACCACCACGCGCTTGACCCCCGCCGCGTAGTAGGGCGCGATTTTGGCGGCGGTTTTGAACACCCCTGTGCAGTCGATCACCAGATCGATGTTCATGTCCGCAAGGGGCAAGCCTTCGATGGTTTTTTCATGGGTTAGGGGGATGGTGCGGCCATCAATCGTGAGGCCGGTGTCCGTGTGGGTGACGGGGCGCGACCAGCGGCCATGGACGCTATCGAATTCGAGCAGGAGCGCGTGTTGTTCGGCGTCTCCGACGGGATCGTTGAGTAAGACGATTTCACCGCCTGCGCCGGTGTCGATCAGGTCGCGCAGGACGAGTTTTCCGATGCGGCCAAGGCCGTTGAGTGCGATGCGGGTCATGGAATTAACCTTGTTTAGGGGCGTCGATGCCAATGGCATCTAGATGCGTTTGGAGACAAATCGGGCTGAGCGCGGTGAAGGGAAGCCCGAGAAAGGCCGTAATCCGGTGGCGCAGGAGCGCGTAGGTCTGGGCGAAAATAGCGGCGCGTTCTGTGTGACTGCCGGGGGTGTTCACGGGGTCGGGGACGCCCCAATGCGCGGTATAGGGGTGGCGTGGCCATGGGGCGCAATCGCGCGCGGCGGCGGCGTCACACACGGTGAACACAAAGTCCAAATGCGGCGCGTCAGGCTGTTGGTATTCGGTGATGTGTTTTGCCCGCAGGCCGGACGTGTCGTGCCCGTTGCGCGCCAGTGTTTCCAGCGCAAGGGGGTGGAGCGTGCTGTTGGGCAATGTCCCGGCAGATGCGGCGCAAATTTTGACCGGGCTGTCGGGGGCAAGATCGCGCAACAGGGCCTCGGCCATGATAGACCGAGCGGAATTCTTGGAGCAGATGAACAACACGTTCCAAGGGCTGTTGGACGGGGCCGCGAGGCAGGCCTGTATGGGGGCTACAAGGTCAGGCCGGGCGCGGCCCATGTCCAGCGCGAGGTAGCTGAGGAGCGCCTCGGCTGCCTCGATGTTGACGGAATAGAACAGTGACCGGCCATCGCGGTCGACTTTTGCCAAGCCGCTGGCCACCAAATCCGACAGATGATGAGACAGGGTGTTTTGTTTCACCGCGAGCGCGGTTGCGATTTCGGTGGGGCGCACGCCCTGAGGGGCGAAACGCATCAACAGCCGAAACGTGGCCAATCGGCCGGGGTGGCCGAGGGTCGAGAGAGCGCGGGTGGCGAGCGTGGTATCCATATTTCCCGTTTTATGGAAATATGGATACCAGTCGAGTGAAAGTTTCGTGACAGTCTAGAGGCAGCCCGCCAATGCGCCGGCCAAATTGCGGATCAGTTGCGGGTAAAGCGCGGGCCCCGGTGTGAGGTCGATGCCGAGCGGGTCGCTTACGGCGGTTTTTGCCGTTGTGCCGTCGAGAATGGTTTCGATGATGCCAGCGTTGAACTGGGGCTCGGTCAGGACGCAGGCGATGTCCTGATCCCGGACGCGGTCGCGGACCTGTGCGATGCGTGCGGGGCTTGGGTCGGTTGCGTCGCTGAGCGATACTGCGCCCGCTGCGGGAAAGTCGAATGCGGCCTCAAAGTGTTGATACGCATCATGAAAAACGATGAAGTTGCGGCCGCGTACGGGGGCAAGTATGGCGTTTATTTCGGCGGTCAGCGCGTCAAGTTCGGCGCGGGCGGCGGCGGCGTTGGCAAAGTAGGTGCCGGCGTTTTCGGGATCTGCGGCGGACAATTGTGCCGCGATCAGGTTGAGCCATGCGCCTGCGTTCGTAGGTGAGAGCCAGGCGTGGGGGTCATGGGCGCCGTGGGCGTGGTCGTCGTGCGCGTGTTCATCGTGTTCCGCGTGATCGTCATGCGCGGCGTGATCTGTATGGTCTTTGTGATCGTCGTGCCCGTTGTCACTGTGCCCGTGGTCGTCATGATCATCGTGGCTATGGGCCTCAAACAGGGCGTCTTCGCGCAGATCGAGCTTGGTTGTGACGTCCGCCTCAAGCAGGGTCAGGACGCTTGCGTTGGTCGCGAGGGTTTCGACCGCGTGTTCCATCCATGGCGCGAGGTCTTCGCCCATCCACACCACGATATCTGCGTTTTGCAGGGCCGATGCCTCGGACGGGCGGAGGTTGTATTCATGGGGTGAGGCGCCGGGGGGCAGGATCAGATCGGGGGTGCCGACGTCCGCCATGACCCGCGCCACAAGCGAGTGGACTGGGGCGATGTCAACCGCGACGCGCGGGGCGTCGGCTAGGGCGGTGCCGCCGATCAATGTGAGACAAAGCGTGAGGGCGGGGCGGATTCTGGACATCGGGGCCTCTGTGTGATTGTATAACGTTGCGAGTCGTATAAATGATATATAATAACATGACAAGAGAGGCCCGCCCATGACGTCAAGCTCTGCCACCCCATTGGGATTTGAGGCGCATGATCACGCGGCCTGCGTGAGCGGCGCGTTGGAGGCCGCGGAAGCGCGCTGTGCGGCGGAAGGGCTGCGCCTGACCCCGGTGCGGCGCAAGGTTTTGGAGCTGTTGCTGCGTGAGCACCGCGCGCTTGGGGCCTATGCCATTTTGGATTTGTTGCGCGACGCGGGGTTTGGGTCACAGCCGCCGGTGGCGTATCGGGCGTTGGATTTTCTGGTGGAGCATGGGTTTGTTCACAAGATTGAGCGACTGAACGCGTTTGTCGCCTGCGCGCACCCCAATGAGCGGCATTCGCCCGCGTTTATGATTTGCCGATTGTGCGATGCCGTGGCAGAGGCGCAGTCAGGGCCCACGCGCGGCGCGCTGGGGGTGGCGGCGCAGGCGGCCGGGTTTGAGATTGAAAAGACGGTCATGGAGGCCGAAGGGGTCTGCCCCGCGTGTAAGGATAAACCCCGAGTATGAGTTTGATTTCGGTTGAAAATCTGAAGGTTCGCTATGGGGCGAACACGGTCCTGAGCAACGTATCGCTTGCGATTAACCCCGGTGAAATCGTGACGATTGTGGGGCCGAATGGGTCCGGCAAGACCAGTCTATTGCGGGCGATTATCGGGGCGGCGACGCCGGCGGCGGGCGCGATTACGCTGCAACCGGGGCTGAGGATTGGATACGTCCCGCAAAAGCTGCATATTGATCCGACGCTGCCGATCACGGTGGAGCGGTTCATGCAGTTGACCGCGCGGGTGCCACGGGCGGCCTGTCAGGCCGCGTTGGAAAAAGCGGGTGTGCCGGGGCTGCTAAAGCGGCAGATGTCACAGCTGTCGGGGGGCCAGTTTCAGCGTGTTTTGCTGGCGCGGGCGTTGATCAATCGCCCCGATGTTTTGCTGTTGGATGAAGCAACGCAAGGGCTGGATCAGCCGGGATCGGCTGCGTTTTATCAGCAGATTGAGACAGTGCGCCGTGACACGGGCTGCGCCGTTTTGATGATCAGCCACGAATTGCACGTCGTGATGAGCGCGTCGGACCGGGTGATTTGCTTGAACGGGCATGTGTGTTGTGAGGGCGCGCCAGAGGTTGTGGCCTCGGCCCCTGAATACCGTGCGCTGTTTGGAACCGGTACCGGTGGTGCGTTGGCGCTGTACCGCCACGATCATGACCACACACATGGGGATGATTGCGGGCATGACCACACGCACAGCCCGTCAAAAGAACATGAGGCCGCTGAATAATGTTAGATGATTTTATGACCCGCGCGACGCTTGCGGGGGTTGGGGTGGCGTTCGCGGCGGCTCCTTTGGGGTGTTTTGTCGTCTGGCGGCGGATGGCCTATTTTGGCGACGCCACGGCGCATGCGGCTATTTTGGGCATCGCACTGTCGTTGGCCTTGCAAATTTCGGTGTTTGCGGGGGCGATGGTGGTCGCGCTGATCATGGCGTTGATGGTGACGCATTTGGCCGGGCGTGGCTATGCGATGGACACGTTGCTGGGGGTTCTTGCGCACTCAGCGCTTGCGTTTGGGTTGGTGGCGGTGTCGTTCCTGTCGGGGGTACGGATCGATTTGATGGCGTATTTATTCGGCGATATCCTTGCGGTGTCGCGGCTAGATTTGTTGGTGATCTGGGGGGGGGCTGCGCTTGTGGTGGGGTTAATCCTCTGGCGGTGGTCGGCTTTGTTAACCTCAACCCTTAACGAGGAATTGGCCTATGCAAGCGGGCTAAACCCAAAGCGAGAGCAGCTTATCTTAACCATTTCGCTCGCGATTACGGTGGCGGTTGCGATTAAGGTTGTGGGTGTTTTGTTAATCGCGGCGATGTTGATCATCCCGGCGGCTGCGGCGCGTGGGCTGGCGCGCACGCCCGAAGCTATGGCGGGGATTGCCGCGGCGATTGGGGCGATTTCGGCGGTGGCGGGCTTGCAGGGGGCCTATGTGTTCGACACGCCGGCTGGCCCATCGATCGTATGTGTGGCGGCCATTTTGTTTGCCTGCCTTAACCTTTTGGGCTGGCGGAGCCGCAGTGGTGCCTAGGCGGGGTTGACGCGGATCAATCGCATTTGTCCTTTTGGCAGCACGTTGGGCTGACAGCAGAAAGGACAGGACATGGCGTTAATTAATCTGTGTGAAATCCTAATGAACCAAGATCCGAAGGGGCCGCCGAAGGAGGCCCCTATGCCCGACGATCCGGCGCCGATGCCGCCATCGCGCGAGGATCCGCAAACCGAAGAGCCCATCGCCCCACCGGCTACGCCGGAAATACCCGCGCCAGATGTGCCGATTGAAGTGCCGGGGAATAACCCGTTTGAGGCGGGACACACCCCGCGCTAGGCGCAGGTTAATGCGCCAAAAACACAGGTATTTCAGTTTGTTCAACCATTGTGCGTGTGGTCCCGCCTAGCACGGTCTGGATCATGCGCCCACGAGCGTAGGCCCCCATGACGATCAGGTCGGCGCCGGTTTCGCGCGCACGGTCTTGGATGCAATCTGAGATTGGTCTTTCGCCGCTAGGATACTGAGAAACGGTGACAGTGCAGCCATGATGGCTGAGCCATGCGGCCAAATCGGTGCCGGGATCTTGGCCATCGTGTTCGGGTGTCATGATGGGATCGATGCAGCCGATAACCACTTCTTGAGCATTCTTAAGGTAGGGCAGGGCGCCGTGCACCGCTGCCGCTGCGGGGGGGCTGCTGTCCCATGCGATGAACACACGGGCGGGTTTTTGGGCGGTGTTGGCATTGACCTGAAACCCGATGGGAGAATGGAACAGAACGCCGGAAATGGCTTCGCGCAGGAGGTGGGGTGTGTCGCGCAGGTTGTTGGCAAAGACGGCCTCATCACTGACGCGCGCGCACCGGGCCACCTGATGTTTGACGTGTAGTGAGGCCGTGAGCGTACCCATGACTTGGCCCGAGGTGCCGTGGTGCGCGAGCAGTTTTTCGACCTCATCCACGCGGGTTTGTTGTGCGTTATGAGCCTGTTGGACCTGTAATTGCCAGTTGTCAGGGATGTTGACGGCGCCGTAGGGCGGGATGCCGTAGGCATAGGCGGGCAGGGCGGGCGTGGGATCAACCAACAGGCACACAAGGTGGGTGCCGTCGCGGCCTGTCATCTCGGCCATGGCGGAAATCTCGGGGTCCGGGGTCGCGCTGTTCATCACAAAAAGAAGGGTGCGGCTGCTCATGGTGGTCTCCGTTTTTGGGGGCGGCTGGGGCCAAATCACGGGGTGAGCGTGACACGGGCGCGCGGAGTGAAACTGACAAAGATCAATGATGCGCAGGCCGGGTTGTGGCATCGGATGGGCAGGATGAACGGTTTGAACCGCGGGTGCGTTGGCGCGCCGAAGCAGGAGGAAGACGGATGAAAAAGACCACAAAGCGGAGAGAGGCGGGGGAAGCCCTATCGCTGCCGGATCTGTGCCGGTTTGTTCATGCAGATGAAGATTGGGTTATTGAGTTGGTGGAGGAGGGCGTCTTGACGCCCATGGGCAGTCATCGCGGGAATTGGCGGTTTGTGGGGGTTAGTATTGCGCGTGCGAAAAAGGCCGGTCGGTTGAGCCGTGACTTGGGGATCAACACGCCGGGTCTGGCGCTGGTGTTGGAGGTAATGGAGCAGCGCGAT